>ENA-ORRN01001129-ORRN01001129.1-human-gut-metagenome-genome-assembly--contig:-NODE-1129-length-19419-cov-25.833557_pt1 | contig 19419 bp, 7 predicted proteins | sample MGYA00242174_ERZ509132 | MGnify/ENA primary metagenome ERZ509132 (study PRJEB26280, sample SAMEA2338671) | human gut metagenome | biome: human gut; feature: human-associated habitat; material: faeces... | reverse complement strand
AAAAGCTGGAGGCGCAGGAGCAAAAATACTCTGCCGAGTTGGATAAGGCTTTGGACGAATACGCAGAACTGAAAGCGCAGGCTACGGATTTTGACCCGGTAGAGCTGTACAAAGCACGGCAGGCCATCCGTCCTGCGCAGGAAAAGGCGGCAGAACAGCAGTTAGAGGATACCATGCACGAGAAGCCTTCCCTTATTATGCTGCTCAGCGCCAAGCAGGAAGCGTCTCGTCTGCTTGGAGAGGATGCGGAGAATCGGCAGGCGCGGCAGATGGTTATGCAGCGGCAGGCAGAACAGAGAACAGTTCCGCAGAATCAGTCCAAGAAAAAAGAGCATTGGGAGAGATAACGTCAGGCGGCGGCTGCACCGTAGCAGTCGCCGTCCATGTTATTCGATCTCCTGCTCCAGATCGGCAAAAAGATTTGAAGCAAAGAACTCCTGAATCGTGATACCCAAGCCATCGCATAGCTTTTTGATGGTTGAAATCGTGGCACTGTTGTTGCGTCCGCTGACAATATTATTGACAGTCGATTGCGTGACACCGCTCATGTTGCACAGTTTGTTGATGGAAATATCTCGCTCCCGGCATAACTCTATAATTCTCTCTTTGACAGCCTCTCCGATATTCATAGCACTCTCTCCTCTTACAGAGAAAGCATATCCGAAAGCACTTGAAAAGATTAACCCTTTTGAGTTATAATTATCTCAAAAGGGTTAATTGGAAGTTTTGGCGGCTGGCTTACAATCTATTTATTCAATGGATTGGAGGTCAGATTATGAACTATGGCTATGCAAGGGTCTCGTCAAAGGAGCAAAACGAACAGCGTCAAATGATTGCGCTGACGGAGTTTGGGATTGCCAAAAAGAACATTTATATGGACAAGCAGTCCGGAAAAAACTTTGACCGCCCCCGATACAAGCGTCTCGTAAAAAAGCTGCGCCCCGGCGATCTGCTGGTCATACAGAGTATTGACCGGCTGGGCCGCAACTATGGGGAGATTCTGGAGCAGTGGCGGGTCATCACCAAGGAAAAGCGGGTGGACATCGTTGTCCTGGACATGCCTTTGCTGGACACGCGGGCCCGGGGCCAAGACCTGACAGGCACCTTCATCGCCGACTTGGTGCTGCAAATTTTATCCTATGTAGCGCAGACGGAGCGGGAGATGATCCGCAAGCGGCAGGCAGAGGGAATTGCGGCGGCCAAGGCCCGGGGTGTGAAGTTCGGGCGGAGGCCGAAAGAAAAACCGCCGGAATATCCGGCGGTTTTGAAAGCGTGGCAAAGCGGCGAATTATCCGCAAGAACAGCGGCAAAATGCCTTGGTATTACCCATCAGACATTTCAGAGCTGGGCGAAATTTAGCGAATGACGGTAAATAAAGTACAGGTTAGTGTCCACCACTTTTTTTAGCAAGAATTTTGGTATATGCTTGAAACTGGCAGTTCCCAATGGTATAATTATATAAACTAGAGTAGGTTTTACGACAAACGTCTTTATACTTAGCGGCCGGGTAAAATTCTGTACTTTGCTCCCCACGTTTGCACATTCAGAAAATGATGATTTGTATATGAATAGCAATAATACGTAGCATTTCGAAATACATAGCACTACACCATAAGAAAAAAGGAGAGATATCACATGAAACAAAAACTCATCGCACTCATACTGGTACTGTGCAGCGTAGGAGCGCTGCTGGTGCCGCAGGCCATGGCTGAGGAAAAGCCGGTAAGCCGCATCGAATGGGTGCAGCAGCTGGTCAAGGCCTTTGACATGACCGTGGAGGAGAACAACTACCCCGACAACTATTACAGCGACATGGAGGAGACGTCCGCAGGATACCGCGACCTGCTGGTAGCGGTGGAGTTCGGCGTCATTGATCTGGAGGCCGGGTCGGCATTTGAACCCGACCAGCCAGCCACCCGTGAATTTGCAGCCCACACCCTGAATTTCTGCCTGGGCTTCCAGCTGGACCAGGGAACGGCATATACCTACGCCGAATCCGCCGAGGCCAGCTATCCGGATGACCTGCAGGTGGCCGTAAACCGCGGATGGTTCGCCCTGCAGGACGGCAAGGTCCTGCCCCAACAGACCCTGACATCCACCGAGGCCACCGCCATGCTCAAGGACGCCGCGGCGGTGATTGCCGGAGATAAAGTCGACGTTGGTCATAACAATTCCTTTACATACGAAAGCGGTGTTGTGGAAATCCCTGAGTCCACGCCTGTGGAAATCAACGAGGACGGTACCATCACCGTTGTGAACCTTCCCGCTGCTGTGAAGGTGGGAACAACATTTGTAATCTATCGGGGCGGGTTCCCGAAGGGCTATAAAGCGGTCAGTATCCGCGAAGACGGACAGACATCGGTGCTTACCGTGGAGAAGGTCGCTCTTGATAGCATTCTGAGCAGTGCTGACGCGGAGGGCCGGGTACAGGGCGACCTGGCGGATTTTGAACCGGCTGATGGTGTAGACATTGCGTATATCTTCTCAGACGGGTCGGAGACAACTGACCGCACACAAGCTGCCCGAGCGACGAAGCACATCAAGGATATTGTTTTGAACAAAACGATCAGTGGCGTTGCGGTGTCGGCGACCCTTTCCGAGCTGTCCCTGGACTATGGTCTTTCCGGCGGGCCGACTACGCCTGTATCTGCCCGCGTTATTCTCAACGGAGATGCCTCAATTTCCAGCACTATTCCTTTCTCTGCCCCCGCTTCTATTGAGTTGGGATATGTCCCCGTAGGATTTTTCGGCAGCATCACCATTACGGCCGATATTGGTGTGGATGGCACGATTACCTTGAGCTATGGCTGCAGCTTCAGCATGGGCGTTTCCTATTCCAGCATGGACGGCTTCCGCGCCATTGCGAATTTCAGCAAAGAAAGTTTTTCTCTGGCCGCGAATTTCAACGTGCATGCGGGATTAAAGGTTGCCGCCAATATTACCAACCTTGAGTTCATTCACGGCACCATTTACGCCAGGATCGGAGCTCAGTGCAATTACATGGTAGTTCCCCACAGCGAACCGGAGTATCCGGATTTGTGTGTGGGTACAGACTCCTGGCTGTACGCAAATGTTGGACTCAACGTGGGTGTTTCCTGCTGGAAGATCAATAAGTCCTACAGCAAACAGATAGATATCTGGAGCCGGAGAAACAGCCCTATCCGCACCGTCTCCCACCTTGAGGACAATGTTTGGGTTCCCTCTTGCACCTGTGACACCACTGGTGTGTTTGGGCGCTATTTCACTCCTATCAACTCACGGTATTACAACGACGGCCGGCGCGATGTGGTGAATATGCCCACATATACATACACCGTCGATGGGAATGGAAACGCCACGATTACCGGCTACAGCGGCGGCGTGGCGGCGCTGTTCATCCCCGAAACCATTGACGGACACACCGTGACGGCAATTGGTAATAGAGCTTTCAAGGGCAACTTACGGCTGGCTGCAGTAACGATTCCGGACACGGTAACGGAGATTGGGCAGGATGCGTTCAGCGGCTGCACCGGATTGACGAGTATAAAGTTGCCGAAGAACTTGAAAACACTGGAGAGAGATGCGTTCAGGGGGTGCACCGGGCTGACATCGGTATTGATTCCCAAGACTGTGGAAAATACACACTATTATTACGATGGGATTTATAGTCCATTCCGAGGATGCAATAACCTGCAGGAGGTTAAGTTTGAAGATGGAATGACGAGGATTCCTAACTCAATACTATGCTTTTGCGCAGCGAAGCTGAATATTGTCATTCCGGATAGTGTAACAGAGATCGGGGAGGCCGCGTTTTTGAACAGCGGCATAGTTGCAGTAACGATTCCGGACGCGGTAACAGAAATTGAAGAAGATGCATTTAGAGGCTGCACCGGATTGGCGAGTATAAAGTTGCCGAAGAACTTGAAAACACTGGAGAGAGATGCGTTCAGGGGGTGCACCGGGCTGACATCGGTATTGATTCCCAAGACTGTGGAAAATACACACTATTATTACGATGGGATTTATAGTCCATTCCGAGGATGCAATAACCTGCAGGAGGTTAAGTTTGAAGATGGAATGACGAGGATTCCTAACTCAATACTATGCTTTTGCGCAGCGAAGCTGAATATTGTCATTCCGGATAGTGTAACAGAGATCGGGGAGGCCGCGTTTTTGAACAGCGGCATAGTTGCAGTAACGATTCCGGACGCGGTAACAGAAATTGAAGAAGATGCATTTAGAGGCTGCACCGGATTGACGGATATAAAACTGCCGGATTCTGTTGTAAACATAGGAACAAAGATATTTGCCAACTGCACCAGTCTTACAGATGTAACCCTGCCCAACGCTTGGGAATTGATCCCAGCCTCCACCTTTGAAGGCTGCACGGCACTGGAGAAACTGGTGCTGCCGGAGTCTGTGCAGTATATCCGGGACGGTGCCTTCAAAAACTGCACCGCGCTGAAGGAGATCGTATGGAGCAAGGCTCCGGAGCTCATCGATTCTAATGCGTTCTACAATTGCGACGCCATCACGGAAATGGACATCCCGGCCACGGTTACCTCTGTGGGTTATCAGGCGTTTTACGACTGCGATGGGCTGACAAAAATCACCATCCCCGACGGCGTGACGTCGCTGGGCGATTCCGTGTTCTATGACTGCGACGCTCTGACGGATGTGAAGCTGGGCGCCGGCATCACGACCATCCCCGCCTCCGCTTTCCGGCACTGCGACGCACTGGAGCAGCTGACGGTGCCCCGGCGCGTGACAGCCATCAAGGACAACGCCTTCAAGGATTCTGTCAAGTTCAGCTCCATTACCATCCCCCGCAGCGTCACCAGCATTTCCGCCAACGCTTTCAGCTACCTGGACAAGCTGACGATTTACGGCGTGGCCGGAACGTATGCCGAGACCTTCGCCAATACCAACAGCATCAAATTCGTGGACCGGCAGGTCTCCGCCACCTCTGCCAGCCTGGACCAGACGGCCCTGACCCTGAACAAGGGCGCTTCCGGCCAGCTGACGCTGACGGTAACGCCGGAGGATTTCACCGACGAGGTGGTTTGGAAAAGCAGCGACACCGCTGTGGTGACGGTCAGCGATACCGGCCTGGTAAAGGCCGTGGGCGTGGGCACCGCCACCATCAAGGTCAGTGTGGGCAAGGCCAGCGCCAGCTGCAAGGTAACGGTGCTACAGCCTGTGACCAGCATTTCCCTGAACCGGTCCTCGCTGACGATGGAGGCAACGGATACCTTCCAGCTTCAGGCCAGCGTGTATCCCTCCAATGCCGCCGATCAGCGGGTCCAGTGGACCAGCTCCGATCCTGCCGTGGCATCCGTGGATGAAAACGGTTTGGTGACAGCGCTGAAAAAAGGCACGGCTACCGTTACAGCCGCTGCGCTGGACGGCAGCGGCGTGACGAGGACCTGCCAGGTTACCGTCAGCAACACCGCTTATATCTGCACCCAGCCGGAGCAGATGGAGAGTCCCCACGATTATCCGGACAGCTGCACGGATGTCTGGCTGTACACCAGCCCCGGGGCACAGAAGCTGTATGTGACCTTCGATGAGCGGACCTGCATGGAGGACGGCTTCGACTATTTGTACATTTATGATGGAAACGGGCAGCAGATCGGCAAATACACCGGCACAGAGCTGGCCGGAACCACCGTCACGGTCCCCGGTGATATGGTGAAGATTCAGATAAACAGCGACGGTTCCGGCAGCGAGTGGGGCTTCAAGGTTACGGGCATCCGGGCAGAGGCCCCCGCGGTAGTTGTGAACCCCATCGGTGGGGACAATGCGCCGGCGTGCCAGGTAGACGGGCAGACGCTGACGGTGACCTGCGACCGAGCCTGCGTGGCGGCGTATAAGGATGCGGATGGGAACTACGTCCGCCTGATCCCCACCGCCAACGCCAACGGCAGCTACAGCTATACCCTGCCTGAGGGTGTGGCGGAGGTCACTGTGGCGGTGCGGGGCGACCTGGATGGAGACGGCAAGCTTACGGCCAAGGAGGCACGGCGAGTCATGACAGCCGTTACCCGCGCCGACAGTCTGGATGCTCTGCAAATGCTCTGCGCCGACCTCAACGGCGACGGGAAGATCAGTGCCATGGAAGCCCGGCAGGTCCTCTCTGCCGTCACCAATAGCGCCTCCGTGAAGTGGTGAGCATCTCCGCCGCACCGGAGAGAACCGTCTTGCCGATGCGGCGGAAAAAATATAAGGAGGAAAGAAAATGAAACGATTGTTATCCTGGCTGCTGGCGGCACTGATGCTGCTGACCATGCTGCCCACCGCTGGCTGGGCGGACGACACTGCGTCCGGCACCTGCGGCGAAAATCTGACCTGGACACTGTCCGACGACGGAGTCCTGACTATCTCCGGCACAGGGGATATGACGGACTACTATAGCTACTCGGAATTCGCACCCTGGCATGAATATGCCGATCGTATCCAGACGGTCGTGTTTGGTGATGGTGTAACCAACATAGGAGATAGTGCTTTTTACGAGTGCAGTTCCCTGACCAGTGTGACAATTCCAAACAGTGTGACCAGCATTGGGAGCCTTGTCTTCGAGAACTGCAGATCTCTGACCAACGTAAATATTCCAAATGGCGTGACTTACATTGGGTACGGTACCTTTAGCGGCTGCAGTTCCTTGACCGGTGTGACAATCCCTAACAGCGTAACCGACATTGGGCAGCGGGTCTTTTACGGCTGCAGTTCCCTGGCCAGTGTGACGATTCCAAACGGCGTGACCAGCATTGAAGACTATACCTTTTGCGACTGCAGCGCCCTGACCAGTGTGAGCATTCCAGACAGTGTGACCAGCATTGGGTGGGGAGCCTTTTACGGTTGTAGTTCTTTGACCAGCGTGAGCATCCCAAACGGTGTGACCAGCATTGGTGGCGATGCCTTTAGCGGTTGCAGTTCCCTGACCAATGTGAACATTCCGGACAGTGTGACCAGCATTGAGTGGAGTGCCTTTTACGGTTGCAGTTCTTTGACCAGCGTGAGCATTCCAGGGAGTGTGGCTAGCATTGGCGGCGATGCCTTTAACGGCTGCAGCTCCTTGACCAGTGTGACAATTCCAAACGGCGTGGTGGACATAGCATACCGGTCTTTTGCGAATTGCACTTCGTTGAAAGAGGTAAACCTGCCAGAGAGCATTACGGGAATCGGATATGTCGCTTTTAGGAACTGCAATTCCTTGACCAGTGTAAACATTCCAAACAACGTGGCCAACATTGGAGACTATGCCTTTGAGAATTGTACCGCCCTTGCAGATGTTGTATGGCCCGGACAGATCACGAAGCTTGGAGCGGGAATCCTCGACGGAACCGCCTACTACAATAACGCCGATAACTGGGAGGACAACATCCTGTACGTAGGGCCGTATCTGGTGGCGGTGGCAAACAAGGATTCTGCTACGAGCTATACCGTCCGGGACGGAACGCGTGTGATGATGGATAGTGCATTTGCGTCTTCGGAGGTTATGACAAGTGTATCCCTGCCGCAGAGTCTGATTGCCATTTCCGACGCTGCATTCAGCGACTGCAAGTCGCTGAATGCAATCACAATTCCCGACAGCGTGACCAGCATTGGGTGGATTGCTTTTTCCGGCTGCAGTTCCCTGAGCAGCGTAAATATTCCAGAGGGTGTAACCAGCATTGGGAACAGTGCCTTTAGCAACTGCAGTTCCCTGATCACCATAAATATTCCGGACAGTGTGACCAGCATTGGAGGGAGCACCTTTTATAACTGCAGTTCCCTAAAAAGCGTGGACATTCCGGATGGTGTAACCAACATATTAGACTATGCCTTTTACGGCTGCAGTTCCCTGACCGGTTTGAATATTCCAAGCAGTGTAGCGAATATTGGATACAGTGCGTTTGACGGCTGCACCAGTCTTCAGGATGTCTATTACCCCGGAACAGAGGAGCAGTGGCAGAAAATAGAAATCAGTAACTACAACGAGCCGCTGCTGAATGCCACCATTCATTTCGGCCGGACAGGTCCTGTGGAATTGAATGTTATCGGTGGGGAGAACGCGCCGGCATGTCGGGTGGACGGGCAGACGCTGATGGTGACCTGTGACCGGGCCTGCGTGGCGGCGTATAAGGACGCGGATGGGAACTACGTTCGCCTGACCCCCACCGCCAACGCCGACGGCAGCTACAGCTATACCCTGCCTGAGGGCGTGTCGGAGGTCACTGTGGCAGTGCGCGGCGACCTGGACGGCGACGGCAAGCTTACGGCCAAGGAGGCCCGGCAGGTCATGACAGCCGTTACCCGCACCGACGGCCTGGACGCTCTGCAAATGCTCTGCGCCGACCTCAATGGCGACGGGAAGATCAGCGCCATGGAAGCCCGGCAGATCCTCTCCGCCGTCACCAACAGTGCCGCTGTGAAGTGGTGAGCGGTAGCTTCCACCCATGTAAAACTGTCCAACACACGCGGAAAGCGTGTTGGAAAATAACAGAAAGGAAGATCACAGCATGAAACACCTGAGCAAGCGATTGTTGGCATTGCTGCTGGTGGTACTGCTGAGCGTTTCGCTCTGCGTGCCGGCACTGGCGGCCAACGAAAGCAACAACCGAGGGGCCGTCTTCTCGGCTGAGTTGGACAAGCCGACTGTCTATGTGTCCGATCAGGAACAGACCGTCATCGTCTCCATCAAGGTCAATCAGAAGATCACCCTGGACTCCTTTGAGGCCAACGTCGTCGAGGAAGGCGGCATCAAGGGAACCGCTGTCTCGTCGCAGGACCTGCCCGGTTTCCAGATCGGCAGCGGTAAGGTCGCGTGGATGTCCTTTACCCCGGACAACTACGAGACAGACCACATCTGCGACATCACCTTCACCATCCCGGCAAACACGCCTGCGGGAACGTATACGCTTGGCCTGAAGACCCTTCTGATCACAGCGGATATTTTCCAGGGCAGCGATGAGTACTGGGAAGATACGGCGGGAGCCACTGCCACACTGACCATTACATGCCCCCACACCGCGAAAACGGAGCATCCGGCTGTTGCCGCTACCTGCACTGAGCCGGGCAGCGAGGTGTACTACACCTGCGATGCCTGCGGCCAGATGCTGGATAAGGACGGCAACGCCATCGATGTGATCCCCGTTGTCGATGCCCTGGGCCACGACAGCCGGCACCATGATCGCGTGGAGCCTACCCACGAGGAAAACGGCAACATCGAGTATTGGACCTGCGCCCGCTGCGGCAAGTTCTTCAGCGATCAAGCCTGCACCAAGGAGATCACAGAGGCGGACACCATTCTGCCTGCCCAGGGCCACAACTACAGCAAGAATTGGTCCAGTGACGCGGAAAATCATTGGCACGCCTGCGACTGCGGCAGCAAGACGGATGTGGCCGCCCACGACTTCCAGTGGGTAATTGACAGAGAGCCCACCGAGGAAAGCACCGGCATGAAGCACGAGGAGTGCACCGTCTGCCAGTATGCCAAGGAGGGCGTGGAGATCCCCAAGCTGGATCACACCCACAACATGATTCATCATGACGCTGTACCCGCCACCTGCACGAACGACGGTACCGTAGAGTATTGGCACTGCACCAAGTGCGGCAAGGATTACAGCGATGCTGCCGGTGCACTGGAGCTGACGTCTCTGGTGGCTCCTGCTCTGGGCCACGATTGGGATCAGTGGATCGAGGACACGGCTGCCACCTGCACGGAAAAGGGCCTGAGACATCATACCTGCCTGCGCTGCCAGGCCACGGAGGAGGAAGTCCTTGAGGCTCTTGGCCATGACATGACCCACCATGCTGCTAAGGCTGCCACCTGTGTTGCAGAGGGCAACATCGAATACTGGACCTGTGCCCGCTGCCAGAAGAGCTTCGTTGACGAGGCCGGTACCCGTGAGGTGCAGAATGTAACGCTGCCGGTGGCCCCCGACAACCATGCCGGAAACACCGAAGTGCGGGGTCAGAGGGATGCCACCTGCACCGAGGACGGCTACAGCGGCGATACCTGGTGCCTGGACTGCGGTAAAAAGATCGCTGACGGTCAGGTTATCAAGGCTCTGGGCCACGACATGACCCACCATGCCGCCAAGGCTGCCACCTGCGTTGCAGAGGGCAACATCGAATACTGGACCTGCGCCCGCTGCCAGAAGAGCTTCGCTGACGAAGCTGGTACCCGTGAGGTGCAGAATGTGACGCTGCCGGTGGACCCCGACAACCATGCCGGAAACACCGAGGTGCGGGGTCAGAAGACTGCCACCTGCACCGAGGACGGCTACAGCGGCGATACCTGGTGCCTGGACTGCGGTAAAAAGATCGCTGACGGTCAGGTTATCAAGGCTCTGGGCCACGACATGACCCACCATGCCGCCAAGGCTGCCACCTGCACCGAAGATGGCAACACGGAATACTGGAGCTGTGCTCGCTGCCAGAAGAACTTCACTGATGAGGTCGGTGAAAAAGAGGCTGCTGATGTGACGATCCCCGCCACCGGTCACCATTGGGATGAGGGGAAGATCACCAAGGAGGCCACTGCAGCAGAGACGGGCGAAAAAACCTTCACTTGCGCCATCTGCGGTGTGACCCGCACAGAGACCATTCCCGCGACCGGCGAGCCCGATCAACCCGCCAAGCCCGATCAACCCACGACTCCGAAAACCGGAGATGCCGGCGTAGTCCTCTATGCCGCCATGGCCGTCCTGGCAACGATGGGCGGGGCAGTGGTGCTGAACAAGAAAAAGCACACCGTATAACATAACGCAGTAAGGAAATCGTTGGGTTTCCAAGATAGCGGAAAAGGGAACACCCAGTGCAAAAGCCCTGATCTGGGTGTTCCCTTTCTGTATTTTCAGATTTCGGAGGAAATTATGCTGTTTCAGACATTGCTCGGCCCCCTTGCCCGCAAGCTCCTGCTGTATGGGGCGATCTGCCTGGTAAACGGTGTTCTGGGGTGGCTTATTCTGCATAGGCGGAAGGCCGCCGTGCCGGACGATGCAAAACCGCTGGCATGGCTGGGATTCGTACTTCCCTTTGCCTCCGGCGGTTTTTATTCATTTGCCGCTGTTCCGGTAGGTATTTACCTGGTTTGGTACATCGCGTCTGCATTCAAAAGAAACGGTCAGCTCACGTTCCGCTGGAATTTATCAACTGTGGCGATTTTGCTGCTGCCGCTGGCCTATGCGTGCAGCGTGACCTGGGCCGCAGACAAGGGAATGGCTCCGTTTGGCTTTGTACACACATTTCCGTTGCTTTTGTATGTATTGGCCCTGTTACAAGTTGCTCCGGGAGAACGCGATTCCGTTTACGCACTGCTTCCCTGGGGAGCGGGGGAAATGGTATTGCTGAGTTTTCTGATGGGAAAGATCCCCGGCCTGCAGGATATGGTTCTGGTGAATCAGCGTCTGGCCGGTTTTTTTGAATATCCGAATACCTTCGCGGTGTTTCTGATTGCCGCACTGGTGCTGGTTTGCACACAGCAGAATCGCTCCTGGTGCGAATATACCCTCTGCGCGTTACTGATTTTCGGTGTATTGGAAAGCGGCAGCCGCGGGGCTATGTTGCTCCTGGTGGCAGTACTGGCGGCAATTGGCATAGTGAGTCGCAGCGGGAAGCGTGCTCTTCTCTTATTCTGCTGCCTGACAGCAGCCGCAGGGCTGTATGCCGTGCTGACATATTTCCTCAGTGGGGGTGAGCATTACGACCCGGCTGCGGCTGGTTCCAGTACCTTGCTGGGACGCATACTGTATGCAAAGGACCTGCTTCCTGTTATTTTGAAGCATCCCTTTGGCGTAGGCTATATGGGCTATTATGCCTTGCAGGGAAGCTTCCAGCACGGTGTTTACAGCGTGGCCTATGTGCACAATGAATTGCTGCAGCTGCTGATCGACGTGGGATGGCTCCCAGCTGGCCTTTGCGCTGCCGCAGGTATACACGGGATTTTCAGCCGGGCGGCATCCATGCGCCAGCGTATGCTGTTGGTCGTGCTGCTGGGGCATGCACCGGTTGACTTTGACCTGCAATTTTTGGCGATTTGGCTTCTGCTGCTGCCTGCGCTGCAAATAGACGGTGGGAAGTGCTGCCGGCTTCGAAGAACGGGAGCCATGTCTGTCACACTTCTGGCCTACTGCTTTCTTGCTGTGAGCTTCTGGCTCAGCATAGGGGACCTCCTGTTTTTGACGGGCAACGCACAGGCCGCTTTACGGGTTACGCCGTTTTACACGCGGGCGCTGGAAAAACAGCTTACCACCCTGGATGACGCGGAGCAGCTGAACGCGGTGGCGGACCAGCTGCTGGCGTGCAGCCCATACTCAGCGCTGGGCCATGACGCCAAGGCCAACGCAGCGTATGCGTCGGGGAATATACGAGCCATGATGCAGGAGAAGGAGTCGGCCATTGCCTGCAGCCGTTATACGCTTGCCGAATACGGCGACTATTTTCAAAAGCTGTATACGGCCATGCTGTTTTATTGGCAGTCGGGAGATGACGCCAGCGCGCAGGTTTGCCGGGAAAAGCTGCTGGCTATACCGGATATGCTGGAGGAGGTGCGCCGCAGCACGGATCCGCTGGGCTGGAAAATCGCCGATCAACCGCAGCTGACCTTACCGGAGGAATACCTGGATATTCTGGAAAAGCTGAGGAGGGGTTAGAAATATAGAAACCTTGACGCGCGCATGCTGCTGTCCGGCGGCGTGTGCGGCAAGGTCTGAAAAAGTGGAATAGCCTTCTTTGGCTCCACTCAGACGCTGATCACTTGAGAAACATATATAATCTTGGAGGAACGCAAATGAAAAGACTTGTTAGTGCACTGCTGTGCCTATGCATACTGCTGACACTGCTGCCCGTGAGCGCAATGGCGGCGGAAACCGTTTCCAGCGGCAGCTGCGGTAGCAACCTAACATGGGAGCTGGACTCGGATGGTACGCTGACGATTTCGGGAACGGGGGATATGTGGGATTACACCTGGCAAGAAAAAACACCATGGGCGTCAAGTTACTCGAGTATAAAAGAAGTAATTCTAAAAAATAGCGTGACCAGCATTGGGGAATATGCATTCTCTGGCTGCAGTAGCTTGACAAGCGTAACGATACCAAATAGCGTGACCAGCATTGGGGAATATGCATTCTCTGGCTGCAGTAGCTTGACAAGCGTAACGATACCAAATGGCGTGACGAGCATTGAGCATGGTGCATTCAGTAGTTGCAGTAGCTTGACGAGCGTAATTATTCCGAATAGTGTAACGAGCATTGAGAACGGTGCATTCTATCACTGCACGGGCTTGACGAACGTGACGATTCCGAATAGTGTGACCCACATCGGGAATTATGCATTCCGTGGTTGCAGTAGCTTGACGAGTGTGACCATTCCGAATAGCGTGACCAGCATTCGTCCCTATGCGTTCTCTGACTGCAGCAGCTTAACGAGCGTGACGATTCCGAATAGTGTGACCAGTATTATGTACAGAGTATTCTATAACTGCAGTAGCTTGACAAGCGTGACGATTCCGAATAGCGTGACGAGCATTGAGGACGAAGCTTTCGGCGACTGCAACAATCTTAGGGAGGTGCATATAACAGATATTGCGGCATGGTGTAAAATCGTTTTTGAGGAGTATCCATCATTCAAATCAAATCCATTGTATTATGCTCATAATCTGTATGTGAACGGCACACTTGTAACGGATTTGGTGATCCCGGATGGCGTGGCGAGCATTGGAAACGGTGCATTCATTCACTGTAGCAACTTGACAAGTGTGACCATTCCGAATAGCGTGACGAGCATTGGGAACAGTGCTTTTGAGGACTGCAACAATCTAAAGGAGGTGCACATCACAGATATTGCGACATGGTGTAAAATTAATTTCGGATTGTTTAATTCATCAAACCCATTGTATTACGCCCATAATCTGTATGTAAATGGCACACTTCTAACGGATTTGGTGATTCCAGATGGTGTGACGAGCATTGGGACCAATGCATTCTGTGGCTGTAGCAGCTTGACGAGCGTGACAGTTCCGAATAGCGTGACGAGCATTGGGAACAGTGCTTTTGACTACTGCAACAATCTAAAGGAGGTATATATAACAGATATTGCGGCATGGTGTAAAATCGTTTTTGAGGTGTATCCATCAAATCCATTGTATTATGCTCATAATCTGTATGTGAACGGCACACTTGTAACGGATTTGGTGATCCCGGATGGCGTGGCGAGCATTGGAAACGGTGCATTCATTCACTGTAGCAACTTGACGAGTGTGACAATTCCGAATAGCGTGACGAGCATTGGGCACAATGCATTCAGTAGTTGCAGTAGCTTGACGAGCGTAATTATTCCGAATAGTGTAACGAGCATTGGGAACAATGCTTTCGGCTACTGCAACAATCTAAAGGAGGTGCACATCACAGATATTGCGACATGGTGTAAAATTAATTTTGGATTGTGTTGTTCAGCAAATCCATTGTATTATGCTCATAATCTGTATGTGAATGGCATACTTGTAACAGATTTGGCGATTCCAGATGATGTGACGAGCATTAAGCCCAATGCATTCTGTGGCTACACAGGTTCGAGTGTGATGATACCGAATAGCGTGACGAGCATTGGGGAATATGCATTCTCTGGCTGCAGCGGCTTGACAAGCGTGACGATTCCAAATAGCGTGACTAGTATGGGGTCCAAAGTATTCTATGGTTGTGATAATCTAACAGCTCTTGCGATGCTGAATCCAGAGTGCGAAATATATGAAGATAAAGACACTCTTGGTTCTCCCACACAGACCACGATTTATGGCTACATCGACTCCACGGCGCAGGATTATGCGGAAAAGTATGGCTACACCTTCAAGACCCTCGACCAGTGTCCGTGGGATCCGGGAATGGAGGCTCGGGATAATCTTCTCCGGATCGTCAAGATCACACCCAACCACGCCACGATCCGCCCCAATACTAAGATTGAAATACTGTTCAATAAGGAAGTCGAATTCGGCCTGGGAACTATCAACCTGCGGGATGGGGATGACAACATTGTTGCGCAATACCTAACGACTGCCAGTGCGAGCAATATTTCTATTGATGGGAAAAAGGTTACCATTGACATTTCTGAGTGGAACCTGAAGGACGGTGCCTATACGGCGACCATCACTCCACGGGCCTTTAAGACAAAGGATGGAATTTACTTTTTCGGCCTGAACGATAAGACGGAATGGGAGTTTGATGTTTGCAGCTACGCAGATGAAGATGATGTTTTGGATTATTCCAAAAAGGGGATCCTGTTTTGGAGGCGAGATGACCCCACTAAGCCCGGCATCCCCGACGGCACCGACGATCAGTATGCCGAGATCTTGCTCCGTTGGGCAAAAGAAAATGGAATCAGTAATCTGACCAAGGAGAAGGCGCTTGCCATTCTGGATCAGCCGATGTACCTGCCGGTGACAGATATGAACGGGGCAACAGTGCTGCTGAACGATAAGCAGACAACGGTGCGGCAGGCTCTGGAGGATATTCTGTTTTTTGACAGTCTGAAGCCGTTTGCCACAGGGATCGACGATGCACTGGGCGAGGTTACAGAGTACAAGGGTAGTATCAATCAAAATATAATTCGTCAGGAGACAGATCTGTATGAGAAGATCATCAGTTGGTATCCGCAAATCAACAAATATCTGAAGAAGAGAAGCGAATGCAGCCCGTTTTACTCCAGCGCGGCGGCCTTGGCCTATCAAACACTGCTGACCGCAGCCGATGCAGCCGGAGGAACGGTGTATTCCTATGCAAAGCCTTTGCTGAAGGCAACACTTGATACAAGCATAGCGCAAGAGTCCTATGCGGGCCTGACCCAATATGCAGATTATATTGATTTTAAGAACGCTACAAAAAATCTTAGCACACTGGTAAAGACCTTGAAGGCCGAAGGCAAAGCGGTGTATCTCGCAAAAACAGACACCGGTCTGTCAAGTGCCAAGGTCATCGTTCGCTTAGGTGTGGACCTGCTGCGGGATACCTTCAAGGATAGTGACAACAAAATTTTGAAGGAGGTAAGCACCGCATGGGACAACATCGACACATCTATGACGGCAGGGAAGCTTTGTGCATTTCTTGGAAACAGCATTGGCGCATTCCCGATGGTTATTGAGCTGTATAACAAGCTGGAGACGCGTGCGAAACACATGAATGCTGCGTTCTATTTTATCTCTGATTATTATATTCAAGATAAATACCCGGACTTTTATAACCAAATGTTTGATGACACGGGATTTCCTGACCAAACGAAGAAAAGCATGTTTTCTTTGCTGTATAGTGGAATTTCGAAGGATGACCCCGTCCTCAGCAACTGGTTTAAATATTTTCTGACATCGGGAGAGGACACGTATCGAGACAAATGCAGGCAACTGCGGTTCGACCTTGTAAACTACATCATGCTTTTGCAATATGCGCAGGAGTTTGATGCAGATACCGCGAAGAACGCTCTGGTCCGATATGTCAGTGCGGAGTGCAGCAGCAAAAAAACGACCCAGTTCAATACATCATGCCCTGTGATGGTAGAGGTTTATAATGCAGCCACCAACTCTCTGGTAGCATCTTTGTCCAGTGAGGACACTGCGCTGCCCTCCAGCGAGTACGGGACGATGTACTTACTGGGCGAAAACAACGAAACCAAGTGCTTTGTTCTCAACTCAGATGCATATTATGCCAAGATTATTCCATATGGCGATGGCACGATGAGCATTTCTGTGGTCACAACAGATGAAAATGGCACAGTTAGCGGTAAGGCATTCCGGGATGTTCAGTTGACCAGCGGCGTAGGGTTTGAACTGAATCTTGATGACATGGAGGAGGGCCTAAAAACAGACACAGGTGCTACCATTGAAAAGGATGGGTACATACCGGTGACAGGTATTGACGTTTGGGGAGCAGGCGAACTTGCAATTGGGGCCGCAGAAAAACTATCTGCGAAAGTTTATCCTATCATTGCAACTAATCAACGCCTCACATGGAAGTCCTCCAATGAAGCAGTGGCAACCGTGGATGAAAATGGCGTTGTGACTGGTGTGGCAGAGGGAACGGTGATTCTTTCCGCAAGTTCAGAAGACGGCATTACAGAAAATCATACTATAACGATTTATACGCCGGCTACTGGCTTGGAGTTGAATACGGAATCGCTGTCGATGGTTGTGGAAGAAACCTATGCAGTATCGGCTTCGGTATCTGGTAATGCTACGCATAAGGTCCAATGGAGCACCAGCGATATGAACATTGTAACAGTAACGGAAGACGGAGGACTGACTGCCAGGGCACCGGGACAGGCAACTGTTACTGCACAGATCGACGGGCTGCAGGCGGAAGTGCTTGTAACGGTTTATGCGGCCGCCCTGGAAGCGAAAATGTATCAGCTCGATCTCGGCGGAAATGCGGTCAGCTTGGAGATATATAACCATTCTGCCGCAGACAGAATTGAGGATATGGCCTATATTGCCATTTATGAAAGCGGCCAGCAAATCGGCTTGAGTACATTGTCTATTCACCTGCCTGCAAATAGTAGTGTAAGAGAGAAAATCGAACTCCCTGAATTTGTGCCGGAAAAGACTTATTCTTTGGTTTTCTATCCGATTGGTCATGACACAGCAACGCAGGAACTGATTCTTGTCAACGGTGCCTATGCGGTTTATACGTCAACGGAATCCGCTGCCGCAGAGTTACAGGACTGCCAAAAGGATACTGTTACCTGTGAAGATGTAATCGATGGGGAAACGTATACCTTGTATGCGCTGACAGATGACAGTGGTGTTCCGAGCGAAGATAATATTGCGTATATTGCCAGAAAAACGGCAGAGAAAGATCAGATAGACTTTGTGATATGCCCCAATGACGATAACGACATGTGTTATGTGTATCTATCTGACAAAACGGGCGTGCTGAGACGGGTTACGGCAATCAATTTTGCTCTAAAGCACGCTTATAATGAAAAACATATCTGCACCCTGTGTGGTGCTGAAGATTCTGTTGCGGAAATTATACTATCGACGTTACCTACCAAAACTTCCTATGTGGTAGATAGAGACATGTTGGATGTAAGTGGTGGTAGGATAATGCTTCGCTATAACGGAGGGACCACAGAGGAAACAGATTTGACAGCAGATATGATTTCTGGATTTGACAATACTATATTGGGAAAGCAAACCTTGACAGTGACTGTGAACAATGCAAGCATTACTTTTGACATTGAAATTGTTGAGATGCCGGTTTCATATGTGACCGTTGAGGGAGACAAAATAGTATTGTATTACAATGACGGTATTACTGTAGAAACATCGCTGAAAGAAGGGATTGTATCTCATTTTAACATTTCAGAAACTGGTGATAAAACATTGACTCTGTTCAGCAAAAATGCTTGTGTAGTAGCTTATGTGAACGCAACCGGAGACTATGTGCGATTGAAAGCATCTGCTGGGGAGGATGGGAGCTACCAGTATATAATACCTGTTGACATCACAGAAGTGACAGTGGCCGTGAAGGGTGACTTGAACAGCGATGGACAGTTGACGGTCAGAGAGGCAAGGCAACTTTTGAGAGCGTCCATGGATTCAGATTTTCTGACAAAAAAACAGTTTATGTGCGCGGATTTGGATGGAGATGGTTCCATTTCGGTTCGAGAGGCCAGAGTTCTGTTGAAAGCATCCACCGACAGCACATCAATCACTTGGTAAGTAGCCTACTTTTGTTGGAGACAATTGCTCTGAACAATTCGGCAAACAATGAGATTTTTGTGTTTCCTAAATTCAGCAAACTTAGAGGATAGCATTCGGCTATGCGCCAAATTCGCCGAGATCCGCTAGGCTTACATAGAATTTGTCAAAATCTAGGAACGGAAAAGATAATGTACAATAACTTGCGCAAATTGAAAAGAGCATGAAGAAAGACATAGCTTGCAGGCTCTGATAGAATGAAGTCACGACACACCATTCTGAAAGGAGACAGCAAACTATGTCCGAGAAAATTGTACAGCTGAATGAGGAAATTATCAAGGGGCAGCTCAAAGAATTAGTTCGAGGAAGTGTAGAAGAGACGCTGAACGAGCTGCTGGAAAAGGAGGCGGAGTCGCTGACGCAGGCGGCCCGCTATGAGCGCAACGAGGCCCGTCAGGGCTACCGCAGCGGTCACTACGGCAGAAACCTTACCACAACCTCCGGTGACGTTACGCTCCACGTCCCCCGGCTCAAGGGCGTGTCCTTCGAGGCAGCCATCATCGAGCGGTATCGCCGCCGGGAGAGCAGCGTGGAGGAGGCGCTCATTGAGATGTATCTGGCAGGCGTCTCTGTGCGCCGTGTGGAGGACATCACCGAGGCACTGTGGGGCAGCAAGGTTTCGCCCGCTACCATCAGTGAGCTGAACAAGAAAGCCTACGTCCACATCGAGGACTGGCGGAACCGCCCGTTACAGGGCGGGCGCTATCCATACG
>ENA-ORRN01001123-ORRN01001123.1-human-gut-metagenome-genome-assembly--contig:-NODE-1123-length-19465-cov-4.030654_pt1 | contig 19465 bp, 36 predicted proteins | sample MGYA00242174_ERZ509132 | MGnify/ENA primary metagenome ERZ509132 (study PRJEB26280, sample SAMEA2338671) | human gut metagenome | biome: human gut; feature: human-associated habitat; material: faeces... | reverse complement strand
CAAGCTAATGGAAAAGGTTCTACAGTAAAAAGTGATATTTATTCTCTAGGAATATTAATGTATGAACTATTAACAGGTTCAGTACCATTCAAAGGAGATACTGCTGTTGAAATAGCCTTAAAACATATGAAAGAAAAAATACCAAGTATTAGAAAACAAAATCCAACAATACCACAATCTGTTGAAAACATCGTATTAAAAGCAACTGCTAAAAATCCAAAGAACAGATATGATAATGTTAGAGATATGTATAAAGACTTGCAGACCGCTCTTCAAAGAGATAATGAAAAGAGATTAGTATATGAATATCCAGAAAACGATCTTGAAGAGACAAAGGTTATACCACAAGTTACAAAAGAAATAAAACAAGTGATAGATAAACCTACCGCTAAAGAAGAAGATAGTTCAGTACTAAAGGAAAAAGATGAAAAAAATAAATTACCAATCATTCTAGCAGTAGTTCTTTTAGGAACATTAATCGTACTCGCAGGTGTATACTTACTAATAACAAGTAAAGATGTAAAGGAAGTAAAAGTACCAAATGTAGTAGGATTAACCACTGAAGAAGCTATCAAAAAAATAAAAGAAAAAGGTTTAGAATATACAACAAAGAGTGAAGAAAGCACTACTGTTGAAGAAGGAAAAGTTGTAAAGACAAATCCTACTATAAATAGAACTGTAAAGAAAGGTACTACTATTACACTTTATCAATCTAAGGGAACTGAAAAAATAAAAATAGAGGATTATAAGGATCAAAATATTTATGAGGTAAAAGCAAAGTTAGAAATAAAAGGATTAAAAGTATTGGTTGAATCAAAAGATGTTGATGATGTAAAAGAATATGAAGATAAGGAAGATATAATAATTGATCAAAATCCAATTAGTGGAGAACTTAATAAGGGAGATCAAATTATATTGTATTATCCTAATATAGTTGTATATCCTGATTTAACTATATATTCACTTTCTGAGGTTCAAGATTTTGCGACTAAATATGATTTAGTGTTATATGTAGAAGAAGTAGAAACTGAAAGTGCAGAACCAGGTACAATATTAAGTCAAAGTAGAAGACAAAATACTCTTATTGCAAGAGGTGCCGATTTAACAATAAAGGTTGCTGTATTACCAAAAGAAGAAAACGAACCATCACATGAAGTGGAAAATAAAGAAAAGGAAAATAAAGAAGAGCAATAATGGATGGATTAATAATTAAAAATATAAGTGATTTATATACAGTAAGATGTAATAATGAAAATATTATATGTAAAGCAAAGGGACTGTTTAGGAATAAAAAAATAGTTCCTTTAGTTGGTGATAAAGTACAAATTGATTATGAAAAAAAAATAATTACAAAAGTATATTCTAGAAAAAATTTTCTAATAAGACCACCAATAGCTAATGTTGATAAAGCGGTTATAGTGATGAGTGTAAAAGAACCAACGTTTAGTACAAATTTAGTTGATAAACTTATAAATGTAATAGAATTTAATAATATAAAACCAATTTTGTGTTTATCAAAGTTAGATTTAATTAATGATATGAATTTAATAGATGAATATATTACATACTATAAAAAGATTGGTTATGAAGTTATTTTTAATACTGAAATAAATAAAATTAAAAAAATTTAATCTGTTAGTAATTAACCAATTATCCTATTAATTTTTTATAAGGAGATGGTAGTAAATATGGAGGATTGATTATGGAGTTATTTATAATTTTAGTTCTTACTATAATAGTTTTAATGTTTTTATTTATATTGATTATAGTGGATGTTAAGAAGGAAGAATTGCTTGCCAAATTTTTATTTTGTACTTTACCTTTATATTTATTTCTTGTTCTTCTTTTGATAATTTCTTATACAACTAAACCAAAAGCAATAGATGTATATAAAGGCAAAACAACACTTGAAATAACTTATAAGGATAAAGTATCTATTGATTCCACTGTTGTATGGAAAAATAGATAAAAATAAGAATTTGCTTTAAAAAATCACAATGAAAATAATATAAAACATTAAGGTATAACGAAGCTAAACTTATTACAGAGAAAAATAAAGTATGACTGGAATTAAAATTTTTGCATATATACTTATTGTAGCAGTAGTACTATTTATATGCATAGGATTACCGTATGCTATTATAAGTGAAAAACGAGGATTTAATAATGGAATTTGTCCTATTTGTGGTCAAAAACTTAAACATTTTGACAATGACTCACAAGGTGGTAGAGGATATTGCTGTCCATCTATAAAACATAAATACTATACTTGGGTTTTATATTCATTCATTGATAAAAATTTTAATAAATAAATTCACAAGACTATCGAATCAAGCCAGAGTACCGTCCATTTAAAGATGCAGAAGAATGTTTTGAAGAAATGCAAAAACATAAACCATATGGTTGGGTGAAAGATGCATCAAAAATATATAATATCACAATTATTAGAGATGATGGTATTATAGTTAATACTAGTATTGATGGTGGTTTGTATAATTTTGAAAGTTCTTTAAATTTAAAATTTGTTGATTGTACGCCATTTGGCATTATAGAAGATTAAATCTTTGAAAGTTATAAATTTAAGTTCCACAAAAAATATAAAAACAACTAATTACTTATTAACAATAAACTATCATTATGGCATATAGTTTTTACGACTCTGATACTTAGCAGAAATAGAAAAAACAAAATAATAAAAATATGAAAATTTAGTATAATTGTTTCCTTATTATTATTTATGACTTCTTGTAATAGATATTACATTCCTAGTGATAAAGGAGTTGTAATTAATATTAAAAAAGTTGAAAATATTAATGAAGTAACTATTAAAATTAATGCATCTAAAGTAAACAATACTGATGCTTATATAACTTTTCCAACAAATAAGCAATATAATATTGACGATGTAGTATATTTTACAAAATAAAGTAATATGGAAACGAAAGAATTAAAAATACAAGTACCAGATGGTTACGAAATTGATAAAGAAAACTCAACATTTGAATGTATTAAGTTTAAACCTATAAAAAAAGATATTACATATGATGATATATGTAATAACTTATTTGCTGAAAAACTATGGTGTTCCTATATAACAACAAATGGATGTATAAGAACAAATATAGTTGATTCTAGTGTTGCAAGTGAAAAGAATAATGCAACAAATAAAAAACAACTTGAAAAAGTATTGGCTATGAACCAGCTTCTCAATATTGCTACTTATTATAATAGCAGAGTTGAAGAACCAGATGGTTTATATACAATAGGCTACAATACTACTACACATATGTATGAAGTTATTTCTAGTCCATTTGAAATTAACTTTGGATTACTTGCTTATTTTACTAGAAAAGAAGATACTCAATCAGTAATAGATAATCCCAATTTTCAAGAAATTCTATATACAGTTTATAGAAGATAGCATTATATCAACTAGATTTGTTATTAATAAAATTAAAGAAATATGTAACAAACTTGATTTTAGTCTATCTTCAAAAGATAAATTAAGACTTTACTCTTTTAATAAAATAAAAACATTTAAAGATATAGTAATAACGCTTGCAATAAACAATACACTATTATGGAAAATAAAGAAAGAATCATTTTAAGGGATACAATCATATCAGATGCCAAAAGACTTATAGAAATACACCCAGAGTACAGATATGGTCAATCAGTTTTCAATATTGTTGATCAATGTATAGGACTTGCAAGGACTGTTCAGTTCTGTGACGGCATTGACTGCTTTTATGATGACGAAAAGATAGATGCTTTTATTGAAAAAGTGATTGATAGAATGGAAAAACACGAAGACAACGAGGAAAATGAGAAGAAAGATTGAAGAAATGTTTTTCCTATACAACAAGGAGAATCAGATAGAAGACAACAAGGTAGGACAATTATCTGCCAGAAGATTGACGTTGGAAGAAATTCTAAAGAATAGGAAAGAGGCTATAAAAACACTAATGGATATGCCAAAGTCAGAATTGGTTGATTATATTTTAGGAATTAATAATAAAACTTTTCTGGAGTTAGGAAAAATACAAAATAAAGAATTTTAAAATAATGAAATTTGTAGTAATGGATACTTATGGTTATTTTGGTAATATTATGCCAAGAAACCATTTTGTCAAAGATATATCAGAGATATATAAAACGCAAAAAATACCATGCAAATATTATGGTAGGATGAAAGAATTCTTTATTGTTGAAATTGATGATATTAATTCTTTAATTGATTTTAAACAAATTGCAAAGAAACCAATTATTATTGGTAAAGATTTGAAATTACCAGAAGAAATTGAAAATCAAATTGATTCTACAATACTTATTTATGATTGGTATATAGAATAAATAAAAATATTTTATTATAATAATAAAATAATGAAATTAAAAGATACTATTGATACGGTTATTTCGCATAACGCACATGTATCACTTGATATAAAAGATAAAAACGAACCATGGTTTTTATCAAGTGTATGTCCTAGAATAGTACATGCAATATCCGAAGAATGGCATAAATATGAATTTTATCCTATAACCGATGTAGTAGATAAATCACATAAGTTACATATTAAATTAAAAATATTTGATTATTAATTTAAATAAATAATTATGGAAAGATTAAAATTAAGTTGCACAAACCAGTTTTTTACAAAGCACAACAATGTTGTAACCTGCCATGCAAAATTCTATTCTAAGAAATTTAATTATCATCTAGAAACGACAGGACGTGCTATTTGTGCAGAAGATGACAAGTATGATTATGAAAAGGGTAAGAGGCTTGCAAGATGCAGAGCAGAAATGTATGCATTTGCACAATTCAGAGGATGGTTGGATCATTGTTATATCCCAAAGCTCCTTGATTTTGTAGATGCTACTATGGATATTCGGGATAATATGAATAAATACACAGAACACCAGAAGGAATATATTAAATCATTCTAAATTATGTATATCGTTCATATTAATTTTAAATTATTTCTTCATAATAATAATGGAGAAATGATACTAAGCCCGAATCATACAACAGCAACTGAATATGACAATATAGGAGATGCTATGAGATCTGCGGCCAAAATTAATAAGGACGCTGGATTATCTGCTCGTATTTTACGGAAATAAAGTAAAACGTTCTGGCGAGTTTTCAAGTCATCTTTTCTAACCAGATTAAGTAAATACCCAGTTCCGACTAACTAAAGAATCGGTGATTTTGCTTGCGTTTTAACAGAAAACACAGGGGTGAACCTAACAGCCGTAATGTTGGTGGTAAAATATATTATTAAGCGTTTTGGGAATTTCATGTTTTTTAATGTATTTAAAGTGTGATCATAAGGGATTATTCAGGTTCGAATCCTGACACACTACAAGCTCTCATATTATATGGGAGATTAGTTAACTAATTATTAATCTTTTAAAATTTTAAACAAAATGACAAACAAAGTTATTGTTTATGGAGTTAAGGTAAACGAAGTATTTAACAGTTTTGCACAGCTTTGCAGCTGGCTTAATGAATCAGACCTCTATCGAGTTTCCTCTATCGAGCACTTGCCAAAGTTGGCAAACGTACAGCCTGGTGATATTATCACTACCAAGAAGGGCAACAAGCTCTATGTAGTAAATACATATAAGGATTTTGACGATCCTATGTTGACCGACTTCTGCTATCATCATGAAGTTAAGGAATCAAAGATTCTTAGTGTTGTAAGCGTAAAGCCTCGTAGCTCTTGGGATAAGAGTTATGTTGCTGAAGAGAAAGCATCTCCAGTATCTACTGTTTCTATGGCTGACAAGATTAAGTCAATGTTTATGCCTACAAAAGTAGATAATATCGCTATTTCTGTTAATGGCGATATCTGTGTAGCAACCAAGGATGGTTATGTTTCAATCAATAGCAACAACGAACTGGTGTCATATCCTTCTGAGCTCGTTCTTACAGATATGCCTGCATATGTAATCAGTAAGCCTGTTGATCAGGTAGTAGCTGGTGATATCGTTCAGGTTAAGAACAGTTATGTTAAGGTTGTACGTCGTAGTGGCGTTAAGCTGACAACCATTTCATACACTGGTTCTGGCAAGACTGTTCATACCATTAAGGATATTCTTCTTAACCAGAATCTTGTACGCGTCGTTATGACTCTTACTGGTTCTGTAAATAACCAGATTAATCCTATGATGTTTATGATGCTTGCAAAGGATGGCGGTTCTGACAATCTTCTTCCTTTGATGATGATGAACCAGCAGAATGGTTCTCTTGCAACAAATCCTATGCTTATGGCTCTTGCCATGGGTGATGGAAACTTCGACTCTAAGGCTCTTCTTATGATGTCTATGATGGGTGGTTCTACCCCATTTGGTAATCTCTTCAACGCTACTCCTGCAAAGAAGGAAGCAAAGGCTGATGTAGTAGAAGAAGTTGATGATCCCTACGTAGTAGAACCAGCAAAGGACGTTGAGGATACTGACGTAGCAGAGCAGGACTAAATCGTAATAATAAAGGAATAGGTGGGATAATTCCCATCTATTCTTTTTTAATTTAACAGTTTAAAGATATAATGTTTGAATATTTAAACTATTGTACTATTTATCAGGCTTCTGGAGATTTAGTTTTCGAAAATAAAAATCTTGAAGGAGAAGCATGTTTTTCATATATTTTTAGAAATGTAAAAAATAACAAAAAACAGCATATTATTTATAGTATTTATATATCTACAGATCCTATTTATATCCAAAATAATAAGGGCAATAACCTTTGTATTTTAACAGAAGAACAAATAAGATTTCATATATCGTATTTGAGATTTATTAGTTCTTTTAAATATAAAATTACAAAAAAGTTTATAGATGATTATCCTGGATTTAGAATAGATCTTGATTTAAATGCTATAGGAAGTATTCATAAAATGTTTTTAACTTGGATAAGATATTTGTATGAATATCCATATAATTTGGTTCTTTATGATTCTTTTAAATTACGAGAAGAGAAAAAATTCATTGAAAAATCAAATTATTTAAATATAGTTAATTTTGTTACTACTTTCTATCCCACTGATTATATTCATCAAATTCCAAGATCTCTTACTAATATTCCCGAATTTATCACTAGAAAATCTTTCAAAGACAGATTGATGAAATGCGATTATTTGAATGATATTCTTAAAAATTCTGATATAAAAATCGAACAATTTACAGAATACGATGAAATAGATGATTTTATCGAGGATTTTGACAATAGGAAAAATAAATATATTGAAAATTTAAATAAATTAAAACAATGAAAATCTATGTAGTAGGAGGAGATTTTAATTATGCAAATTGGATTTCCGACAAAGAATTCGTACAAACTCCAGAAGAAGCAGACTTAGTATTATTTACTGGTGGAGAGGATGTTCATCCATCATTATATAATTCAAAAACGGATGATTTTTGCTATACTAATTTAGAACGAGACTTAGCAGAAAAAAGTATTTTTGACAATTTAAAACCAGAACAATATTGTTTGGGAATTTGCCGTGGATCTCAGTTCCTTTGTGTTATGAATGGTGGAAAATTAGTAAAAGATTGTACTGGACATGGAATATGGGGAACTCACGGTATTACTGATGGTGAATTAACTTTAGAAATAACCAGTACTCATCATCAAATGCAAGATCCTTATAATTTGAATAAAAAGAATTATAATATAATGTTCTACGCATCACCATCTAGATCTGGTAGATATCTAGGAGCAAGAGAACATGAAAATTTATTACATGCGAGAGAACCTGAAATAGTAGAATATCATACACCAAATAAACCAAAATGCTTAGCTATTCAAGGTCATCCAGAAATGATGAAGGGTACAAAAACAGCTGAGTTTCTCGATAATTTACTTAAAAAATTTATGAATAATGATTAACGGTATAACAATAGGAGCAGATCCTGAGTTGTTTATTGTTGATAACAATAACAAAGTAATATCTGCAGTTGGGTTGATTCCAGGAGAAAAAGGAAAACCTTATGTAGCTGATAACATGCCAAAAGGATTTGGAATGGAAATTGATAATATACTTGGGGAATTTAATATTCCTCCAGTAAAATTAAGATCTGGCTTTGTTAACAATATAAATTATATGAAAGATTATATTGATAATTTTGTTAAACAAATAAATCCAAATTATGGCATTCAGTGTATAGCTTCTAGAATGGTAGACGATGATCAATTGCAGTCTGATGAAGCGAAACTTTTTGGTTGACAAGCAGCCACTTATTATAGTAATATAATATGACAATCGGGCAAAAACGGTGAATAAATGTTAATTAAATAAATAATGAAAAGGAAATATTAGGTAAATGATAATTTCTTTAAAGAAATTAATTCTGAAGAAAAGACATATTTGCTAGGATTTTTTCTAGCAGATGGATCCTATTGTTTAGGGTCGAAATGTACTAAATCATATAAATTTAGTATAATGATATAGAAAGAAGATTATAATGTTATAAAATTATTTAAAGATAACATAATTCCAGATAAATAGATATAGTATAAAGAAGCATATATAGATAAAAATAATGTTAAACATAAATCAACAGCCTTTATATCTTGGACTTCTCATATTATGAATTTTGATTTGGAAAAATTCAATATTTATCCTAAAAAAACTTATGATATACATTTTAATTTTCCATTTGAAAAAATACCAAATGAGTATTTATGGGATTTTATACGTGGGTTTTTTGATGGAGATGGACAAATATCATATTCTGATATAACAAAATAGTCTACTTTTGCTTTATATGGAACTTCAGAACAATTTTTATCTAAATTAGGAGATATTTTTGAAAAAGAATTTGATGTCATTAAACGTATGGAACCTGTAAAAAAATCTAAAATGATTTTATACACTTTAAGATTTCATGCTGGTAATAATAGAAAATTATTTTTTTATAAATTATTTATAAAATTTTATAAAAATAAAAAATATTACCTATTTCGAAAATGTAATAAATTTTTACATTATTTATTGTTTAAATACCGTGATAATCCAGAATATTACGAAAGGATTTTGGATATTGTAGAGCGTAGAGAATGAATAAATATAATTTCTCCAAGAGTGTCCGCTTCCTGAAATATGGAAGAAAATGTACGCCGAACTATATTGAAATTAACATAAATATAGAAATTGGGATAAAAAGCCCAATGATAACAAAATTGTGTATGCCGGATTATAATGTTTATACAGAAAAGAAGAATAAAAAGCCAAATGCAAAAAATCAAAATCTAAGATCGGCTGGTTAAGTGAAGGCCAGAAAGTATAGAAATATACAGTAGAATTGCGTAAAAACGGTGAATGATAAATTCATATATAAATAAATTTTGAAGTGTCGGAATTTTTTAGTATATTTATTAAAATAATAATTTTAAATATATATATAAAAATGACTGAATTTCAATAGATCGTAATTAATTTAGTAAATGATGGAAAGACTATTTCTGAAATAGCGAAATTGCTTAATAAAAATATGTCTTCAGTTTCCTCAATAGTAAAAAGATTTAATTTAAAGCCCAAAAAATTTTATACAAATACAATAATACATAATTTTTTTGATTCTATAGATAATGAATATAAATCTTATTTATTAGGATTTTTTATTGCAGATGGATCTATTTATTCTGACAAAAGAACAAATGGTAGATTTTCAATAAATAATTCTGAAGATGATAAAGAAATTGTGAAAGCATTTAAAAAATATTTGAAAATTCCTTCAGATATACAGATTGTAAATTGTAAATTGGGATGTAAACACAGAAAACCACAATGGAGAATTAGATGGACATCTTCGTATATGAAGAATATTTTTGAAAAAAGATATAATATTCATCAAAAGAAAACAATAGATGCAAATTTTGAATTTCCATTTGAATTAATACCAAAAAATTTACAACGTCATTTTGTAAGAGGATTTATAGATGGCGATGGATATATTGGCAATAATGGATGTAAAAATAATTTCTCAATTAGTATTGTTGGAACAAGTGAAATCTTTTTAAAATAGATAGGAGATTTAATTTCTTCATACACAGGAATGTCATATAATTTATATAAATATACTGGTAAAACAGTTGATTATGTAAGTTTAAGATGGTCTTGTGAACGAGTAAATAAATTTGAAAAAATAACTAAATTAAAAGAATATTTATATAAAGACGCAACTCTTTTTCTTCACAGAAAAAAGAAAAAGATTGACGACTATATTAAATACCGTGCTAATATATTGAATAATATCAATATACAGTGTAACGCGTAGGAGATGAACCTGGAAACAGAATATAATTCTCCCAAGAGTGCGCAACTCCTAACAGGTAATGCTGAGGATGAAAATGTACGCTGAACTACTACGAAAGAATATAAGTAGTAGAATTAAAGGATAAAAAGCCTTTAAGTTAACAATTTGTTTCACATCCATGTTGGATATGATCATCCAGCAGTTCCCGAATCTTTGAGAATGGTAAAATTACTTGACATATTTCTAGGAATTCCAAGTGTTATTATTGATCCAGATAAAAAGAGACGAGAATTATATGGAAGAGCAGGAGCTTTTCGACTCACGAAATATGGTTTTGAATACCGAACTTTAAGTTCATATATGATGTCAAAAGATTCTATTTTGAATCTTGTATGGGATTTATTAACACTTGCATTAAATTTTGATGGATTACCAAATGCATTTGATAAAAATCAAATACAACATATAATAAATGAAAGTGATGTTGAAGAAGCTAAAAAATTCTTAAATAATTTTGAATATATAAAAGAATCGCATTTTGAGCGTATTCAAAACTTTTTGAAAACATTTGAAGTTTAATTTTTAAAAATAGAATTAGGAGGTAACAACTATTTGTGGAATTGGAGGCATTATCAGCGCTTGCCGAAAACCGTTTAATTATACGGCCTTTTGCGCTTTAGGAGTTGTCAATGACGCTCGTGGTGGAGATTCTTGTGGAATCTTCATTGATGGTAAATATTATTATGGAGTAAAAGAAAAGAGGTATTTTGCAGATGCTTTTAAAGACATTGATATCCTTAATCAAACAGAAGAATCTCAAATAGCTCTTGTTCATTGCAGAAAAGCATCTGTTGGTGCTATTGATCATAGTACTGCACAACCTGTAATAATTGCACCAAATGGAAAAGTAGAATTTGTGCTTTTGCATAATGGAACAATTTTTAATTATGAAGATCTTGCGAAAAAGTATATTCCAGATGTTGATATAACAGGAATGACTGATTCTCAAGTAATGGCACGAATATTCTATTATAAAGGATATGATGCACTAGAAGAATATCAAGGAGGGGCTGCGTTTGTAATTGTTGATTACAGACATGGAGAACCTGAAACTTTGTTATTTCATGGAAAGACAAAAGATTTTTCATATTCTAAAACAGAAGAAGAAGAAAGACCTTTGTATTTTTTCATAGATAATGATACTTTGTATTTTTCTTCTATATATCAAATCCTAGAAACTTTTGTACGTGACAAAGTAGCATATATTATTCCATATAATACTCTTTGTAGATTTGATAAAGACTGTATTCGTTCTGTAAAGAAAGTAGATAGATCCAAATGTACTCAGAAAAAAGAATATAAAACAACGGTATATAGTTCCTTTTGTAATTATAAAGATTATTATGAAAGTACTTATTATACCGATTATATTATTTGTGATATTACTACTAATACGTACAAACTAGACAAGAAGCCTATTATGGGAAAACAATTTATTTCTAATTTTGGAAGAGTTGAAAAACAGAAATACGCTTCTTCGCATGAATGTTATTTTTATTATGGATATATTATGGGAAGTAAAAAAGCATTTACTTTTTTATCAACCTTAACAAATTCATTAAAAACAACACCAGAAAAATTTATTGAAAAATATAGAAATCTTGTTGCATTTCTGAGTCTTGATAGAATATATTTTGACAGCAAAGCTAATTTGTGGAAAAAAGCAACTGGATGGAATACTTCTGAAGTTTATTCTGGAAAAATGCAACAAATAACAAGTACTGTTGTTAGGAATATTAAAGATGGAATTATGCAAACTGCAGTTTCTTACGACTCAAATCTTATTCCATATGAAGTAAATGATGTTGGTATTAAATTTAAAGAGATTTATAAAGAAATAAAAAATGAAAGTAATTCATGAATATACAGGTGAAATTATCGATTATTCTTTTTCTGAAAAAGTAGTAATTGGAGAACATGATGGACATATGCTTTTTGGATATGTAAATCCTGGAGAAACTGAAGTTTTTGATATTGTCAAAAGTAATTACGATACATTTACTGCAGCTGTATATTATGATTTGCCAAAACAATATAAAATCTATAGTAATTATTATGGCAAAGATGTTGTTTGCTTTAATCAAGAAAAGGATTTTATAAACAAACTTAAATATACAAAAGGATTTGGAAGATTTCCATATTCTTTTGCTAGACACTATGAAGCTATAGAAAATTTTGATATATTTAAGGGTGAACAAATAGAAGATAATTCTTCAAATATTGGTAAATTATTGAATTATTCATTTGGTCTTGAATTTGAAACTAGTAGGGGTTATGTTCCAGAAAACAAATGTTTTGAAAATGGATTAATTCCATTAAGAGACGGATCTATTACAGGGTTAGAGTATTCAACTGTAGTTCTTGAAGGAGAACAAGGTATAAATACTCTTAAAAGAGCAGTAAAAGATCTTAATAATTACACTTTGTATGACGAGAATTGTTCTCTTCATATGCATCTTGGCGGATTTCCGTTAGATGAAAAGAAGATATGGAGTTTATATAAATATATATATAAATTTCAATTTCTCATTCAGCCATATATAAGTGACTATGCTTTTGAAACCCATTATTTCAAGCCTAATCATAAAGATTATTGTAAAAAATTACCATTATTCAAAAATTTCGATACTATGTACAAATATTTTACAGAAATGAAATTTTATGGTGATTTTTATCAAGCTCATCCTAATGATAGATTTCATGAAGCAAAATGGAAGATCCCAGGACGTTATTATATGTGTAATTTTATAAATCTATTGTGCTATAATGAAAATAAAACAGTAGAATTTAGATTTCTTCATCCTACCTTTAATCTTAATAGAATTATATGGTGGATGTTGATGTTTAATACTATTCTTTATCATGCAGAACATGGTATGAAATTAACACAAATACAACGTATTGAAGATTTCTTCAAGATTTATCCAAGGAAAATACAAAAACAGATGTTTCTCGGATTACAAGATCTTTTAGAATTGAAAAGATTACAGTTAAAGAGTGGAGACAGATTTGATATGAATAATTTACACGAATATCAAGTCTTCAGTAATTTAAATTTTGATTTTTAATAATTTATAATTAAATTTAATAATGAGAAAATTCATTTTAATTTTATTGGCATTTGTTTCTGTAAACACTTTTGCACAAACATCTATTGAGACACCAAAGTTCTTTGACAACACCTATTTTAATCTTAATATAGGTGCTTCAACTCCATTGGAATTTAGACTTCCTTTGGAGAATGTAAATCCTACTGTTGGAGTAAAGGTAGGAAAGTGGTTTAATCCAATTTATGGCGCAAATATTGAGGGAAAGGCGTGGTTTAATAGTGATTTTGGCACTGTTCCTTGTTCTACACAAGGAAACTTTGTTGAAGCAACATATGTTGGTGCAAATGGTGTAATTAATTGGACAAATGCTTTTTTTGGTTATAAGCAAGACAGGAAATTTACTTTGAGTTCTGAAACTGGTATTGGATGGATTCACATGTTTGGAGTAGGAGAAGATTTGAATGATCTTGGTGCAAAGACCGGATTGGATCTTGCATATCATTTTAATGATAAGTGGGCTTTAAATGTAGAGCCTTCTGTTTATTGGAATCTTACACGTCGTTCAAATGTAAATCCTAGCGCCTCCCAGACAGTACAATTCTCGAAAACTTTTGCTCAGTTTGCTCTTTCCGTAGGAGTAACTTATAATCTCAAGACTTCTAATGGTACTCATACTTTCAAGACATATAATATTGGTAGTATGAATAATGAAATTAATAGTCTTCGGGAGCAGTTAGCAAAGAAGCCTACAGAAATTATTCGAGAAATTCGTATAGAGAAGACAGTATATGAACAGAGTAAATATATTGTATTCTTTGCACAGAATTCTTCAGAATTAACTGCAGAAGCTATTACAGAGCTTTCTAAGATTAAAAAAGGAAGTAAAGTATCAATTACTGGTAGCGCCTCCATTGAAGGCCCTGCAGAGTATAATTATACACTTTCTGAAAAGAGAGCAAATGTTGTTGCTGAGTTTCTTGCAAAGAATGGAGTTGTAGTAGAAGACTGCAAAGGTATTGGTGCTGTAAATGCAGAAAGCGGTAGAGTCGCAATTATTGTGTTGAAGTAATAAATTTATTTCTATTTCTGGTGTAAAAGCCAGAAATAGATTTTTGGGGATTAGTGTACCGGCTGGAAACGACAGAATTTGGATCTGTAAAAAGAGGTTCGACCCCTCTATCCCCAACAAATAAAGAGTAGTTAGCTCAATAGGTTAGAGCACTCGGCTTATACCCAAGCGGTTGGGGTTCAAGTCCCTCACTACTCACTTGTTTTTTTTTCTAAAAGTCATTTTAAAACTCACCTAGGTGAAATATACTAGGTTTGGAGTGGCTTTTTAAAGTCACTCCTAAACTGCTTCCATAGTATAAAGGCCATTATGTTTGATTTGTACTCAAAAGATGGGCGTTCGAGTCGTCCTGGAAGCTCAACGATAGAAGCATAGTTCAGTTAGTATGATGTCGGTCTCCAAAACCGAAGATCGGATGTTCGAATCCTTCTGCTTCTGTAAAATCGCGGGATAGACTGGAGATGGTACCAGCTCAGTCTCATAAGCTGAATAACGTGAGTTCGAATCTCACTCCCGCAACTACATGGAGTTTGTAACTCAGTAGGTAGAGCGTCAGATTCCGGTTCTGAATGTCGTGGGTTCGAGTCCCTCTAAAAACTCAAACTTATTTTAAATAATATGGAGTATTTTAAAAGATTTGATTTAAAGAATCCATCCGTAAAAGAATTCTTTTCTTTGGAAGATGGTAAATTGAGATGTATTATAATAAAGTTTAATAGTGAAACAGAAGTTCTTGACTATTATATAAAAGGAGATAAAATAAATGAATGTTTATTATTTGCCGAAAAAATAGATAAAGAAACTTTTGATAAAGCAAAATCTGTAGTAGATAGACTAAATACTATTTTAAGATATAATTATTTTAATTTATAATGGCAGGAATAGATAGAACTTGGGTAACTGGAGAACAGTATAAACTTGTTAGAAGGTGGGCCTACGAATATGGAGAGTTTACAATTCCATATATTAATTATAAAGAAAAAGTTAGTAATTATATAAACGAATATGATGAAATTCCTGAAAAAGCTATGCTATGGAATACACCTGGCTATTTTGATGTTTTCTTACGTCACAATTGTCCTTTTGATTTTATTCAGAAAAGATTAAAAGAGCAATATGGGGATTCGTATGATAATTTGTCATATGGAAAGCCATTTACTAAAAATAACGAACCAGTTGTTCAAATAGAATGGAATGATAAAATTATATCAAGAAGAGCTGTTATATATATAAGATTATATAATAATGACGATTCTTATATATTTTATAATACAAAACCAGAATATTTTACAGATCCTTGTACGTATTTACCATTTGATGAATCTGAAAAATATTATGGAAGAAGTAATATTAAAAAATCTGCAGAAGATATATCAAAATTTAATCTTCCAATAGGCAGTAAAATAGAAATGAATATTAATGATGATTATACTATTAAAGGAATAGTTAAGGCGGTGATTTAATCATCGCCTTTTTTATTATATGATATTAACAAGTTATATAGATTTAAAGCATAAATGGGAGATCTCAACTTGTTGGGAAAATAGCCCACTAAAAGAATTAGCAAAAAATATTGGTGTTAAAAATTTAACTTCATTTAATATCCATAAAAAGATTGTTATAAATTATTATAATCGCATGATAAGTATTCTTATAAAGAATATGGAAAATGAAATTAAAGAAAGTAAAGAAAAAGTAAATAAAATTAAAAAATCAAAAGATAAAAAAGAGTTACAAAAAATTGTCAGTGTATTTTCTTATCTTATAGAAAGTATGGACTTTAATGATACAAAACATTTTTTAATTGATTGGTATCAAAAAAAAATAAAGCATTATGAAGAAGAACTCAATACCAGTTCCTATTGTAGGGACAAATCTCAAATTCTTTGATGATGGTAAAATACGCGATTCAAGAATGTATAATGCCAAAGTAACATATGTTATATATAAAGATTCTGCAAAAAATTACAAACTTGAATTTCCAGATAAAACTTCAAAAAATTTATATGATTTTTGGCAAGATGAAATAAATAATCATATAAATACAGAGAATTTTCAAGTACTACCTTATAAAATCGAAGAACCTTGGTTATATGCAAGAGATACTGATTTCTTTGTATTTTGTGATATACCAGAATATTCTGATTTATCTGTAATTTTTGTAAGAGATGTTGAAAATAGATGGTTTTCTTTAGGTTATCCAAATTCTTTTGATGGAGGAATACTTGATGTAACTGGAGAATTATATAATAGTATTAAAAATGAATAATAGATTATATTATAATTTAAAACTTCTTCATATATTAAGAAGGAAAATAAATGAAAATCCAGATTTAAGATTTCAACAATTATTATGGAATTTAGGAATCGAAAATGGAAATGATAGATTTTATGAAGAATCAAAAATCACATATAACAAAGTTATAAATAATTTAAATTTTTAAAGTATGATAATGGAAATTTTATGGATGATTACTATAGCGATAGCTATAATAATCTTGTTTTTTGCTTGGAAAGAAAAACTTAATTATGAAAAAATTCTAAAAATGGAAAAAGAATCAATTGATCATATTAAAGATATTCTCTTACAAGAAGAAGAGCTTCTTAATAAAATAAAAAACGCACGTGATAAAATTTCAGAATGATGATATTTATTATATTTTTAATATGTGCTATTATAATATATATTAAAATATCTATCTGTGTTTCTTCTTTTTATCATAAAGACTATATTTCAAAATCTGATGCGATAATACAAGTATTATTGTTAACGGCATTTTTAACCTTGTTATTTATATCACTATTTTTATTGTTCAATTATGTTTGATAGATTAAAACTTTCATTTATTATTTTTAAGGAAACATTTTGTAGAAGACTATATTACTGGAAAAAGTCAAAGTATTTTATAGAATGGGATTATACAAGTATTTTATTGGCAGAAAAAGCAGCAATAGAAAGAATGTTAAAAACATATAAAAATACTGACGAAATGTCAAAATATACTATTGACAGACTTCAATTGGCATTAAATTTGCTTGATATAATACTCGGCAATAAAGAAATAACAAAAAGAATAAAAAATCAAGATAAATCAAAAAGAGATTCTTTAATTGATTTTGGAAAAATTTATTGTTATAAATTATTGATTCCGGTAAATATAAAAAATGCCAAAAGATTTAGTAATAATACCGATCTTGATTTACTTAAAAAACATCAAGATAATGCTTTGTTTGAAGAAGAGTATTATATAAGAAAGGCTTTTTATATTTATAATAAACTAAGATTTTATAATATGCAAACATGGTGGACATAAATAAATTGATTTATTGGTTAAATCGTACTTGTAAATTATTAGATGATAGATTTGATATAAATAGAGGTGGATGTTGTTATGTTGCATATGTAATAGCAAAACTTCTTGATAAATATCAAGTAGGAGACTATTATTTAGGATTGATTAGTGACCAAGAAAAATATATTGAAGTTATAGAATATAATACTAGATTTCATATCAAAAAAGATTCTCCAAATAGTCTCATAATTAAAGAAGGTACTTGTAATCATTATTTTATTATATTAAATAATAAAAGGATTAATGGATGTATGTATTATTGGGGAAATAAAAAAGTGCATAATATTAAATTATCTATAAAATCAAAAGATATTTTATGGGTGTATAGAAATGGAACTTGGTGCGATGATTACAATAAAAAATATAATTTAAGAATATATAATGAATTAGAAAATATATTTAAAAAATGCAAAAATTAAACCACAACGAACTTGAATATTTTGATAAAATTTTCTTTGAAGTTGTTGAAGCCACAGATCTTTTAAGTTATTTATGTGTAGGTAAGTGTTCGGTAGATATTTTTTATGATTTATATGAATTAATCAATGATTACGTAGAATCAGATATGTTTAATATAAACACAAAAAAACTTGCAAAAAATATATTTAAAAGTGGAATGTTATATGAATTAACTGAAGAAAGATTTGAACTTTTAATAGAAGAATATGAGCAAAATAGAATGTTGGGCTGCTGTTGAAAAAAATGGCGATGAGTTTTTTTATAATGGAAAACCAGTTTGGGATGAAAAAGATCAAGAATGGTATCTTGGAGACAAAGATGATAAATTTCTACAAGTTCCAAAAGGTACCATACGTAGATTAACTGGAATATTCCTTCAATATACAGATGATCCAATAAAAATACAATGAATTTATCAAAAGTAATAGTAGGAGAGTACGTCATATATAATGGACGTACTCTTCATATAGAGGAAGATAACGACCTTTCATGTAAAGGATGCGTTTTTGAAAAAGAAGGCTGCACAAATGACTGTCTGGCTTGTTTTAGAACAGATAATACAGATGTTATTTATAAAGTAGCAGATATATAATATTAACTAATTTAATTTATTTATGGAACAAGCAGTAGATTTTACTAATGTCCACAATGATCATTTAATGATTTCTTTGGGTATGCGACAACCGTATTATTATGACCCAATTTATGAAAAACGTACTAATGATGAAAAAAGGCAATTAAGGAAATTAAGATGTAAAAATAAAGGAAAAATGCACTTTTCAATTCCAAAGAAAGTCAGTATTCCTATATTTGATAATCTTATTATTTATTTAAAGAAGAATAAATATTTCTCAAATACTACATATTCAAAAAAGTGTTATCAACACGAGATTCCTCAAATTCTTTCATACTTCCATGCAATCTCAAAGAAAGGAAATGACCAAAATCTTGTAATGAAATATTATTTTAATGGTCGTACATATAGACCATATGAATTACCCTTTTATTTTAATTAATTTTCATCAAAGAACAACCTCTGTTTCAAATTCAAATTTGTTTAATCTGATTATTTTTACTTTTGTTGCTAGGAAATCAATTACTTTTCCTAATTCACCAATGTTTTTAATACTAAAAGAGCCTTCTTGTATTTTTTCCGGCGCTTCAGAAGTAATAAAATGTGCCTTTACCAAAAGACGAGTTTCAAC
>ENA-ORRN01001119-ORRN01001119.1-human-gut-metagenome-genome-assembly--contig:-NODE-1119-length-19525-cov-3.027478_pt1 | contig 19525 bp, 17 predicted proteins | sample MGYA00242174_ERZ509132 | MGnify/ENA primary metagenome ERZ509132 (study PRJEB26280, sample SAMEA2338671) | human gut metagenome | biome: human gut; feature: human-associated habitat; material: faeces... | reverse complement strand
TCAACAGGCTTATAAAATCCGCGGATTTGTCCCGTTTTGCGCAACCCGTAACGAAAATGACGGATAAAGCCGATAAAACGAGCAATATTTTTTTCATAAATATCAAATCTCCCCGTGATTATTTTATGAACTCGATTGTTACGTAATGATATAAAGTTGATTTTTCTTTTTCGGTGTGGTAAAATAAAAGCAGAAACGTTGTTCGGATCGGGGATATTTTAACCTATGAAAAAGACAATAATCAAAACGGCGGTTATCACGGCTTTATTGTTGCTGTGTTCCGTTTTTATAATTTACTTCGCGACATATATCGTTTCGCCCGGTACTATAGGGGATATGTACAAAAATCTCGGAATGAAAAACAATGCCGTGGAAATGTACGAAAAACAATACTTGTCAAAAGGCAATGCTTTTGACGATCTTAAAGAGCTTGTCGATATGGCGATTTATGCCGAAGACGAAGAGCGCGTTGCCGAATACGGGAAAATCCTTACCGTTGATCAGAGCGTTAAACTTAAACTGTTGTCGGACGCTTCGAAAAAAGAGGGCGAGCGCGATATTTACGATTATTATTCGACGAGAACGGTCGAGGGATTTTATAAAATCGGAAATAAAGCCGAATGTGTAAGTATCGCTTTCATGACTTCCGAATCTTACGGCGAAGACAAATCCGTATATTTCGTAGCTATGATATGTTCCTCGGGAAACGATAAAGAGCTTGCAACCGAATTTATCGATTATTATGATAACGGCGCATATAAAAACAATATTACGAGCGGAAGAGCGGAACTATCTAATCTCGTCTCTTCGCTGAAAGAAAAATACGATTTAAAATAATTCAAAGAGAGGATAAATATGCAACACGAAAGAGTTTTGGTGCTTGACTTTGGCGGTCAGTATAACCAGCTTATCGCAAGAAGGGTCAGAGAGCAGAACGTTTACTGCGATCTGAAGCCTTGCGATATGTCAATCGAAGAAATTAAAAAATACAATCCGATGGGAATAATATTCACGGGCGGACCCAACAGCGTTTACGATGAAAATTCGCCGCACGTCGATCCCGAAATATTCAATCTCGGCATACCCGTCCTCGGAATATGTTACGGCGCGCAGCTCATGGCGTATACGCTCGGCGGTAAGGTCGAAAGCGCGACTACGAGAGAATACGGCAAAAGCGACGTCGAATATTTCGACAGTAAAATCTTTGAAAACGTCGATAAGAAAAACGTTTGCTGGATGAGCCATACCGATTACGTATCCGTTGCTCCCGAAGGGTTTAAAATCGTCGGGAAAACCGACACATGTCCCGTCGCCGCAATGGAAAACGAAAAAAAGAAGTTTTACGGAGTGCAATTCCACCCCGAAGTTATGCATACAAAGCAAGGCACGACGATTTTACGTAACTTCCTTTATAACGTCTGCAAAGTTTCGGGAGACTGGACTATGGCTAATTTCGTTGCGGAGCAGGTTGCGAAAATCAAAGAAAAAGTCGGAGATAAAAAAGTGCTTTGCGCGATGAGCGGCGGTGTTGACAGCGCGGTTGCCGCAACGCTTGTTCACAGAGCCGTAGGCGATAATCTTACTTGTATTTTCGTCGATCACGGTCTTCTCCGTAAAAACGAAGCCGACGACGTTTACAGAGTTTTCAAAACAGAAAGGGGAATGAACCTCATAAAATCCGATTCTGCGGACAGATTTTTGGATAAACTCGCGGGCGTTTCCGATCCGGAAACAAAACGTAAGATAATCGGCGGGGAGTTTATTAAGGTTTTCGAGGACGAAGCCAAAAAGATCGGCAAGGTCGATTATCTCGTTCAGGGAACCATTTATCCCGACGTTATCGAAAGCGGAAAAGGCAAGAGTGCGGTAATTAAATCTCACCATAACGTTGGCGGGCTTCCGGACGTAGTCGATTTTAAGGAAATCATCGAGCCGCTTCGCGATTTGTTTAAAGACGAAGTGAGAAAGGTTGGTTTCGAACTCGGCTTGCCCGAAGATATCGTCATGCGTCAGCCGTTCCCGGGACCGGGACTTGCAATAAGAATCATAGGCGACATCACTCGTGAAAAAATCAAAATTTTACAGGATGCCGATTATATTTACAGAGAAGAGATAGCGAAAGCGGGCTTAAACAAGGAAATATGGCAGTATTTTGCCGTTTTAACCAATTGCCGTTCCGTAGGCGTTATGGGCGATAGCAGAACGTATTCTTACACGCTCGCCCTTCGTGCGGTTACGAGCGTTGACGGAATGACCGCAGACTGGGCAAGAATCCCCTATGACGTTCTCGAAAAAATATCTACAAGGATAGTTAACGAGGTTCAGGATATAAATCGTATTGTTTACGATATCACGTCCAAGCCGCCGGCAACTATCGAATGGGAATAATATAACAGTAATGGAAAACGAATTTAATGCAAGATGTCCGCATTGCGGAGAAGAGTTTTATATCGAGAGCGCTCAGAGCGAGTCGATTTGCCCCAAGTGCGGTGAAAAATGTTCCGCCGTACAGGCTAAAAAGTATTTTTCGACTATCCACGCCACAAAAGAGGAGTTTAAAGAAGCTCACGGCGAGGACTATCACAAAGAAATGCTTATTCTCGACGAGGCTTACGGTTATATCTCGCTGGGCGATTACGAAAACGCCGAAAAAAAGGTTAACGAAGCCTTAGAACTCACCGATTCGGATTATAAGGTTTTTATGGCGATGGTTGCCGTGAAAACTAAAAATTACACCGACCTTCGGGACGAGTCGCACAAGGAGTTTATCAATAAAGCAATCGCGCTCGCCGATTCCGACGGTAAAAAGGAAATAAAACAAACTTATCGTCCTTATTATTTAAAAAGACAGTTAACCGACGGCGAACTTAACGAATATCACAAAGAGGAAGCGGAATTAAAGAAGAAAAAAGTTGAAAACAGCCTTAAAAACCTTATTCCGAGCTTCGATATAAAAGAAAAGAGACAAAAATTATTTCTTATTCTGTATCCGATTTTGTTTGCGGTCGGTGCGGCGACCTCGATCGTATTGTTCTTTATCGCAGATAACGCATACTCGCTTATCGGTTTTCCGTTTATAATTGCGGGATATGTTCTTTTCAGAATGTGGTTCATGACAAAAGATAACGTTAAGGCTTTTAACGCTCTTCTCGATCTTTTCGACGCGTTGGACGGTGCGGATAGCGATAACGACAAACTCGTCGCCGTGTACAACGGAATTCAAAAATTAGCGGACAGATTTGCGGACGGAGAGTCGACTGTTTCGATGTCGTCGGATACGGCTTTGCTTTTAGACGCGCTCATTGCGCTTAATAACGAAGAAGTAAATTCGTTTTTACTCTCGAATAAATATTTTTCGCAATATGTAAGCGATGAGGAGTGAAATGATTTACGCGATTGAAAACGAATTTTTAAAAGTCGAAGTCGAAGATACGGGCGCGCAGCTTAAATCGATATTCTTCAAAGAAACGTCTGTCGAAGTTTTGTGGCAGGGAGACGAGAAATATTGGAAAGGACGCGCTTACAATCTTTTCCCCGTCGTCGGAAGGTTGTTTGACGGGAAATATCGTTTTAAAGATAAAATTTACGAGCTTTCAAGGCACGGCTTTGCAAGAACGAAAAAGTTTTATCTTTGCGATAAATCGTCGTTCGCAATGACGTTCGTTATTTCTGCGGACGATGAGACGTTTAAGTGTTATCCTTTCAAGTTTATTTTCAAAGTGAAGTTTTCGCTTTGCGGAAAGTCGTTGAAAATAGATTATATCGTGGAAAATGTCGGCGAAGAGAAAATGTATTTCGGCTTAGGGGCTCATCCCGGATTTAACGTTCCGTTTGAAGGAGGAAAATTCGAGGATTACGAAATTGTTTTCAATGCCCCGTGTATGCCGAAAAAAGTTTTGTTTACCGAAAATTATCTGATTTCCGATAAAACGGAAAACTTTGAATTGCAAAGCGACAACTCTTTCGGTTTGGCTCATGATTTGTTCGACAACGACGCGATAGTTTTAAAAGACTGCGCAAGAAGCGTCACTTTAAAGAGGAAAGGAGAATCGGGAGGGATTACCGTAGAGTTTCCCGACATGCCGTTTGTCGGCTTCTGGCACGCTCCGAAAACCGACGCGCCGTATGTCTGCATTGAGCCGTGGGCAAACTTGCCGTCAAAAGACGGAGCGGTGGAAGATATAACCGAAAAGGAAAATATCGGCATTGTTCAGCCTCACGGGAAATGTGAAAATCAGATAATTATTTCTTTCGACTTATAAAAACAGCCGAGGATTCATAAAACGTAAAAGTTTTAAAAATCCTCGGTTTTTTCTTGCTTTTCCAGTAAGTTTTTCCAATATCTTTCGGGCATGTAATTCCTCATCTGACGAAGATTTTTTCGCTCTTCGATATTTATGCTTTTGTAATATTTTTGCCAAAGGTTAAGAAAAATTTCTTCCGATTCGGATATGAACACGGTCACGCCGTTATCTCCGCCATTCAATATTTTATATCGTTTTCCGTCGCATAACGCGAGAATGTTCCGCTTTATATCGTGTATGATAAACGGAGATTGAAGACGTGCCGTAAAATGGGGAACGAGAAGTTCGGTTATATCGTTATCCGGTTCATAACAAGCATAATAAAACCCTTTTTCGGTTTCCATAAATCGCAAAAAGCCTTTAAAACGATGCGTCTCGGTGTAAATACGATTTTTTAAATCCGTAAAAGCTTGAATTTCGGGTAGAGCAAACGCTTTTGATATGTCGATGTTTTTGTTTGATATCGCAACGTTCAGATAATCGAAAAGAACTTTAAATCTTTTTTTTTCGCCGCTTCTGAACGTAAGATTGAAATCGGACACAAGATATTTTGTCTTACAATTTTTAAGACATTTATAAACTCGTTCGGCTTTTTCATTGTCTGTTTTTATTGTGACAATCTCGTCCAAAAGCCCGCATTGAACACATTCGGTCGTTACGTCGTCGGGTATTCGTCTATCATAAAAACTTTCAAAAATACAGGTAAGTAAACCGTTTTTTGTTCCGTCAAAAAAATAAGTCGTCATATTTCGCCTGTGATTATGCTTGATGATATTTCTGTGGAAGAAAACAGAGACAGCTGTTGCGGTTCGGACCTATTTTCGAGCAACAGGATATTTTTAATCTGTTCGGGGTTGTCCGTTCCCAAAAATTTTCCCGAGCATGTTATGAAGTTTCTTGCGCGTTTTAAAACGACACGCATTTTGGCAAGCGAGACAAAATCGAGTTTACCGTATCTTCTTGCCTGAACGATTTTGTATGCGCTTTTAAATCCGATTCCCGGCACGCGAAGCAAAATCTCGGGCGGGGCGGAATTGATTTCCACGGGGAAGAATTCGGGGTGGCGGATAGCCCATCCGCATTTCGGGTCGTAGTCTTCGGAAAGATTTTCGTTTTCGTCTAAAATCTCGTTAGCCGTAAATCCGTAAAAACGCAAAAGCCAATCGGCTTGATATAAACGGTGTTCGCGGAGAAGCCCGACGGGCAATGCGGGGAGATTTGTGTTGGTGTAGTTTGTCGGCACATATGAGGAATAATAAACCCTTTTTAAAGAGAATTTTTTATAAAGCGACTGGGACAGCCTTATGATTTGCCCGTCCGTTTCGGGCGACGCGCCGACGATCATTTGCGTGGTCTGCCCCGCGGGGAGAAATCTGTTCGAGCGTATTCTTTTAGCTTCGCGATATTCTTCCGCCATATTCGACATCGGTAAAAGAATTGCTTGCTTCGATTTTTGAGGAGCGAGCAGTTTAAGGCTTTTTTCGGACGGAAGCTCTATATTAAAACTCATTCTGTCGGCGTATTCTCCCGCACGGCGTATAAGTTCCTCGTCTGCGGACGGAATCCCTTTTAAATGAATATAACCGTTGAAATTATATACTTTTCTGAGTTTTTTGACGATTTCCAGAAGCTTTTCCATAGTTTTATCGGGAGATGCGTCTATTGCGGACGACAAAAAAAGCCCCTCGATATAGTTTCTTCTGTAAAAACCGATGACGAGTTCGCAAATTTCGTCGGGCGTGGCTTCGGCCCTCGGAATATCGTTGCTTCTTCTGTTTACGCAGTATTGACAATCGTATGCGCACTTATTCGTCATAAGAATTTTGAGCAGAGAAATACATCTGCCGTCCTCGGTAAAAGAATGGCAGATGCCTCCGAACTCGGCGTTGCCGAGTCCTCCCTTTTTGTTTTTTCTGTCGGAACCCGACGAGGAACACGACACGTCGTATTTTGCGCTTTCCGTTAAAATTCTAAGTCTTTCTGGATCAATCATAACACCGAACATTTGTTTGTTTTTTAAATTATAACATGAATTATGTTCAATGTCAAACATTTGTTCGTGTTTTTAATCTTAAAATAATTTTTTCATATCGCTTTGGGTATATAATCCCGCAGGCTTATCGTAAATGAACTTTGCGGCTTCGATCGCGCCGTCGGCAAAAAGTTTTCGTGATAAAGCGGAGTGGGTTATCGTAACGGTATCGTATTTGCCGAAATAACAAACGGAATGTTCGCCCGTAACCGTTCCGCCCCTTACCGAATGTACGCCTATTTCGCCGTTTTTTCTTGCGACGTTATTTCTTCCGACAGCTAAATTTTCTATATTTCTGTTTTTTTCGATTTCTTTTATAATCTGCTTTGCCGTTCCCGACGGAGCGTCCTTTTTGTTTCTGTGATGAGTTTCGATTATTTCGATATCGTAATCGTCAAGAAGTTTCGCTAATTTCCCCGCAAGTTCGATAAACATGTTGACGGCAGGAGAGGTGTTGGATGTTTTCAGAACGGGAATAATATCGGCGGCCGAGCATATTTCGTCGATCTGTTTTTCGTTTTGTCCCGTTGTGGCGAGAACCAAAGGCGTCTTTGTTCTCACGCAATAATCGAGCAGTTCTTTCTGGATATCGGGAGAAGAAAAATCTATAACGACGTCCGCACGTTCACCGACGGATTCAAAACGATTGTAAACAGGGCAATCGAAATTATCGTCGCTTAGCTTATCTACGCCGCAAACCGTCTTTATGCCGTGTTCTTTTGCCGATTGATAAACCATTTCGCCCATTTTGCCGCATATGCCGCTTATTATAATGCTTTTCATATACACGTCTCCGTTTTTTTCAACAGTTTTGAAAATTTATTTAAAAGATATTTTGCTTTATCTTCCGAAAGTTCGGTAAGCGGCAGTCTTAAATCGTATCCGCATTTGAAATAATGTTTTACAAGGGTTTTCAGCGGGATCGGATTTATGTCGATAAACAGTAGTTCCGATAGTTCTTTATATATCGCGGCAATGTTTTCGTCATGCTCGTAATAATTTTTAAAATTCAATATATAATCGTGAATTTTGAAAGGAATTATGTTTGACAAAACAGATATTGTTCCGCTTGCTCCGAGGGCGCAGAACACGTCGGTCATTTCGTCCGAGCCGCAATATACGGGAAGTTTGTCTTTACAAAATTTAAAAACCTTTACGATACGTTTAACGTCCGTGTCGGCTTCTTTGATTCCGACAACCGACGGGATTAAGGAAAGCTTTGCATACGTTTCGGGGGAAACGTTCATACCCGTTCTCGACGGTACGTTATAAACGATAACGGGGAAAGAGCATGATTTGTCCGCCGCCGAAAAATGCGCAAAAAGACCTTCGGCATTGCATTTGTTGTAATACGGAGTTACGGCTAAGGCGCAATCCGCGCCGAGTTCTTTTGCCTCTTGCGTGCGGGATATAAACGTTTTTGTGCAGTTCGAACCCGTTCCGACAATGAGCGGAACCCGTTTGTTGACCGCTTTTACGGAGAATTTTATTATTTCGTTTCTTTCCTTCGGAGTAATCGTAGCCGCTTCGCCCGTAGTCCCGAGAACTACGAGAGCGTCGATTTTTCCGTCGATCTGCCTTTCGATGAGTTCCCCGAATGCCTTATAATCTATTTCGTCGTTTGTTATCGGAGTGTATAGCGCCGTTGCCGCTCCTTTGAAAATCGCTTGTTTCATAATGCCTCTCTTTGTGAAATCTAATATTTTTTTTGCTATCGGCTTAAAATCATTTGTTAAATTATTGTCTTTAGTATATTATATATAGAGTAATCACAAAAAATGTTAAAAGCGGAATTACGGCTTATCGCCAGGCGCATTTGCCGTACAATCCGTAAAGAGGTTAAAATGGCTAAAAAAGGCTTCATTACACGGCTTATCGAAGGTCCAGAGCGTTCCGAAACGTATGCGGCTTCAACGCTTCCTACAAACAGATGGCAACTCGGCTGGGACGTTTTCAAAACAAACACGGGTAAACATTTCAAAATAAATTTACTTACGTTGTTGTTCTGCCTTCCGCTCATCGCTTTGATTGTGTATATATACATGTACAAGGCGTATCTTGTTTCGCAGTATCCGTTTTCGCAGAATATGGGTATAGGATACCCGAATTATCCTGCGGTTTTCGGTCTTACGGCGTCGCTTTCGCTTTATTCGAGTATAGAATTTTTCAAATACGCGCTTATTGCCGCGGCTGTAGGCGCTGTGGGATTATCGGGCGGCTTTTACGTTATGAGAAACATGGTATGGACCGAAGGCGTAATGGTCGGAAGCGATTTCTGGAAAGGCGTTAAACAGAATTATTTCGTGGTATTTTTCACGCTTCTGTTCTACACGGTTATAATGGCGTTTTCCGTCATTTCGGTGAATATGGCGCAGATGCTTATCGATACCGCTTCGGGAATAAGATGGCTCCTTGTTACCGCGCAGGTCGTAACGTACCTCATTATGGCTCTTGTAACGATCATGACCCTTTATATGATTACTTTGGGGGTTACGTATAAACTTTCGTTCGGTAAGCTCATAAGAAACGCGTTCATTCTTTCGATCGCGCTTGTTCCCACGAACGTATTTTTCGCGCTTCTTGCCGCTTTGCCTTTCGCGCTTTTATTCCTCAGAATTCCTCTTCTGATGTCGCTCGGTATCGTCCTCATTATGGTTTGGGGTATTTCGATATTTATGCTTATATGGACAAACTATTCCAACTGGGTGTTCGATAAATTCATCAACGATAAAGTTCCCGGAGCAAAGAAGAATAGAGGAATCTATAAACAGAACGCAACCGAAAACGACGGTGAAGAGCTTATCATAGAGAAGACGAAGCTTACTTCGAAAATTAAACCCGTTACCGATTATGACATCGAGCTTTACGAACTTCCGACGTCTTTCGGCAGAAAGGATCTGGAGAAGCTCGAGGAAACGAAGGAAGCCATGCGTCGTGACAGCGACAAATATGCCGAAGAGCATGAGCATGACGACGATAAGCCCGATACGATCGACGATCTTATGAAAGAAGACGACAAGTCCGCAGAAGACGAGAAATCCGATAAGGACGCTTCGTCTGACGGCAAAAAAGACAAAAAATGATGAATATCCAGGGTAAATCCTCGGGGAAAGCTTATTCCGTCCTTGCCGCCTTTTACGAAAAACTGTCCGAAGAAGACGATTATGAAAATCGGGGCGATTATCTCGTTTTTCTGGCGAATAAATATTCGACGGGGATAAAGTGCGCCGATCTGGCGTGCGGAAGCGGATATTTTACGAGAAGACTCAAAAGGGCGGGGTATAACGTCTACGGTTGCGATATATCGGACGAAATGCTTACGGAAGCCGAAAACCTCGCACTGAAAGAACGCCTGAATATCGGATTCGTACATCAGGATCTTGCAAAATTCAGGAGCTTCGAAAAACTCGATCTCGTAACCGTCATCAACGACGGATTCAATTATCTCGACGAGAAAAAGTTTACGTCGGCTCTTCGCGCGATTTCCGCCAATCTGAAACAAGGCGGAGTGCTTATCTTCGACGTTTCTTCGGAATATAAGATAAAAAATATCATTGCGGACAACGTCTTTGCCGAGGATCTCGACGATCTGACGTATTTGTGGTTTAACGAACTTGACGGAAACAAATTGACGATGAGTCTGACGTTTTTCATTAAGGACGGGGCTAAGTATATAAGAAAAGACGAAATGCATATTCAGTATGCGCATTCGCTTGAATTTATTGAAAGCGAGCTTAAAAAAGCATCTTTCGACATATTGGAGGAATGCGGTGAACTCGGGGAAAAACTTACCGGAACGAGCAGAAGATTGTGTTTCGTTGCAAAGAAAAAGTAACTTATGGGTAAAATTTACAAAACGCTGATATATGACGGGCAGATATCTCTGTCCGTTTTAGATACGACGGACGTCGTGAATAAGGCGATAGAATTGCACGGGCTTACGCCCCTTTGCGCCGCGGGGCTCGGAAGGGCTTTGACCGTTGCTTCGTTCATGGCTACGTCGCTGAAGGATGAAAACGAAAAATTGTCCGTTACGATAGACGGAAACGGCGTCGGCGGGAAAATCGTCGTCTGTGCGGACGGAAATTTAAACGTAAGAGGGTCGATCGTCAATCCTCATGCGGATTTGCCGTTAAAACCGAACGGAAAGCTCGACGTGGGCGGATTGGTCGGTAATGAAGGAACGATTACCGTCGTAAAAAATTTAGGCTTAAAAGAGCCTTATGTCGGAAAATGTAAACTCGTAAGCGGAGAAATCGGAGAAGATTTTGCGGCATATTACGCGTACAGCGAACAGCAGCCCACGGCGATCGCCGTCGGCGTGCTTGTAAAAAACGATAAATGTATAGGCGCGGGCGGCGTTATTTTACAGCCTCTTCCCGATTGTGCGGAGGAAAATATCGGAAAAGCCGAAAAGCTTATCGCGGAGTTTTCCGACGTGAGCAGGAAAATAAACGAAATCGGAATCGACGGAATTATTAAAAAATATTTCGACGAATACGAGTTTACAAAATACGAAACGCAATATAAATGCGGTTGCAGCAGAGAATACGTCGATAAAGTTCTGATTGCTTTAGGCAAAAAGGAACTTTCCGATATTATAGAAAAAGACGGCAAAATCGAGGTTTGCTGCGAATTCTGCGACAAAAAATACGTTTACGGGCAGAAAGACGTCGAAGAATTATTCGGAGAAAAGAATGGCGGAAAAAATACTTAAATTTAAAAAGAGCGATAAATCCAAATACGAGCGAGCAAATCGCAGATGCGACGACGGCGATTACGTCGGCGCTTTGTCGTCTCTTTTATACACTTCGGAATCCGAACCGAAAAACGTCGAAGTGCTTTGCCATATCGCGGATGTTTACACCGAACTCGGGCTTTACGAAAACGCGATAGTTTTTTGGTTTAAGTTTTTGTCCAAATGTAGAAAAAGCGATATGATCGACGGTTATAACGGTCTCGGCGCGAATTATTTTTTCCTTGACGATTTAGATACGGCGGGATATTATTTTAACAAGCAATTATCTCTCGGCGACGTCGGCGAATGCGTATACGACGATATTTTAGACGATTACGTCGACGCCGTTACGACAATCGACAGAAATTCGTTTAAGGTTATTTCCAAAGAATCCGACGAGGCGGCGAAAGAAGAGGAGAATTATCGCGCTGCGGCAGAAAAGAACAAGAGCGACGATTATATCACGGCAATCGAATTTGCGGACAAAGTATCCGTAAAAAGCGAGTTTTACGGTAAAGCGTTATACGAAAAAGCTTACGCCTATTTTTGTCTTGACAGAGGATTCGACGCCATCGAAATCTTAAAAAAGGAAATCGACAGAGACCCCGGCGATATAAACGCATACAATCTGATGTTTAATTGCCTGGGCGAGGTCGGCGATAACGAAACGACAGAGAAATATTTTGAAAAACTGATTGCGTTCGATACGGACGACGTTTCAGTTTTAAATAAAAAAATGTCCGTTTTAAGCGATTTCGGTTTTTACGACGAAGCTTTGAAAGTTTCCGATAAAATTCTGAGGTTATCGCCCGAAGATACCAATTGCACATATCTCAGAGGTTTGATTTTATATAACAAAGGCGAAATCTCGTCGTCGGTTAATTGTTTAAAAAAGGCGTATCTTTATTCTCTTAATCCCGTTGCGCTCTATTATATGCGCATTGCGGAAAAAGCACTCGAAAAAGACAAAAAGTCGCCCAAAATGCTTCCGCTTATCTTCGAACTGCAAAAAGCCGAGGTCGATAAAAGACTGGATACGATAAAAAAGCTTTTTGTCGGCGAGATAAAACTTTCCGCGCAAAAGGAAGAAAAAATTCTCGATTTGATGAAATGGGTGTTTTCATGCGGAAATCAGACCGCGCAGATGGGAATCGCCGTCGTGACGGTGCGTAGCAAAAAAACGGTTTATGTGGATTTTATAAAAGAACAGCTTGTCAATCCCTCGATATCGGACGACGTGAAGCAGAGAATGCTTGCTCTTTTAACCGAATCGCTTAAACCTAACGAGCATGACGAGTTTTCCGTGGTATATTCCAATGTTTTTAAAAAGGTAAAAGTCGTAATTCCCGATTACGGAGCGGACGTGCCTATGGATTTCAGGCAGGCTTACGCTTATGCCGTCGGGCGGACGTCCCTTTATTTCGATAAAGAAATGAAAAAACTGACTACGGGCGCCGTCGAACTCGAAGCCGATATGCGAAGAACGGGGGCTTTCGGAAAATTTACCGATATGCGGGTTATTGCTTGCGCAATGTTCGTTTATTCGGGAATAAACAGAGTTTCAGATATGTCGGCGATTTACGGCTTTTTCGACGCGAAGAGGGAAGACGTCGTTAAACTTATTGCTTTTGCGGGAGAGAAAAAATGATTGATATCGATAATTTATTTGAACAGTTTTTTAAAAAATACATTGCCGAAAATCTCGGTAAAATGACGGAAGAAGAAATCGAAGATAAAATTCCCGAATTGTATGCCGAATTCGGAGATACTCCGAACGACAAGCTCGGCGGGAAGTCACCCCGAAATTATTTCAAAGGATTTTCCGACGACGAACTTATCGGACAATTCAGGAGCAGCGTGCAGAAAAACGGCGAGGCGTCGAGTTATCTTTGCGAAGAGATCGAAAATCGCGGCGGGCTTAACGATAAATTGTGCGAGCTTATTTCGGTTGAAAACGGCGACGAACTTTCCACATACGCCGTAAACATGCTCGGAAAAGAAGTGGAAGTTAACGAGCTTGAGCGTTTTGTGGATATCATAACCGATAACCGCGCGGGCGAAAGCTTAACCGAAGCTTTAACCGAACTTTTACGCGATAACGGCGATAAAGTAAAAGAGAAGGTTCTGGCCGAATATTCGGACGACGTTTTCGGGAAAGGCAATCTGATAGAAATCATGTCGGGAATGTCGCACGACGACAGAGTGTTTAAAATCCTTTTAAATGAGCTTAATTCGGATGAGAGCAACATCGCGCTCAATGCGGGTTATATTGCAAGATACGGAGATGAAAGGGCGATAGCCGATCTTGAAAAGCTGATTGAAAAAGACGGTATATCTTATTATGATTTCAAGGAATTGAAAAATGCCGTCGAGGAACTCGGCGGAGAATATAAAGGCTCGAAATTTACGTCCGTAAAACAAATACATTAAATTATAAATTAAAATTCTTTTTCATAGATTAAAATATGAAAAAGAATTTTTTTTCGCCGTTTTCTAAAACTCTCGGAGCGGCGGCGTCGATAACGGGGAGCGTAATAGGCGCGGGTTTTATAACCGGCAAAGAAATCTCGGTTTTTATATGCGGCGATTATTCCGTGGCGGGTATTTATCTTTTCTTTTTATTTTTTCTTTCTTTTATTTTTGTATTATCTTTAAGCGGAGGGAGAGTGTTTGATAAAATAGTTAAACCTATTATCGCGCTGATTTCCGTTTTGACTTCGTCATGTATGGTTGCAGCGTTGGACGTCGTTTATAAATCAATTTTACGAGATTCGGAATACTTTAAAATATTAACGATAATTACTGTGATTTTAGCAATATTTATTTCTGTGAAAGGCATTGGGGCGATGAATGTCGTGGCATTGTTTGCAATGCCGTTTGTCATCTTGTTTTCGGTGATATTGTCGTGTGTATTCAAGGAGAACGGCTACGTGCCGATAAGCCCGGAAGGCTTGAGAGGAATATATTTCCCCGTGTTGTACGCAGGCGTAAATTGCCTTTTGTCATCGAGGATTATTATAGATTCGACAAGGGGGTTGACTCTTAAAAACAAATGCCTCGTTTCCGTTTGCGTTTCTGTTTTTCTGACGATTTGCATTTTCGCGATTTCGTCATGTATTAAAGATAAAAGCGGAGAAATGCCTTTTGCAAAAGTCGTTTCAAAGAACATAATTTGTTCTATAATTTTCGATATTATAATGATTTTTTCGATTTTCACATCGCTTGTTTCGTCTGTGTACACGTCCTTTTCGGTAATAAACGGAAAGACGAGCGCGATAAAGAAAATAATCGTCACGCTCGTCTTTGTATCGTTATCGGGATTAGGTTTTTCGCAGCTCGTCGAAAATATATATCCCGTGGCAGGCGTCGTCGGAACGATATATTTTCTTGCTATTGTCGTTTCGTTAAAACTTTCTCCAAAGTCGCTACGATTGCGTACATCGCGCCCGCAAGAATACAGAGTATTACGGTAGACGCCATAACGAGGTCGAGTTTGAAAACCTGACCGCCGTACACTATAAGGTAACCTATGCCTTGTTTCGAAGTTAAGTATTCGCCCATAATCGAACCTATCCATGCCATTCCGACGTTTATTTTCAGACACGAAATAAACGTCGGCAGGCTTTGCGGAATAATAAGTTTACGCATTATAACGAACTTGTTTGCGCCCATTGATTCCAAAAGCATGATTTTTCCCTTATCGGAGGAGAGAAATCCGTTCAGCATCGTGATTATCGTGACGATTATCGTTATTATAACCGTCATAAAAACTATAGATTTCGTGCCGCTTCCGAACCAGACTATGATTATCGGACCCAAAGCGATTTTCGGAAGAGAATTCAGAACTATTATATACGGTTCGGATATCCGTCTCAGATTTTCCGACCACCACAAAAGAAGCGCGATAAACGTTCCCGCGGCGGTTGCGATAAAAAATCCCGTAATCGTTTCGTAAACGGTCGTTCCGATATGTTTCCACAGCTCACCCGTCGATAAGAGGTCTTTAAGGGTTTTAACGATTCTCGACGGACTGCTCGACAAAAAGCTGTCGATAATGCCGCAAGAGGCAAAAAGTTCCCATAATGCGAAAAAAATTACAAGAATTAAAATACGCGCCGAAATCACGAAGATGTCGACGTTTCTTTTTTTCCTTAAATAGAGCAGTCTTTCCCGTGAAATTCCGTTATTTTTTTTCATAGTTCAGTTCCCTCCATAATCTTTCAAACCATTTTGAAAAATGAGGATCTTCCCTTCTTTTTAGCGGCGAAACCGATTTGTCGAGATCGATCATGTGAATATTTAATATTTTAGACGGTCTTTTTGTAAGCACGATTATTCTGTCGGCGGTGGAAAGCGCTTCGGATATGTCGTGAGTTACCAAAAGAGTGGTTTTTTTCTCGTTTTTTATTATTTCGTAAAGGTCGTCGCAAACGGAAAGTCTCGTCTGATAATCGAGTGCCGAAAACGGCTCGTCTAAAAGCAGAAGATCGGGAGAAGAAGCCATTGTTCTTATCAGAGCCGCTCTCTGGCGCATTCCTCCCGACAGTTGCGACGGGTATTTCTTCCGAAATTCCCATAAGCCGTATTTTTCAAGCAGACGGTTGACTTTTTTCTTTTCGTCGGCACTTTTAAGTTTTTTTACTTCAAGCGGAAGATATGCGTTCTCTTCTATTGTCCGCCATGGAAAAAGTTCGTCTTTCTGCAGCATATATCCGATTGAGTTCTTTCCCTTTTTTATTTCTTCGCCGCAAAGCGTAACTTTTCCTCCGCTGGGTTTCAAAAGCCCCGCGATAATGGAAAGAATGCTTGTTTTTCCGCAACCCGACGGCCCGATAATCGCAACGAATTCGCCTTTTTCGACGCTAAACGATATCGACGATAAAGCCCTGATTTCGTCTGTTTCGGTCTGATAGGCGAGAGAAATGTTTTCCAGCCTGAGTATTTCGTTCATCTTTCGTTTCCTTGTTTTGTTTTACGCGTATATCTTTTTGTAAACTTTTTCCGCGATATCGTTATACGCTATCGCTTTATAGTCCGCGCGTTTGTCGAGTTCTCCTGCATTTTCCATAACGCTCTGAAGATTATTGAAAGCTTCTTCCGTCATTGCCGTGTTTTTTGTCCAGGCGTCGATAGAAAGATAACTTTCGAGCGAGTCGGTAACAGAGCCGACGTCAGTACCGGGAAATTGTTTCGCGATACTTTTTGCAACGGTTGATTTGTCTGTTTCGTCAAGATATTTTATGGCTTTCTGAATAGCCGTGAGGAATTTTTCGAGAAGTTCCGCGTTTTTTTCTATATAGCTTTTTGAAGCCATAAACGCGGTGTACGGTATTTCGCCGCTTTCTTTGCCTACGGAAGCAACGACGTAACCTTTTCCTGCTTTCTGATATTCGCTTGCCAAAGGCTCGAACAAAGTGGTGTAGTCGCCGGTGCCGCCTTCGAAAGAGGGACCCATGAGGTTGAATGCGATATCGTTGTTTAAAGTTATGTTTTCGCCGTTTTTAAGTCCGTGTTTATTTACGACGTATTCAAACGTCATCGCGGGAACGCCGCCCGTTCTGCCCGCAAGAACGGTTTTGTTTTCGAGGTTTTCCCATTTAAAATCGGGTTCGGGTTTCCTTGAAACCAAAAAAGAACCGTCGCGTTTCGTGAGTTGTGAAAACACTTTGGGATAATCGCTTTTTCCTTCGTTGTAAACGTAAATCGCCGCTTCCACGCCCATAAAACCGATATCCGCGTTACCCGATAAAAGGGCGGTCATCGATTTATCCGCGCCGCCGCCGTTCGTAAGTTCGATTTCGATTCCTTCGTTTTCAAAAAATCCGTTTTCGATAGCAATATAAAGCGGGGCGTAAAAAATCGAATGGGTAACTTCGTTTACGCGGATTTTCGTAAGAGTGTCTTTTTTAGTCTCGCCGCATGCCGCCAAAGAGAAGATAAGGCAGCAAAACGCGAGAAAAATCGCCGTTAATTTTTTCATGTATACTCCTTTTGCCGTAACGGTTTTATCGTTTGAAAATTAAACGTCGCCCGTCCGGGATTCCGAGTATCGGCGAAAACGCTTTTAGGCACGCATTTTCTGCCAAATACTTCGGTTAATATATCATATGCGGGCATAGTTTTATTTGACAATTTAATTTATTTATAGTATAATAACCAAGTTATAACTTTTTCGGAGAAAAAATCATGGAGATGAACAAAACTTACAATCCGCAGGATTTTGAAGAACGAATATACAAAGAGTGGGTTGAAAAAGGTTATTTTACAGCAAAACCCGATAAGGAAAAAATTCCTTTCACCATCGTTATGCCGCCGCCGAACATTACCGGTCAGCTCCATATCGGTCACGCTCTCGACGAATCCATTCAGGACAGTATAATAAGATTCAAAAGAATGCAGGGATATGAAGCCTTGTGGTTACCGGGGACGGATCATGCCTCCATCGCAACCGAAGTTAAAATCGTCGATCAGATGAAAGCCGAAGGTCTTACGAAAGAGCAGGTCGGCAGAGAAGGATTTCTCGAAAGAGCTTGGGCATGGAAAAACAAGTACGGCGGAAGAATCGTCGAACAGCTCAAAAGGCTCGGCTCGTCGTGCGATTGGTCGAGGCTTGCTTTTACCATGGACGAAAAATGCTCGAAAGCCGTCAAGGAAGTTTTCGTCAATCTTTACGATAAAGGGCTTATCTATCAGGGTAAGAGAATCATTAACTGGTGTCCGTGCTGCAGAACGGCATTGTCCGACGCGGAAGTGGAATACGTCGAAGAGCCGTCGTTTTTATGGCATCTCAGATATTACCTCAAAGACAGCGACAAATATCTCGTCGTCGCGACGACCCGTCCCGAAACCATGTTCGGGGATACTGCCGTTGCGGTTAATCCGAAAGATCCGAGATATAAAAATCTCGTCGGCAAAACGCTTATTCTTCCTCTTGTCGGAAGAGAAATTCCCGTCGTTGCGGACGATTACGTAGATATTAAATTTGGTACCGGCGCGGTTAAAATCACGCCCGCGCACGACCCGAACGACTTCGAGGTGGGGCTTCGCCACAATCTTCCCGTAATCCGCGTTATGGACGACGGGGCGATTATGAACGAGAATGCGGGTAAATATCAGGGAATGACCCGTTACGAATGCAGAGAAGCCGTCGTTAAAGAGCTTGAAAAAACGGGCAATCTCGAAAAAATCGAACCGCATGCTCACAACGTCGGTCATTGTTATCGTTGCCATGATACGGTTGAACCCATCGTTTCCAAACAGTGGTTCGTCAAAATGGAACCGCTTGCAAAACCGGCAATTTCCGCAGTCAGAAAGAAGAGCATTAAATTTACGCCGCCGAGATTTACGAAAATCTATTACAACTGGATGGAGAACATCAAAGACTGGTGCATTTCCCGTCAGCTCTGGTGGGGACACAGAATTCCCGCGTATTATTGCGAGGAATGCGGCGAAACGGTCGTAACGAAAGATGAACCCACGGTTTGCCCGAAGTGCGGATGCAAAAAGTTCCGTCAGGACGAAGACGTTCTCGACACCTGGTTCAGTTCGGCTCTCTGGCCGTTTTCGACTCTCGGTTATCCCGATAAAACGGAAGATCTCGAATATTTCTATCCTACCGACGTTCTCGTCACCGCATATGATATAATTTTCTTCTGGGTGGCAAGAATGATATTCAGCGGAATAGAGCATATGGAAAGAATTCCGTTCAAAGACGTTCTTATTCACGGTATCGTAAGAGATTCGCAGGGAAGAAAGATGAGCAAATCTTTGGGTAACGGCGTAGATCCTCTCGAAATTATCGACAAATACGGTGCGGACACTTTAAGATATTGTCTTCTTAACGGAATTTCCGCGGGTAACGATATAAGATATTCGGCGGAGAAACTCGAAGGTTGCAGAAACTTCATCAACAAAATATGGAACGCTTCGCGTTTCGTTCTGATGAACTGCGAGGGAAGAAAGATTAAAACGGAACTTGGCGACATTAAACTCACCGCGGCGGATAAGTGGATAATATCCAAACTTAATTCCGTAGTGAAAGACGTTACCGTCAACATGGAAAAGTATGAGATAGGTCTTGCGTGCGCCGCATTGCAGGATTTCGTCTGGTCCGATTTCTGCGACTGGTATATCGAGCTTTCCAAACCCGCTCTCTACGGCGAGGACGAGGAGAAAAAACTCGGAACGCTGTCCGTGCTCTGCTTTGTGCTGAAAAACGCTCTGAAACTGTTGCACCCGTTTATTCCGTTCGTCACCGAGGAAATTTATCGCAATCTTCCCGGCGAAGAGGGAAAAGAGAGCATTATGGTGTCCGCGTTCCCCCGCTATAATTCCCGTATGGCGTACAAAAAGGAAGCGAAGGCGTTTGAGGGAGTCATGGAGATCATCAAAGCCGTGCGCGCGATGAAAAAGGCGGCGGACTGCCCGCCCTCCAAAAAGGAGGATCTCTAT
>ENA-ORRN01001117-ORRN01001117.1-human-gut-metagenome-genome-assembly--contig:-NODE-1117-length-19543-cov-2.848009_pt1 | contig 19543 bp, 13 predicted proteins | sample MGYA00242174_ERZ509132 | MGnify/ENA primary metagenome ERZ509132 (study PRJEB26280, sample SAMEA2338671) | human gut metagenome | biome: human gut; feature: human-associated habitat; material: faeces... | reverse complement strand
AAGTCGAAAAAGCTACCGGATATATCGTAAACGTAAACGGCAATCTTCACGAAGTCGGTGCGGACGTAAGCTCTTTCGTAGTAGAAGGAGAAGCGGGCGAATATACCGTTACGGTCATTGCAAAAGGCAACGGCGATTATATTTCCGAATTGTTCCAACCCCCTCATGACGATTCCGCGAAAAAGCATTTCTTCAAAAATCGCAGGGCAGATACATATCATGGTTATATATATATGCGCGAAAACCGGCGATAACGGACTTAAATTGATATCGGGGGAAAACGCTTCGCCGAGAATGGTTTCCGCGTCCGAAGAAAATTGCAGATGCACGTGATAAAACGTCATCATAATTCCCATGATGAGAATTATCGACATTAAAACCTGCACGCCGTCGAACTTCGCGATATATCCGCCGCCGCAAAAAGGATTAACCCTTCTTATCCGCGAATAAATAAGCGCGACGAGAAAAACCGCCGATTGCGAAACGCCGATATTGACAATCATGTAAGCGTAGATGTCATATCTGTAAAGCAACCTTAAAGGCTCCGCAAAAATCTTTCCGAAAAGCAAAGATATCCCGTAAAAGACGATAAGAACGATTAAATAAACCATTCCGCTGTCCGAAGCATTGAATCTGTTCGGATTATACGATCTTTTTTTGCCGGGAATTCTTTCGATTCCCTCCGTTTCGTTCATAAGTTTTACACCTTATAGCGAGACATTATTTCGTTTATTCTGTTCTTTATATCCGATGCGGCGTTTTCTGCGGGAACTTCGCCTTTGAACGTTTTATCCCTGTAACTTATTTCCACAACGCCTTTCTCGCACGTTTTTTTACTTACGACGACCCTTATCGGAATGCCGAAAAGATCGGCGTCGGCAAACATCGCTCCCGCTCTGATATCTCTGTCGTCATACAAAACTTCAACGCCTTCGTCGGTAAGCTTTTTATATAAATCGTCGGATGTGTTTTTAACGACTTCGTCTTCCGACTGCAAGCAGCAGATTTCAACCTGCCACGGAGCGATGGGCATAGGCCAGATCGGACCGTAATCGTCGTGTTGTTCTTCGCAAATAGTCGCGCAGAGCCTGCCGACGCCTATTCCGTAACATCCCATTATCGGGTATTTGCGCGTTCCGTCGCTGTCAACGTAAGTCATATTCATAGACTTAGTATACTTGGTTCCGAGCTGGAATATGTTTCCGACTTCGACTCCGCGTTTTAAAATAATCGTAGGCTTTCCGCAAACGGGGCAGATTCCCCCGTTATAAGCTTTGGCTACGTCAACGTATTCCACGTCTCCGACGTCTCTTTTTATGTTAAGCCCCGTGTAGTGATAATCTTTTTCGTTCGCTCCGCAAACAAAACTCTCGATATCTTTAAGCGAACGATCATATACGACTTTCGCCTTGCCGTTAAAGCCTACAGGCCCGATAAAACCGGCTACGATGCCCGAGTCTTCCGAAATTCCGGTTGCGGGATGCACTTCAGATTTTAAATAATTGCGGAGTTTGGTTTCGTTTACTTCGAGATCTCCGCGGATAAACACCACGATATATTCGTCCGTTGCGTTTTCCTGATAAACGACCGCCTTGCACATTCTCGTAGGTTCGACCCCGAGTTTATGTTTTAAACCCTCGATAGTTTTAACGTTAGGGGTTTCGACTTTTTTAAGCTCTTCGATTTTGCTTTCTACGTTATGAGTGATGCAATCGGCAACTTCGACGTTCGCTTTATATCCGCAATTCTCATCCGAGCAGATTGCAAGCGTATCTTCGCCGATGTCCGTTAAAAGCATGAATTCGTGAGAGACGCTTCCGCCCATCATTCCGCTGTCGCTTTTAACCGCGATAACGTTTTTCGCTCCCGCTCTTTTAAAGATACGGACGTACGCGTCGTAACACACGTCGTAATACTTTTCGAGGTCTTCCTGAGAAGTATGGAAAGAATAGGCGTCTTTCATCGTGAATTCTCTCACCCTTATAAGCCCGCCTCTCGCTCTCGGTTCGTCGCGGAATTTCGTCTGAATCTGATAAATCATGAAAGGGTAATCGGTGTAAGATGCCGCGGTGTCTCTCGCAAGGTGAACGGCGGCTTCTTCATGCGTCATGCCGAGAACCATTTTCGTTCCGTTACGATCGGTGAAGCGAGCCATTTCGCTGCCGATGCTCGTATATCTTCCCGATTCCTCCCATAAAGACGCGGGCATAACGACGGGAAACAGCACTTCCTGCCCGCCGATTCTGTCCATCTCTTCTCTGATTATTTTTTCTATTTTGGAAGTAATTCTCTTCGTCGGCGCGAAAAGCGAGTACGTACCCGTACTCATGTATTTCATATAACCGCCCTTCGTCATAAGAGCGTGACTTGCGATTACGCAGTCTTTAGGCGTCTCTTTGAATCTTGCGCCGAGTAAATTTCTCACTAACATATGTATTCTCCGAAAATACGATTTTAAATCGTTATATAAATATAGATAATAGCTATTATAAACGTTTTTTTTGCAAAAGTAAAGCAATAGAAAGATTTTTCTATGAAATTAAAAGGAAATCGGGTTTAATCTCAGTTTCTTTTATCCGTAAATTAAAAAGATTTTTTAAAATAAACCCGAAGTAAGGTTTATTTGCTTGAAAAAAAACGATAAAGATTGTATACTAACAATGTATGATTTTAAATCAGCACAGGAGAAATCAATGGACGTCAATCAACTTGCAGTAAACACGATAAGAGTTTTATCCGCGGAAGCGATCGAAAAAGCAAAATCGGGTCACCCCGGTCTTCCTCTCGGAAGCGCGCCGATCGCTTACGCTTTGTTTTCAAAACACCTCAAATTCAGTCCTAAAGCACCCGAATTTGTTGACAGAGACAGATTTATTCTTTCCGCGGGACACGGATCGATGCTTCTTTACTCTATTTTAAACCTCTTCGGTTACGACCTTCCGATGTCGGCAATCGAAAATTTCCGTCAGCTCGACTCAAAAGCTCCCGGTCACCCCGAATACGGAATGACCCCGGGCGTTGAAACGACAACGGGACCTTTGGGGCAGGGAATCGCTAACGCCGTGGGTATGGCGATTGCCGAAACTCATATGGCGGCTGTTTTCAACAGACCCGGTTACGATATCGTCGATCATTACACATACGCGCTTTGCGGCGACGGGTGCATGATGGAAGGAATCGAATATGAAGCCGCATCCCTTGCGGGAACGTTGAAACTCGGAAAACTCATCGTGTTATATGATAAAAACAATATAACGATCGAGGGCGACACCGACGGAGCGTTCACCGAAGACGTAGGAAAGAGACACGAAGCGCAAGGCTGGCAAGTTCTTTACGTTAAAGACGGAAACGATATGGAAGCGATTTCTAAAGCAATCGCCAAAGCTAAAAAAGAAACCGACAAACCTTCTTTAATAATCGTAAGAACGGTTATAGGTTACGGCTCGCCGAAAGCGGGTTCCGCAGATACGCACGGTTCGCCGCTCGGCGCGGAAGGCGTTAAGGCTCTCCGCAAAAACCTCGGATACGACTACCCGCCGTTCACCGTTCCCGAAGAAGTTAAAAAATATCTCCACAAATATATAACGCGCGGAAAGAGAATTCAGAAAGAATGGGAACAATTGTTTGACGCTTACTCGAAAGAATATCCCGAGCTTGCAGATAAATTCCTTTCATACTTATCCGGCGAAACGCCCGATCTTCTCCATGACGAAAAACTTTTCGATTTCGAAAAACCCGACGCCACGAGAAATACGAGTTCCAAAGTTCTGAACAGGCTTGCGGAGCTTCTCCCGAATCTTGTCGGCGGAAGCGCGGATTTAGGTCCTTCCAATAAATCGGTTATGAAAAACAGAGATTACTACTCTGCCGAAAACCGCGCGGGATCGAATTTCCATTTCGGCATAAGAGAACATGCCATGTCGGCGATCTGCAACGGAATTTCTCTTCACGGCGGACTTCGCCCCTACTGCGCGACGTTCTTCATTTTCTCCGATTATATGAAAAACGCCATGAGGCTTTCGGCACTCATGAAACAAAACGTAACGTATATACTCACCCACGATTCTATAGGCGTCGGCGAGGACGGTCCTACGCACCAGCCCGTAGAACAGCTTACAGGGCTGAGAGCTATCCCCGGAATGAAGGTTTTCAGACCCGCAGACGGAAAAGAAACCGCATACGGCTGGATAACCGCATTAACCGATAAAGGTCCTACCTGTCTCGTCCTTACGCGCCAGAATCTTCCTCAATACGAAAATTCGGGCGAAGGCGCGCTTAAAGGCGCATATATTTTATCCGACTCCGAAAAAAACCGCCCCGACGTCATACTTATGGCGAGCGGCTCGGAAGTGGAGCTTGCGATGAAAAGCAAAGACCAATTAAAGAAAGAAGGCGTCGACGCGAGAGTCGTTTCCGTCCCTTGCATGAATGTTTTCGATAAACAAACCAAAAAATATAAAGAGAGCGTTCTCCCCTCCTCTGTAAGAGCGAGAGTCGCAATAGAAGCGGGAACGCCCGATATGTGGTATAAATACGTCGGTCTTGACGGCGACGTTATCGGAATGACTACGTTCGGAGCTTCCGCGCCTTTCGATAAACTTCTCACCAAATTCGGATTTACCGTCGACAACGTCGTTGAAAAGGTAAAAAAAGTATTAAATAAGTAATTCTATACAAATGCCGCAAACGCGCCCGAGTGCTATCCGCTCTCGGGCGCGTTTGTTAAAATATACGCAAAACAGGATTCTCATCCCGTGGGTAGATAATATACCCTATGAAAATTATAATATATAAAGAATAAGCATCGCAAGCCCCGTAATGCCCAAAAGAACAAGCAGACACACGGGAACAATGGTTTTTAACGCCGCGATAACCATCGCGGCGAAATCGCCTTTTTCAAGCCCGCCCATTTTTTCGATATCCGACTGAAGCTGTTTTTCGTCGCCTTCTTTATATTTTTTCAGTCTTTTTCGCCATAACATTTCTAATTCTCCTCGTCTTCGACCTTAAGTTCTGCAAGTTTGGACGATTTTTTCTCCGTTTTAGGCATATCGAACAGGTAATTGCCGTTTTCGTCGATTTTTTTGTCAAGGAAATGACAAGCGACGAAATGTTCGGGTTCGACCTCTACAAGCGGCGGCGGAACGCGTTTACACTTATCGCACGCCATAAAGCAACGCGTATGGAACTTACAACCTTCGGGAGGACGAATCGGACTCGGAATGTTACCTTCGAGAATTATCCTTTCCTTATTGAGATCGTCCGGGTCGGTTGTAGGAATGGAACTTAAAAGCGCAACCGTGTAAGGATGTCTCGGGTCTTTGAAAATCGTCTCCGACGAAGCAAGTTCGACGAGATTGCCTAAATACATAACGCCGATCCTGTCGGAAATATACCTTACGACCGACAAATCGTGAGAAATGAAAAGATAAGTGAGATTTTCTTTTTCTTTAAGCTCTAAAAGAAGGTTGATAATCTGAGACTGAATAGACACGTCGAGAGCGGATACGCATTCGTCGCAGACGACAAACTTAGGTTTAACCGCCAAAGCTCTCGCGATACACACTCTTTGTCTTTGTCCGCCCGAAAACTGATGGGGATAACGATGAAGCATGTAATCCTGAAGCCCGCAATCGCGCATGGTCTTTAAGATGTATTCCCTCATCTTCTGCGAGCCGTGCTTATAATATTTATGAGTGACAAGCCCCTCTTCGATAATCTGCCCGATCGTCATTCTCGGGTCAAGCGAAGAATAAGGATCCTGAAAGACAATCTGCAAGTCTTTTCTGAGCCTTCTTATCTCGTTATATTTAAGCCTTGCAAGGTCAATGCCCGCGTCGAGCATCGCTTCGTATTTCTGAAACTCTTCGTCGTCTTTATATTTTGCTCTTATCGCGTCAATCTGCTGTTGTAATCTGTCCTCTTCCTCTCTGAGCGTTCTGACTTTTTCGATAGTCTTTTCCTTTAAAGCTCTGATTTTTTTTAAGCCTTCGTCATCGGCGACTTTAACTTTATCGTCACCCGAATCACCCGAAAGCTTACTCTCGCGAATATCGATATCGGCTTCGATTTCCAGGATTTTTCTGTTTAATTTTTCGATTTTTACGAGAACGTTATACTGATTTAAAAGAATGTTCGCGCCCTCTTTCATTTCGGGTACGGTTATAAGTCCGCCGAGGATCTTCGCGACGTTCATTAGTGCCGATTTTTCGTTTGCTTCCGCAAGATTTTTCTCCTGCAAAAGGAAGAAAGACGCGTTTTCGCCCTCGGCTTCCGCCTGAGCGGCTAATTTTTCGGCTTTGACCTTTGCTTCTTTATATAAATTGAGGTATTTCTCGGGGTTGGAAAGGGTGTCCTTAACGTAACGCGGAGCAATCTCCGCTCTCGACCGCCCGTAATATAAGGTATTGCCCGCGGTCTGTTCGTAAAGCTGCAGAACAACTCTTCCGAGCGTGGATTTTCCGCAGCCCGACTCGCCTACCAAGCCGAACGTTTCGCCCTCGTAAATATCGATGCTTACGTCCTCGTTAGCCTTAACGTAAAGTTTTTCCTTCTGAAAGACGGAGGACTTTGCAATCGGAAAATATTTTTTAAGATTAGTTATGGATAACAACTTTTTCTTTGTGTTCTGCACTTTGTCTCTCCTCCTTTTCGGGATAAAAACATCTTATAAACTGCCCGCTTACTATTTCTTGTAAAGACGGTTCTTCGTCGACGCACTTTTGCGTGCAATATTTACATCTCGGAGCAAATTTGCAGCCTTTGGGAAGCGCAAGCGGATGAGGAACGGCGCCCGGGATAGGTTCGAGCCTCTTCGACATATCCTCGAGCCTCGGAATCGAATACATAAGCCCTTCCGTGTACGGGTGCGAATATTTGCAATCGGTGAATATCACTCTTGCCGACGACTGCTCGACGACCTGTCCGCAATACATTACGACGACGTCGTCCGCCATTTCGTTTATAACGCCCAAGTCGTGGGTAATGAAGATTATAGACGTGCCGTTTTCGCGCTGAAGGTCGTTCATAAGGCGAAGAATCTGCGCCTGAATGGTTACGTCCAATGCCGTCGTGGGTTCGTCCGCGATGAGAATTTTAGGTCTGCACGCAAGAGCCATAGCTATCATGACGCGCTGGCGCATTCCGCCCGAAAGCTGGTGCGGATATTGCTTTGCAACCGCTTCGGGGTTAGGAATCTGAACGGCTTCGAGCATTTTTATAACTTCCTGCTCGGCTTGTTTTTTATTCATTCCGCGGTGGATGATAAACGGCTCTGCAATCTGCTTTTTTATCGTGAAAACGGGATTTAACGAGGTCATCGGCTCCTGAAATATTACCGATATTTTGTCTCCTCTTATTTTATAAAGTTCGTCGATTTTCAGTTTCGTGAGATCCTGACCTTCAAAGATAACTTCGCCCGAATCGATATAACCGTTTCCGTCCAGAAGCCGCAATATGCTCATTGCCGAAACGCTTTTCCCCGAACCCGATTCGCCGACTATACCTATCGTGCGACCCGGTTCCAAAGAATAGGAAACGTCGTTCACGGCTTTGACTATACCTTTTCTTGTTTTAAAAAACGTATGAAGGTGTTTAACTTCCAATAATGCCATGTTTTCGCCTCCTTTATCTTTCCGCGCTCGACTTAGGATCGAGAACGTCCCTTAAAGTGTCGCCGACAATATTTATACATATGGTCGTAATTGCAAGGAATAACCCCGGGAACACCCAAAGCCACCAAAAATTACCTATTATCGTCAGAGTTTTTGTTGCGTTGAGCATATTTCCCCACGTCGGTCTCGGATACTGAACGCCGAAGCCAAGGAATGACAACGTGGATTCCGTAAGCATACAACCCGCAAAATCAAGCGTTAACGATACGATGATTATCGAAATTACGTTGGGAAGAATATGCTTGAAAGCTATCTTTGTTTCTTTTACGCCCATTGCTTTCGCCGCAGTGACGTATTCGTTTTCACGCGTCGACAACACCTGTCCCCTGACTATTCTCGCAAGCCCCGGCCAGGATAGAACGCCAAGAATCACCATTATAAGGAAAATTCTCACATTCTCCTCGACATTTGTTCTTGAAAGAAGCGCGGATAAAATCATCGCGAACGGGAGGAAGGGTATTGCCGAAACGATTTCGGTAAGTCTCATAAGAAGCATGTCTATCCAACCGCCGAAATATCCCGAAATGCAGCCGACGATAATGCCTATGATCGTAGATATTATAACCGCAACCGCACCGATTGTCAGCGTCATTCGACCGCCCGAAATAATACGCTTAAATACGTCCGCGCCGTTTGCATCCGTACCGAAAACATATCCTTTTAATCCGGCAGACTTCATTTTGCCGTTTGCCTCTGTTACGTACGTCTGATATGCCCCCGCATAGACATCGGAGGCATCGTCAACGGAAATATTGCATTGTCCGTGAGTGTTATCACCCCAGGCTAAAACGTTTCCCTTATCCGTAACCGCAACATAATGTCCGACGCCGCCGCTGATTTTTACGATTTTCTCCTCTCTACCGACGGCCGGTTTTTGAAGCATGGTTCCCGATTCGATAGATCCGCCGAAAACCGTTGTGCCGTCGCTGAGCAATGCACATATAGAAGAATTTGTCGTTGTCAGCGATTCGACGGTATTATCTCCGATAACAAGTTTTTGCGCGGCAGCTCCGCCGTCCATAGAATACTTTAACTTATCGTATAATCCCGCAACGCCTGTGAATATCGTCTTTTTATCCTGAGATACGCCTACAACAGACGTCAAAGTAAAATCTATATCGTAAAATTTCTTTCCTTTGAATTTCGGAAGGTTCGAATAAGTTTTGGCGTTACCCCAGATATACAGCGTTCCGTCATCCATCAGAATTGCGGAAACTTGCGTTCCGCATACAAGTTTTTTAACGTGAGATACGTCAATCGTTCCGTTTCTTAACTCTTCCGGCATAACGGCAATACCGTCATTTTTCGACTGCTCTTCAAGATCGGCTTCGTCTTTAACATACTGCCCGAGCTTATTGTTACCCCAGGCATATACCTTACCCGATTCCGACATAGCAACGATATGATCCGTTCCCGCAGCCACGTGTGCGATTTTTTCGTTTTTCACCTCTTCGGGAATATCTGCCAGATCGGTTTTCAAAACAGATAATTTAGATATTCCCCAAACGTACACTTTGCCCGCATTTGATAACCCGACGCTGAAAAAGCTTTTGGAACTGATTTCTTTTACGTCTTTTTTCAGTTCCGAAGGTACCGAACGCATAGAAAGCGTAGGTTTTAAATTTGCCTGAGTTGTTGAAGTGTAATCGTCTCTGTACGTCGGCATACAAAGCGGACCTATAAACACAAACAAAAACATTCCGACGACGACGCAAAGCGCGACAACCGCTAAGGGGCGTCTGAAAAAGTTTTTAACGGCTTGCTTTCCGGGGCTGACGATTTTCTCCGCTTCGGATTCGTTTCCGTTCGATTGCTCCGTATTCTTTTCATCTTTTTCAATCGTCCTGCTTGCGCCCATAAACATACGCGCGAACCATGTTCCGATTGTTTTTAATACCGCTTTCGGTTTATTGAAAAAAGCACATGCTTTCTTTTGTTTTTCCGGAGTTTCGGGCGTATCGTGACTTAAATTTTTTAAATCTTTGTTGTCATTCATTTCCGTTCCTCCTTATTTATTTACTCTTACTCTCGGATCGACAAGACCATACGCAAGGTCGATGACAAGGTTTCCGAGCAAAGCTATTATAACGTAAAACATTTGCAAGAAAAGCATCAGATCCATATCTACGGGGGTTAATGCTTTTATCATCAGCGTTCCCATCCCGTTTAAGCCGAATATCGATTCGATAATGAGAGATCCCGAGAAAATACCTAAAAACCATCCGACGACCAAAGTTATAATCGGAATCAAGGCGTTTCTGAACGCATGGCTGTAAATAACCGTCTTCTCCTTCAAGCCTTTCGCTCTCGCCGTTCTTATGCAATCCATAGAAAGCGCTTCGATCATTGCGGAACGAACGTAACGCGTCATACCGCCGAGCGAACAAAACGTCATTACGATAAGCGGAAGAATTATATATTTCAGCTTATCCAAAAAATCTGCCATTCCTGTCAGATTGGCGCCGGGAGTTCCCATTCCGCTTGACGGAAAAATCGGTAAAACCCAGGCAAACAACCAGACAAAAATTATACTTATCAAAAACGTCGGGAGCGAATAACCGATAATACTCAGAACCTGCATTCCGTTATCGAACAATCCGCCCTTTTTAACGGCACACTTTATTCCCAACGGAATCGTTATGCCGAGACCCAATATCGTTGCAAAAATATTTATGAAAATCGTATACTTCATAGGTTCTTTTACAACTTCGACCACTTCGTCTTTCAGATTATACGAATACCCGAAATTACCTTGCAAAAGACCGTTTAATTTGCCGTTTGAATAAGGATACACTCCGACCCAGCGCAAATACCTTACCACCGTCGAGTCCGTATCTGTGCCGTATTTAACTTTATATTCGTTATACAATTTCTCGAATGCCGCGTCTCTTTCCTCTTTCGGCAGATTCTTGTATGCGGGTGTGTTTATTTCTGCTTTCGCGTCGGTATATGCTCTGTTATTGGGAACAAGATTGTATATACTATACATCAAAAAAGATAGAATTATCAATACAATCAGCATATAACATAGTCTTTTAAGTATATATTTGACCATTTGTACTCCTTTTTTTATTCTATTGCGAATTCTGAGACGATATTCAACCGTACCCGGTCCGGAATAAAGTTTCAGAATGCGCGATAAAATAAAATCTTTAAATATACAAAATAGAAGGGACTATTCTTTCCCCTCCCGACTCTCCGAGTGAGGAAAGAAACCCTTCTTATTTTGTTTTTTATGCCGCTTACTTTATGTTTTATACGGTAAGCACCTTAAGTTTGCGATATTAAAGGAAATAGAAATCGTGAATATCTTTTATATAGTAAGCCGATAAATTACCATACATGTCCGGATCGATAGTCATATTGTACGAAAAATCGTATGCAGCATCGTTGAAGCCCGTTGCAAAGTTGAACATGTTGTACATAGGCGTTCCTTTATAGAATCCGTAAACTGCCTGCTGATGGTATTCGTCAAGCATCGGTCCGAAATCGCCGAGCGTATATTCGATCTTAAATCCTGCTTTTGTCGCTATCGAGTTATCGCTGCAAAGGTAAGTGATAACGGTGTCGGAGAACGGGTTATCGGCAGTACCGAACCAGTTGATTACAAGAGGCATCAGATAGTATGCAACGTCTTTGCTGTCCTTTGCGACTTCCTGTCCGTCCGCATTGAAAGCTCTTGTTTTTTCCGTTCCGTCTTTCGACATGAAATCCGCGTCGTATACGCCGATTTCCGCAGCCTTAATCTTCTTATAACGTACGCCGGATACATAATCGCTGCCGTCTGCGGCGTAAATCCATCCGCCCGCAACAAGTTTCGCTTTTGCGGCGTCGAGAGAGCTTGCATAAGAATCGAGGACTATTTCGTCTTCAACAGCTTTGTACATCCAGGAACCTTTGTAGTAAGGTCCGTCAACCGTTCCGCCGTATCCGCCGTTGAACTCGAGCGCGAACTGCGTTCTGTTCATCGAAAGAGCTAAAGCCTGTCTTACTTCTTCAAACTGAGTGGAACCGTAATCGGCACGGAATGCAAGTTTACCGTAACCGGCTCTTCCGTAGTGGATATAATCTGCTTTGCCATTGCTGCCGTCTGCATATTTAATAGCTTCATCGGTATCAGCACCGCCGGTGATCCCTGCGATGAAATCCAGATCTCCGCTCTTGAACGACGCAAGCTGAGAGGCGGAAACGGTTTTAACGTAAGTTATTTTCTGAATGCTCGGTTTAACCTTTTCATAGTTACCGACAAAGTAATCGTTTTTCTCAAGAACAGCCGTTTTTGTCAATGCATCGTAACTTACGACTTTGTACGGTCCCGAATACGGGAACGCGGAAGCGAGCTGTTTATCCGTTTTCATAGCCACATCGTAAATATAAGATGCTTTAACATAGCTGTCTCCGGTTTTAGCATAGAATGCGTCGCTGAGACCGACCGCATGAGTTTCGGGATCTACGACAACGTCTGCATCATTATCCAACCAGACAGGGAGATATACGGGAGCAAATCCTGCAAGCGAAACAGCGTAGAAATAGTTTGTATATTCCGCGTCTACAGTTACCGAAAACTTAGTATCCGAAAGCAATTTTAAACCGCTGAAGTATTTGGAAACGCCTTCATCTGCCGCATTTGTTCCATTATACGCCTCAAAAGCTTTATATCCTGCATACGATTTACCTGCCTGATGGTTCTTCTTAGCCGCTTCCGCTCCTACGGGAGACGAGAAAACAAGCGTGGAAACAAGGTAGTTTTTAGCCGTAACCGCAGATCCGTCGCTGAATTTCAAACCGTCGTTAAGTTCTATTTCGAAAGTCTTTGTGCCGTCCTCGTTTACAACTTCGGAATGAGATTTAACAACAGTATCGTTCCACTGATATCCGCCTTCCTTGTTAGCGACAACGGTTTCAAGTCCGCTCACGAGCTTATCGATATCGTTATCCGCAGCACCGGGGTTTACCGCTCCGAAAGAGGGGTATCTGAACTTACCGGAAAGTTCCGTTGTGTTACCGACGATAAAATCGTTGGCGGTTTTTTCGGAAGTCCAATCGATAAGCGCGTTTGCAACGCTCCAGTACGGGTTAGTGGGATGTTCTTTTACACCCTTTATCTGAGTGTTGAACAAATCATAATATTCGTTCGAATAAAGGGGAATTTCCGGAAGAAGTTCGTTCCAACGCTGAATGTAATACATCCACCACTTAGCGTAAACGTCTTCTTCGGTTCTATATTCTGTGGACCCTGCGGGAACTTTGGTATTATAAACCATAGCCATAGACAAGAAATCCAGACCGAGAACGAATTTTTTACCGTCTTTCTCTATATAAGGAGTATGTTTACCTGTTGCTTCGTCAATATCTTCTTTAACGTCTGCAATAGAGATATTTTTACCAAACTGCTCGTAAAGAGAAACATAATCCTTGCCGTACACAAGATTTGCAACCGACTTCTGAGATACTCCGCATCTTCTGCAAATATCATCTTCGCCCCAATCGTGTCCGAGAGCGTTAAGTGTTTCCGACTGTATATCGCCGCAACCCGTGCAGGTTCTCTTTCTTAAACCGTCTTCGGTACAGGTAGCCGCAGCGACAACTTCCCATTCGCCATAAGTATGAACATGTTTGTCAGACGCGGAACCGGTGCCGGGTTTTTTCCCGCATGCCGCAAAACATGTAACAGTCATAGCAACAGCTATTAAAAGTGCCAATAGTTTTTTCATTTTTTACCTCCAATAAATTTTTCCGCTTTTGCGGATTTTAATTATTCATTCAACAAATCAAATTCGCTTTTCAAAATACTTATAATCTTCTTCTGACTGAAGAAAACTCAAACAAAAACGGATATTACGCCGTTGCGTATTTTATGCAATTTCGCTTACCTCAAATTGCAAAAGCGTATTTGATTTGTTGAATTTGAAAGCATTTTATCAAAAAAACAACAATTTGTCTACTGATTTTACCATGTTTTGATATCAGATTTACTTATGGCATATATAAAAATTTCGACCGTACGGCACATTTTTGTATATTTTGCATAATTATTAAAATTTATTTATAAATTTGTTAATAATATACAGTCATATAAGTTTTGTTTATAGATCTCATAAAAAAAGACTTGCCCCCGGATTCAAAAAAATCCGTTGGCAAATCTTTAAAAAAACCGATTATTTATTTTTTATAGACGATTTTTCCGTTTACAAGCGTATACAAAACTTCGAAATCGGAGTTCAAAACGGTGAGATCGGCGCGCTTGCCGACTTCTATCGTTCCTCTTTCGTTTAAAACGCCGATATTTTTTGCAGGGTTATAAGTTGCGAAGTCTATCGCATCGGTAAACGGCACGCCCGCTTTCTCGACAAGGTTTTTAACGGCGACGTTCATTTTAAGAACGCTTCCCGCCAAAGTTCCGTCCGCAAGACGAGCTTCGCCGTTATTGACGAAAACATCCTGTCCGCCGAGTTCGGATTTTCCGTCCGGCATGCCTTTAGCCCTCATCGCGTCGGTTATGAGCGTGTATTTATCGTGAGGCTTGTTTTTAATGACAAGCTTTATCGCAGGTACGCTCACGTGAATGGTGTCGCAAATCATCTCGCAGTTAAGCTCGTCTAAAAGCATTGCCGCACCGACGACGCCCGCTTCCCTGTGATGAAGCCCCGTCTGTGCGTTATACGTGTGCGTAACGTTCGTAGCTCCCGCCGCGACGGCATTTACGACGTCGGCATATTTTCCGCCCGTATGACCGACCGACGCGACGACGCCTATATTGCTAAGGTGTTTAACAAGCCCGAGTCCGCCTTCGACTTCGGGGGCAAGAGTTACGATTTTTATCGAATTGCCGCTCGCTTCGTTGTACTTATCAAAAAGTTCCGCATCGGGCGTCGCCACGTATTCCAAAGGCTGCGCTCCGATGTGCTTGGGAGAAATAAACGGGCCTTCGAGATGAACGCCGAGAACTTCCGCGCCTTTATACTCGCCCTTTTCTCTCACTTTTTTAACCGCCTTAAGAGCGTTTGTTATATTTTCGGGGCTTTGAGTCATGGTCGTTGCCAAAAAGCCCGTCGTCCCTTCTCTTGCAAGGAATTCCGAAATAGTCTGAAGCGCTTCAACCGTTCCGTCCATCGCGTCCGCTCCGCCCGCGCCGTGGATATGCTCGTCGATAAACCCGGGGACGACAATACCGTCCGTTTCGAAAATCGGTTCGATATTTTCTTCGTTGCCGATATAGGCAATTCTGCCGTTTTCGATTCCGATATTCGTTTTGACTATTCCTACGTTTTTAATATAAACTTTTACGTTTTTTAATCCTTTCATATCCGCACTCCGAAAATTATCCGATAAGTTCCGCCGCCGCCTCGTCGCAGACAAGGGTGCAATCGGGGTGAAGCTGTAAAATGCTTGCGGGTACGTTTTCGGTAACTTCGCCTTTAACGAGTCCGTAAACGGCTTTCGCCTTGTTTGCTCCGTTTGCAAGAATAAGAATTTTCTTCGCGTTCATGATATTTTTAAGCCCCATGGTGAATGCCTGACGAGGAACTTCGTCGATACTTTTGAACAATCTCGAATTATCCTTTATGGTGCTTTCCGTTAAATCGACGATATGAGTAACGCTGCCGAAAGGAGTTCCCGGTTCGTTGAATGCGATATGCCCGTTGGAACCGATGCCCAGAACCTGAATGTCCTGCTGCATTTTTCCGAGAAGGGCGTTATATCTGTCGCATTCCGCCTGTCTGTCCGCCGCCTTACCGTTTTCTATGTTGGTGTTTTTAAGATCGATATCTATATGATTGAAAAGATTGTCTCTCATAAAATACACGTAGCTCTGATCGCTCGTTACGTCAAGCCCTGCGTATTCGTCAAGGTTTACCGTTTTTATGTTTTTATAACTCGTTCCGTTTTCGTTATGATCTTTAATCATGTTTTTGTAAAGACCGATGGGCGTGGATCCCGTTGCAAGCCCCAAAACAGCGTCGGGTTTGTTCTTTACTACGTCTGACATAATCTCAAACGCTTTACTGCTCATTTCTTCATAATTTTTAGTTATAATTACTTTCATGTTCTGTCCTCCTGAATATTTAATATTTTTTCGGGAGGAGCTTTTGCCCCTCCACTATCCGCAAGCGATTGCGTTTAAAACACATTCACTCGCGGCTGTTTTATTTTCTTGTTGCCGCAAGTGACGCCGCAGCAATGCTCTGCCCCACTCTTCTGTTCTTTTCGTCGGGCATTTCGAGCCTGAATTTAAGCTCGGGGTATTCTTCGGCGAGAATCTTGTTCGCTCTTTCCATAATTATATTGCCGCCCTCTCCGCTCGTAACTCTGCCGAGCAAGAGAACGTGTTTGATATCGTAGAACATTGCGTAATAAGGCATGGTATGCCCGAGATATGTTCCGATGTCTTCATAAATCATTTTTGCGAGAGGATCTCCGTCCGCCATCATCTTCTGAACGACTTTAAGCTTTTCCGCGGGGCTTAACTTTTCATCGAAATGAAAACCTCCCATTTCGGCAAGCTTGATTACGCTGTCCTGAGAGAAATACTTAACGCCGCAACCGTAGTCGCCGCTCCATTCGTCAACCATAGAATCCTTATTATAGTCTACGGGGACGAATGCAAGCTCGGAAAGCCAGCCGTTAAGCCCGCCGTTTTTGTTGATATAACCTACGGCTTCGCTTGTACCCATAGCTATACCTAAAACGCTGTCGTCGTTTAAATCGATTGCGCCCGCGAGAGCCGTAACGTCGCCATCGTTCGCAACTTCCAAAGGAATGTCTTTGCCGATTTCTTTGGCAACGTCTATATACATCGTTTTAACCTTCTTCTCGAAATCCTCGTCGCTGACTTTAAGGAAAAGCGAAGCGACCATGATTTTATTGTTTACGTAAACGCCCGCAGACGATACGCCGATAGCGTCTACCCTCGGCATTTTGGAAGCCGCCGTTTTAAACGCCGTGAGAATTTCGTTATAATGATAATCGGGATCGGGATTGATTTTCGGGAACCATACGACTTCTTCGCTGTATACAACCTTTCCGTCGATAACCGCGCTCACCTTTCTGTCGCTTCCGCCCGCGTCGAAACCGATTCTGCATCCGTCGAGATGTCCGCCTACTGAAAGCGAACACTTCTTTTCTGCGGGGAAGGTCTTGTCGTCGCACAAAACAACTTCGAAAGGCTTTTCGTACACTTTTTCCATAAAGCCTTTATCGAAAGCTCTGATTCCTTCTTTCGTATAAGCAGCTTTTATAAACTTATAAACGTTTTCGTCGCCCGCGATATAAATCTTATATCCGCCGACAAGCCACAAAATGGTTTTAACGATTCTTTCCGCCATGCGGTTATTTTCGTCCGCTTTCTCCTTATCGGCAAAAATTTTGTATTCGTATATATAATTATACCCGTCGTTTCTCTCGACGCATATTTTAAGAGTTTTGTTTGCGCTATTTTCAACTTCCGCCGAGTAGTTTTTAAATTCGGCATACATCGGTCTGAAACCTTTGTCTAAAACAGGAACGTATTTCATAGATTACTCCTTAACGTATCTTTAGCCGCAAGCGATTAGTTTGAACTCATTCACTTATGACTATTTATATTATACACCATATAAAAATAAACGGTATAGAAATTTGTTCATTCTATTTGCATAATCTTTCGCAAAAATATTTGTAAAATATATTGCAAAACGGAAAAATTTATGCTATAATGTTTTCACATCGGTTTTTACGGTGCGAAAAATCGATAAGGATTGTTCGCTTATGGAAGAAAAAACTTTTTACATGTACAGAGTGTCGACGCTTTTGAGCATCTCGAAAATCGTTACGATACATTATCAGAAATTGTCCAAAAACTACGTTTTTCCGAAAGAAAAACATAATTTCTGGGAGATGATATACTGCGATAAAAACAACATATACGTCAATTCGGACATCGGGACTACCCTTTTGAAGAGAGGCGAAGTGATTTTTTTATCGCCCGACGAGGTTCACAGCGTCGAATGCGACAAAAAGCTCGACTCGAATATTTTTATAATAAGCTTTGTATGCAAATCGAAAACGATCAATTATTTCAGGCAGAAACATTTCGTAGTCCCAGAAAACCTGCGCTATTTGCTCGGGTCTATCATGGGCGAAGCGAAAAACACTTTCGTCATTCCCGATTTTAACCCGAATCTTATAAAGCTCGAACTTAAACCCGACCCGAATATCGGCGGCGCGCAGATAATTACGAATAATTTAGAAGAACTTCTGATAAAGCTTATCCGCGAAGAAACGGCAAAGCCCACCTCATCGGAAATATTCATTTCCAAAGTGGAAAATTCCGACGCGCTCGAAGACGAGATCGTGAGAATACTCGAGCAGAACCTCTACGGAAAAATTTCTCTCGACAAACTTTCGGCAGAGCTGCATTACGGAAAAACCACTCTTTGCAAAACGTTCCGTCAGCGCACGGGCAAATCGATTATAAACTACTACCTCGAACTGAAAATCGAGGAAAGCAAAAAGCTTATCCGCGAAAACAACAGTTTCGGAGATATTTCGACTTTGCTTCGCTTCGATTCCCTTCCTCACTTCACAAAAACGTTCAAACGCATGACGTCAATGACGCCGCGCGATTATAAAAACAGCATTCTTCTCGGCTGATTTTTGCCGACTTTATAAAAAACGCACCTCCATAAGTTTGTCTAACTTCTGGGGTGCATTTCATTTTGAGCCGTTTTTATTTTTTATTATCTTTGTACTCTGCCGCTGGCGTTTCCTTTTGCGAGCGCTTCCACTTCGGAAACCGACACCATGTTGTAATCGCCTTCGATCGAATGTTTGAGACACGACGCCGCAACCGCGAATTCGATAGCTCTCTGAGCGTCGTAACCGTTTAAAAGCGAATAAATAAGCCCGCCGCCGAAACTGTCGCCGCCGCCCACTCTGTCAACTATATGCATTGCGTATTTTTTGGAAAATACGGCTTCTCCGTTTGTATAAAGCATTCCCGACCAGTTATTGTCGTTTGCGGAAAGGCTTTCGCGAAGGGTTATTGCTACGCCTTTGAAATTAAACTTTTCCGTAAGTTTTTTTGCAACGGATATATAACCGTTTCTGTCGAGTTTACCCGTGTTTATATCGGTGTTGTCGGCTTCTATTCCGAACACGTCTTTTGCGTCCTCTTCGTTGGCGATGCAATAATCGACGTATTTGCAAACTTCGCCCATAACTTCGCCCGCTTTTTCTTTGCTCCATAGCTTTTTGCGGAAATTAAGATCGCAGGAAACGGTAATGCCTTTCTCTTTTGCCTTTCTGCATGCTTCGAGAGTGATTTTTGCGGTTTCGTCCGAGAGTGCGGGAGTGATTCCCGTGAAATGGAACCAGTTTACGCCGTCGAAAATTTTATCCCAATCGAAGTCTTCCGCCTTTGCCGTGGCGATCGAAGATCCGGCTCTGTCGTAAATAACCTTGCTGGGGCGTTGACTTGCGCCTTTCTCGCAATAATAAATCCCCACTCTGTCGCCGCCGCGAACGATTTTAGACGTATCTACGCCGAATTTTCTCAGGCTGTTGACTGCCGCCTGACCTATTTCGTGCGCGGGAAGCTTCGTGACAAACGCCGCGTCCGCGCCGTAATTGGCAAGGCTTACCGCAACGTTTGCTTCCGCGCCGCCGAACGTCGCCTCGTATCGATCGCTCTGTACGAGCCGAAGATACTTTTCGGGCGAAAGCCTGAGCAACAATTCCCCGAACGTTACCGCTCTTTCATTTTTCATTATTTTCCAAAGCCTCTTTTACAAACGCACTTCCGCCGACCGCGTAAATCCTGTCCCACGCAAGGTACTCTTGCAGATTGTTTTTATCCACGCCGCCCGTCGGAATAAATCGAATCTGCGGGA
>ENA-ORRN01001098-ORRN01001098.1-human-gut-metagenome-genome-assembly--contig:-NODE-1098-length-19774-cov-3.572341_pt1 | contig 19774 bp, 15 predicted proteins | sample MGYA00242174_ERZ509132 | MGnify/ENA primary metagenome ERZ509132 (study PRJEB26280, sample SAMEA2338671) | human gut metagenome | biome: human gut; feature: human-associated habitat; material: faeces... | reverse complement strand
GGGTTTACCCATAAAATACCTTGCGTTTTTAATCATTTTTATTGATTTATGATTGTTTTTTAACTTAATTGACAAAATTCAAAAGTCATATTATACCATAAGCTTTACTAAACATAGTCAAATCATTGATATTTGTTATATTTTCTAAAATAATTCCTGTCATAATAATTGTTTCCTTTCTGCAATTATTATAACAAAAAAGTACTCATTTGCGTTAATAAGAATTGGTGATTCTTATATGAACACAATTGGGTACTTTTATTTTAACATTCATACTTGAAGATAGTCCTTTGTGACTTTTTCTTTATAATTATCATTTATATTAAAGACATAGTCGTTATAAAATGAGCAAACATCATAGTTTCTGCGTATTTTTCTACTTCTTCGCATTTTTAAGACATAGCAACGTAATTGTTTCAACATGTGAAGTTTGGGGAAACATATCCACTGGTTGAATCGTCATAATCATATAATCATTAAGTAGGGTTTTAAGGTCTTCTACTTGGGTATAAGGATTACAAGAAACATAGACTATGCGTTTTGGAGCAAGTTTTAAGACGGCACTTAAAAATTCTTTTGTTGAGCCACTTCTAGGTGGGTCCATAATTAATACATCTAGTTGCTCTTTTTTTCTGGCCATATTGATGATAAACTGAGTTGCATCTTGGCAGAAGAAACTAATGTTTTTTATATTATTGAGTTTGGCGTTATAAATTGCATTATCAACAGCATCTTTTACTAGTTCTACCCCTATTACTTTTTTGGCTTTGCTTGAGGCAATAATACCAATAGTTCCAACCCCACAATATGCATCAAGTAAAATATCATTTTCAGTTATTTTCGCAAGGTCAATTGCTTTTTGGTATAGTACTTTGGTTTGTTCATAATTAATTTGATAAAAAGATTTAGAAGTAATCTTAAATTTATATCCTAGTAATTCATCGGTGATATAACCTTTACCAAAAAGAATCATTTCTTTTTCGCCCATAACCGCACTTGTTTTACGGTTATTGATGTTTTGAATAATAGTTTTTATATTGGGATGTCTTGAGGTAATAGTTTTAACAAAGTTATTACGACCAGGAAAGTTCTCAGTTCCTGTAACAAGCACCACTAAAGCTTCTTTTGTGGTATTTGAGGTTTTAATTAGAACATGACGCATAATTCCGGTTTTTTTGTCTTCGTCATATGCGCTAATCCGCATTTTAATCATCATTTCTTTGATAGTTGCTAAAATTTTATTACATTCTACATCTTGTAAGGCACAATCTTGATAATCAATGACATTGTGAGTTTTTTCTTCATAAAAGCCACTTAACATTTTTCCATGGTCGTACTTAAATACTACTTGGCTTTTATTTCGGTAGTTATAAGGTTTAGTCATTCCCATTGTTGGTTTAACCACAACCTTATTATTTAGCTTTTGATCAAATAAAGTTTGAATGGCTTTCGTTTTAATGTTTAGTTGCTCTTCATATTTGATGTGTTGAAGGGCACAACCACCACATTTGTCATACACTTTGCATTCTGGTTTTACTCTAAATGGTGACTTTTCAATTATTTGTATCTTTTGAACTTTTTCCTTTTCATATGATCCAACGGTTTCAACATTTAGTAGTTCACCAACGATTGCACCTGAAAGTGTTAATTTAGTTTTAGGTAGTTTTACTACTGCTTTTAGTGATTCATCATAATATGTTGGTTTAACACTTTTATATACTGCCATAAACTTACCTATTTATTCTCTTCTTGTCTTAATTCACGCATAGCATCAATTGCTTGAACGTATTCCATTATTTGTTTTGGATTATTCAAAGGTCTAAATTGGAAAGTTCCTTCATCATCTGGTACGGTAAGTCTTACCGCAACATCAAATGGAATCTGAATAAGTTGTTCTAGATTAAACTTTTTAAGAACATGTTTATCTAAAATAGTTCCATCATAATAAAAACTATTATTAGTAAGTACTAACTTTCCAGTACCAACATCCTCTAAGGTCCATTCATCATTTATATTTCTTTTCAATAAGAAATCGCCTTCGATATGTAATTTGTTTTCTTTAATTTCTTTTTTAAGTAATTCTTTTTGATATTTGTACCATTCTGCTTCATTTTCAAACATTATACAGTCATCACCAACTGGTCGTAAGAAACCATATTCATCCATTCTTACGGTATTGTGACATTTACAACATACTAATCGATTATTTTCAGCAGTTAATGTATATTTTGATTTACATTTAGGGCAATAATAAAGAATATTATCAAGACCTTTAATTAAATCTTTACTCTTAATAACTTTAGGATTTACTTTTTGTTCATCTAAATCACAAAAATCAAGATATTTTACGACATTACCATAAATATCATCATCACTTAATGTTTGTAAATCTTCTTTTGACATCACTTTTACAAAGTTAGTGTGTAGCGGAAATGATCTTTTAACCTTATGCCACTTCGGATATGCAAGATAATTCCCATGCATTTGAAGAGCGTAAATATCAACTTTACAAAACTTGAGTAATTTAACTATAGCTTTATCAATATAAGGCATTTCACCATGAACAGCTATTTGACCTGCTGGGGCAATCGTAATAATTCCACCACTATCTATTATTTTTTTAATAGTTTTGATTGATGTAATATCTGATTTAAACTGTTCACGTGGTACCGCCGCAACAATATCTAGAATTTTACGTAATTTTTTACTAAAATAAAAATGTCTAGTAATAACATAATGTGTTCTTGTATATTTAAATGAGGCCGTTGTTATGTAGTGATCAAAATTTGAATCATGGTTATAAATTACAATGCAACCTTCTTTTTTGTTACGTTTTTTGAATGCTTTACGATCATATTTGATATGATGTTTAAAAAATAGAAAAACACGTGAACAAAAAGTATAAAATATCCAGGCAAAGATATTTGGTTTTTTTATTCCTTTTTTGGTTTGTTTAGCCATTTGTATTACCTTCTTTTTCTTTATTTTCTTTCATATATTATAACAAATTATCTTTTTTTTGTCACTTAAACCGAATTTTTAATCGTTTTTGTTTAAGCATTGAAACAATTGATTTTTAGATAAATTAGACATATTTTGACAACTTTAACTTTTCCTAGAGAAGATGAATTTTGAGAAATGTAATTATCTTGATTATTTTTTTTCAAACGCTGTGAGATAGGGTTTTTAGGGGGGTAAAAGGCCAAAAAGAAGGAAATTTACTATTTTTTCCTTCTTATTTATCTGATTTAGCTAATAGAATTTTTCCTACTAAATTGCATTACCAGCAAACTGAGTTTGGTAAAGTTTGTAGTAAACACCTTCATTTTTGATTAATTCATCATGATTTCCCATCTCAACGATTCGACCATGATCAATTACCACAATCTTATCAGCATCTCTAATTGTTGATAGTCTATGAGCAATAATTAGGCTTGTTCTATTCTTCATTAAAGCCACTAATCCGTCTTGAATATTTTTTTCAGTACGGGTGTCAACACTTGATGTAGCTTCATCTAAAATTAAGATTTTAGGGTTTGCAAGAACTGCTCTTGCGATAGAAAGAAGTTGACGTTGTCCACCACTTAAGTTACTACCAGATTCTGTTAAAACTGTATCATACTCGTTAGATAATCTATCTATAAAGTAATTAGAATTACTTAATTTTGATGCCGCAACAACTTCTTTTTTGGTAGCGTTAAGTCTTCCATATTTAATATTATTTAAAATAGTATCTTTAAATAGCACGGTATCTTGTAGTACAATGGCGATTAAACTTCTTAATTCGTGCTTTTCTATATCATTAATATTTATACCACCAATCATGATTTCCCCACTTGTAACATCATAGAAACGCATTAAAAGATTTACAATAGTAGTTTTACCAGAACCAGTCGCCCCAACAAGAGCAATTTTTTCGCCTGGTTTTACAGTTAAATTAAAGTTTTTAAGAACCATTTCACCTGGAACATAGGCAAAGTTTACATTTTTAAATTCAATGATTTGTTTTTTATCTAAATCTTTTATTGTTTTAGTTCCTTCATTAATTTCTGGTTTTGTATCAAGTAGTTCAAATACTCTTTCTGCCGCCGCAATACTAGTTTGAATTTGTGTATAAAGGTTGGCGATTGTATTGATTGGTCGTGAAAACTGTCTTGAAAGTGATGCGAAAGTGATAATTACTCCAACTTCAAGTCCGTTAATACCCTTAGTAACAAATAGTGCTCCGAATGCAACTACAAGAAGATAACTAAGATTATTGATAACGTTCATCATTGGTCCCATAATACCACCGAATAATTCTGCTTTAAATCCATATTTTCGCAAACCATTACTGATTTCATTAAATTCATTTTCCACATCTTGTTCTTTACAAAATGCTTTAACCGTTTTATGACCTACTACCATTTCTTCTACTTGAGCATTAATTTCACCGATTAGTAAACGTTGAATTCTAAAGAATTTACGCATTTTCTTTGATAGTATTTTAGTAGAAATGAAGGTAAGCCCCAGGGTTGCAAATGATATTAGCGTTAATAATGGACTATAAACTAACATTATGACTAATGCCCCAATAACCGTAATAACCCCAGAAATTAATGATGTTAATGATTGAGATACAGTATTTGAGATATTATCGACATCGTTAGTAACTTTACTCATTATATCACCATGTTGATGCGTATCAAAATAACTAATTGGCAAGTAAATTAATTTATCAAATGTATCTTTACGCATTTTTCTTACCATATTTTGTGAAAGATGAGCCGATAATAAGTTACTAACTAATTCAATTAAAGCAATACCAACATACACACTAAATAATAAAATTAATGTTTTAGTTAGTTTAGACATATTACCTTGTTTAATTGCGTTAATCGCATTGCCTTGTAAAACAGGTCCAAGTAAACTTATCAGTGTTGATATAACAACAACAATAAATAACATAATTAAATAGACTTTATTAGTACCTAAATACTTAAAGATTCGTTTTAAAGCACCTTTAAAATCTTTAGGTTTTTCTTTAAATTGTAACGCCCCCCTAGGTCCTCTACCAGGTCCGTGTCCGCCTTTACTAAATATTTCTTTTTCACTTAGTTTGGCATACTTTCCAATTTTTATTTTTTCATCATCTTTTTTAGATTTTTTAGGTTGATGGTGATTTCTACTCTTTTTATCCCTTTTATTAAAAAGAGTATCTTTTAATTCCTCGCCCTTTTCTAGTTGTTTATTTTCTTGTACTTTCTCCACAATTTGTGATTTTGATTCATTTAAAGCAATTTTCACATCATTATTTATTGGGTTAATTTCTTCATTTTGTGATGTTTCATTATTTTTTTCACAACAATGATTATTCGACTCATCAAAATTAATTTTTGACATAATGGTATCTTGATATTTGAGAATTTTACGTCTACTTTGACTTATTTTTGGGTTATCTTGTTTTTTCTTGAACATTTTTTTACAAGTGACTATATAACCAGTTATGATTACACCAAGTAATAATACACTAGGTACAATAATAAAAATCCATGTAATCATTATTTCACCACCTCATCTTGTTTTAATTGAGAGTTATAAATGTCTTGATAAATTTTAGAAGTCTTTAATAATTGATCATTAGTGCCTACAGCCGATACTTTACCATCATCTAAAACCATGATTTTAGTGGCACCTTTCGCACTGGCTACACGCTGTGCAACTAAGAATATGGTAGTATCCTTAAGATTTTCTCGAAGTGCCTTATAAAGTGATGCTTCCGTTTTTAGGTCTAAGGCGCTAGTTGCATCATCAAAAATTAAAACTTTTGGCTTTTTTACAATTGCTCTTGCAATCGCAAGTCGTTGTTTTTGCCCACCTGATAGTGATGATCCTTTTTCCCCAATAATTGTATCATAACCATCTTTAAAGCCTGTTATAAAATCATCGGCTTGAGCAATTTTACAAGCTTCAATTACTTCTTCTTTAGTTGCGTTACCATTTCCCCATTTAATGTTTTCTTCAATTGTTCCAGTAAATAGTTCGGTCTTTTGGAAAACAACCCCAATATTTCTGCGTAAATTGTGAAGAGTTAATTCTTTAATATTTACACCATCTAAATCGATTTCTCCATCAGTAACATCATAAAATCGTGGAATTAAATTAACCATTGTACTCTTACCAGATCCTGTAGCCCCTAAAATCGCAAGTGTTTCGCCTGGTTTTATTGATATATTAATATTCTTTAATGCAGGTTCACCACTAGTTTCAGGATATCTAAAAGTAACATTGTTAAAACTAACATAGCCTTTTACATCTTCTAGTTCTTTAGTGCCATTATCAATTACTGTAGCAGCATCTAGTATTTCATTAATACGCTTAATACTTGCTGCGGCACGAATAATTGATTGGAACATCATACCAAGCATCATAAGAGACATTAAGATTTGACTTATATAAGTAATTGATGACATTACTTCACCAACTTTTAAGCCATTTCCAAGAATTACATTTTTACCACCGATATAGATTACAACTACTACTGCCGCATAAACTATTATCATTAAAACGGGAGAAATATAAGCCATGATTTTTTGAACCTTTAAGTTAGTCATACAAAGGTTAGTATTAGCTGTATCAAAACGTTCTTTTTCATATTCTTCGCGGTTATACGCTTTTACCACTCTAGCTCCACCTACATTTTCTTGAACTACTGAATTAACATCATCAAGTTTTAATTGAGCCTTCAAGAATAATGGTGAAACTTTCCATATAAACAATATGATAATTCCTAGAATAATCGGGAATACAGTTAAAAGAATAAAACCAAAATTTGGGTTAATTAGAAGTAGGAAAATAGTTCCACCTACAAATTGCATAAGCGTTCTAATTAACATTCTTACTGACATTGAAACTAGATTTCTAATTAAGTCAATATCGTTAGTAATTCTTGTGACAAGTGAGCCGGTTGAGAATTTATCAGTTTGTTGAAATGATAAATTCATTATTTTCTTAAAGCAATCTCTTCTAAGGTCATCTGCAAAACCTTGGGATGCGGCTGAAGCAAATCCAGCAGAGGCAAATCCGCAAATTCCCCCAACTACCGTAAATGCAAGCATTAATAAACCTGAAGTTAAGATTACACTTGTTTTTCCTTCACCTAGTCCTATATCAACAATGTTTGACATTGTTTTTGGTAAGAATAGATCCATTAATACTTCTCCAACCATAGTTATTGGAGCAAGTATCGCAAATAAAATATATGGTTTCAAATATTTAAATATCTTCATTATATTCACCGAACTCTTGGCACATTACATCAATTAGTTTTTTCAAGATTCTTTCTAATTCTATTTTATCATTTTCATCAATTTTACTTAATACTTGAGTTTCTGCTTCTTTAACAAGTGATCGCATTTTATAATCATAATCATGTCCTTTATCAGTTAAATAAACACATACCTTTCTGGCATCTTCTTCATCAATTACTCTTTTTACAAGTCCTTCTTGTTCCATCTTTCTAAGGGCTAGACTAATAGTCGGAGCCTTTAATCTTGTTCTTTTAACTAAATCAAGTTGGGTCATTCCCTCATGATGAGCTAAAAAGAAAACAATGGGACGGTAACAATTAACAATGTTATTTTCATCTGATACTTTTCGCATGTGATTGTGAAATATTTTTTGTACATCCGCAATAAGCATTAAAATATTCTTCTTTTCTTGCATACATACCTCCATTAATATTAATTAGTTTTAAAACTAATTAATATTATACTCGTTTTTATTTTTTTTGCAAGTAATAAACAAAAAAACTTTACAATAGTTTTACCCATTGTAAAGTAATTTTTTAGAATAACATTTTATCAGATATTGAAGCACCATTTAATTCAAACTTTTGTAATAAATCTTCAATTGTTAATTTTTCTTTTTCTTCACCCTTAACATCCAAAATTATATGACCATCACTAAGCATTATTAGTCTATTTCCATATTTAAGAGCATCACGCATATTATGAGTTATCATTAAAGTGGTTAAATGATTTTTAGTTACCACATCTTTAGTTAAGTCAAGTACCTTTTTAGCCGTTCTTGGATCAAGTGCGGCAGTATGTTCATCAAGTAATAATAGATTTGGTTCATTAAGCGTGGCCATAATTAAAGTTACGGCTTGACGCTGTCCACCTGATAAAAGTCCAACTTTTTGAGTCATTCGGTTTTCTAGTCCTAGATTAAGGCCTCTTAAGACTTCAACAAAACGTTCACTATTTTCTTTTTTAAATCCCCATTTAAGCGTACTTACCTTGCCACGACGTGAAGCAATTTCTAGATTTTCAAGAATCGACATATTAGGGGCTGTTCCAACATTAGGATCTTGGAAAACGCGGCCTAAATACGCAGCTCTTTTGTTTTCACTCATTTTAGTAACATCCACACCATCAATAAAAATGTTGCCGCTATCAGGAAAAAAGACACCAGATATAATATTCATTAAAGTACTTTTACCACTTCCATTACCACCAATAATTGTGACAAAATCACCATTATTAATTTTTAAAGAAATATTATCAAGGGCAATCTTTTGATTTTCAACACCTTCATCTTTGTTAAATATCTTTGTAACGTTTTTAATCTCTAGCATTACTTGTACCCTCCTTAGTTTTTCTTTTAAACTTTATTTTTCCCTTTAATAGTGGTAAAGCTAAAATAAAGGCTATCATTATTGCGATAATTAGATTTAAATAATGTTCAACTTTTAATTCAATCGCAAGTGCTTTAATGAAGAAAAAGATAATTGAACCCACAATAATAGAAATTAATGATACTTTAAAACTACGTTTTCTACCAAAGATTATTTCACCAAGAATTATTGCGGCAAGGCCAATAACAATCGCCCCTCTTCCACTTTCAGTTTGTGCAGTTCCATAACTTTGAGCAAACAACGCACCACTTAAGGCGATTAAACCATTACTAAGCATTAGACCTAAAATTATCATGACATCAGTATTAATACCTTGAGCTCTTGCCATTTTAGGATTATTACCTGTGGCTCTTAAGTTCATTCCTATTTCCGTACCAAATAACCAGTATACACCAAATGCAACTAAAGCTAGGAAAATGGCACTAACTCCTATTGTTACAATTGTAATAGCATCTTTTTGTGCAATCCCCATTTTTTCAAATAGTCCACTTGTTTGTTTAAATACTACTGTAAATATGTCATTATCGATTGGAAGTGAAGCAAGGGCATTACTGCCATTACTTCGGTCTGCTAAACTTAAACCTAGAATCACCAAATTTAGTGATGATAGCGCAGTCATTGTAATAATTCCTGAAAGAATTGCAGGTATTTTTAATTTAGTATGAAGAATACCTGTTAAAAGTCCCGCAAGGAGTCCCACAAGTAGCGATATAAAAATTGCTAGAAAAGGATTCCAACCTTTAAAAATTAAAAGAGCTGAAATACATGCACCTAAAGGAAATGTACCTTCAATACTTAAATCCGCAAAATCTAATATTCTAAACGAAATATAGACACCTATTACTAGTATTCCCCAAATTATTCCCTGTTGTAATCCACTTTCAATGGTAAAACCTAGATCTATATCTAACACAAACATCTTCCTCTCTTTATCTTATTTCATTTGCTTTTGATTTTAATTCTTCACTAATTGTAATATTACTTGATGTTGCGGCAGTAACGTTAATAATTAATTCAAAATTAGTTAATCTTCCAACCGCAAGTTCTTCAATTTTAACTTTTCCAGCAAGAACATCAGCGCCCATTTTACCCGTTAGCTTACCAAGTTCTTTATAATCAATTCCTAATGTGATTGTGCCACCTTTATCTAAGAAAGTTGATTCACCACAAATTGTTGGAATACCATTTAAATTAGCTTCATTGATAACCACACCAGCATTCTCACTTACATTATTATCAGTAGGTAAATAAATTGCATCTACTCCATCATTAATCAAACTCTTAGTAGCAGTTTGAAGTTCAGTCGCGCTACTTACGCCTTGAGCAACAATTTCAATACCTAATTCAGCAGCTTTTGTACGAGCAAGTTCAAGCTGAACACGTGAATTATCTTCTGTGGTTGTATAAATAAAACCAATTTTTTTAGCATTACTATTTAGTTCTAAGGCAAGAGCGATTTGTTCAGCTACTGGATTCATATCACTAGTACCAGAAATTGTAACACCAGGTTTAGTATCACTCGCAATAATACCTGAAGCCACAGGGTCTGTAACTGCTGTAAATAAAACAGGAGTCTTAACACCTTGTTTTGCCATTTCTTTGGCTAAAGTTTGAGCAACCGGTGTTGCAATTGCGAAAATAATATCACAACTTCTAATTGCACTTTTAACATTTTGAGACATCGTATCAGCACTTTGTAAACAGTTAAAATCTACAATTTCAATATTATCACCATCTACATACCCTGCTTCTTTTAGTCCTTCAATAATACCTGATCTTGCGGCATCAAGCGGTGTTGCTGTGGTATATTTAATAATTCCCACCTTAATCTTTTCATTTTTGCCTTTACAGCTTACACATAATGTAACTGTTAACACTAAACACATAAAACATAAACATTTAACTAATTTTTTTAACATAACTTCTCCTCTTTAAAGTGTTTCCACTATAATATATAAAAAAATGTTATTACATGGTAATAACACTAAATAACAATATTCTTAGTAGTTATTACCAAACATATGATGTTGTAATAACCACACTATTTTCGCTCGCCAAAAGGCCAAGGGGCTATTCAAACATCCTTGGAAAATAGTAATAATAATAAAGGTTAGATAAACAAACTGTATTCATAGTCATAGTATCATAGTTCTCCTTTCATTATCATACTTCTATTATACTCATTATTTTTATAAATGCAAGAAATAAATTACAGAAAACGCTTACAATACGCTTTTTTATATTTTTTCATGTTTGATAATATAAACTAATTATACTTATTACTTGCGGAAAATCCAAAAATAATGTATAATATTAAAGGTGTAATGCCAGTGTGGTGAAATGGTAGACGCGCTGGACTCAAAATCCAGTACCTGATGAGGGTGTGTCGGTTCGAGTCCGACCACTGGCACCATTTAAGAAGCATAGGTATGATACTAGTGATCATGCCTTTTTTCATACTTAAATAAGGGTTTAAATCCCGATTTTGGTATGTTAGAAGAACCATTTTGATACAAAAATCGTTATATCTATAAGATAGTTGACTTTCTATTGTGTATTTGAAGTATCAATAAAAAAACGATAGGTCGTTATAAAAAAACGAAAGGTACCAATAAAAAAACGAAAGCCCTATAAAAAAACGATAGGTCCAATCGATTGTTAAAATACATGAAAAATGATAAATTAAATTATAAAAAGAAGAAAGGAGTAAATGATGTACGCTAAAGTTTTAAACAAAAATGGAAAAATATATTTTACTCCTGTTTTAGTCTTGAATTATAAAGGATGGTCATCATGGTTTGTAGTCTTTGATGAAACATATACTAAATTGATTAAAGCGAATTATTGGAATTATTCTAGACAACAAATCCAGTTAATTGATAATGATTTGAATGGTTACAGAATTATAGAAAAAAATTTGATTTCAATTTGGGATTCTAAGAAATTAAAATTATGTAAAAAGGGTAAGTTTAATTCTATTCTTGTAGAAGAAGCAAAAAAATATATAAAAAACTACAATCCACAAGAGTATATAGATATTAAAACTGAATCAGATTGCAAATTGTTTAATGATGCATCAATGGGTTGTCATGATGGATATGTTTTATGTTCTAAACATATAGATGATGGACAAGAATTCTTAATTAACACAACTTGGGGGAGTTATGTAAGAATAAAAGCTGTTGGAAATGTTGAAACAAATTTAAATGATTCTATGATATTTTACGAGGTTAACCCATCTATAGATAATGGTAAAACATCAATAGAATTTATTTGCATGAGTGATGAATCTGGATTTTTATCTGCGAATACGATTAGTTTTAAAACATATTTCGAAGATAAAATTAAAATGAATAGTTCTATTAAGTTTGAACTTAAAGATAATTACATTGATATATATAATGGGAAAAGAAAAACATCAATTAATTATTTCAATAAGATAATACATTTTTTCAAAGAAGATCATGCAGCTAACTTGTTTTTTGAAAACGAAGATAAAATAATTAATGTTTTTATTGAAAAATATAATTCATCAGTTGAACAATTACTTGAAAAATTAAAAGCAGATGGTTTCCTTATTAATGAAGTTGATAATTTTAATATTGTGGATTCAAGTACTGAATTAGGCGAAATAAAATATTGTTCAAAAAATACAGTATTTCCAATTAAAATGTTTTTAATTCCTTGTAGTTGGTGGATTATAGTTTGGCTTGTAGTTCAATTGGCAAATCCACAAATGAAATGGATGTTTTTCTTTATAATGGGAATTGCACCATGCTTAGTTTTGTTCCTATTATTCGTTTTGATATTTGCTTTTAAAGGAAGAAATAATTCTTTTATTTATGTTTGTGATGAAGGAATTGTTGTATCGGGATTTTATAAGCATAGAGCAATTAAATATGAGACTATAAAAGAAATAAAGAATGGTAATAGAATACTTATTTTGGCTGATAAAGAATTTAAACTTCCAAAAACAAAAGATAAAAACGAATTATATGATGAAATAAATAGAAATTATGAACTATTCAAATCAAACAATAAGAATTAAATAAATTATTGGATAAATAAATATAAACTGAAAAGATTATGCAACAAAATGGATAGGAGGGTAGATTTATGGCTATAGATATAGAAAAGACAGAGTTATATTATCAAAGTTGTGAAGTTTGCTCGTGCTCTGATTGTAAAAATTACTGCTCACAAATCAAGTTAAAGTATCCGATGATTTGTGCGTATTTAGAATCGCTTGGTATCAATCCTGAAAAGCCATTTGAACTTATAACGATAGATGATAATAAAAATGACACAATTGATTACATCTGCCAATATATTGTTTTTGGAACTTATGACAGTAAAGTACTATCAGAAATTGATGGTGTAGTAATATCAATAAATGAGAATAATCACCCTGATACATTAATTGAGGAAGAACACTTTGTAATCGATTTTGGTCCAATTTGTTTTCCTAAAGCTAAGATATACTTTTCTAAACACGTTTTTCTAGATTTAAAAGTTGAGGCAATAAACCACGTTCTTTATAAAATCGATCCAATTGGATTGGCAAAATTAGGTTGTCCTAAAGATGAATATATGTTAGAGGCTAAAGAAATTGCTAAACGAATGAGGATTGTTAATGGACTCAAATTAAGAAATGAAATATTTGAAGTTTTTAAACGAAATTTCAATGAAGAAATTAGTAAGGACACATGCTCAAAAATTGTAAAAGATATATACTCCCAAATAGATTTTAAGATGGACTATTATGATTTAAAGAAAACAGAAGCACTGAAGAATATTGAAATATTGAATGAATATAATCTAAAGCTTATAATTCATGAAGGATTTATTGTCACTACAGATGATCGAAATACGTATATTAATGGTAAACTTTATTACGATATTGAAGAACAAGATTTGAAAGAATGTTTAATAGACTTTGTTAATAATGAAGATAAAGTTTATATTCAGTTAAAAAGAAGGCCATTATTATCGATATTGTTAAATGATATTATATATACCAATTATTTCCTTGAAATACCAAAGAAAAAGTTTAAATTATCAAAATATATAAAAAATAAAAATGTTGAATTAATATTTACTAATAAAGAGGTCTTGTTTTCTAGATAATTGGACTAATCAAAAAGGGGCGTGCAAAAAATACCAAGGGTGTGCAAAACTCTTTAGGGGTGTGCAAAACGCTCTTGGGGGGTGTGCACTTTTTATGACAGGGGTGTGCAACCTTGTATTAAAACGGTTCATCTTTGCCATCATTAAAGATTAACATTTTGTGTCAAGCAAAATGTTTTTTTATATCTAGTAGTATATTTCATAACAGTATATTTAAATAACTATTATAATAAGAACAAAAGCACATATAATAATATTATTATATAAATTAACTAAATTAGTTGAAATATCACCCACTTTATCACCCACCTTTTTAAAGGTGTTATATCACAATGTGAAAGATAAAACCTTAAATCATTCACTAATTAAGACATTTTGCTGAAATAACAACTATCAATACTTTGTAATCTAGAAAAAATATGTATTACCAACAATATTTCAAGATTATGCATCTCTGTATATAAAAGAGAATGCTCAAATAAAACAACATTAAACCGTTAATTTAGTAAAAAGGCATTTCAAAATAAAGGCCCGGCTAGAATCCTAACCGAGCTACTCGACATCTTTTCCAACAAGAGATTATTACTATTCTCGGCACTACGGTGCACCTTCATCCGATGATTTCACATTATCCAACTATATCATTGTATTGATATAAATCTATTTTTCAAGTAATTGCCTCTATTTCCAAGGCCTATTTTTATCTAACCAGCCGTTTTCATTCCAGTACTCTTTTTCACATGGATCGCTATCCCAATCTTTTTTGTGAAGAAAACCAAAAAACTTAAATGAGATTTTCGTACTTAAACTTATTTTTACAGGTTTATTCTTTTTTAAATCCTTAACAACTTTATTAATTTTTTTATCTAACACCTTTTTATCTTTTTCAGGTATTACATCCCATTTATTAGCATGAACTGCTTTACATATTGTTTTGATGTAAGAAACACCCCAGCCTTTGACCGATGACTTAATAGTGTTAATTGCTGTTTTATTGGATGCACCAGCTGATGTTGAGACGATAACAACTTTCTTTTTAAACATCCATGCTTTAGGGCGGTGCACCATCCACATATCAAAAGAGAAATCTAAGAATGATTTCATAGGGGCCGATGCATACATGCAGTAATTTGGAGTAGTAAAAATAATTAAATCAGCCTGTTCCATTGCATCCCAAATTATTTTCTTTTTTTCATACATATAACACTTTGTTTCATCTTTTAAACAGTTATAGCAACCTAGACAAAAACCATTCAAATCTTTGGGAAGAAAAAACTCAGTTATCTCTCCTTCTAAATGATTTGCTATTTCTTTACCAATATGGTAGCTACTACCATGATGGTTTTGACCATTTATTGTCACTATTTTCATTTAGCACCTCTTAATTTTTCGACTAATTTTTGTATTTCTTCTTCAATTAACAAATATACAAGACTAACTAAATAGCCATCACCTATCGCGTGATTTAATCTTGCGGTTACTGGCATCATTAATTGATCGCTTTCCCATCTGTATTTACCCCAGTTAATGATTGGTTGAAAATACAAATAACCATCAGGTAATTCCACATTAAATGAGTCATAACTTACCCAAGGCGTAAATGATGCATCAAACCAGTTAGGGTGATTAGCTTCATCTAATAAATACTCTCTAGTTTTTTTAGCTTCATCAATATCTTTTTGAGCATTTTCGTAAAACACCTTATAGTCTTTATAATACTTTGTATAAACTGGTGTACAGGTTTTCGTGTCATCATGAAATACGTATTGAGTTGGGTTTATTTCATCAAAACAATAAATTTCATTGGTTTTCCAGTTGTACATCATTCGGTAATCTTCTTTTCTATTTAATGCGGTAGATAAAACATATAAAAAGTTTAAATAGAATTTTGTTTGTGATTCTTTTGATGCTTTATAAAGTTCTGTTACATTAATTCTTGAGGTCATTGATATTGAGCATTTGGCATCTTTTGAGAAATGGTTAAATACTCCTTTACGGTAGTATTCTTCTAGGTTTATAATTTTATAGTTCATAATATGCTCCTTTAGTAATTCTTAACTATTATAGACCTTTCCATCTAATTTGTCAAACAAAATATTTCAATTTATGCACTTTTTAGTTACCTTTATTAAGAAAAAACATATTAGATTTTAAGTATTAAATGTTACTTATCTAATATGTTTTTATTTAATTAACAATCATATTTTTTGATAAAACCAATGCCTATCGGATATGGACCGGTATGTACACCAATAGTCGCCCCTATTTGTCCTATTTCTATATCATCACGATTTAGGGTAATTGAAGCCTTATTTAAAAAGTTTTGTAATTCTTCTAAATCATAACCAGCTCCCACAATAAAGCGATAATTGTCGATATTTTCCCCGTTTTCGGTAAAATGCTTTTTAGTTAGTTCAAGTAGTTTAATTATTGACTTTTTACGTGATAGCGAAAGACCACAACTATATATTTCACCTTCTTTTAATACAATGATTGGTTTAATTCTAAGTGTCGCTCCTACTATTCCTAAAAGTTTTCCAATTCTACCACCATGGCGTAAATAATCTAAGCTACCTACTGTAAAAAAGATTCTAGCGGTAGTTTTAATGTAGTTAGCCTCTTTTGTCATTTCTTCTAAGGTTAAGCCATTATCACGCATCCTACATACTTCTTTTACGAGTAAACCTTGAAGGCAGGTATTTACCATCGCATCAATTACTTCGATTTTCGCATTAGGATATTTCTCTAAACATAACTGTTTGGCTGAATTAGCTGAATTATAAGATCCACTAAATTTAGTGGTTATACAAATACAAATGATGTCCATTCCTACATTTAAATACTTTTCAAAAACCTTAACATAATCATCAATTGTTGGAAGTGATGTTTTTGGATAAACATTAGGATGATCTACCATTTTTTGATAGAAATCTCTAACATCAAGTTCTACACCTTCTTTTTGATATACTCCCTCTTCAAAAGACACATAAAATGGAACAATTTCCACATCTAATTTTTTTATTTCTTCCCTACTTAAATCACATGAACCATCGCTAACGACTTTAATTTTGTTCATCATCATTAATTACCTCCTCCATATTTCCGAATAATTTTGTCAAATAGTTGATACTATGTATTACTGTATCAATTCTATCATCATCTATTACCGAAAGTAAGTCATCAAACATTTTATCAAACATTTGGCGTTTATATTCTAAATATTCTCTACCTTCACTAGTTATAAAAACTTTTACTTTTCGGCGATCTTCTTCTTCATTTTTAATTTTCACATATCCTTTATTTTTTAATACATTTATAACACTAGTTATACGAGCTCTTGATACATCTAGAAAAGTGCTTAATTTAGATGGGTATTCGCCATCTTCTTTATGATACAAATACATTAAAACCGCACATTCGCCCACTAAAAATTCATCAATTTTTGTATTTGAAATAGTGTGATAGAGCTCTATTATCATTTCTTTTAACATTACCTGTTTATTATTCATATACCCTCACTTTTGTTAATACTGTTAACTATTAACACTATTAATTATATTAGTTTTAGGTATAAATGTCAATAATATTGCATTAAAGTTTTAATAATGGTATAATATCATTGGAGGATATAATTATGTCTATTTTAGAAAACTTTTTAACATATGTTAAGATTGACACCCAATCTGATGAAAATGTAAGTGTTAATCCCACTACTAAAAAACAATTTGATTTAGGTAATTTATTAGTAAAACAATTACATGAACTTGGTGTTAAGAATGCATTTATTGATGATACTTGTTATGTTTATGGATTTATTCCATGTAACACTGAATCTACTAAAACAATTGGTTTAATCGCTCATATGGACACCGCAACTGAACTAACCGGCAAAAACGTTAAACCACAAGTTATTGAAGATTATGATGGTAAAGATATTGTTCTTAATAAAGAACTAAATATTATTCTTTCACCAACTGAATTTCCTTTTTTAAGTAAAAAGCTTCATCACACCCTTGTGACTACAGATGGAACAACTTTACTTGGTGCTGATGATAAGGCTGGTGTTGCGATAATAATGGAAGTTGTTAAAACATTAACTACCACCACTTCTCCTCACCCAAATGTAATAATTACATTTACTCCTGATGAAGAAGTTGGAATGGGAACTAATAGTTTTAATTTTGATTATTATCAAAAACATAATTGCCAAATGGCGTACACTCTAGATGGTGGAGACATCAATACTTTAAGTTTTGAAAACTTTAATGCTGCAAGCGCAACTATTACACTAAAGGGCAAAGCCATTCATCCTGGTAGTGCAAAAGGCAAAATGGTCAATAGTATTCATCTTGCGATGGAATTTCATGAAATGTTACCAGCATATATGGTGCCTGCCACAACCGAAAATTATGAGGGTTTCAACCATTTAAACAATATTGAGGGTTCAGTTGAAGAAACTAAATTACATTATATTATTAGAAACCATGATATGAATAAATTTAGAAAACAAATTGATTTATTCAATTCAATCACCGAATTTATGAATAAAAAATATGGTCAAGGTACCGTAAATGCAGATATCAAGGATAGTTACTACAATATGAAAGAAGTTGTATTAAAACATCCAGAAATAATTGAATACGCTATAAAAGGATTAAAACGTAATAACATTGAGCCTTTCATTGAACCTATTAGAGGCGGTACCGATGGAGCTAGACTCAGCTTTAAAGGTATTCTAACTCCAAACCTTGGTACAGGTGGTGAAAACTATCATGGAAAATACGAATATGTTAGTGTTACAGACATGGAAAAAATGGTCAAAGTAGTTTTAGATATTTTAAAAATTATCACTGAATAACAAAAAAGTTCACTTTTCATCAAGTGAACTTTTTTCTATGCTAAAAGGTGTTAAGATTTTATTCCTAACACCTATTTTAGTTTATATTTATGACATTTTGTTTATTTTTTTACTATTGATCTACTTTGCCTTTAATAGTATTACCATTTACAACATACGTAAAAGTTTGTTGGCCTGCAGTTTCATCATATTCTAATTCAAAAAGTTCAATAGCCATATACTTTCCAGCATCACCTGTTGCGATAAAACTTACATCAGTTTGATCAGGGGTAGAAAAGTAAAAGTATACCTGATATCGATATTTATAAACACCATTTTCAGTAGTCCTAATAACAGAAATTGAAGTCTTATCAGAAACTGTAACTGTACTTATTTCATACCACTTAATATCTGAAGTATTGCTATAAACTTTTTCAATTCCTGAAGCATTATGGACGATTTTAACTTCATCATCGGTAATCGTTACAGTACATTCTTTAGTTAAGAAATCACGACATTCAGCTTTTGTTAATTGTTTTGAAGTACCATCATTATAATTTACCACTAATAAATGCATATAATTAATTAAATCATCAAGTTTTTTAGTATCCTTGTAAAGCACGCCACTTATGAAAAGTTCTAAATCTAACACATTTTTTGCTGTTGCATTTGAATACCATGTTGCCATCTTCGTTGCTGATACACCTTTAAAACTAATTTGTAGTGGGTGTTCACCAACTTCAGTAGGAACATTCTCAAAGGTTATGTAGTTAAGAACACTATCAGTAATAGCTTTATTATCAAGATATAAATTAATAATCGTTGAACTTGTTTCAGCTCTAAAATTAACTGTAATTAATTGATTAATAATTGTACCATTTAAATCATCAATATTTAAACGTGCATCACTTTTTAAAGTGTAATTAAAATAAACAGTGTAATCACTACTCTTAAGTATTGTGAATGTCTTAACTTGTTCTCCCCCAATACTAAATACAATTTGATCGTCTTCTCTAACGATGTCAATATAACTATGATATTTTTGATACATATTTATTGAGTTAGAATTAACGATTAGATTATTATTAAATCTAATATTAGCAACAATACCATTGAAAAGATCTTCATCACTA
>ENA-ORRN01001097-ORRN01001097.1-human-gut-metagenome-genome-assembly--contig:-NODE-1097-length-19774-cov-3.658553_pt1 | contig 19774 bp, 17 predicted proteins | sample MGYA00242174_ERZ509132 | MGnify/ENA primary metagenome ERZ509132 (study PRJEB26280, sample SAMEA2338671) | human gut metagenome | biome: human gut; feature: human-associated habitat; material: faeces... | reverse complement strand
CGGGGATTTGTGCTCCGGGCAGGGCCGATACTGCTGCTTTCTGCCGGGGGTCTGTGGCTGCTCATGCACTTGACATCGGCCTTTGGCTATACGGAGAGTCTGGAGGCAAGTCTGCTGGCGCCTTTGGGAAGGGCACTGGCGCCCCTGCTGTATCCTTTGGGACTGAAAGACTGGCGGGGGGCGGTGGTGCTTCTTTCCGGCATAGGGGCCAAGGAGACCATGGCCGCTGCGCTGGGGCTGCTGTATGGCCCCGGGACCAGGGGTCTTTTGCCGCTGGAAGCCTTTTCATTGGGGATGCTGGCATTGCTGCTGCCGCCCTGCATCAGTGCGCAGCTGGTCATTCGGGGCGAAACCGGCAAAAGGCTATTGGGGAGGTTCTTGTGGCAGACCCTCTTCGCCTATGGAATTACGGCGTTGCTGACACTGGGGATCCGGTGGATCCTGTAAGACTCATGGTATAGCTTTCCGGAGTAAGGGGGCGCACGTTCCGGCGGCAAAACCGCCGGAACTCTGCGGGGCAGATGCCCCGCAGGCGTGCTGCAGGCACGCAGTGCGCCCCCTGCCCTCATATATGCTCCACCTTCGAAAAGCCGGATCTCAAACTGCAGAAAACGCAGGATGAAATGAACAACATATGGAAGAATGCTTCTGCAAAAAAAGAAGATGCAGGGCAAAGGAACTGAAAAGAGCTTTCACTCGTTTATAACCGCTGCATCCGGAAACCTGCCGGTCCCTCTGCGGGCAGAGAAGACCTGCATTCTCGTGCAGTCCTTCTTGCATTTTTTTCTCCTGTAGGGTACTATAGTAGACAAACAGGAAGGAAAACGTATTGTATGCGTATCATGCTTACCAATGACGATGGCATCTGTGCCCCCGGTATGGAGGCGTTGGTGCAGGAGCTTCACAAGGATCATACCCTGCTGGTTTCTGCGCCGGACAGGCAGCGCCGCGCTACCAGCCGCTGCCTGACCTGCTACGGGACCCTGTATGCCCAACCCCATATCTATGACTTTGCTCCGGAGGTGGAAGCCTATGCCGTTTCCGGCACCCCGGCAGACAGCGCACGGCTGGGGGAATCCAATCTTTTTCGGGGTATAGACATTCTCCTTTCCGGTATCAACGATGGGGGGAATCTGGGCACGGACGTGCTGTATTCCGGTACCTGCGGCGCCGCGCAGGAGGGAGCGCTGCAGGGGATGAACGCTTTGGCGCTGTCCCTGCAGTGGGATAAAAAAACGACCCGCCATTTTGAGACCGCTGCCCGGGTGGGTCGGTATGCACTGGCTTATGCCGCTGCGCATCCGCTGCCTTTCGGTTTGTTTTACAACGTCAACGTGCCTAATCTTCCTTTTGAAGAGATTCGGGGATTTAAGCACTGTCCCCTGGGGCTGGTGCTGTATCCCAAAGGATATGACGAGCTGTCGGAGGAAGAAGGCCGACGGGCGTTTACTATGGTGAAGGGCGGTCCTTTGCCCGGAGAGCAGGAACGGGATACGGATGACAGATGGATCAAGGAAGGGTATGTGACCCTGACGGTGCTGGGATATGACTGCGGGGTTTATTCTGGCGAACCCATCACTGAGAAAGAATTTTTTGCCGACAGAATATAAGCCCGGAGCAGCCGGGAGGAGAGGGAAGCCATGAACAGTCTGATGAAAGAGATCCAGGCTCGCCGGAGGCAGATGTCCAAAGGGCAGCTGCGCATTGCAGCCTTTATTACGGATCATTATGAGCAGGCGGCCTTTATGACCGCCGCCAAGCTGGGGGAAGCCGCCCATGTATCCGAAAGCACCGTGGTGCGTTTTGCCTATGCACTGGGGCTTACCGGGTATCCGGAGCTTCAGGACCGTATGCAGGAACTGGTGCTGGGGAAGCTTACCAGTGTACAGCGGGCTCAGCTGGCTTCGGGCATCCCTCAGGAGGATGTATTCAAGCGGGTACTGACCACGGATATCAACTCCATCCGGGCCACCATGGAGATGGTGGATGAGGGGCAGTTTGACCGGGCTGTTACCGCTTTGCTGGAGGCCAGACGCGTGTATGTACTGGGTCTTCGCTCGGCCATGCCTCTGGCGGAGTTTTTGTCCTATTATCTGGATTATATCTGTGGGAACGTGGTAAACCTTTCCGGCCGGCAGGAGGATCTGCAGGAGGCCATGGTACGCATGGATCAGCACGATGTGCTCTTTTGCATCAGCTTTCCCCGATACTCCACCCGTACGGCGGAAGCCATTCGCTTTGCCCGGGAAAAGGGTACTTTTATCATAGCTCTGACGGATAAGATGGATTCGCCCATCGGCCAGCTGGGGCATGTGGTGCTGCTGGCCAAATCCGATATGGCTTCCTTTGCCGATTCTCTTACGGCGCCCCTGTCGGTCATCAATGCGCTTATTGCCGCTGCAGGTGTCAGGGGCGGCACGGAAGTGCAGGCGCATCTGGAGGAACTGGAAGGCGTTTGGGGCCGGGACAAGGTCTACCTGACGGATCAGACCGAGGGACTGTAACCATGGCCGTGCGGGAAAAGATCGCTGTGGTAGGCGGCGGAGCAGCCGGGCAGATGGCGGCCATTATGGCGGCCCGCCGGGGGCTGGCAGTCACTTTGTTTGAGAAAAACGAAAAACTGGGGAAAAAGCTTTATATCACCGGCAAAGGCCGCTGCAATGTGACCAATGACTGCAGCCGGGAAGACTTTTTTGAAAACATCATAGAAAATCCCCGGTTTCTTTACAGCGCGTATACCGCCTTTGATCAGAGAGCCGTTATGGAACTGATAGAGCAGGCGGGGACCCCGCTGAAGGTGGAGCGGGGGCAGCGGGTGTTCCCTGTGTCCGATAAGTCCAGCGATGTGCTGGCCGCGCTGGAGCGGGCAGGCAGGGAAGCCGGCGTGCAGGTGCGCCTGTATACCCAGATCAAATCTGTTCTTACGGAAAACGGAGAGGCCGTGGGCCTTGTGACCCGGGAGGGGGAACAGCTCTTTTTTGATAAGGTCATTCTGGCTACGGGGGGCGTCAGCTATCCTTCCACCGGGTCTACCGGGGAGGGACTGCTTATGGCGCAGGAGACAGGGCATACCGTTACCAAACTATACCCTTCTCTGGTGCCCCTGGAAACGGTAGAAAGCTGGCCCTTTGCCCTGTCCGGTCTGACACTGAAAAACGTATCTCTTACCGTAGAAAAGGAAGGAAAAGTCCTTTGCCGGGAATTGGGCGAAATGCTGCTGACCCACTTTGGGGTCTCCGGCCCGCTGGTGCTCACGGCCTCCGCCTACCTGGCGGGGAGAGCCGAAGGTGCCAGACTGTATATCGACTTTAAGCCAGGGCTTACGGCGGAACAGCTGGATAAGCGTCTGGTGCGGGATCTGGGAGAGAACCCTCGTAAAACGCTGGAAGGCGCTCTTACAGGGCTGCTGCCCGGCCGGCTGCTGGAAGCGGTGCTTAAGGCGGCCGGACTGGAGGGGCAGATGACTGCCTCCAACCTGACCAGGGCTCAGCGGCAAAAGCTGGGAAGTCTGCTCAAAGCCATGCCCCTGACGGTGAAACGGGCCAGAGGGTTTAACGAAGCAGTGGTCACCCGGGGGGGGATCTCCGTCCGGGAGGTCAGTCCCTCCACCATGGAGTCCAAACGGATTCGCGGGCTGTTTTTTGCAGGGGAAATGCTGGATGTAGACGGATTTACCGGGGGATTCAACCTGCAGATCGCCTGGTCTACAGGGGCACTGGCGGGGCAAAGCGTGTAAGGCACAGCGTGGCGGGCGGAGGCTCTCTGCCCGGCAGAACTTTTATAAAGGAAGGAAACAGTATGAACAGGAACGGCATTGCACTGGACGGTCCCGCAGGGGCAGGCAAAAGCACTTTGGCCAAAATGGTGGCGCAGCGGTTGAAAAGGCCCTATGTAGACACCGGGGCCATGTACCGGGCCATGGCCTATGCCTGCAAACAGACCCATACGGATATAGAGGACGAGCCTGCCGTAGCCGCCCTGCTGAAAGAGCTGGATATTCGGGTGAACTACCTTTCCGACGGTCAGCATGTGTGGGTGAACGGGAACGATGTGACAGGGAACCTGCGCACGGAAGAAATGGGCAAGGCCGCTTCTCTGGTCAGCAAACTGCCCTGCGTGCGGGACAGGCTGGCGGGGCTTCAGCGGGATATTGCCCATGAGACAGGAGCCGTGCTGGATGGGAGGGAGATCGGCACCTTTGTCATTCCGGAGACACCGCATAAATTTTTCATTACTGCCGATCCACGGGAACGGGCCCGCCGCCGGCTTTTGCAGCTGGAAGCAAAAGGAGAGACGGGTGATTTCGACACTATACTTCGAGATATAGAAGCCCGGGATTATCAGGATTCCCACCGGGCGTATGCGCCTCTGAAGCAGGCAGAAGACGCCGTGCTCATCGATACCACGCATCTGACGGCGGAGGAGGCTGCGGAACAAATAACATCTGCCGTGCTGGCAAAGGAGGCATAAATGCTTTACTGGTTCGGCAAGATATTTATTGCCCCGTTTTTTTATCTGCTTTTCCGGCCCCGGATGCTCCACTCACGGCGGTTCAGGAGCAAAGGGAAAGTCATCTATGTGTGCAATCACTTTTCTCTGGCAGATCCTGTGGCTCTGGCGGCCCTATGCCCCAGAACCATCCATTTCATGGCCCGGGAGGGGCTGTTTTCATCCCCGATCGCCCGTTTTTTCTTTTGGAGCATATTTGTTTTCCCCGCAGGGGAAGAGGGAGGCTCCCGGTTGGGACCGGTGAAACGGGCTCTGTCTCTGCTCAAGCGGGAAAAGGCTTTTGGCATCTTTCCGGAGGGACACCGCTCCGCCGGCATTCTGGAGATGGACGAAATGGAGCGGGGGGCCGCTTTTATCGCTCTGCGCAGCGGCGCTTCGGTGATCCCGGTGTATATCGACCCCATGAGCTGGCGGCGCTTCCGGGTGCGGGGGGCCGTAGGGGAACCCATTTGCCCGGATACCTTTCGGGAAGCAAAGGGCATTAAGCCGGTGGAGGCTATGACACGGGCTATCACCTCTTCTCTGCAGGCATTGCGGGAGGAGACGGAATCCATCATTTTCAAGTGGGAGCTGCAAAAATGAAGCTGCTGGTAGCCAAAAACAGCGGATTCTGCTTTGGTGTACGCCGGGCGGTGGATATATGCCACCGGGAAGCCGCCCTTAAAGACTGCGTTTATTCCTGGGGAAAGATCATTCACAATGAACTGGTGGTAGAGGAACTGGAAAGGGAGGGCGTGCATCCGGTAGAAAGTCTGGAGCAGGTGCCTGCCGGGGCTACGCTCATCATTCGGGCGCACGGAGCCGTGCCGGAGCTTTTCGGCCTTTGCCGGGAAAGGGGCATAGAGACGGTGGACGCCACCTGCCCCTTTGTAAAACGGATCCATCATCTGGTCAGCCGGGCCAGAGAGGCGGGGATCCCCGTATACATTGCGGGAAAAAAACACCATCCGGAGGTCATCGGTATAGCGGGCTGGGCCGGGCGGGGGGCCGTAATCCTGGGCACGGCGGAGGAAGCGGAAGCACTGCCCCCCGGGGAAAAAGGCTGTCTGGTGGCCCAGACCACCTTCAGCCGGGAGACCTACCGGCAAATCGGTGAGATCCTGAAAGAAAAAATACGGGATCTGACCATTTGCCCCACTATTTGCGACACTACCCGCCTGCGTCAACAGGAGGCGGAGGCTCTTTCCCGCCGGTGCAATAAGATGCTGGTGCTGGGCTCTGCAAACAGCGCCAACACCATGGAGCTGGCCAAATTGTGCCAAAAGAACTGCCCGAACACCAAAACAATAGAAAATATCGGCAAAATTTCTCTTGAATTATTTCATTCAAATGATATAATAGGGTTGGTCGCAGGCGCATCGACGCCAGACCCCATGATTAGGGAGGTTATACAAGGAATGAGCGAACTCGAACAGACGACGATTGAAACCATTGAAGCGGAAGCTCCCGCCGAGGTTGTCGCCGAAACCGCTGAGCAGCCCGTAGAGGCTGTCGTTGAGACCGCAGCTGTGGAAGTACCCGCAGAGGAAGCTGCACCCGCCGCAGAGCCCAAGGACATTGCCGAGGATTTTGAAACTGCCATCGACAATTCCATCCGGCGCATCCGTCCCGGCCAGGTAGTCAAGGGCACCGTCATCGGCATCACCGATAACGAAGTCCTGGTAAACGTTGGTTACAAGTCTGACGGATATATTCCCCGCGGGGAGTTTGAAACCAATGATGAAACCAAGATCGAGGATCTCGTAAAGGAAGGGGATACCATCGACGTGGAAGTAGTCAAGGTCAACGACGGCGAAGGAAACGTCCTGCTGTCCCGGAAGAATATCCAGAGCCGTAAGATCTGGGATTCTCTTCTTTCCGAGGAGAACGAGGGCAAGACCTTTGACGCAGTGGTCAAGGAAGTCGTCAAGGGCGGCCTCATTGCTGAGATCGAGGGTGGCGTACGCGCCTTTATCCCCGCTTCTCACGTTTCCGTCAAATATGTGGAGAACCTGGGTGAGTACGTTGGCAAGAACGTGCAGGTCAAGGTCCTCGAAGTAGACAAACAGCGCAAGCGTATCGTTGCTTCCATCAAGCAGGTGCTGGTGGAAGAAGCCGCCAAGCAAGAGCAGGCCAAGTGGGATGCTCTGGTAGTGGGCAGCAAGGTGCACGGCATCGTTCGCCGGATCACCGACTTCGGCGCTTTCGTAGACATCGGCGGTTTGGACGGCCTCGTCCATGTTACCGATGCAGCCTGGGGCCGGGTCAAGCACCCCTCCGACGTGTTCTCCATCAATCAGGAGATCGACGTTCTTATCCTGGGCGTAGATAAAGACAAGAAGCGCATCTCTCTGGGCTACAAGCAGCTGCAGCCCAAGCCCTGGACCATGGCGGGCGAGAAGTACCCCGTTGGCTCCATCGTAGAGGGCAAGGTTGTGCGCATTGTTCCCTTCGGTGCCTTTGTGGCTCTGGAGCCCACCATCGATGGCCTTATCCATATTTCTCAGGTGGCCGTGCGCCGCATTGAGAAGGTAGAGGATGAGCTGAAGGTCGGCGACATCGTCCGCTGCAAGGTTCTGGAAGTCAATCCCGAAGCCAAGCGTATCTCTCTGAGCCGCAAAGAGGCCATTCTTGAGGAGAATCCCGAGATCGCCGAGCAGCTGGCTGCCGAGAAGGCCGAGCGTGAGCGCGTCTATCAGGAGCGCAAAGCACAGCGTGAAGCCCGCAGCGAGCAGAGCAATAACGGTGAGCAGCGCCGCCAGCGCAGCGAACGCCCCGCTGGAGAGCGCCGTGCTTCCTCCAACGAGGAGCCCCGCCGCGAGTCCCGGCCTGACCGCCGCCGCCGCAACAGCGAGGATGGCGATTACGAACTGCCTCCTGTGAGCAGCACCACCACCTCTCTGGCCGACCTGTTTGCCGGCTTCAAGGTAGAGGAGTAACTGCCTGAACAGCAAAAGCACCGAGAGTCCCTCGGTGCTTTTTTCTCTCGTGGAGCGAATATGCCTGTAAAATTGAAAGTAATGGCCGCCATATTGGCCTGTCTGTTGTTAAGCGGCTGCGCTGCTGTGCCGGACAAAGGCGCACAGGAAGCACTCTCTGCAGCGGGAACGGCGATAGAGCCGGCTTCTGCTCCGGCGGTGGAAGAGGTGGCCTGGGCCGTTTCCACTCCGGCGCCGACGTTTACCCCCACCCCGGAACCTACGGACACGCCTGTTCCTACGCCTACCCCCACACCGGAGCCGACTCCTTCGCCGGAACCGAAACCTACGCCCTTCACACTGGCCTGGATATCGGATACCCAGGCCATGGCCCGGCATTATCCGGAGGAACTGCAGCAGATGGCGGAGTATCTCGTCGGCCAGCAGCAGGAGCAGAATATCGTGGCGGCAGTGCATACGGGAGACGTGGTAGACAGCTGCGGCACCCTTTGGCAATGGGAAAATGTTTCTCCGCCCCTGCTGACTATTATGGAGCATATCCCTTTGTCCATTCTGGCAGGAAACCATGATCTGGCTCGGGAAAGAAAAGGAAACAAACAGTATGATCTGTTCGCCAAACGGGAAGTGATTCAAAGATCCTGGGAAGGGGCGGAGGTATATCAGCGGGGTGAGGCAACCTGCCGGCTGTTTACCGCCGGAGGAACGGACTTTATTCTGGTGACCCTGGGATTCAACAACACGCCCGGTGCCCGTCGATGGGTAAAGGCGGCTCTGGATGAAAATGCGGATCGAGTGGCCATTATCGGTATCCACAGCGCATTGGAAAAAGACGGCACTTTCTCTGCCGACGGCAACCGGCTTATATGGGATGTGGTTTCCCAGTGCCCCAATGTGCGGCTGGTGGTCTGCGGCCACAACCGGGGCGCCATACACAGGGTGGACGGCTATGATGATGACGGGGACGGAGAACCGGATCGTACCGTCGCTACCATGATGTGCAACTTTCAGGACGATCAGGAGGCGGGGCTGGGATACATCCGGCTGCTGCGGTTTGAGCCGGAGGATCGCTCCCTGCATGTGCGCACGTATTCACCGGTATATGATCTGGACACCTATGAGAAGGTGTCTGACGATGAAATGACTTTTGTGCTGGAAAACGCCTATTGAGCTGTTCCCCGGGGAAAATCTCCGGGGATTTCTTTTGCACGGGTCTTGTGAAAACCCTGTGAATCCCGAGGGGCTGCCGGAAAAGAAAGCCCGGATTTCTTGACAAAAGGGGACAAAAACAATATAATCTAATTCGGTATAGCAGGGAGAGACACTATGCCTTGAATTATTTTTTGTAGGAGGATATGGTATGGCAAAGACCATGACGATTGACGGCAATACTGCGGCAAGCCATGTGGCATATGCTTTTTCAGATGTTGCTGCCATCTATCCCATCACCCCGTCATCTCCCATGGCGGAAGTGGCAGATGAATGGGCTGCAAACGGCAGAGTAAATCTGTTCGGACAGAAAGTGCGCATCGCTGAGATGCAGAGCGAGGGCGGCGCTGCCGGTGCAGTGCACGGTTCTCTGAAGGCGGGCGCTCTGACCACTACCTTTACGGCTTCTCAGGGACTTCTTCTGATGATCCCCAATATGTACAAGATCAGCGGCGAGCTGCTGCCCGGTGTGTTCCATGTATCCGCCCGTGCACTGGCGGCCCATGCACTGTCCATTTTCGGCGATCACAGCGACGTTATGGCCTGCCGTCAGACCGGTTTTGCCATGCTGGCCTCCGCTTCCGTACAGGAAGTCATGGATCTGGCCCTGGTGACCCATCTGTCCGCCATCAAGTCCTCCGTGCCCTTTGTGCACTTCTTTGACGGGTTCCGTACCTCCCATGAGGTACAGAAGATCGAAGCCATCGACTATGAAGATATGGGCAAGCTCCTGGACTACGAGGCCGTGAAGAAGTTCCGCGCCCGTGCCATGAACCCCGATCATCCTCATGTAGGCGGCACCAACCAGAACCCCGATATCTACTTCCAGAATCGTGAAGCGGCCAATAAGTATTATGACGCTGTTCCCGCCATTGTGGAAGAATATATGGAGAAGGTAGGCGAGCTTACCGGCCGTCACTACCATCTCTTTGACTATGTGGGCGCTCCCGATGCCGAAAAGGTCATCGTAGTCATGGGCAGCGGCGCAGACGTCACCGAAGAGACCATCAATTACCTCAATGCACACGGCGAAAAGCTGGGCCTTATCAAGGTTCGCCTCTATCGTCCTTTCGTAACCGACAAGTTTGTAGCCGCTATCCCCGCCTCCTGCAAGCGTCTGGCCGTTCTGGACCGCACCAAGGAGCCCGGCTGTCTGGGTGAGCCCCTGTATGAGGATGTTGTCACCGCTTTGAAGGAAGCCGGCCGCAGTGATATCGAGGTCGTGGGCGGACGTTATGGCCTGGGCAGCAAGGAATTTAATCCCACCATGGTCAAGTCCGTATACGACAATCTGGATCAGGCTCAGCCCAAGAACCACTTCACCGTGGGTATCGTAGACGATGTGACCTTCACCAGCCTGCCCATGGGTCCCCTGGTGAATGCCGCTCCCGCCGGCACAATCAGCTGCAAGTTCTATGGCCTCGGTTCCGACGGTACCGTTGGCGCCAACAAGAACAGCATCAAGATCATCGGCGACCATACCGATATGTATGCCCAGGGCTATTTCTCCTATGACTCCAAGAAGTCCGGCGGCCTGACCGTAAGCCATCTGCGCTTCGGTAAGACCCCCATTCAGAGCCCTTACCTCATCGACAGCGCCGACTTCGTGGCCTGCCATAACCCCGTATATGTCACCCGTTACCCCGTAGCCGAGGGTATCAAGGAGGGCGGCACCTTCCTGCTCAACAGCGAGTGGACTCTGGAGGATATGGAGAAAGAACTCCCCGCCTCCATGAAGAATGCCATCGCCAAGAACCATGTGAAGTTCTATAATATCGATGCAATCAAGCTGGCACACGATGTGGGCATGGGCGGCCGTATCAACACCATCATGCAGGCTGCTTTCTTCAAGCTGGCCAACGTGATCCCCGAAGCGGATGCCGTTGCCTTCATGAAGGCTGCTGCCAAGAAGTCCTATGCCAAGAAGGGTGACGCCGTGGTGCAGAAGAACTACGATGCCATCGATGCAGGCATTAATGCAGTTGTAGAGATCAAGTATCCCGAGAGTTGGGCCACCACCACCGAAGGCGCTGTGGTCGTTCCCGTGACCGATGATCCTTACTTCCATGAATATATCAAGCCCATTCAGGCGCAGCAGGGCGACAGCCTTCCCGTATCCCGGATGACTCCCGACGGCACCGTGCCCACCGGAACCACCAAATACGAGAAGCGCGGTATCGCCGTGGAAGTGCCCGTATGGGATGCCGCAAAGTGCATCATGTGTAACCAGTGCGCACTGGTCTGCCCCCATGCCGCCATTCGTCCCTTCCTGCTCAATGCCGAAGAAGAGGCCAACAAGCCCGAGGGCTTTGTTACCAAACCCGCCGGCAAGGGCTTTGATGGCCTCACCTATCGTATGCAGGTCAGCCCCCTGGATTGCGCCGGCTGCGGCAACTGCGTAGACGTGTGCCTGGCTAAGGACAAGGCCCTGAAGATGGTACCCATGCACGAAGCAAAGGCCGATGAGGCCAACTGGGAGTATGCTGTTGCCCTCACCGAAAAGGATGTGAAGGTAAATCGCAAGACCGTCAAGGGTTCTCAGTATCTGCGGCCTCTGTTCGAGTTCTCCGGTGCATGCGCCGGCTGCGGCGAGACTCCTTACATCAAGCTCCTTACCCAGCTCTTTGGCGACCGTATGCTCATCGCCAACGCTACGGGTTGCTCTTCCATCTATGGCGCCGCCTGCCCCACCACGCCCTACTGCACCAACAGCAAGGGGCAGGGTCCTGCCTGGGCCAACTCCCTGTTTGAGGACAATGCAGAGTTCGGCTTCGGCATCAACCTGGGCAGCAAGCATCGCCGTGAGATGCTCAAGGATACCGTTGAAAAGCTCATCGCTGTGGAGTGGTGCTCTGCAGATATCAAGGCCGCCGGTCAGGAATGGCTGGACAACATGAATGACGGCGAAGGCTCCCGCGTGGCAGGAGACAAGCTGGTCAAGGCCTGCGAAGAGGGTATCGATCTTACCGGCACGCCTTATGAGGCCGAGTGGATCAAGAACGGCAAGATCTGCAGCTGCGATGCCTGCAAGCTGGCCCGTGAGGTGCTGGAGCAGAAGGATCAGCTGGTGAAGCCTTCCGTGTGGGTATTCGGCGGCGACGGCTGGGCCTACGACATCGGTTATGGCGGGTTGGATCATGTGCTGGCAATGGACGAAGATGTCAACGTGCTGGTTGTGGATACCGAAGTTTACTCCAACACCGGCGGACAGGCCTCCAAGTCCACGCCTACCGGCCCCATCGCCAAGTTTGCTGCTGCCGGCAAGCGTACCAAGAAGAAGGATCTGGGCCTCATGGCCATGAGTTATGGCTATGTGTATGTGGCCAAGGTCTGCATGGGCGCCGATCCTGCTCAGCTGCTCAAGGCGGTTAACGAGGCCGAGGCATATCATGGCCCCTCCCTCATTATCGCTTACGCACCCTGCATCAACCATACCATCAACATGAACCATTCTCAGCTGGAGGCCAAGAAGGCCGTAGAAGCCGGGTATTGGCCCCTGTACAGGTATAACCCCGATTTGGCTGCCGAGGGCAAGAATCCCTTCTCTCTGGATTCCAAGGATCCCAAGTCTTCCTTCCAGGACTTCATTCTGGGCGAAGGCCGGTATTCCGCTCTCAAGAAGCAGTTCCCCGAAGTGGCTACTCAGCTCTTTGCCAGGGCCGAGAAGGAAGCCATGGAGAAGATCGATTACTACAAGAAGCTGGACAGCCTGGACTAAGGCCATCTGACTCTGTAAGCACAAAAGCCGCCCTTTGGGGCGGCTTTTTCTGCCTATGGAAGGAATAAGTGGGGGGTGAGAAACGAGGATTAACGCAAACTCCTGTAAATATCCGGAATTGCCTTGCATTTCAGCTTTCCCCAAAAGAGAAAATGCAAAGAGGGACTATATGTAGTCCCTCTTTGCGCAGCATATATACCAGAGGCTGTCGGGTTAGCTGTATATGATCAGGGCAATAAGCTCCAAAGGCTCTGTTCCGTTATTATAGACACCATGCCCGGTACCATCAGGAGTGAAGGTCACATCACCGGCAGAAATCTGCACAATGGTGCCATTGTCGTTGTACTCGGCGGTGCCGCTGTATACATAATAGATTTCCGTATCCCCGTGGTGAAGATGAAACCCAATGCCGCTGCCGGGCAAAACGGTGGTATGGGCAAACACCCGTCCTTTCCCGTTAAGCTCCTCATTGCCATTGATCAGATTCCGGACGGTAATGAAGCCATCCGCGCCGAATTTGTGCTCCGCCACCTCGATCTTTCGATCAGAACCTTTACGAATCATAGCACACCTCTTTTGTAATCGATATCAAAACTGCGCGTACATTATACTTCCTGCACAGAAAAATGTCAATAAAAACTTTTCCTTGCGGATCTAAAAGCCCTGCTTGGAAATGAGAAGAACAGAAAAGCAGAATTGGACAAACTCTATCGTATCTGCTGGAAAATGAGAAATGCGCCTGTTTATTGGAAAAACGAAGAAAACGAGATACGTCGAAGCGGGAAAGATGCGATCGACGTTGCACTGGAAAAAGATGGATTCTAAAATGAAAAAATAAAAATGCAAAATGTATCATGAAATCTTTCGATAAAAAGATATCGATGCCAAATCATATGAAAAATAAAAGCATAAGCAAAAAAGATAAAATGATGTGAAAAACAGATAAAATAAGGAGAATTTCCGAAGAAAATTAAGAATTGAAAACAAAATGAGCATTTTTTCGTAAAAAAGATATTGCGTTATGTAAAATGATATGCTAAGATAATTGCAAGCGATTGCAAAACGGCGCAAAAAGTAGGGCAGCAAAAGAAGACGCACTGCTTCTGCGGCATCGAAAAATGATGGCGCTATATGATAAAACCGGAAGAAGGAAAAGACGGAATGAAGATTGCAATACTCGGTGCTGGTGCCATGGGAATGTTATTCGGGAGCTATCTGTCCCAACATAATCAGGTGTGGCTGATCGATATCGATGAAAAAAGAATAGAAAAGATCAACGCTGATGGCGTGGTTGTCTGCGAGAAGAATGGCGAGGACCGGATCTATCGTCCCCTGGCTGCGGCGAGTGCTGCGGGTCTGGGCACTATGGATCTCGTCCTCGTTTTTGTTAAGTCCATGTTTACGGTGTCCGCATTGGAGAACAACCGCAGCCTTATCGGCCCGGATACCTATCTTATGACCTTGCAGAACGGCGCCGGCCACGAAGCAAAACTGCTGCAGTTTGCCGATGAGGGGCACGTGATCATTGGTTCTACCCAACACAACAGCTCAGTGATTGCCAACGGACATGTGAACCATGGAGGCAGTGGGCAAACCTCCATCGGCTTGCTGAACGGACATAGCAACGAGATACAGCCCATTGCAGAGAATTTTACTGCCTGTGGGTTGGATTGCTACATAAGCATGGAGATAAAGCGGCAGATCTGGACAAAGCTTTTCACCAATACCGCAGCCAGCTCCCTAACGGCAGTGCTGCAGGTACCATTGGGGTTTATTCATGAGGATGCTAATGCCCATAAGCTTATGGAGCTGATGGCAAAGGAAGCGGTGGCTGTAGCCAATGCTGACTGCGGCGGCGAGTTTGACGAAAAAGAGGTCATTGATGGTGTGGATACTGTATGCCGGAATGCACCCAACGGATACACCTCCATCTATGCGGATGTAAAGCAGGGTGTTCGCAGCGAAGTGGATACCATCAGCGGCTCTGTAGTGGAAACAGGCAAGCGGTTGGGGATACCTACTCCCTGCCATGAGGTGGTGGTGACTTTGATCCACGCATTTGAAGACAGAAACCGAGCGTAAGGCAGCAAATATAAAGGAGATACGAATATGTCTGAGTACAACTGGACGGCGGGATATCCTTCCAGGATACCGGAGAAAATGCCTCCCAAGGAATTTGAAATGGGGAAGTTCCACATTGTGGATCTGACCAAGGTGCTGGATCCCAAGACGGAGTCCCGGCGCTGCCGTCTGTGGCGCTTCAATACCGGTGGGAGCATTCCGGATTTCCATACCATTATGGATCTGACCAGCCATTTGGGGACCCACTGCGAATGTCCTTATCATCATGATGATAATTGGGCCAGTGTGGCGGAACTGCCGTTGACCAACTTTATGGGGCGCGGGATCTATGCGGTGCTGGATCTTCCTGCCAACCATCAGATCACCGGAGCAGATCTGGAGGCGGCTATCGGCAGCCGCATACGGCCGGGAGATACAGTGATCCTGGATAGCCCGCATATTGCGCTTGTTTTGGGAGCGGGACTAGGCCTTCTGGCTGGTTACTCGGGCGGATTTGTAAGTGGCCTTATCATGCGGATGGTGGATGCGCAGCTTTCCATTCCAGGATTGATTTTGACTATGTGCCTGGTTGCGATCTTTGGCGGATCTATTCTTTCCGTAAGTGTAATTATCGGTATATCCTCTTTGCCCGGTTATATTAGAATGATCTATGGACAGGTACTTTCTCTCAGAGAAAATGACTATGTGGCGGCTGCACTGTTGGTGGGACAGAACAAATGGGAGATAATGGTCAAGCATCTGTTCCCCAATGCCTTTCCTACGGTAATTGTAATGTTTACAGGTAGTGTGGGTTCAGCAGTAATGATTGAATCGGGTTTAGCTTATTTAGGCATAGGCATTACACCTCCGACACCAGCGTGGGGGACCATGATTTCTGAAGGATACAACTATTTTATGTTTAAACCAATTCTAGCATTGGTACCCGGCATTGCGCTAATGTTGCTGATTATCACCTTGAATATAATTGGAGATGGTTTGCGCGATGCGCTGGATCCCAGATTGAGAGGAAAACTGTAATGAGCGAAAAGTTACTTGAAGTAAAACACTTAAAAACTTCCTTTTTTACAGTTGCCGGTGAGGTAAAAGCTGTTAACGATGTGTCTTTCCATGTAAATAAGCAGGAGATTATTGCAATTGTAGGAGAAAGTGGTTGTGGAAAGTCTGTCACGCAAATGTCTATGGTCAAATTGATTCAGTCGCCTCCGGGCAAAATTTTAGGAGGCGAGGTGATCTTTGATGGAAAGAACATACTGGAATATGGACCCAAGTCAAAAGAAATGCAAGCGATTCGGGGCGCAGGCATAGCATTTATCTTCCAGGAGCCCATGACAGCTTTAAACCCTGTATATACGGTTGGAAACCAGCTGATGGAGGTTATTCGCAAGCATAAAAAGTGTAGTAAAGCGGAGGCGTACGATTTGGCGGTTCAGGCATTGAAGGATGTCGCCATCCCGGATCCAGAAAGTCGAATGAAGAACTATCCATTTGAGCTTTCGGGCGGTATGCGTCAACGTGTGCTGATTGCCATTTCGGTAGCCTGTAATTCTATCTTCAACAGAATCTCCGCTTAGAGCGCTCCGCACCCTCGAGGATAGTACAAACATGAGTTTCGTCGACAAAATGCTTGACTATATCAATATCAAACATATGCGCGACTCGGATGTCTATAAGGCTGCACAGGTTGACCGCAGGCTGTTTTCAAAGATTGTTTCGGATCGTACATATAAACCAGCAAAAGATACCTGCATTGCCTTGTCCCTTGCTTTACAGCTTACACTTTCAGAAGCAAACGACATTCTTTCAAGAGCCGGGTATGTGTTATCTCACAGCAGCAAAAGGGACGTTGTTATCGAGTATTTTTTCAGAGAACGCGTCTACGATTTGAATGACGTAAACGAAATACTCTTCCGCCTTGAGCAAAAATTGATCGGTAGATAAAATGTCGTGATAAAGGCGACCAAATCCATTTTCAAAACAGGTAGAATATAATCGTACCACTAAATATGCTACCAAATGGAGGTCGCCATTTATGTTATTTGGGAGAAAGAAATCGGCAGAAACCATTTTTACCGGTCATTATAAAACAATGCTTGAGATTGCAAAAGCTTCTGCCATCGCACAAAACCCTGAGTTTGAACTACTTCCAGCGATGTTTGTTATTACAGATTACGCTGCCGCAAGTGCTCGAAAAGATCGACGCTCAATCGCAAACGAAGTAATACGCGCAATGAAGTCCGCGTATAAAGGATTCGATAATGCCCTGCTCGACAAAAGATGCGAGTTATACGGGGAAATCATTCGTGGCAAAAAACTTCGTGGAGAGTGGGCCCTAGGAGCTGCTTCTGCCTTTAGCGATAATGCTATTTCGAAATGCACTGCTCTTCTTGGAGACATTTTGTATAACCCGGAGTGCGCTGATAATTATGACTCAGCCCCTATGGTCGTATATGGTGTTTTTGAGTCAATGAAATATGCGGAGTCGGTGATGAAGCCGCTACTTGATGAAATGTTGAACCTCTTTAAGGAAATCTACGATTTGTAAGAGGTGAGCATAGTGGAGCGGCTCTTAGAATATGAGATTTTTGCAGCTGTTCTCGGGGAATCTGTTAACTCGGATCACCTTAACAAGATAAGTGTGCATAATGGCAAAGGACATGGTTCATATTCTGACTGTGATGAATTCAGTATCAGCCTTTCAGATTTCTATTTAGCCACCGATCTTTCAAAATTGATCAGAATCACGGACGGTATCAAGAAACGCTGGGAAGAAAACAATATCGATTTCCGAATTTACCTGTATCTGAATGATTTGAAGATAATCGGTGGACATATTTTCAAGTATCGCATACTACTATTATTGTTGCATTGTCTGCAATTAGCTATATACTTGCTCCTGAAATCATTGCTCTGTTTAGAGCTGGTGACGCAGAAGTGATCGATGTTGGTTCAAGAATTATGAGGGCACACATGGTGGTTATGCCGCTTTACACTGTTACCGTGGTGGCAAACATGATGTTTTTGTCCTGCGGGAAGGCATTGAAAGCGGCGATTGTAACATTGGCAAGAAACGGTATCGTATTTATTCCGCTGATTTTGGTTCTACCGAAGTTGTTCTATTTGGATGGCGTTATTTGGGCGCAACCTATTGCGGACGCCATTACTTTCGCCATTTCCGGAATTCTATTGGTTGTTGAACTAAAACAGCTTTCAAAAGGAAATGCAGAGTTGAAGTCTAGCGTGGCATAAACAGGAAACTAGGAGGCACTTATGGAGGAAAAGATTTTATACGGGATTGATGCTCGGCAGGCGCTTCTTAGAGGCGCGGCACAATTGGCCAATGTGGCAAAAATAACCTTGGGTCCTTGTGGGAGAAATGTGGTATTGAACCGTCACTTTGGTGTACCGTTGGTGACGAATGATGGCGCAACAATTGCAAAAGAAATTTTTCTGCCGGATGTTTTTGAGAATATGGGTGCGCAGCTGGTAACATCAGCGTCTTTGAAAACTAACAACCTTGTGGGAGATGGAACCACATCCGCCATTGTATTAACGTATGCTATGATGGAAGAGAGCGTGCGTTTGGTGGAAGCGGGATATAATCCCATTAGATTAAGGGAAGGAATGCAGCACGCACTTAAAACGGCTGAAAAAACAATCACGTCTATCTCAGCTCCCGTCAGAGGGAAAAAAGATATCGCTAAGGTGGCATCAATTTCTTCCGGAAGTGAAGAGATCGGGGCACTGATTGCGGACACCTTAGAGAAACTACCTCCAGAATGCGTAATAGAAGTGCAGGAGTCCAACGGCTTAGAAATCACATGCGAAGTTATGAAAGGGATGCAGTTTGATCGAGGGTATTTGACCAGCCATATGGTAACGGATACAAAACATATGGAAGCGGTGCTGGAGGATCCGCTTATTTTACTGACAGATCAAAAAATTATAAGTATAGATGATCTATTGCCAATTTTAGAGCAAGTTAAGCATGCGGGCAGATCACTGTTTATTGTTAGCGACTCTATAGAAACCGAGCCGTTGGCCGCTTTGATAGTAAATCGCATGCGTGGGAAATTTTCCTGTGTATGCGCCAAAGCACCAAGTTTTGGTGAAAGGAAAAAAGATCTGTTGGGGGACATGGCGGTGCTCACCGGGGCGACGGTGATTTCCGCTGAATTAGGAATGCTGCTCAAGGAGACGACGCTAAATCAGCTCGGTAGAGCGGATAAAGTAATTTGCACCGGGGAAAATTCCACGATTATTGGTGGAAAAGGTGATAAAACATGCATAGAAAATCGCATAGCTCATATAAGAAACTTACTTGGCACGGCAGAATTTGATTATGACAAAATGAAGCTCAGTGAACGGCTAAGCAAGCTTTTGGGCGGTATTGCTGTCATCAAAGTCGGTGCGCCTACTGAAGTGGAAATGCAGGAAAAGAAACTTCGCATAGAGGATGCGGTACATGCCATAGAAGCCGCAAAAAAAGAAGGTATTGTGCCGGGCGGCGCTATGGCATTCATACAGGCTGCAAAGAAAATATTTGCTGTTGAAAAAAGTAAAGATGAAAGTGAAAACATGGGACGTACGGTGGTAGCGCGGGCATTATATGCCCCGTTGAAGCAGATTGCAGAGAACAGCGGGGTGGAAGGTGGTGTGGTTTTAAAACGAGTATTGGGGAGTTCGAATCCCAATTACGGATTTGATGCGAGAAGCAAAAGAATGTGCGATTTGCTGGAATGCGGCATAATAGATCCGACAGGGGTAGTGCTAACAGCGCTGCGCAATGCTGTTTCTGTTGCTTCTGTAGTGCTTATGGCAGAAAGCTTAGTAGGGGAGATGAATCCGACGGCAGGAAATGCAACGTTGCACACAAAGTGAATAATAGAAAGAACGGTATTGAAAAGAAGAATATATGGAGTGCGGAAATATTATTGATTTGCGAAAGAAAGAACATTCAACGGAGAAATTAAAACGTGCTATTTCTTTTCTTTGTCGGTTAGACTTAGCCGAAATATCCGACGGCTGGTACGACTTGGGCGAGGGTGTGCGGGCCAGCGTGCAACGGTATGTGACCAGTCCGGCAGAAGAACTGTCCTTTGAGACCCATGAGCACTTTTATGACGTGCAATACGTGGTGGAAGGACAGGAGTATATGGGTGTGGCGAGCAGAGATGGTTTGAAGGTCAAAACACCTTATGATGCTGATAATGACGTGACTTTTTATGAAGATCCGGATCTGCCCGGCCAGGTGTTGCTTCGGAAGGGAGAGTATATCATCTTAGCACCGGAAGACGCCCACAAGCCCCGTTGTGCGGCCGGAGAGCCCGCACCGGTGGTGAAG
>ENA-ORRN01001095-ORRN01001095.1-human-gut-metagenome-genome-assembly--contig:-NODE-1095-length-19806-cov-4.400284_pt1 | contig 19806 bp, 15 predicted proteins | sample MGYA00242174_ERZ509132 | MGnify/ENA primary metagenome ERZ509132 (study PRJEB26280, sample SAMEA2338671) | human gut metagenome | biome: human gut; feature: human-associated habitat; material: faeces... | reverse complement strand
AGATAAGCCTACCTTCGGCTCGGCAGAGCTCGGCAAACAGCTCCTTGAGCTTGACGCAAAGGAGCCGGTCGGGAGCATCACGCTCGTCGGGCTGTGCACCGATATCTGCGTCATTGCAAACGCGATGGTGATAAAGGCGTTTCTGCCGGAGGTCACAGTCAAGGTGGACGCCGCCTGCTGCGCCGGTGTGACGCCCGAGAGCCACAAGACCGCGCTGGACGCCATGCGCCCCTGCCAGATAGTTATCGAAAACGCGTGAATATAGCTTTTGGTTCTGTGTAAATAGTTGGGAAAGAGCCAATTTTGCTTCAAATCAAAAGTCGTGGCAGGCAACCAAAAAGGCAGCCTTCCACGACTTTTATCTAGGAGTTATTTTAATAATAAGGAATACTGCATTGCATATTTTATAGTTCAAGTGATGCTTGCAGCCAAACTTCTTTTATCCCCGTGCTCTATTCAACAAACGATTTTTCCAATGTCCGCAATTCGTCAAGCCCGATCATCCGATTAAATTCCGGAAAATTGCAAGTATACGCCGAAGTTTCGGATATGCTTCCGGTCTGCTTCAGAATATTCATTGCCTCAGCCACCTGTCTTGTAGCCGCATACAGTGCGGTGACAGGGTAGATGGCTATGCTGTACCCCATTTTCTCTAACTGATGCGCTGTAAAACATGGCGTTTTGCCTTTCTCTACTATGTTTGCCATAAGCGGTGCTTTCAGCGCTTTGCCAATACACCTTACTTCCTCCTCAGACTGAGGCGCTTCGATAAATATAACGTCCGCTCCGGCCTGTATATACGCCTTTGCCCTGCATATTGCCTCTTCAAGCCCGATAACGGCACGGGCATCTGTTCTGGCAATAATCACGAAATCAGGATCCTTTCTTGTATGTACAGCTGCTCTTATTTTGGACACCATATCCTCAGTTGAGACAAGGCCCTTGCCATCCATATGGCCGCAGCGCTTCGGCATTACTTGGTCCTCCAACTGGATCGCAGCAACGCCCGCCGCCTCATACTCTTCAACGCAGCGTACAACATTCAGACAATTCCCAAAGCCAGTATCCGCATCTGCGATAAGAGGAATGTCCAACACCATGGCCATGCTGCGCGCCATGGTCGAGACCTCAGCAAACGACATAAGTCAGATATCGGGTTTTCCGATCATGCTGGCAGATACTCCGTATCCGGTCATATATACTGCCGGAAAGCCTGCTTTTTGGATAATCAGTGCACTCCATACGTCATATGCGCCGGGGGCCATGATTAGTTCTCCGGAGTTTATCATTTCTCTAAGCCGCTTTGCCATGCTCATGTTAAAGCCTCCGTCATTTTTGTTGATAGGACAAAGGAATAGAATCAGTAAAAATGTTTTATCTAGATGCCAGATAAGGCAGAAGCCCCCCCGCGTCGATCATAGCTCTGATAGATTGGGGGAAGCCCCCTGCATGATATACTCTGCCAGTCGTTACGTCAGTAATAACGCCGGTGCTGAAATCAACTGTGACATCATCACCTGCCTGAATTTCTGCAGCAGCCTCGGGGGATTCCAAAATGGGAAGTCCAATGTTTATGGCATTCCTATAGAATATTCTGGCGAAAGACGCGGCTATAACGCAATATACACCGCTGGCCTTTATGGCAATAGGGGCGTGTTCACGAGAAGAACCGCAGCCAAAGTTTTCTCCAGCGACGATAATGTCCCCCTTTGCAACATTTGCAGCAAAGGAAGCGTCAATATCCTCCATGCAGTGGGCAGCCAGATCTTCATCCCTGTACAAAGCAAGATATCTTGCCGGAAGGATCACATCTGTGTCCACGTTGTCATTATACTTAAAAACCTTGTTTGCCATATTCAGCCCTCCTCAGGAACGGCTATGCAACCAGCAATGGCGGATGCCGCAGCAACAGCTGGACTTGCAAGATAGATTTCAGAATTTTTTGCGCCCATCCTGCCCACAAAATTTCTGTTTGTGGTGGATATGCAGCGCTCACCGGAGGCCAAAACACCAACATGACCGCCGTTGCACGGCCCGCAGGTAGGCATGGTAACAGATGCCTCAGCATCCAGAAATACATTTATAAGCCCCTCATTCATCGCCTGACGGTAAGCCTCCCACGTTGCAGGAATAATCAGGCATCGGACGTGAGGCGCAACTTTTTTCCCACGCATAAGCCTGGCGGCCGCGCGCAGGTCGCCGATGCGGCCATTGGTGCAGCATCCGATGATGACCTGGTCAACATGAAGGCCTGCATAATCTGCGGCCTCTTTCACATTTGCCGGCATATGCGGAGCAGCCACAGCAGGCTTAAGGGAGGAAAGCTCTATTTCTATGACGCGGCTGTATACAGCATCCTCATCGGCAGTACAAACGGTATAAGGGCGGTCAATTCTGCCCCTAAGGTATTCCAAGGTGATTTCGTCCACAGGAAAGATACCGTTCTTTGCGCCGGCTTCTATGGCCATATTACATATGGTAAAGCGGTCATCCATTGGAATATCCCTGATGGCATCACCCACGAACTCTAAAGACTGATACCTTGCCCCATCCACACCTATCATGCCAATTAGATGCAGAATAAGATCCTTGCCGCCCACATTCTTGTTGAACTTTCCATTAAGAACCACCTTTATAGCCTGAGGCACACGCAGCCAGATTTCGCCGGAAAACATCCCCGCAGCCATATCCGTAGAGCCGATGCCGGTGGAAAAGGCTCCAAGTGCGCCATAAGTACATGTATGTGAATCGGCTCCGATAATGAGATCGCCGGGAGCCACGTAGCCTTTCTCTGGAAGAAGAGCGTGTTCAATACCCATTCTGCCTCCGTCATAGCAGTTTTTTATTCCCATCTTTATGGCAAAGCTGCGCACCAAGGCGCAGTTCTGCGCGGCCTGAATATCCTTGTTAGGTGCGAAATGGTCGTTAACAAGAACGATCTTATCTGGAGCAAACACACTGCTCAAGCCGTATTTCTCCATTGCCTTTATGGCAATAGGAGTGGTGACGTCGCTTCCCATTATCAAATCCAGCCGGGCGTTTATCAATTCGCCGGCTTTCACAGACTCTTTACCGCAATGGGCCGCGAGGATTTTCTGCGTCATAGTCATTCCCATGACAGTTACCTCCTTGGGTCTTATCTGACCTCTCTGTCGTGCTTCTGCTTAAAGATGTCAACCTTGAATTTTGCCTCCATGTCGGTGAGTTCTTTCATTCCGACAATCGCATTATATTCGCCGAAGCCGGTGACCTGTCCGGACGCAATGATGTTGCCGTTGGTGTGTTCAGCCTTGAGTTGGGTAAGCATTTTACGCATAGCTGCCGCTGCGCAGAACACGGTGCAGGTAGGATAGATAACAATATCGTAGCCGATATCCTCAAGTTCCTCAAAGCTAAGAACAGGGGATTTGCCGCCCTCGACCTGATTGCCGAACTTGTAGACATTGGGTATCTTACAGACCTCTCGCATGGCCTCGGCATTGGGCAACCCGTCAGCATATATGATATCCGCGCCTGCATCGCGGTAAGCTTCCAGTCTGCGCAGAGTCTCGTCAAGCCCACGGGTAGCGTATGCGTCGGTGCGGGCAATAATCATCATCTCGTCGCGTGCTTCAACTGCCGCACGTATCTTTTCAACATGTTCCTCCATGGGGATAACCGTCTTCTTGTCCATGTGGCCGCAGCGCTTGGGGAACATCTGATCCTCAAGATGTACAGCTGCCATGCCGGCACGCTCGAACACGCGAACAGTACGGTATACATTCAGCGGATTGCCATAGCCAGTGTCGATATCCCCGATAAGGGGGATATTGAGAAAATAGTTCATGTTTGCGCAAACCTCGGCCATCTCGTTCATGGTCATCAAGCCATAGTCAGGCTCGCCAAGAATTGAGCCGGATGCACCGAAGCCTGTCATAAATGCGGCCTCAAAGCCGCACTGTTCAACTATTCTTGCCGAGAGGCAGTCATATACGCCAGGAGCGATGATGATGCCTGATTTTTTAAGACGCTCACGAAGCGCATTAGCGCCGGATGAATTTGCGGTGGTTCTCATAGTGCTTCTCCTTGAAATATATCTATTTATTACATAATATCGCTGGGAACGTATACATAACCCTCCATAATACGACGGGCTGTACGTCCGTAGGCCGCCTTGGTGATGCTGCCGTCCTTGACGGCAACATCGGTGATCATGACTCCGCCGGGGTGGCCTATGCGGAGCTGGCCGTTCTTCACACAGTGTCCAATGACCTCACTTACAATGGTACCGTCAGTTGCGGCGGCGCAAGTGGTGCAGACGGATGCCGTGCCCGAATAGGTCTTGTGCATGATGCCCATGAACATATCGCGGGATACGAGATCCACATTCTCTGCTCCGACAGTCTCGCCGGTGATATGGCTTTCGTAGTCGGCTGCGGGAGAGACGAAGCATACCATGGGCACAGCGCGTATATTCTCGCGCGCCGTCTTTACGTCTGGAGCGATGCCCATTATGACAGAGGCCGTGCAGCGGATTGCCTCCAGCTTTTCCAGCATAGCTGGATCACCGTCGATATCCTTCGGCCCCTCCGTGCCTTTAAGGCCAATATCGGCGGCGCGGACAAACACCATGGGGCTTCCGGCATCCAGCATGGAGACCTCAAGTCTGCCGCAGCCTTCGACCTCAATAGTATCCCGAGGATTTCCTGTAGGCAGGAGCGTGCCTGTCTTGGCACCAATAGTACCGGCCATGTTGATGGCAATACGCGCCCCAGAGCCCGGAACACCGTCAATTTTAAAATCGCCCTTGACAGCGGGCTTGCCATCCTTAACAGGAACGTCCTCTTCAAATACCTTTCGGGTGTTCGTATTATAAATACGGACGGTTGTGATAGGCTCCACAGCCTTCACAAGGCTCTGCTCAATAGCAAATGGGCCTACACCAGAGGAAATATTGCCGCAGTTTGAGGAATAGTCCACATATGATCTGTTGATCTCCACTTGTCCGAAAGTGTAATCAACATCGGCATCGGTTCTAACGGAACGGTCAATAATTGCCAGCTTGCTGGTGAGTGGGTCGGCCCCGCCCAGACCGTCTATCTGGCGGCTGTCAGGACTTCCGAATATGGCGAGAATGACTTTGTCTCGTTTCACAGGATCTGCGGGCAAATCGTTTCCAAGCATGTAAATTCCCTTGCTTGTACCGCCGCGCATGATGGTGCAGGGGATGCGGATCCAATCTTTTATAACCATTTTACATTCCTCGTTAATAAGTACCGAAATATGAGTTGACGCTCACTAAAACGGATATACCGCGTGCTCAAACACCTTGTAGTCATGGCCGGGAAGTATAAACGCGCCTGTCTTTCTTACTTTTTCAAAGCTATTATAGTAGTCGAGCAGGTTGATATGCAGGCTGTTTGCGACCCAAGGCTCAAAGTCCATGCACTCAAACATACCAATCAGATCCCCGGCGAGCAGATACTCCCCCTTTTCCGTGTCAATAATAACAGATTGAGAACCCATGGAATGTCCCGGAGTTTTTATGACCCGAATGCCGTCAAGTATTTGACAGTCGCCGTCAACAACATTGTATCGAGTTTTGAATATCTGCTCATAGTCATATGAGCCCGCAAAAATTTTTAGTTCAGGCGCCGCGGCGTCTCTTATTTCATCTTTCTGGACATAGAATTTTGCATTGGGGAACAAGTGATTGTTGCCCGCGTGATCCCAATGCAGATGGGTGAATATAACCTCTGTAATACTGAGAGGGTCAACCCCCATTCGTTTCAGGACCTGAGCGGGATTTTGTTCGGGCGTCCTGTAGCTGGGCTGCCAGCGTCCATCCGGAGGAGTTCCCCCAGTATCAACCATAATATGACGCTCTCCATCGGTAATGTACCAGCAGATAAGTGGAAACAGGACCTTCTCTCCCGGATATTTCATGAACAGCAGATTGCTCTTCTGCCGTTGAAGATCGCCAACATGCATCGGATATATCTTATATTTCGCCATAACGTTTTACCTCCAAAAACTATCTCTCTTTAAGTAGCCGGTACCGCAGCAGCGAAATCATAAGAATTCGCCAAGCAGAGTTGGCGGGAACGCTCAGTCACTTACGACGGCGCTCGTAGTCCTAGCCTATGGGAAGCTCTCTCGACCCATAGGCCAGGATTTTTCGCTGTATCAAAGGGTGAGAGATAATGTGCAGGCATCGGTGATGCATTCAAGAGCCATGCCCTTACCTGTACATGCGCCGACAGAGTGGAATCTGACGCCAACTTTTGTAAGCTCGTCCGCCAAAGCAGTAGTGGGTCTGACGCCAACTGCCGGACAGACTGCAACAACGTTATGCAGGCACTTCTTCCTGCCATTCTGGATGTAGTACACATCATTGCCGTCGATCTCACACAGCGACGCCGCAGTGATGATCTGCACGCCGGACTTTTCAAGTTCTTCAAATAGTGCTGCGCGAACTGTTGGAACGGTTGCTCCGCCGACCTCTTCGTAAAGCTCCATAACGTAGACCTTATAGCCCAATTCAGCCAGTTGGTGTCCGCCCTCAAGTCCGATGCTGCCACCGCCGAGCATGATTGCGGCAGGCATTCCCTCAACAGGTTGGTTGTCCTCCAAAAATTGAAGCGTGTTTTTGACGATCGGTGCATTGATCCATTGGGTGTTCAAGCTGGCGGGAGTGCTTCCTTCCGCAACGATGACCTCATCATAATTACCCGAAAGCACATCTTCAACAGAGGCGCGCCTGTTGAGAATAATAGGTACACCCAGCCGTTTCAGATCGTTTTCACGTGAGTAAATAATCTCTCTGAAAACATCCTTTCCTGGAGAGAGTGAGGCTTGAAGTACCTGACCGCCGACTCTGCCGCCGGCCTCCCAGACGGTCACATCGTGGCCTCGTCTGGCCGCAACTCTGGCGGCCTCCATTCCGGCAACTCCTGCGCCGACAACAAGGATCTTTTTCCGCACCTTGGCCTTCGGGATCTCATAGATATCGCGGCCCAGCAGCGGATTCTGCATACAGGTAATGACTTCCATGATTTTAAGACGCTCAATGCAGCCCTGATTGCAGGCGACACACTTTACTATTTCCTCACCGCGCCCTTCCTGAACCTTCTTTGCCCAGAGCGGGTCAGCGTAGAGTGCCCTGCCGAGGGTAATCATGTCGGCCTTGCCGCTTTCCAGAACGCCAGCCGCAAGCGCCGGGTCTGCGCCCAGCCGGCCAACGGCGATAACAGGGATTTTAACAGCCTTCTTTATTGCAGCAGCGGCTTCAACAAAGTATCCCGGCTCAAGGTACATAGTACCAATAAGCTTGCGCATATCCTCGGGGGTCTCATTGCTGCCGCCGGAGACATGGAGCACATCCACACCTGCCTCCTCCAGCTTTTTTGCCAGATAGATAGATTCTTCGGGGGACTGTCCACCGGGAATCATTTCATCATAGTCAATGCGGAAGCCGATTGGAAAGCTCTCGCCGACTCTGCGCCTTATCTCGGCGACGATTTCAAGAGCAAAACGGATGCGATTGTCCAGACATCCGCCGTACTCATCAACACGCTTGTTCCACAGTCTGGATACAAACTGCTGTATAAGATAGCTGTGGCCGGCATGGACCTCCACCGCGTCAAATCCCGCTGCCTTGGCACGGGCTGCTCCGTCGCCGTAGCATTTTACCATATCTTCTATTTCAGCAATAGAAAGCGCATGAGGAATGACACCGGTTACCCGATGAGGAACAGCAGAGGGTCCAATGTTATGTGCACCCTCCTTGCAAAAAGCGTTGATTCTTCCCGTATGGTTCAGCTGTGCAACGGCGGCACTTCCATATTTGTGTATCTCGTCGGTGAGCATCCTGAGTCCAGGAATAAAATCGTCATTGGTCATGCCTATCGCCCATTTTCTGTGCGCTCCGCTGGGGTGGATATACATGGCTTCAACTATGATCGTTCCTATGCCGTTTTTTGCGCGTTCTGCATAATGGTTTATATGCATCTGAGTCACTTTGCCGTCGCCCTTACCGAAATTGGTGCCCATTGGAGCCATTACCAGACGGTTTCTGAGCTGCAGAGACCCCACTTTTATTGGAGTGAAAAGAATGTTTTCCACGTGACTGCTCCTTATTCAGCGGCGATATTGCCGAGTGTCTCAGCCCTGTGCGCCTGCCCGACCGGTTTGGTGCAGAGACTGACAGTGGTGAAGATAATGCCGTTGACGATGAAGCCCCAGAAGCCGCCGGTAAATCCAAGGAAATTGATGCCGCCGAAGTAGAGAACGGCAACAAGAATAACGCCGACTGTGTAGCCCCAGAATGCGCCCTGCTTTGAGGCTCTCTTCCAGAACAGGCCGAGGGAGGGCCAGAATGCCTGTGAGAAACCAGCCATAGACATATTCATCAGAGTTGCGATTCCGGGAATAGACATTCTGGAATACAGGACGGACAGAACCAGCATTGCAACAGTAGTGAATCGGCCGATGTTTCTCAGAGTTTTGTCATCAATGTTCTTCTTGAGAGTCTTGACAATATCTATGGAGATGATAGAGGTGGATGTGACAAGCAGAGAAGAGATGGTTGACATGCCGGCAGCCAGAATGCCAATAACGACCAGAATGCAGAACAGCGGGCTGTAGGTGCTCATAACGGTGACAAGGATGTTGTCCGCATTTGCAACGTCAACGCCCATTGCCCTTCCTGCAAAGCCGATCAACATTGCGGGGAGCAGGAGAACAAGAGTGTAGAAAGGTGCGAGCGTTCCAGCCATTTTGACGATAGTCTTGCCGTCCTTGGCGGCATACATACGCTGCACTACATAGGGGGCAAACATGCCGCCGAATGCCTGAGCGATGAAAAAGGAAACGTACATCTTCCACGTCCAGAAGTGGGAGTTATCGGTAAAGAACTGCATGACATTGTCATTTGCCGTCTCCAAGACATGGAACATCTGCTGCATACCGCCGACGGCAGGATTGCGAAGCATAATGAACACACTGCCCCAAAGGATGATGACAAACATGAATGCCTGCGCAGTATCGACCCATGCTTGGGACTTGAAGCCGCCGAAATACACGTAGACTCCGACCAGAAGAGCTGCATAGAGGCATCCTGCCCATACGGGAAGCAGGCCGCCAGTGAGAATGGACATTGCGGAGCCGACGCCCACGACCTGCGCCAACAGGTTGGGAACGGCAAAGACGATCTGACTGATGGAGACGCTGAATCTGAGCGGACGGCTTTCGTAGAAGTCATCCATCATATCGGCGGGAGTGATGTAGCCGCGGTCTCTGCCGATGCGCCAGAACTTGGGGCCGAAGTAGCCCATGAGAACAAGAATGATTACCTGCCAGGTCATGCCCGCGACCCAGCCAACACCGTTCTTATAGAATGAACCGGGTGCCCCCATGAAGATCCATGTAGAAAACCACGATGCAACTGTCGTAAAGAAAAGAATAAAATATGGTGTTCCGTTGCCGATAAAGTAACCGCGGGACTTGGAAACAGCCGTCTTATCATACCCTTTTCTGATACCGATATACAGGCAGAACGCGGAGTAGACAACTATGGCAATTATGCTTGGAACCAGATACGCACTCATTTATTTATCCTCCTCATCATAGTTTTTCCACAGTTTTCTTGACCACACATACAGGCAGACACAGAATACCGCGACCAGCATGATCGACCACCAGACAGTAAACGGTATGGGGCCAAGATGTGGGTCAAACTGATTCATTGCCGGAATGAAATACGGGGAGAAAATGCCAAACAAATACAAAACTATGACTGCGAATACGGATCTCATCGATTTCATGTTCTTTTCTTCCTTTCACCCATTTTTATGTTGATATTCGCACATGGCGACAATATCCAGGAATTAAAACTGCCAAATCGGCTCCACATAAATGGCTCAATACAGCAGTTCGACCAGTTCGTTCAGGTTGTCCAGTTCCTCAAGACGGCTGCACAGGTCGATGATCTTCTGAACCTTATAGGTGCCCATTTCGTGTCCTGCCATGAAGCGGAACTTTTCGACCGCCTCATCCCACTCGACGGGATTCTCCGGATCTCCTTTGGGATACTCAGTGTGAGAGGTAATGACGGAACCGTTGTTCATTGTGACTTCCACAGTGCAGGGGTAGTATCTGGGGTATACCTTCTCTATCTCCTCATCCAGGATCCAAGTGACCTTCTTGGCCAGTGCCAGCACCTCGGGATCCCGAATGGCTTCGTAAGTATAGTCGTCAATGTTCTCGTGCCCCTTGACCATGCCGCATGCTATTGCATAGGGCAGTGAAAACTGCGCGTCAACAACGGTTTTGGGGTCTGCCTTGGTCTCAGTGGGAATAGTCAGGACCTTAATGGAGTATTTGTTAACCCGGGCAAGAATGGACTTGACCTGCTTATAGTCCACGCCGCGGTTGAACAGGTCAACGCCGGCATCCGCCAGAGGTGCAGAGAATCGGCAGCACGCATGAACTTTAATAGAGGTGTCCGCCATCTCCCAACGCTTGCCGAACTCTTCATATACCTTCTTATCATTCCAAATGTCGTGATAGGAGTATGCCCGCAGAAAACCGTCCTGACCGTCCCATACAGTAGTGGGCGCAGTATAGCCGTTCTTTGCCATAATGGCACTGATCACGCCGCACATTGCGGGATGTCCTGCCTGATAACGCTTGGACCATGTGCCCTGTGCCTTCCACTCAAGAAGCCCAGCCGCCTGACTGCCTGCCAGCCCAAGAGCGTAAGTGATCTGCCCTGCGTCCAGTCCCAGAAGCTTTGCCGCACCACCGGCTGCGCCGAACACGCCGCAGGTTCCTGTTGGATGGAAGCCCTGATAGTAAGTCTGTCCCTCAAATGCCTCGCCTAAGCGGATGGTGATCTCTGAGCCGTAGACAAATGCAGTCAAGACCTCCTTGCCGCTCTTTCCGTACTTTTCCGCCAACGCCAGAATTGCAGGGAACACAACGACCGAGGAATGCTGAGTACCGTAGCGATGATCGTCGTCCATGTCGAATGCATGGCCAAAGGTGCCATTAATCAGCGCTGCCATCTGGGGTGTTGTCTTGTAATTGCAGCCTATGACAGTCGCCGTGGGCTCGCCGTCACCAAGCTCGCGGACTGCTTTCAGACAGGCAATGCTGGAATCGACATGGCGGGATGCAATAATATTGCCCAGAAGATCCAGTATAAACATCTTGGAGTTCTTTACAACGCGCTCAGGCAAATCCTCATATTTCAGGTCTGCACCAAGCTGCGCTATCTGCTGTGACAGGGACAGTTTCTTTTCTTCCATTTCTATAGTACTCCTTCTTTTAGTAATTAGATTGTGTTGCTTTAATGGAGAAGCAACTCTTGATGATGTTATTTTAACATCTGCTGTTTCAGTGTTGTGTTTATTAAAGAAATTTTGATAATTTTGTTGTTTGTGTACAAAAAGAAATCTGTTATTTTATTAACTATGCAACGCAGCATTATTAATATTATACAATTTCGGCTCAGCAATTCGCGCAAAACTCACAACGTTTGCCATCAAGCAAGCCAGAATGCAACACATTTATGAAACAAAAGTGTTGCATTTACTGTTGAAATATGCTACAACAACACTTGGGGTGATTTATGTGCAGTGCAAAGTAGGAGTATTTAGTATTGGGTTGCTTGAGCAATCGATTCGTCAGGTCGTGAATGCGCTTGGTTTGGAGGACTGTTTCTTTTTTTCTGATATAGATCTGTTTGATGGAATGAGCCTTCCCACCGAATTAAATGAAGCAGAAGTCCTCGTATCCAGCGGCGTGCGCGGCTCCATTCTGAAAAAACTAACAAATAAACCGGTCATTATAATCGAACCCAGCGTCTATGACATACTGTACGCATACAGTCAAGCTGTTGCCATCGACCCACAGCCGGTAATAATATATCCGCTCCATGAGTATTCAAGTTTGGTTGAGGAACTCAGAACGATATTGTCTGTGGATATCAAGTCCGTTGTGTATATGAACCTCGAAGAACTGGATTCAATTATTCTGGAGTTGATGGGCACCGGCACACAGTGCATAATAGGAAGCGGACTTGCCTGCACAGAGGCAGAGAAATTTGGACTGAAAAGCATATTCCTTTACCCCAAAGAGTCACTCAAATCCTACGTAACGCTCGCCTATGACACAGCCTCAAGCATACACAGTAAGGACGTGGAGTACAAATTCCTTTCGCTGGCTCTGGACAACGTCAAGGATGGTCTTCTCTTTACGGATGAAACTGGTCGTATTCTTGTATGCAACCCGACAGCGAGGTCTATTTTTTCCGGAGATGGTTTTTCCGATATTGCTGGGAAGAAAATAACTGATCTCTCGGATAACTGCGATATTGCGGAGCTGTTCCGCAGCTTTACTCCGGTGAAAAACATTCTGGCTGATTTCTGCGGAGAGAAGTATATCTTCTCCGCATATCCAATTTACATCAGAAATACACCAACAAATGCGGTTCTGTCGTTCTATAACATCAACACTATACAGACGCAAGAGCGCCGCATACGAAACGCACTGGTCAACAGAAGATACGTTTCCCGTTTCACCTTTGACGATGTGAGATCCGGAAACAGCAGTTACAATTGTGTGCTGGAACGAGCCAAGAACTATGCAAAGCACGATAAAAATGTGCTGATATTCGGTCCCAGCGGCAGCAGTAAGGCCGTGCTTGCTCAGGCCATCCACAGTGCCAGCAGCCGTTCCGATTATCCGTTCGTCTTTGTAAATTGCAATGCGGCTTCCGACGACTCAGTAGAGTCCGAGCTTTTCGGATATGAGGAGATTCCATACGCTGGCGGGAAACGGACAATCCACCAGGGTCTTATGGAAATTGCTCATGGAGGGACCATATTTTTTGACGATATTGCCGCTCTCAGCCAGACGGTACAGTCAAAGCTGGTTCGTTCGCTGCAGGAGGAACAGGTCACTCATCTTAACTCAAAAAAAACGATCCCATGCAACGTCAGGGTCATTGCCGCAACGACGCGCAACCTATGGACACTGGTATGTGAGCACCGCTTCAACGAGTCTCTGTACTATTGCCTGTCCGTGCTGAATCTGATTGTGCCGTGTCTTTCGGCGCACGCCGAGGATATTTTACCGCTGTTCCTCGAATTCACTAAAAAGCTTGACCCGGTGCTGGCCTCACGTTACTATGAACTCTCCGATAAGCTGGAGCCGGTTTTAACCGGGTACAGTTGGCCGGGAAATGTGAGAGAGCTTGAAAACTTTGCCTATCAGATATTTGCAATCGTCAGCCCCTATGATAAAGAAAGTGAGCTTTTGAGCTGTATTACGGAAGAGCTGGTTCGCCGCGGCGGGGTCAGAACGCCGCCGCAGTCCAGCGCCGAGCCGCATACGGAAGCGGCCAACATCTCAAAGCTGCTTTCGGAAGACGAACGAATAATGCGTGCGCTCGAAATCACCGGTGGAAACTGCACAAAAGCCTCGGAGATATTGGGAATAAACAGAACTACGCTGTGGAGAAAGCTGAAGAGAATGCAGCATTCTTGATTATAATATATATATAGGTCGCGCCATTTCTGTTCCATTTATCTGTGTATGGCATATTCTTGTCGAGATATTAAGGATCAACAAAGAAAGTCATGACCGGCGTTTTATTATCGGTCATGACTTTTTTCTTTTTTTGTTTTTATTTGTTTGGCGTATATTCATGTAGGTATTGACTTGTCTGCAAGCCCAGCTATGCTGGCCTTGCGGCGCACTTTATGATATCAGGCAGTATCCGTGTGCAAGTATGCTGTCTGCAAACTGCGCATGAAGAAGAACAGCTTTATTTCTTACTGTTCGATCCTGCTGACGCTTTGAAGCCTTAATTTTCAGCAAATATCTTGCAAAACTCGCTCTCGCTGATTTTCATTGCCGTTACAAACGCATCGTAATTTTCCGCGCCGGTGGGGATCTTCAGGCCATGCTTTATAAGGCATACATCATTCCGCGGAGATACGTTCATTTCATATGACACTCCCCTGTTCAGCCGTAAAAGCAAATCGCTTTTCCCCTCCGCCTCGGGGTACAGATAGTAACCCTGCCTTGCGTCAAACCGAAACATATAAGCAAGCAGTTGCAGATAATCCCTGCCGCCGATATTATCAAGCGGCTTATACTTTGCATCCGCAATGATTCTCTTCTCTGAATCTTTACCGATGAAATCAGGATATATCAAGCCGATATTACCGTCAAACAACCGCTGTGCGCCGCTGCCGGCCTTATTCATTGGGTGATAGAAAGCGCCGCGTATCAGCATGTTGATATATTCCTCCCACAGCCACGCGCCGTCAAACAGCAAGCCGTAGATTTGTCTGGAACCTGTGCCGATCCCATGCCTGCGCTGCTGCAAGATCAGCAGGCAGAGCCGTTGGAGCGCAGTATACTCCCGAAAATATGCATGTCTCACCGGATCTTTCTTGTTTTCATCAATGATCTTTTGCCGGTCACACGGTTTATAACTTGGCGTTGCGTTCACAACAGACGCCGCCTCATCCTTTACACGCAGGAGCAGACTGTTCCCATACGGTTTCCTTCTTATAAATTCTATCGTGTGGCGCACGAGCTCAGTGAGGGGTGTATCACGGGAAAACTCACGCTGATTGTATGCAACGTTTCCCACAAACGGGGTGTTCGTCTTAACGTGCCTAGCGACATCAACCGTTCCCTTTACATTCAGGTCATTATATCCGTGGCAGATATAGCTTTTGAATAGCCCTTCCCGCATCGCCGAACGCAAATAATGTGGAAAGAGAAACAGAAGGAAATTGAAGAGTCTGCTGTCCCGGCTGGTGTCGGTCTCAAGATCCACAACATTCGGGATATCCAGTACTCTGTCAAGGAGATAGTGCAGAAAAAAGTCGCTGCCGTCATCGCTGAATCGGGAGCCTATCACAAGACGCTCATTGCCGCAGCCGATAAAGCCCATAACATTTCCGGTGCGGTAGCAATCATTTACGCCTTGCAGTATCATCTGATCTCGCGTCAAATCATCAGCCTCCCTAACAAGCTCCGGGAACACAAAAACGCCATCCCGCTCAAGCTGCTCCAGCGTTTTCCCCGCGATTTTGTTTGTCAGGACCGGTATTCCAGAAAAGCTTACCTTCTTTTCCGCACAGTTATCCTTAATTCTGAACATCTCCATCAGCATCGCCCTCATCCGGCTCGATATAGCCATACGCCTTCGCAAACCTGCTCATAATACCGGCTTCATCATACATTCCCTGTATGTATTCATGCAGAAGCGGCGAAAGATAGTCCGTCCAAAGCTGATCAAATGTCAGGTATTTCAGCTTGAGGAAATACGACGCGCCGATCTGATAGTTCTCATTCAGATCTTCGACTCCGACTATTTCCCTGTTGAGGGCCGTCATGCGCCTTATGGCTTCATCCTCAAGCGCATCGTTGTCCAAAGAGGCAAGCATTTCGAGCCGGTCATCCGCCTTGATCTCAACAAAGCGGAATCTGCGGCGCATTGCAAAGTCAAAGCTGTCCACGGAACGGTCTATATCGTTCATCGTTCCGATTATGTAGACATTTTCCGGGATATAGAACTTTTCTTCTGGATCGGAATGCAGATTGGCATACTGCGTTGATATCTCACCGGCTTTTCCGCGATACCCCGGGTCGATGGCGAAAAACAACTCTCCAAAAATTTTTGATATCTCTCCGCGATTTATCTCGTCTATTATGAAGATGTAATTTTTCAGCTTCTCCGGCCGCGTGGTCGGCTTCGCAACGGCGCGCTTTTTGTTCTTGATTGCACCATAAATCGCAAAATCATATGAGTACGCCTGCGTTGCAAAGGTCTTTCCGAAGAAAGCCGTAACATCCTTGATCTTCGTGAATTTCACGTCCGCCTCAAGCATTGAACGGACTTCCTCTATATTGAGGGAGAGTCTGTTTATGGATGCATTGCCGGGAATAGAGATGTTGATATGCCTGTCATCCACACTTGTGATCGCGAATTCATTGCCAGTAATGGTTTTAAACGTATCCGTTCCAAGCTCAATGTCCGAGAAAAACTCATTCAACGCATCCTGCGCGGACATTTCTTTCTGAATGGCCTCCACAGGCTTCATGGAATCCTCGTAATTTTTCCTTGCACGCGCTATAAACTTTTTGAAGACGCCGTCGCGGAGTTCAAAGCCCATTGTGCCGTCTGCACCCAAATTAGGTCTTAGCCCTTCCACAAAGTCGGAATAATCATAACTTGGGTGGAACTGAACAAACTCCATCTGTTTTTTCTGCTCATCCGTAAGGAGCCTGTATTCGTCGAAGTAGCCGTTACTGATAATATCCGCGGCAACTTCTCTGGCAAGGTATGACTTTCCGGTGCCCGGAGCACCGCGGAATATCAGATTTTTGGATTCGAGCAGCATGGCGGAGAAGGGGTTTCTGTATCCGTTGAACTGCTGCGCAGGCTCTCCCTGCGCAACGGCCCCGGCTTCATCCGTCCCGGTTTCCTTTTCGTCCTTATCGCGGTATGTAAGAATAAATTTATCTCCCGGACTGCCGAAGCGCCGCAGACATTCCCTGACAAATATAATTGTGGAGAAGATATTCCAACTGTAAAACACAAACAGCCGACCATCATCGTAGCTGTAAGTCAAATATTCCAACGAGTTTCTATGCTTTTTGTATTCAGCCACGCTGGAATAAATACCGCAAATCAATTCACCCGGCGACTTATACCGATTGACTGGAAAGCTTTCTTTTTCCTCAACAGACAGACCTGCAAGCTGTTTTTCAAAAACCTGACATGCCAGCCGCGGAAGCGTCTGGTTCGAGTTCCTTCGCTCGCCCTTTCTATACGCACGTGTGACCTCTTTACCGTCGGCACGCTGAAATATCGCGCCCAGCGGCCTGTAGTTATCACCGAGACCCAAATCATCCATGTCAAAGCGCTGATCAGTGGAATCAACGCTGTCAGCCGTAATAGTGAGTTTAAATATCTTCTGCTCGTTTTCTACGGGAGTATCCATAATGCGCCTCCGATATCTATTTTTTGTTTTTATTATAGCATATTTTGGTCTTGAAACAATATAAAATAGCAAATCCGTTGACACGCGCAATACATCACTATCGCCGCGGGCAAATAATGCCCGCGGCGAAATTTTATCTTGGATGCATTTGAGGAACAGACCGGGTTTGGGCCGCGCATCGGCTTTCGCATATGTCCGGCGCGTGATGGTTCCGGCCTCTCACAGTCCGGCTCTGCGCTTATGACTGCGGTAGACAAGGCAGCTCATGAGCAGGGCGCTGCACCGGGCGTCGTCGGAAAAGTCGATGCACGTCATGTCCTGTATCTTGTTGAGTCTGTATTTCAGTGTGCTGCGGTCTATAAATAGCGCGGAGGCGGTGTCGGTCATGCTTCTGCCGTTGGTGAGATAGACCTCAAGCGTGCGCAGATACTCGGAACTGTTCTCCGCGTCGTATTTATGCAGCGCCAGCAGCTCACTGAGGATAAGACTGCCCTGCGGGTCGTTGCGGGCAGCCGTTTCCGCCATAAGCTTCGGAAGCAGAAGCTCCGTGCGGAAAAGCCTTTGCCCGCGGCCAAGCGCCGCGCCGAGGCAGTTGACGGCCCGCGCCTGCTTTATATACGTCTCCCTTTCCGCGATGTCCGAAAACACCATGGAGCAGCCGCAGCGGAGGGAATACTTCTCGCAGAAGGCGTTGAGATGCTCCCACTTTTTCTGCACGGCTTCCGGGGCCGACATGTCGAAATTGCACAGTATCGCAAGGAATTCATTTTTCCTGACTATCCTGTAGGAGTCGGGCCGGTCGGCGCCGAAGCGGTCATACGCCGCCTTGAGCGAGACGGCGGAGTTTTTCTCGTCCGCCTGAAAATTCAGCGCGATATACGGGGCGGAGACAAGCGCGTGGCGCTTATACGACGGAAGCAGCGCCGACACGAGAGCGGCAATGTCCGGGTCCGTGTCAAACAGCAAGTGCGACAAGACGTCGGAGGAACCGGCGTCCTCGGGCTTGAGCGACAGGTCGCCCGTATAGACGTAGCGGCAGAAGTTCTCCATCTGGAGAAGCAGCGCGGCGGCGTCACCGTCCCGCTCCTGCGAGGGATAGAGGACTATGCCGACGGCGACGGGAATGCCGTCCCAGCTTATCAGCTTCGCCGTGGAAATATAGCCGTCCACAGCGCCGGTTTTCATGCGGCGGTCGTAGATATCCGCGAAAAGCTTCTGGATCATCTGCTTTTTCGCGGCGCGGTAGCCGCCGGGCGTCACAGCGCCGGGAAGCTCACTGCGTCCGGACAGGCCGCAGCCGCCGAAGTCTATAAGCTCAACAAAGAGGCCCGAAAACTCGCTGAGCCTGACGCATAACTTCTGCGCGCTTTCATAATTGTGCAGCTCGTCCAGAAGGACGGCGCACAGCCCTTTCTTAAAATCCACACTCATACGGCCCCGCCTCCCATCCGGTCAAAGGTCTCTATGAGCATGAGCTGCTGCTGGAAGGAAAACGCGGCCGCCCTGTCGGTAAGGTCGAGCCGGCACAGCTCGTTTATCTTCTCGATGCGGTTGAGCACGGTGTTTTTATGCACCTTGAGCTTTGCCGCCGTCGCGGAAAGGCGGCCGCCGGAGCCTGCGTACACCTTCGCCGTTTCGCAGTATACCGGGTCGAGCGAAAGCAGCTTCGCCGTCTCGGGCTGGATGCAGCTTTCGAGCGGAAAGCGCTCAAGCGTGCGCATACAGATAAGGTCCTGATAAACATCCGTGAACCTGATAACGGGCTTTTCCGCAGCCCCGACGGAAAGCGCCTCCATAGTCTGCGCACAGTGTGCGCTTATGCGGCTGCTGCTGAAAAACACATCCGATATGGCCCCGTAGAGATTATAGCGGGCCGCGATATCATTGAGCGCGGCTTCAAACTCACACTGTCCGACCGCGGTGCAGTCATACTTGATAAGATACAGATACAGATCCTGATACGTCGTGCCCGTTACGGAATCGCAGCCGCGGCAGATAAGATCCTGCACATATTTCAGCGTTGCGAGAGAGGCGTTATAGGCCGAAAGCGCCACGAAAACATACGGCGGCTTATACTGCGCCGCGAAGGCCTCCTCCTCCAGCTTCGACGCGGTGTCCGGGCGGAGAAAGTGACTGATGTCCAGGACCATGGACGCCGTATCGGCGAGGCGGTTCTTCTGCTCATTCCGCGCAAGGGTCTCTATCGCGCTTATCATTATATCGTTGAATTCAATAACGTCCTCCGGCACAGCGTCAAGGATCATCGTCCCCATATAGCCGATGAGCGAACCGTTCAGCTTCACCGGCCCGCAGGCCTGATGGTAAACCGCGCAGTTCCCGCTGTCAAAGATAGCGGAACGGCCGAGGGCGTTCATCTGCTCCTGATATATAAGATAATTCCCGCCGTCTATCTCCTCCTGACTTGCGCAGCCGTTGGACGCGAAGCTCTCCCACGCGTCAAAGTAAAACGGCCGGCACGGCAGCGCATTGGCGACAAGCCTGAACGAAGTGTCGAAATAATTGAGCGGGAGCTGAAACAGCTCAAACACCCTTGCAAACATATCCTGCACCGTCGCGTGCTCAAAGACCATGCCCAGAACCGTTTCACGCAGAAGGTCGTTATCCAGATGCCGCAAGATATCCCCTCCTTCAAACCCGATATTTAACCGAAATTTATCTCTCTATATTAAGATTTTATCACAGCGCAAAAGGCTTGTCAAAAAATCCACGTAAACATTTTAGGGAAAAGGCTGCAGCGTTTACCGCATTTGTCACAATAACCAAGTTTTCAAAACCC
>ENA-ORRN01001090-ORRN01001090.1-human-gut-metagenome-genome-assembly--contig:-NODE-1090-length-19887-cov-7.454468_pt1 | contig 19887 bp, 20 predicted proteins | sample MGYA00242174_ERZ509132 | MGnify/ENA primary metagenome ERZ509132 (study PRJEB26280, sample SAMEA2338671) | human gut metagenome | biome: human gut; feature: human-associated habitat; material: faeces... | reverse complement strand
GCTGCGGCTGCTGCCAACGACGCTTACGTTATCGGCGTTGACGTTGACCAGTCCTTCTCTTCCGACACCGTTATCACCTCCGCCCTCAAGGGCATCGGCGAGGCCGCTTACCTTGCTCTGACCGCCGCTTACGACGGAACCTGGGCTGAGAACTACGGCAACCAGTGCGTGACCATGGGCGCTGCGCAGGGCGCTGTCGGCCTGCCGGTCGATACCTGGTCTCTCGAGAACTGGAGCGTCGAGGAGTATGAGGATATGTTCCAGAAGATCGTCTCCGGCGAGATCGCTATCGACAACGACTTCTCCAACCTCGCTTCCACCGAGCACGTTGCTCTGAACATCGTCGAGTAATTTACCTGCACAAAACGTCGGGAAGGTTTTTCCTTCCCGACGTTTTTCTTTTTAAAACAGGAGCTGATTCTTGCAATTTGTTTGTAATATATATATAATAAATGAAAATGCATATGCACATTGCGATTCCTTGTGCAGCAAATCTGCTGGAGAAAGAGAAAGGGAGGTGGGGACATGGACACGACGCCGGAGTATGTGATCGAGATGCTCCACATTACCAAGGTATTCCCCGGAATCAAGGCAAACGATGACATTACCCTGCAGCTGAAAAAGGGCGAAATCCACGCTCTGCTGGGAGAGAACGGCGCGGGCAAGTCCACGCTGATGAGCGTTCTCTTCGGCCTGTATCAGCCGGAAGAGGGTATCATCAAAAAGGACGGCAAGGAGGTCAAGATCAACGACCCCAACGACGCCACGGCGCTTCACATCGGCATGGTGCACCAGCACTTCAAGCTGATTGATGTGTTCACGGTGCTCGACAACATCATCCTCGGCGCGGAGGACACGAAGCTCGGTTTTCTGGAGAAGAAGACCGCCCGCAAGAAGGTGCAGGAGCTTTCCGACCGCTACGGATTGAAGATCGATCTCGACGCAAAGATCGAAGACATCACCGTCGGCATGCAGCAGCGCGTGGAGATCCTGAAGATGCTGTACCGCGACAACGAGATCCTGATCTTCGATGAGCCCACCGCTGTGCTGACCCCGCAGGAGATCGACGAGCTGATGGAGATCATGCGCGGGTTCAAGAAGGAAGGCAAATCCATCCTCTTCATCACCCACAAGCTCGACGAGATCAAGGCCGTCGCCGCGCAGAACACCAAGGGCGGTGTCCGCGAGCTGTTCCGCATCGCCCGTCCTGCGCTCGTCGCCGCGATCGGCATCATGCTGTTCCAGCAGCTCGTCGGCATCAACTCCGTGATCTATTTCCTGCCGCAGGTGTTCATCAAAGGCTTCGGATTCCCCGAAAACCATGCCATCTGGGTGTCGGTCGGCATTGGCGTGGTCAACTTCGTGGCCACTATCGCGGCCACGCTTATCATGGACAAATTCCCCCGCAAGAAGCTGCTGATCTTCGGATCGGTGACGATGACCATCGCCCTCGCGGTGCTGGCCGTGCTTAACTTCACCGGCGATGTGGCCACGCTGGCCGTGCCGACCATGGTGCTGATCGCCTGCTATATCCTCGGCTTCGCGCTGTCGTGGGGTCCGATCGCATGGGTGCTCATCGGCGAGATCTTCCCGTTGAGCGTGCGCGGCATCGGCAGCTCCTTCGGTTCCGCTGCCAACTGGCTGGGCAATTTCGTGGTCTCCCAGTTCTTCCTCATGCTGCTGGCCATGTTCGGCAACAACGTCGGCGGCCCGTTCACCATCTTTGGCGTGTTCTCCGCGCTGTCCATCCCGTTCGTGCTGCGTTTCGTGCCTGAGACCAAGGGCAAGTCGCTCGAACAGATCGAAGAGGAAATGGTCCGCCGCTGATACGGCGTCGCGGCATCGACAGCCATTGAATGGGGCGGGCACTCCGAAGGAGTATTCACCCCATTCACGTTATTCAACAGCGCTCGTATGAGAAGCGGCGGATTCGATCAAGGCATTCCCGGCTTTCCTCAAGCCATGGCATGCCGATGACGAACACATGCCCCAACGTCTCATGGCGGCGCGGCTTCGGGTCGAACAATTCAAAATCGGCGCCTTTGCGCGACAAGGCGGCGGCCAACGCCAGATTGTCGGCTTCAAGGAAATCGTCGCCGCAGGTGATGATGAGCAAGGGAGGAAGATCGACGTTGAACGCCAGACCCTCAGCGGTGAGGAACTGACAGAGTCCATCCAGTCTGCCTCCGAGACCCTGCGCGGCGCGGAACTGTCCATGCAAAATATGCAGGACGCCATGGATAACTACGGCATCGATAAGCCCGATACCCGCTTCGGCCTTGAATTCGTAAACGTAAGCGATATAGTGAAGGACTGCGGCTTCGGCGCATTTGCGGACGCAGTCAAGGGCGGCGGCTCCGTGCGCTGCATCAACGTAGAGGGCGGAGTGGAGCATTTTACCCGCAAGCAGATAGATGCGTTCGGCGATCTTGTAAAGACCTACCGGGCAAAGGGCCTCGCGTGGCTGAGTATGAAGCCCGAGGGAATTCAGTGCTCCTTCGCAAAGTTCCTCACCGAGGACCAGATAAAGGCCATACTGGAGCGCGCCAACGCCAAGACCGGCGACATACTGTTCTTCGTTGCCGACGCAAAGGATACGGTAGTATATCAGGCTCTGGGTGCTCTGCGCCTTGAGCTGGGCCGCAGGCTAGGCCTCATGGACGATACCAAGTTCAACTTCCTGTGGGTAATAGAATTCCCCCAGTTCGAATGGAGCGAGGAAGACGGAAGGTACTACGCCATGCATCACCCCTTCACCTCACCTATGGATGAAGATCTGGACCTGCTGGATACCGATCAGGGCAAGGTCCGCGCCAAAGCATACGATATCGTGCTCAACGGCAACGAGATTGGCGGCGGCTCCATACGTATCCACTCCCCCGAGGTACAGGAGAAGATGTTTGAGAAGCTGGGCTTTACCAAGGAAGAGGCCTGGGAGCGCTTCGGCTTCCTGATGGGCGCCTTCAAGTACGGCACTCCTCCTCACGGCGGCCTTGCATACGGTCTGGACAGGCTGGCTATGCTCATCACCAGGGCTTCCAGCATACGCGACGTCATAGCCTTCCCGAAGGTACAGACCGCGTCCTGCCTCATGTCCGGCTGCCCCGACGTAGTAGAGCAGGCACAGCTTGAGGAGCTGCATATAGAGACTGTTCCTGATAAGGAGTAAGCCATGGCGGGAGAAGAGCTTCGCCAGACAGGCAAGGTGGTCGAGCTTAAGGGCAAGCTTGCTGTGGTACGCTTCCAGCGCAGCGACGCCTGCGGCCACTGCAACGCCTGCTTTCATTTCGGCTCAAATGAGGCGGATATCGAGATAGAAAACTCCTGCGGCGCCGGGGTAGGCGATATAGTGGCTATAGAGCTGCACAGCGGCAGCATGTTCAAGGCCAGCGCCATAGCTTACGGCATACCGCTCATTGGGCTTATGCTGGGCGTATTTATAGGCAGCAGGATAAGCAATATGTTCGCGGTAATCGGCGGCGTACTGCTCTGCTGCGGCACCTACTTTATACTCAAGGGCCTTGACCCCGCGTTTTCCAAAATGCGTGAGTTCAAGCCCCGCATGATCGAGATAGTGGGTCACGAAGACGAGCAGCAGTAATTTAAAAAAACGATATTAAATAAAGCGCGGTGATTGCAATATTGCCGCGCTTTATTTATAATCAATTAGCATGCACAAATTGGAACCTTCAGGGGGTGAAGCTATGATACAGCTTGACATTATAAGAGAGGCCGCGCCCGACGTTGCAGAAGCGATGCTGAATGAACTTTTGCGGCAGAGGAGAAATATAGAGCTTATAGCCTCGGAAAATTTTGTGTCGCCTGCGGTGATGGCGGCTATGGGCAGCCATCTTACAAATAAATATGCCGAAGGGTATCCGGATAAGCGTTACTACGGCGGCTGCGAATATGTGGACGTGGTGGAGAATATCGCGCAGGACCGCGCCTGCCAGCTTTTCGGCGCGGAGCACGCCAACGTACAGCCCAACGGCGGCTCCAGCGCCAATTTTGCAGTATACTTCGCGCTGCTTCAGCCCGGTGATAAGGTGCTGGGCATGGATCTTTCCCACGGCGGCCACCTTACTCACGGAAGCCCCGTCAATATGTCCGGTCAATACTATACCTTCTATTCCTACGGCCTCGATCCCGAGACGGAGTGCATAGATTACGACGAGGTGCGCAAAAAGGCGCTCGATATAAGACCGAAGCTGATCATTGCGGGCGCGTCGGCGTACCCGCGTGAGATAGACTATAAGAAATTCCGCGAAATAGCCGATGAGGCGGGCGCCCTCATGGTCGATATGGCGCATATCGCGGGCCTTGCGGCGGCGGGACTGCACATGAACCCCGTGCCGTATGCCGACGTTGTGACGACGACTACCCATAAGACGCTGCGCGGGCCAAGGGGCGGCATGATACTGTGCAAAAAAGAATTTGCCAACGCCATAGACAAGGCCATATTCCCCGGCACACAGGGCGGCCCGCTGATGCACGTTATCGCGGCGAAAGCGGTATGCTTTGAGGAAGCGCAAAAGCCCGAGTTCAGGGCATATCAGCAGCGGGTGATAAACAACGCAAAGGCGCTGGAGAGAAGCCTGAAGGCGGAGGGCGTAAGGCTGGTATCAGGCGGTACGGATAACCATCTGCTTCTGCTGGATCTGGGATCGGACGGGCTTACGGGCAAGGAAGTCGAGCAGCTTCTGGACAGGGCCAACATAACCGTAAACAAGAACAGCGTACCCAACGAGACACGCAAGCCTGCTGTCACCAGCGGCATAAGGGTGGGGACGCCTGCGGCTACCACAAGGGGACTTGATGAGGACGATTTTGTCATTGTGGGCAGGTTGATAGCTGACATAATAAAAAACGGAGAGGAAGCAGTGGAACGCGTCGCCGCAAAGGTGAGGGAAATAACGGATAAGTATCCGCTGTATCCCGGCGAATAGTATTTGTACCATGAACAGGCTCTGGACGAAGGATTACACCATAATAACCATAGGCAGCGTCGTATCCATGCTGGGCAACAGCATGGCCGGCTTTGCCATGAGCCTTTTCGTGCTGGACTATACCCAGTCCCCGCTGTATTACGCCATATATATGTTCCTGTATACGCTGCCACAGATAGCGGCGCCGGTGCTTGCCGGGCCGTTGATGGACAGGTTTTCCCGGCGCAGGACCATATATATGCTTGATTTCGCCTCAACTGCCATATATGCCCTGCTGGCGGGGCTGATGTACTTCGGGCTTTTCAGCTTCTGGGCATTTGCATCCATAACGTTCATAATCGGAACAATACACAGCGCCTACACCGTGGCCTTCGAAAGCTTTTACCCAATGCTGGTATCCGAGGGCAACTATATAAAGGCTTATTCGGTGCTGAGCACGCTCGAAACGCTGGTGCTGGTGATGATACCCGTATCCACCTTTTTATATAAGACGGTGGGAATGGTATGGCTGATGCTGATAAATTCCGCCTGCTTCTGCACCGCCGCCATATTCGAGACGCAGATAAGCGACGTGGAGGGCAAGAATGGGCAGAGCGGCTCAAAGTACACCTTCGGCGGCTATATGGAGGATATGAAGGAGGGTATGCGCTACCTCTGGACGGAAAAGGGCCTTTTGTATATAACCCTGTATTTCATATTCTGCTTTATGGCCACGGGTGCATCTAACGTTATAACGCTGCCTTACTTTAAAGCGGGGTACGCTGACGGCGAGTATATCTATATGTCGGTATGGGGCTTTATGGTGCTGGGACGGGTGCTGGGCGGAATGATGCATTACAGGCTGCATCTGCCGAAGAGCATAAGTTCAAAATAGCGGTGTTCGTATACGTTGTCATATCGGCCTTGGAGGGAACATATCTTTATCTGCCCCGCGCGCTAATGCGGCTCTTCTGCTTCCTGCAGGGGGTGCTGGGGGTGACCTCCTACAATATCCGCATATCCTCTACCCAGTCGTATGTGCCGGATGACCGCAAGGGCAGATTCAACGGCACCTTCCTGATGCTGACCACCATAGGCTCCCTGCTGGGGCAGCTATTGGCCGGTATGCTCACAGAAATAATGCCGATGCGCGGGGTGCTGAGCCTGTTCATGGGCATAAGCGGCGCATCGGCAGTTATCATCATGGGAAAGGGAAGGAACGCGGTAAAGCCAATATACAATAAAAAACAGTAAGCTTGCGCTAAGACCGGCTGTTTTCCTCCTTTGAAGCATCGGTGTTCTCGAGAGGGTGCTCGGCGTCGACTATAAGCTGGCGCTCACACTCGGGACAATGGCGTGGTACGCCTCCGCGGACCTTCATTAGCCGCGCTCCGCAGAAGGGGCAGCGGTAGAATATCAGTGTCTGACCGTAGCCGCCGACTATGCACACTATTGCGATTATATATGCGGCGATAAGGTTCCTGTTCATGACGTAAAGCGCTATAAGTATGCCCAGCAGCGGCACTATTTTGAAAATGTTATAGCTGAGCATCAGCCTGCGCTTGAGCTTATCCATATCCATCAGGCAAGACCTACCTTTCTGTATACCTTGCGGAGGGTCTTTCGTGCCTGAGCGGAAGCCTTTTCCGCGCCATCCGCCATTATTTTCTCGAGGTATGCTTTATCCGAAAGTATCTTCTTATATTCGTTTTGAACGGGTTCAAGTCCGGCTATTACGGCTTCGGCTACTTCGGTCTTGAGGCTGCGCCCACGGCGGGCTTGAACGCGCCGTAGCCCTGGCCGTCGAACTCCCGCTCGATCTCCTCCATACTCTTTTTGGTGAAGCAGGCGTAAATGGTCATCAGGTTGGATACGCCGGGCTTATTCTCGGGGTCGAACGCGATGAAGGTATCGCTGTCGGTGACCGCGCGCTTGAACTTTTTCATTATGACGGAAGGATCGTCCATTATGGCCACGAAGCCGTTGGGGTTAGGATCGGACTTGCTCATCTTCATGGAAGGATCCTGAAGGCTCATAACGCGGGCGCCGAATTTGGGTATGAAGCCCTCCGGGACCTTAAAGGTCTCCCCATAGGCGTTGTTGAAGCGTATGGCTATATCCCGCGCAATCTCGATGTGCTGCTTCTGATCCGCGCCGACAGGCACAAGGTCGCTCTGATAAAGCAGTATGTCGCCTGCCATCAGCACCGGGTAGGTGAAAAGACCGGCGTTTATATTGTCCGCGTGCTTTGCGGATTTATCCTTGAACTGCGTCATTCTGGAAAGCTCGCCCATATAGGTGTTGCAGCACAGCACCCAGTTAAGCTCAGCGTGCTCGTGAACGTGGGACTGCACAAACAATACGGATTTTTCGGGATCTATGCCGCAGGCCAGCAGCAGCGCCACAGTCTCGCCGGCGCGCCTTCTCAGGTCGGTGGGGTCCTGACGAACGGTCAGGGCGTGAAGATTGGCGACGCAGTAATAGCAGAGCCTGTCATCGGTCTGCAGGAGCTTCCAATTTTTGAGCGCACCAACATAATTGCCCAGAGTTGGTGAACCTGAGGGCTGTATGCCGCTGAGTACTGTCTTCTTTTCCTGTTCTGCCATTTTATTTATATAACCTCCATGATTTCACCTGTTCATATTGAAATATTATACTTTATTTGACTCGGGATAGCAACATTCCCTTGTTTGACCTTTTGCGCGATGCTACAATATAAAATACAAATAATCAAACTGGAGGCAAGCATGAGCCACCGCGCCCTTTACAGGCAATACCGGCCCGCCACATTCTCCGAGATGATAGGGCAGGAGCATATAACCACAATACTGAAAAACCAGGTGAAGTCAGGCACGACTGCCCATGCCTACCTTTTCGCGGGCACCAGGGGAACCGGCAAGACCAGCGCCGCGCGCATACTCGCAAGGGCGGTGAACTGCGAAGCGCCCGTAGATGGCGAGCCCTGCGGCCGCTGCCGCTCCTGCAAAATAAGCGCCGGGGAGTGCGCGGATATAATCGAGCTGGACGCTGCCAGCAACACCGGCGTGGACGATATGCGCGACATAATCGAAAAGGCGCGGTTCATGCCTCTTGAGCTGAAGCACAAGGTATACATAATCGACGAGGCGCACGCGCTTTCCGCCAACGCCTTTAACGCCCTGCTGAAAACGCTGGAGGAGCCGCCGCCCCACGTAACGTTCATACTGGCCACCACCGAGCCCCACAAGATACCTGCGACGATAATCTCCCGCTGCCAGAGAATGGATTTTCACCGGCTCGGCGTATCCGACATGGTCAGGCGCACCGAGGAGGTGCTTCAGCGCGAAAACGCCCATATAGAGCGCGACGGCCTGCTGGCCATAGCCAGAGCTGCCGAGGGCGGCATGCGTGACTGCCTCTCCCTGGCGGACCAGTGCCTGTCATTTTGCGGCAATAAAGTCAGCACACAGGACGTTTACAGCGTGCTGGGCAGCATGGAGGATGGCTTCCTGTTTGACATGGCGGAGGCTGTACTTTCCAGCGACCCGGCAAGGGCGCTGGAGCTGCTGGATCAGGTAGTTCGGGATGGCCGTGATTTGAAGGTGTTTTTACATGACCTGACGCAGCACATGCGTTCGCTGCTTTTGACGAAGCTTTGCGGCCATTGCAGCGATATACTGGACTGCACCGAGGACTCTATGAAGCGGTACGAGGAGCAGGCAAAGGAAGCAGGCGAAACGCGGCTTTTAAGATGCAGCGAGCTGCTGTTGCAGGCCGAGGGCAGGCTTCGGACAGTTACAATGCCGAGGGCGCTTATAGAAAGCACGCTTGTGCGCATATCCCGGCCCGAGGAAAAGCGCACCATGGACGACCTTATGGAGCGCATCGAGGTTCTCGAGCGGCAGGTACGGGAAGGGGCGCCCCGGCGCACAGCAATTGCCGAGCCGATACCTATCGGGGAAAAGCCTGACGCCGATGAGTATCCCTGCGACTACGGCTTTGAGGAGCCGCCGGAACCCGAAGATGTGCCGCCCTTTGATATTGACGAGCCAATAAGGACTGCGCCTGCGTCAAAGCCGGAGAAGCCAAGCCCCGCACATCCGGCAAAACCGGCAGAGACGGCGGGCAGCATGTCCCCGCAGAAGCTGTGGAAGGCTATACTGGATAAGCTTGGAGAGACGGAGCGCACCATGGCGGTTTCCGGAATGTACGGCAAGGGAAGCGCCATAAACGGCAATGTGCTGGAGGTGGCTTTTGAGAGCGAAATAATATATCGCATGATGAGCGCGCCGGGAGCGCTGGAGAAGGTCAACGGAGCGGCAGATAAGGTGGCGCCCGGGTATACGGTGCGCATGACGCACAACTCCGGCGGGGACGATATAGAGAGCACCGGCAGGGCGTTGTTTGGCAGCAACTTCAGGATAGAGAACTGATAAGCAACAAAAAATCAGCCATTTGCGATGCGAATATTAAAAAAACGTGTCGCAAATGTGGAAAATAGCTTTTAAATTACCTATTATGCGGCGCTGCGTTGAACAGGGCCGCAAATTATGTTATACTGTTATACAAGTAAAATCCCGGAGGTATGTTGATGGCAAAGGGCGGTTTCCCCGGAATGGGCGGGGCGAATATGCAGCAGCTGATGAAGCAGGCGCAGAAGATGCAGCAGGATATGCAGCGCATGCAGCAGGAACTCCAGACCCGCGAGTTTACGGCTACCGTAGGCGGCGGCGCGGTCAGGGCTACGGCATACGGCAGCAAGGTGATAAAGTCTATCGAGATAGACCCTGCCTGCGTGGATCCGGATGATGTTGAGATGCTTCAGGACCTGGTGCTGTCCGCCGTCAACGAGGCCATGCGCATGGCGGAGGAAGCCACGAATTCCGAGGTCAGCAAGCTTACTGGCGGAATGGGATTGGGCTTCTAAAAACATATGGCAGACCCAATAAGCAATCTGGTCTCCCAGCTTTGCAGATTGCCCGGCGTAGGTACCAAGAGCGCACAGCGCCTCGCCTACTTTATACTGGACATGCCCGAGAGCGAAGCACGCGAGATAGCAAAGGCCATAAACGACGCAAGGGACAAGATACACCACTGTCCCGTTTGTGGCAACTACACCGATACGGATCCCTGTGCCATATGCCGCGACGCCAGCCGCAAGACCGGTGTAATATGCGTGGTTAGGGACGCAAGGGATGTGGTAGCCATGGAAAAGATGCGGGAATTCCGCGGCACATACCATGTGCTGGGCGGGACGATATCCCCAATGGATGGCATTGGCCCGGACGATATACGCATAAAGGAACTTTTGCAGCGTATAGATGAAGGCGGGGTAAGCGAAGTGATACTGGCTACCAATCCGGACGTAGAGGGGGAAGCCACTGCGGTGTATATATCCAAGCTGCTCAAGCAGCGTGGGGTGAAAGCCACGAGGATAGCCCACGGTATACCCATCGGCGGAAATCTTGAATACGTGGACGAAATGACATTGCTGAAGGCAATGGAAGGCAGAAGGGAAATGTAAAGAATTTTTTAAAAAATTTGCAACCTTTTGGACGCCTGAAGCGTCTTATACTATAGAGCGAAGAAAACACCCATATCACCCGAAAGGAGAGGTAAAGATGAAGCGCATAACCGCACTATCCACCATTGCTGTTGCCGTGATAGCACTTATTATAGGCCGCACATTCTCGGCAAACGTAATGAGCAGCGACCGCGTCATGGCGGACGTGCGTCAGAGCTATCGCAGCGCCTCACTGGTGGTGTCGGGTGAATGCATACAAAAGATAAATTCCGGCGACAATGCCCAGAGCCGTATTCTCATAGATGAGGTAATAGCCGGAAACGCCGGCAAAGGCTCCAAGATACTTGTAAAGGGCAGTTATACCGTAGGCGAAAAGTATCTGCTCTATCTTACGGAGGGCAACGAGGTGCAGTATGCCGAGGACGAGGCAGACTATTGCTCCACCTCCGCGGATAACTTTGTGATCCGGGACGGAAATGTGGAATACGGCGGCTCGCGGATAAAGATCAGCGAGTTCAAAAAGGAAATGGACGCAATCTCAAAGGTCATCACTGCGCCTTCAAAGAACTACTACTACAATGATATCAGATCGCTTGTAAACGCCTCGGAGAATATATTCATAGGCCGTGTAAACAGCGCGTCTCATATGCGCAGCACCAAATTCCGCACCCAGGACGGCGGAAGCACAGTCGAAAAGAAGGCGCCATCCGCAAATCTTACCATCAGTGTATACGGAAACATAAAAGGCGATATAGGCTACGGTCAGGAAATAAATCTGGTATATGTTCCTTCAGCCAGCGAAAACATGACGGATGCCGGCACCCTCCAGCCCAAGCCGGTGAGCGCCGACAAAGCGGTAAAGCTTTCCGAGGGCGATACCTACCTGTTCTTCCTTGCGGAGGATCCTGACCCCAAGCAGGATCACTGCTTCCCGGTAAACTCCATACAGGGTTGGATAAAGGTGGAAAATGATAAGCTGACCGTGTCCGATGAGAACGGCGTGGCGAGGGGATACACAGACCTCTCTCAGCTGGTAGCCGATATAAACAAGGTAAAATAAAAATCAGACGATAGCAAAGCAGTCCCCGCCTTATGGCGGGGACTGCCTTATGTATAAATGCGGCCGGCGCGTTAAGCTTAGCCCTGCTTTGAGCTTTCCTCACAAAGCTCATCCAGCGCCTGCTGGGCCTGCTCCCACTGGGAATAGAGGGCATCGATCTCGGCCTGCTTGTCGTCTGCCTTTTTTGCAAGTTCTGCGGATTTTACGTAGTCCGATGCTATCACTGGCGAAGCGAGTTTTTGATTTATGTCTTCAAGCTCCTGCTCAGCGGCCGCAATGCGCTCCTCTGCTCGGCGGACAGCGCCCGCCGCCCGGTTCAGTATGCTCTGGCGCTCCTTTTGAGCCTTGTAGCTGTTGGGCTTTTCCGCCTTGGGGGAGGCAGCTTCAGCTGAGGGCTGAGGCCTTCGCGCAATTGCTTCAAGGTAATCGTCATAGCCGCCTATGTATTCAGTAAGTCCGTCTTCCTCCATGTAGAGTATGCGGTCCGCCATGCGGTTGACCAGGTATCTGTCGTGGGTGATTATGAGCATGGTACCCTCGTAATCCTCCAAAGCGGCCTCAAGAGCCTCCCGGGAGGATATGTCAAGATGGTTGGTAGGCTCATCGAGCAGCAGCAGGTTGGCCCCTGAAAGCATAAGCTTGAGAAGCTGTATGCGTGCCTTCTCGCCGCCGGAAAGGGCACCTATCTCGTTGAATACCTCGTCGCCGCGAATGAGGAACGCCGCCAGGGCGGAACGGACTTGGGTAAGGTCCATTCTTGGGTATGCGTTGTGTATTTCCTCAAGTGCGGTGCTGTTGGGATCAAGGGAGGTCATGGTCTGCTCGTAGTAGCCGGGCTGCACCTTGGCGCCCAGACGCACAGTGCCGGAATCCTGCCTTTCAAGGCCCATTATTATCTTCATGAGGGTGGTCTTGCCGCAGCCGTTCGGCCCCAGCAGGAATACACGTTCTCCCTTGCGGATATGCATGGAGGCGTTTTTGAACACCGGCTTACCGTAGGACTTGCTCAGCTCTTCGCACATAAGCACATCGTTGCCGCCTACTTCCCTCGCGGTGAACTTGAAATGTATGGAGGAGGTGTCCTTTTCGGGAGCTATCAGCTCCGCCTTCAGCCGTTCTATCTGCTTGAGCTTCGCCTCGGCGGTAATGAAATTGTGAGCCTGGCCCCAGCGGCGCTGCTGCTCTACAACGCCCTCAAGGCGGTGTATCTCTTTCTTCTGATTGGCATAGTGCCTGCGCAGTATTTCGTTGCGGGTGCTCATCAGTTCCACGTGGCGGGAATAGTTGCCGTTGGTGGCGGTGAGCCTGCCGTTTTTTATTTCAAGGGTGCGGTTTGTCACTCTGTCCAGAAAGTACCTGTCGTGGGATATGACTATAAACGCCCCTGCGTAGCTCTTGAGAAAATCCTCAAGCCAGGTGACGCTTTGTATGTCAAGGTGATTGGTAGGCTCGTCAAGCAGCAGCAGTTCCGCGCCGGAGAGCAGCAGCTTTGCCAGCTGGGCCTTGTTGCGCTCTCCGCCGCTCATGTCGCTGAGAGGCTTGGCGAATTCGCTTTCGGTAAAGCCGAGACCCAGGAGAGTGCTGCGTACCCTGCTCCTGAAGGTCAGGCCGCCCTCCCGCTCGTACCGTTCGTTGAGGGATTGCTGATGGGAAATAAGAGAGGATACGTCGCTGCCGCCATTGGATATTTCCTCGGAAATACGCTCAAGCTCCTGCTCTATACGTATGAGGTGGTCAAATGCCGCTACTGTGGATTGGTACAGTGTATCCGAGGTGTTCTCCACGTTTTGACGCATGAATCCCATGCGGGCGCCCTTATGTTTCATCACGGAGCCGGTGTCAGGTGCTTCCTCGCCTGTGAGTATGCGAAAAAGGGTAGTTTTGCCGCACCCGTTTACCCCTACCAGGCCCACCTTGTCCCGGGGGGCTATCTCGAAGCTTACCCCGTCGAAGAGAAGACGGGCGGAATAGCTCTTGCTTATGCCGCTTGCGGCTAATAGTGCCATGGTAAAATACAGTTCCTTTGCCGAAATATTGGATCGAATTATATTTTACACTAATATTACTGCTATTGCCATACGGTTTTTACGCCTAAAGGGACAGCGAAGCATATTGTTCATTGGACAAAATATGTCAGTATGCGCTATAATTATCAAGTATGGAAGCTACTAATGATTTGCGGAAAAACCAAAGGAAAAACAGACAGGATAGGCGCCCCATGATGAAGCGGCTCAGAATACCGCTCCTTACTGCGGGAGGCGTTGTGCTGTGCGCTTTTGTGCTGATACCCATGGCCTTTGATACTCTCGACATAGGACCGGAGATAGTGGAAGTATCCAAGTCCATGCTTCATATGCCAAGCCCCACCCCGACGGCGGAGGTGGCGGAGAACTTTGCCATTACGGCAGCTGCGCCTAAGGATGCAGCGGAGGCTCCCTCAAAGTACCGGCTGCTGAAGCTCGGCGATACAGACCCTGTGGTGGCGGACATACATGAGAGGCTGGCGGAGCTGCAGTATATGGACGGCGATGAACCCTCGGAGTATTTTGGCGAGCCTATTGAGGCGGCGCTGAAGCGTTTTCAGCGCATACACCACATGAAAGAGACGGGCGAGGCGGACGAGCTGACACAGGAGATGCTCTTCTCGGATAAGGCCGCCATGTATAAGCTTCAGCAGGGCGACGAGGGAGAGGACGTGGAGTCCCTTCAGGAGCGCTTGCAGGATTTGGGCTACGAGGTGGAAAAGACCAACGGCTACTTTGGCGTGGCCACGGTAAAGGCGCTCTCCTCCTTCCAGAAAAAGAACAAGCTTGACGCCACCGGCGTTATGGATACCGACACGGCGGATATACTTTACTCAAACAATGCAAGGCCCAAGGTGGATCCAACCCCTTCGCCTACGCCTAAGCCCAGAGCCACGCCTACGGTAAAGCCGGCGAAAACGCCCAAGATCAGCGCCACGCCCAAGGTTGGGAATGAAAGCATAGGTACTACCAAGACGGCCGACCCCGGCGCGCAGATCGAAAACACCCCCAAGACGGGCGGAGGCGGCAATGTTTCCGCTGCTACCGGCAGTGTGGACGGATTTATCGCCACGGCCATGGCTCAGCAGGGAAAACCCTATATCACGGCGGATGAGGGCCCGGACAGCTTCGATTGCAGCGGCCTCGTATATTACTGCCTTTCAAACAACGGCGTAAAGGTGGGCCGGATGAGCGCAAAGAGCTATGCCGTAATAGACAGCTGGGAAACCGTCTATTCCACCGGCGATCTGCGCCCCGGCGATTTGCTGTTCTTCTGGAACAGCGGCAGAACGCGCATTTATCATACCGGAATATGGCTGGGAGGCGGAAAATACATACATGCCTCTTCCTCTGCGGGGCAGGTAGTGGTCAGCGGCTGGAGCGACTGGGCTAAAAACAGCTTCAGCCACGGCAAGAGGGTATACTAAATTAAAAATATCAAGGAGGAGAATGGCTATGAACAGAGAAGAGGCATACGAGCTTTTGCACAAGTACATGAAGGGCGAGAACTACATTCAGCATTCCATGGCAGTTGAAGCCATAATGCGGGGCCTGGCCAAGCGCCTTGCGCCTGAGGACGTAGAGTATTGGGGCATCGCCGGCCTTTTGCATGACCTTGATGAGGAGCAGTGCGACTGGCGCAACCACCCGGAGGTACACGGCCCCACCAGCGTGAATATACTGCATGAGAACGGCGTGAACGACCCTGTGCTTGAGGGGGCCATAATGGCTCACAACCCTCTTTGCGGAAAAAAGGCGGGTACCACAATAGAATACGCTCTGCTGGCGGCAGACCCAATGAGCGGCTTCTGCAAGTCTGTGGCGCAGATATACCCGGATAAAAAGATTGCCAGCGTAAAGCACAAGAGCGTTGTAAAACGCTTCAAGGAGGTGCGCTTTGCCGCGGGAGCGAACCGGGAATACATGAACGCCATAGTTAATACGGGCCTTACACTGGACGACCTAATAGATGTTGCGCTGGAGGAGATGACCGCCATAGCGGATAAGCTCGGCCTGTAAACAAAAAGCCCCAGATAGCTAAAAATAAAGGCAGCGAATATAAATCGCTGCTTTTTTATGTGCTTTTTTTGTTTTAACCCTCATCATCAGCGTCGAGATTGTCTATGGCGTATTGCAGGCACTGAATCACCAGAGCGTTGAGGGATGTGATTCTTGTCAATCTCTTAAAATAATGATCCGCAGCATCTGCATCCCCATTTCCCATACACTGTCCAATGACCGTTATAAATACGGGACCCATAGCGACTCCCGCCAGCGCAGCCAACGACCAGATACTTTGTGCAACACCATTTGCAGCAATCTGATAGGTTCCAAAAAGTGCAACGATACTGCTTAATGCTACTTTGACTAACTGGAACACACCGTTTTCCATCCCATTTGGAATAGCGATTTTTAGAATTTGTTTCATGAAATTCACATTCCACCGGAAGATCCACTTGCAGCGATAGAACACTTCATTTTTTCTCTGAAAACAAAGTACTGTAATCACCACGGCTGAAAATGTCCGAGCGATCAGTGAAGGGTATGCAACACCTGCAACACCTGCACGCAAAACAAATACACCAATGAAATTTCCAATAACATTGATGATATTGGAAATTACCGACAAATACATGGTCACACTGGTTTTTCCAATACTGCGAAAAAGGGCAGCGCCAGCATTGTAAACCGCCAATGCCGGATAGGAATATGCAGAAATCCTAAGGTATGTAATACAAGAGTGCATCACAGAATCTTCCACTTTACCGAACATCAGACGAAGCATCCCTTCATTTCCAATTAGAACCATCGCTGCGATCAGTATGGAAAAAATCGCAGAAAATGAAAGAAGCTGACTGGCGGATTCTCCAGCGTCATCATTTTTCTTTCTACCAATATACTGGCTGATCACAACCGCCCCTCCAGATGCCAATGCTGTAAACAGATAAATAAAAATAGTATTGATCTGATTTACCAGTGAAACACCGGATACTGCCGCTTCTCCTGCGTAGCTGACCACCAGTGTGTCCGCCATCCCTACAAGCATTATCAGCAGCTGCTCTAAAAACAGGGGAATAATCATAGCCATCAACTTCTCGTTTGAAAACAGAGCTGTTTGCTGATTCATGCCTTTTCCTCCACTAAGATTTTACAATTTATGCCTTTCTTCTGCTCTGTGAGGTTATCCTTCTGAGTCCTTTCACTGTGTAAAAGCCGATAAAGACCCATAGTCCCATCATGGTGATATACCCTGCAAATACAGAAACTGCACTCTGTTCAAAATCAAAAAACACAAACGCCTGTTTAAGGAACATATAGGAGAGAATATTTTCCTTATGGAAACAGTACGCTCCATACCCCGAAATAAAAATTGCTATAAAACACATCAGCCATACAAACACAGCAGGGGTTTTCTTTCTGTTACAAAGTCTGCGGAACAGTCCAAGAACCATGCTCCAATGAAATCCTAAATGAATACTCATCAGCACAAATCCCCAATAAGATGCCGCCAGATGCATGGTTCTCGCTGTTGCCATCGGTCCTTGAATGGGTAATCCCGCAAAAATGTGACGGGACAACACAATTCCACTAAACCCCAAACACAGCATAGAGATAAGGACACTGATATTGATGAGCGTCTGCATTGTCCGCAGCAGGGTATATTTCCCTTTGAACAGGCTACCATACCACCGGATATTCAGAATGTTATGTAGCAAAAACAGTACAAGCATCCCTGTTCCAAACCACTCATGAAGTTCCTGCCCGGTAATTTGATAGGACATTAGAAGAAGCAGCAGCACTGTCATCAGGAAGTCAATTCCCCTTTTAATTTTCATTTTTGCCTTCAAATAGCATCTCCCCCTTCCTGTGTCCATATCTGATATTCTGGTTATTCTTCAAAATTCAAGCCAAGACCGTTTACCCATTCCATAACGGTATCCTGAGAATCGCTGCCATTTAGCCGCCGTCCATCAAGCCAAGTAGCTCCGCTGGTGAGACGCTCCAGATTGGACGCACTGGAACCAATGCCGCTGCCACCGGAAGTGCAGAAAGGAACAATGGTCTTGCCGGAAAAGTCATAGCTTTCCATGAAAGTGCTGACGATTCTCGGTGCCTCTCCCCACCAGATGGGATAGCCAACGAATATGATGTCATACTGCTCCATGTTCTCAACAGAACCGGAAATTGCGGGACGGGCATTGGGATCGTTCATTTCAATCGTAGTACGGCTGTTGTTGTCATTGTAGTTAAGGTCTGCATCTGTATAAGGATCTTCAGGAACGATTTCGTAAATGTCTGCGTTCAGACCATTTGCGATATGCTCTGCCACGCCCTTTGTGGTACCTGTCGCAGAGAAGTAGGCAACCAAAACCTTATGATCCTGTACATCTTGATTGTCCGTATTCTCCATATCTGTACTGTTTTCCGCAGAATTGGTATCAGCTTTACTTTCCACGGAAGTATCTTCTGTAGGTGGTTGCTCTGTCTGGCTTGCAGAATTTCCGCAAGCTGCAAGCCCCAAAATCATAGTCATAGAAAGTAAGATAGCGATTGCTTTTTTCATTATAAATACCTCCATCATTTTTTTATTTTACAGATTATATAATCGATTGCATCAAGTGACTGCTGCTTTTCATGTACCTCATCAAGCAATTTGTACCGATATTTTCGCAACATCCTTATCTGCATTTCTTGATCTTCACATCCTGAAATTTTTGCGATTTCTTCTTTGCTTAATCCGGCGTTTATAAGGGACTCATAATCCGGTTTCATGAAATGGCACTCCCTCCTCAATAAAAAATATAGGTGCAGAAATGAAAGCTGTTTGCTTTATCTCTACACCTATATAATAATTTTCTAATTGAATTATATCAAATACTTAGTTTTTATGGATTGTCCATGCCTAAAAAGCATTGAATATGTTTGATGAATTTTGTGGTTGCTAAGCTAAACGGCTGACCACGTTTCCATGCCAATACACTTGTTGCTGTAAGTGGCGGATCAAGCGGTCTGAATGTAACCTTTGATTGATCCCAGAAGGGTACAGCCCCTTCAATCACCAATGAATATGCCAAGCCGCCATTCACCATAATTGCGCTATTCGTACTTAAATTGCTGGTAAAAACAATATCCAGTTTCTCATAGTAGTTGCCAAACCAACTTGCCAACTCGCTCTGCACATTCATACGCCTTGGAAGAATCAAAGGCAGTACAGACAAATCTTTTGCGCTTACCGTTTCTTTCTTGGAGAGTGGATCATCCGATTTCATCAGAAGCACCCATTTTTCCCTTATATTCAAGCGAATAAATTCATATTTTTCCATATCAACCGGCTCAAGAAGCAAACCAATATCCAGTAGTCCCTTCTCCATTTGTTCCTTTACCAAATCTGCTGTGGCTGTAAAAATGTCAAAAGTAACACGGGGATATTTCTGACGAAAGGACTCAATTATTTTAGGAAGAAGTTGTACAGCAGCAATTTCTCCACACCCAATGGAAATTTTACCTTCCACCTGTTCCTCTTGCTCCACTAATTCTTTTTCTGTCTTATCTACAAGCTGCAAAATTTCTTCCGCACGACGCCGAAGAAGGATTCCTTCATTTGTCAATTTGATTTTCCGTGTCCCTCTATCAAACAGCTTTACACCAATATCTTCCTCCATCTGTGCAAGCTGACGTGAAAGTGTCGGCTGCGTGATATGTAAAACTTCTGAGGCTTTTGTGATACTTTCTTCCCTTACTACAGTCAGAAAATATCGTAGAACTCTAATTTCCACGAAAAATACCTCCCAAATTCATCATGCTTAATAAGCATATTTTAACGTATCTATACTCGAAAGGCAATAAAAAACATCCCTGCAGCGTAATATGCGGGAACCCTCTCGTTTCTTAGTCTATATCTCTTTCAGGCGCCTGTAGAAGGTTGATCTCGATCTGATACCAGTGCGATGCATGGCTTCTTCTTCCGTTACTTTATGGTTGCGGAAATCCTCAGCGATTTGGCGGAACAGATTTGGATCGACTGCAATCTTCTTTCGACCAGCGTATTTTCCGCTGTTCTTTGCCAGTGCGACGCCTTCTTGGTGACGCTGCTTATTCTGCTTCGATTCCATTGATTCCTGAACCATGAGCAGGTTTAGCAGCAGACTGCATTCCTCTTCAGATAGCTGGCGCGAGTCTGTTTCATCCCAGATATGAGCGCCACTCCTCAAAATCTGAAGGAGAATCTTTCTGAGCTGGTGGCTGGTCTTCGCGATACTTTGAAACCCCTGAATCGAAACAAGGTCGGCTGGCTGGAGATCGGGCGGCAGGCTGTTGATCGATTCAAATGTGATAGTCCGAGCAGCTTCTGCCCGCTCAACGATCAGGTTATCG
>ENA-ORRN01001085-ORRN01001085.1-human-gut-metagenome-genome-assembly--contig:-NODE-1085-length-19922-cov-4.341823_pt1 | contig 19922 bp, 13 predicted proteins | sample MGYA00242174_ERZ509132 | MGnify/ENA primary metagenome ERZ509132 (study PRJEB26280, sample SAMEA2338671) | human gut metagenome | biome: human gut; feature: human-associated habitat; material: faeces... | reverse complement strand
GAGCCTGTCAAGGACGCGCAGCGAGGCAAAGCCGACTCCTTGACTGACACGGACGGCTGTGCGACCCGGCGAACTGCCTGTAATTCTCCTGTGAATCCCGGTACATTGCCCAATGGAATCCCGGAAATTGTCGTGATATACTGAATAACAATCGGAATACTGGCACGGTTATGATTGGGAAAACCGAAGCCAGAGGATCAAGTCAGACCGAGAGCGTTGGATTCCAAAGATCGAGCGCAACATGGCACGCGATAAAGAAGTAAATGCAGCGTTAGAGGCAGAAGGCTGGACTGTGATCCGCTTTTGGAAACGGCAGATTCGCAAGGAGCTGGATAAATGTGTCGATGAGGTCATGAAGATAATTATTATCAAAAACAATAAGTTAATATGAAGTGTTTCGGAGGATAATGTCAACAGAATTGTACTTCTATCAGAGGCAGAATGGAAAGGAATATGCTATGAAGCAAAGCAGATTAGACAGGCTTAATCCTGATAAAACCCCAAAACATCTCCGGAAGAAAATGTCTGAGCAAGAATTCTTTAACGATTATTTGGAAGGAAAAAAACAAAATGCTCGGCTCTATGGCGAATATGTTGAATATGCTGAAAATCTCGCATCAAAAGGCATGGCCGCAATAATTGATGCAATTGATTCGAGCTTTTATCCTGAGCAGTTTCTGTCCCGTTTTAGTGACATAGAAAACGAAGGTGTTCGTCCCTCAGCCGTTCTGATTTACAATATCTGTCATATTCCGCCTTCTGAGCAAGTATCTCGGTTTAGCCATCTGCTGTCGAGGAAACCAGCATGCATAATAGGCGATTATCACTCATCATTTATTCCTGATGATGTTGCCATTTTTATAATGGAAGACTCTACTGGAGACTATTCTCTTGCTAAAGAAATCATACAGAACACAAACATTTTAGGGCATTCCAAATGCTATGTTTTTGTTTCACACAGCCACAAAGACATTGCTAAAGTGAGAAAGGTTAGAAATCTACTTGAAAATCACAATTTTGAGCCTATCCTTTTCTATCTGCGCTGTATGGATAATGGAAATGAGGATACGGAAAAGCTCAGAGACTTAATTCATAAAGAAATTGATTCAAGAGAATGGTTTTTATACCTTGAAAGTGCTAATTCAAAATCCTCGGATTGGGTGCAAGATGAAATCGAGTACATAAAAAAAGAGAAAACCATGTGATAAAAAAGATATGCATTGATTCTCTTTCGGAAGATGATCTGAACAGCTCGGTATTCGACTTGATTGACAAATTAAGCGTATTTATTAGTTATTCGCATAGTGATGTTGAAATAGCTAAAGTGTTTTATGATGAGTTTTGCAACTACGGGCTGAGTGTTTTCTTTGACCAAAATGAACTTAAAGTAGGAAAATCTTGGTCTGATCAAATTGAAAAAGGCATTAATGATGCTTCCGAAAAAGGCGGAGTAGTATTATTGTTGACTAAAGACAGCCTACATTCCCACTGGATACGATACGAACTGGAAAAAGCAATAGCCTCAAATGGAAGAATATATCCCATTTATTTGGATGAGGATTCTAACATTGACACTGATCTTTTTCCGGATTCCCTCAAATCTATACGCTTTATAAGATGCCAGCCTAATACTGAGAGTATCCACACATGTGTTTTTGAAATAGTAAAAGACATAAGAAGCAGATATCAATTATGAAGTAGCTGCTGTTAGGTGGTGAAGCATTTGCTTGATGTTGGAAACATCTATCTGACTGAATCCGAGTTAGAAAAATGCCGCGAGTTCGCCCTTGTCAGCGCACGTTCCCAACAGGCGATTGAGTTTGGACAGCGCACAACAAAAGCGCGGTCAGTAAATGAAATTGCCCGTGATAATCTGATCGGGAAAATTGCCGAAGTAGCATTCAGCAAGATGATGAAAGAAAACAGGTGTGAACAATGCACGCATATTACAAGAAATCCAGAACCGAGAAGGGTAACTCTCGAGAATCAGACATCAAGCGACTACGATAATTCTCCTTTGCAATTCCAAACTCATTATACGCTTGGACGAAAAGCTCCAACACCGCTTGAAGCGTTTCGAGTTTGTGTGGAAAACAGCGACTTCGGCGGCGTAGAATAGGGATATAAGGCCTTAAATCTGCATTAATACCCTCAGCAGTGTAGGTGTCATTTTTGTTGTTTACATTACGGATGTGTTTGCCGGGATAAACAACATCAACATAGCCGAGATAACCATCCGTGCAGTAAAAGTCTGCCTCAGGACCGCTGTCAACAATTCGTTGAATACGCAGCGCTGATTTATCAAAAGCCACGTCAAACCCTACTATCTGGCGCGGTGCTCGACTTACCATAGTCATTATATAGGCATTTTCACGGGTTTCCTTTGTAGACTTTTGGCCCACAAACCAATATAGCTCATCCAGCTCTAAAGTTTTGGGATTAGCTTTTGGGGTAGGTGCTGTTTTTTTAATCCAGTTATAAACATTGGCTTTGCTGAAGCCGAATATCTTACCAACACCTCTCCCGCTTGCTCCGGCGTAGTAGGCTTTAATTGCCATTTCACGAACTTCCTCAGGATACTTTCGTGTTTTCGGTTCAAAGGTGTCGTATTTTCTGCACTCCTTGCAGAAGCATCTTTGCGTTCCCGAACGATTCTTCCCTGCGTTTACCTGATTCTCAACTTTTCCGCATACAGGACATTTCCTTGCTGCGTTTTCTTTTGCTTTTCTCATGCCTTTATTATACCATATTGTGCGCTATTCGTCCACTCCTTTATCTTGAATAAAGTGGAAAAAGAAGGTATAATATCAACATCGAATGAATCTTGTCGAATTGTCGAGATGAGTTGATAGCGGCGGTTCAGATAATGGTCTGATCATAATCCATATTAGAGTTTCAGCAAGTTGCAAGCAGCCTACTGAGGAGGTGTTCCCATGAGCAAGAAATATACACGTTATCTTTCAGTCGTCCTTCTGGCAATCATCGTATTGCTTACGCTTCCTCTTACCACAAACGCGGAGTCCCTTCGCTGCAAGAAAATCATTTCTGTTGTATATGACGACTCCGGCAGCATGAGCGGCAATAACGAAGCCTATGCCAACTACTCCATGCAGACCTTTGCCGCAATGGTCAACAAGGGGGATGAGCTTTACATAACCTATATGTCCGACTGCATGAACAGTAGAAGAATCGACACATCCGATCTTCTGAACGCTGTCGGCAATATCAGAAATCATGCGTCAAACGGCAATACTCCCTACGAAGCCGTCGAAACCGCCATGAATCGGCTGAAGCAGTCAAAGGACTCCGATCCCAACACACAATACTGGCTCGTTGTGTTTACGGATGGCGGCTTTAATAGCACTGCAATCCCGGAGGTCGAAAGGGCTCTTGATAAGTTCAGCCGGTCTCAAATGGTTAACGGCTCAGAACCGCACATTATCTTTATGACTATCGGGGACGAGTACGGCGCATACACTCCGCACCCCTCTAACCCTGATATCAAGATCATAACCGCGAACAGTGGTCGTGACGTTGCTGACAGCCTATTCGAAATCGCTTCCAGCGTTACCGGAAGGTTCAGGGTCGACTCCTCTGCGATAACATTCACTGACGATCATACCCTGACTGTTTCCTCGAATATCCCGCTTCTCAACATAAGCATCCTCGTTCAGAATGTTGACGCGGAGGTTGTTTCTTTACTCGACCCCGATATGATGCCTGTTCCCATTAAACATGAGATTCCGGTCAGCATACCGAATCGTATCCTAAATCATCTGGATCCGGATATTGCCAATATGCACGGAGTGATAACCCTTGCCGGTGAGGATGGGAAGAATATCTCCGCCGGTCGTATAACGGTAACTCTGTCCAAAGCGATCAGCCCCGAAGATATAGTTATCATGTTTGAGCCCGCTATCGAACTGAAGGTCAAGTTCTATAGCGACGGTCAGGAGATAACCGATCCCGACCTCATAGCCGTGACCATGCCGAAACTCGTCGCTAAAGCCGCTGTATACGAGTACGGTACCGACGTGGAGATACTGGAATCACTGCTCCCGAGCGGTTATACGAAGACTATGGAGCATTCTATCGACGGCAAGACAATAACGTCCAACGACTCGTTCATCGTCGATCCGCTGAAAGCCGAGGTCGGGAACAACAGAGTCCACGCCGAGCTCGATCTTGAAGGCTTCTTCCACCTTGAAGACACCGTCGATTTTTCTCCCGCGCTCATGCAGATCGACAGCATTACCGCCGAGCTCGAATATGACGGCAGTCCTCGCAGAGTGGTTAACGGTATAGCTGACGGTAACGAAGTGGTATATGTGACCAGACTCAATGACAACCATACCGGCTACCGCTTTACGATCTGCGTTGACGGGGAGCCCATAGACAAGCAGACCGCGCTTGCGCTCGAGGATAAGTTCAGGGAGTGCATCCATGCGGATTTTGACAACTACATTGTTGAGGTCAAGGACGACGGATCCTTCCTTGTGTATCCGACCAAGCAGCCGTGGTATGTGCCGACGCTCATCTATTATCTCAGGCATCAAGGAGAACAGACTGTTGGGGTCACCATTGACGGAATGAGCGCGGAAGGCAAGCTTGATTTCAATCTGTTCTACGATCCGTGGGAGATCATCATCCCCATACTCTGGATGCTGCTGATACTCTACATTATCTGGTGGATACTGTTCAAAAAGCACTTCCCGAGGGTTACGCTCTGCATGGGCCACGGCAGGCGGAATCAGTTCGGACAGATAACCTACAACAACAGCGATAGCGATCAGATCGACCTTAACTGGCTCGGCTGCTTCCAGCACCGCAACATATTCAGCGTGCTATTCAATCTGATCGTACTGCTGCTCCCGATGGCCTCGAGGACGAGGTTCGGAGGCTATACCTTTATCGGACAGCGTTCTCTCGTCAGGAGCGCGAACCAGTTCCTCATGGTTAGGAACGTCAAGAATAAGGCTGTCAGTTCCACCATGCCGAAGCCCAACTCCGTCAGCGACATAAGCTCGATTGAGCTGGACGACAAGCTCTTTATCAGGGACGGCGAATCCTACGTGAAGTTCTGGATCGATGATTGATCCTTACAAGATTAAAACTATTTACGGAGGTTGACATTATGGCTCAAAAACCCGAAAAACACGCGACCCGAGTTCCGACTGTTCTTATCGGCATTGGCGGTATCGGCGGGCAGATCGTTAGGCTTGTTGACAACGAGCTGAAGAACTACGACAAAAAGTTCGTTCGGATGCTCGTACTCGATACGAACACCAACGACCTCTCAAAACTTGATAAGACCAATATCCCCTACGTCCAGACCAGCGAGAACATGACGGTCAGCGACTACCTCAGGCGGAACAAGCGGTTTGAGGACTGGTTCCCCTATAACCCCCTTCTGAACGGCAAGAACCTTATCGAAGGCGCCGGGCAGGTACGCTCCGTCTCCCGTCTCGGCGCTCTCGCAAGCGAAGCCGCCGGAAGATTCGAGAAGATCAAAGACGCCATCACCGAGGTAAGCCGTAACGTCGGAAGCACCATACATAAGACCGTCCGCGTTATGATCGTCGGCTCGGTGTGCGGCGGCACCGGTTCGGGCATGGGTATTCAGCTTCCCTTCCTTGTCCGCGACATGATAGACGAGATATCGAATATGCCCAACGCGATCGTACGCGGACTCTTCATCATGCCGGATATCGTCGAGGAGGTTCAGGATACCGATCAGAAGCGCAGATCGGTTTATGTCAACGGTTTCGCTTTCCTGCGTGAACTGAACGCGTTCAACAAGGCTCAGACCTTCCAGCGCGGGACCGAGAGGCTCAGGATAGAGCACTACCGCCGCGCGGATACGGATCCGAGCAAGGATCACACTGTTATGAGCCGTCCCGCCCCTTACGACTTCCTGTTCCTTATCGAGAAGAGTAACGTCCACGGTCAGAACATAGGCAATTTCGACGCCTATATCAGCAAGGCAGCGCAGATAGTCGTAATGCAGCTTTTTGCCTCGGATATGACAGCGAGCATGCACTCTTCCGAGGACAACCTGATTGTCTCGGCGGTGGAGAGGAACGGAATGAACCGGTACTGCGGAGCCGGCGTATCCAAAGCCGTATACCCCGAGGAGGAGAACATCCGCTACTGCACGCTCAGGTTCACCGAGTCCATACTGAAGGGTCACTGGCTTAAGATAGACCGCATGGTGGATCTGAATATGGCCCAGCATAAGCGCCTTATGGCCACCAACCCCTCTCTCATGCCCAAGGATCCCCATGTGGAGTATATGACCGTGTTCGACACTCTCACTGACCCAACCAAGAGCGAGGTCACGGCGGAGATGGGACACCTCAAGCGTGAGATAGTCTCTGAAGCGATCATTGTCGACAGCAGGGGCGTCGAGCACTCCGAAACGCTCAACAGAGCGGTTAATCTCTTCACATCGATAGAAGGCTTCACCGAAGATCTGTTTAAGTCTCCCGACCTTCAGGATGAAGAGAACAAATGCAAGATGTCGACGAAGAGGCTTACATCAGACAATGCCGTCGCTTACGCTACGGCGCAGTTGCAGACTCTCCGTAGGTATGAGAAAATGGCGAAGGAGAGAGTCGGCATGGTTGCCGCCGGAGCCGTCGACAGCATTATGGGAGCCGACAGGGTCGTCGCGGACACCTATATGGACTCCGTACAGTATCCGTACAACATCTGCGCCGCGATAAGGGACAAACACCCGATCGTCGCGCGCTATATGCTCTATTATGTAAGGAAGATGCTCTCTGAAAGGCTCGCCTCCTTCGAAACCGAGATCAGCGACCTCAAGGATCAGGAGACCATCTTCACCAAGGATTATTATAGGGAAAAGAGCAAAAACGGCGAAAAGGATACGGTTCATGAGGATCCTCCCACCGCTTTGTCTATTACCAGTCCCGGCTGGCTCAGCGGTATTGGCGTAAACTCCGCCGCCTACAACAGGCTTGTACGCACCATCGTCAGGGACTCCAACGCCTTCGTTCAGCATGTCAACGCGCTCAACGGGCTTCTCCTCAAGACGGAGATATACAACACCGTTATTAAGCGCGTCGACATACTCATCGGCATCTATGAGGACTTCTTCCACGACCTTGAGAAGATACTGCTTTACAGGAGGAAGGAAAGAGAGATCCTCGAGGAGGAACAGCCCAGGATACAGTTCTCCGACGTGTACGTCTGCAGCGACACCGTATGCAAGAGGTGGATGTACGATAAGTTTGAAAGCAGTATAACCGGCTTCGATTCCACACTTCCCGACTCCGTAAAGCAGACCTTCTTCGATACCGTGTTCGGGGAGTATGAAAACAAGCACAAGGAAATAGTGGACAAGACGTCCTTCACAAGAAAGCCTCTGTCCACAGAACAGATGTTTGAGTCCGCGATCATCAAGCCTCTTACCGATAAGTTCATGGAGAAGGAGCTGCTTCACGTTCGCATGGATATCATCTCGGCAATCAAGCTTGAGTACTCCATCCACTCTCAGCAGGACTGCCTGACTGTCAATGGCTCCAAGGTCGACCCGAGCGCGTACGACTTCGAGCAGTACTTCGCCTCCGTTATGCGTCAGGTCAAGGAGCTTTCGACTCCGTATTTCTCCTACCACACCGTTTCGGAAAATGTGCACAAGCTCCTTACCCCTAATGCCGATGCAAGTGACATAGCCGATGACGAGGAAGACGAGGACACTGTGACCACTCTTCCCTCCGCAGGAAGACTCCTGTGCTATTGGGGCGTTAATAACCGCATTGTGGCGCAGCACCAGCACAAAGAGGACAGCGATGTTATCGACCGCGATGCGCTCAACTCGATGTTCGGCATGAGGGACGGTGAAACCTACTACGTTGTAAACGACGACTCCTTCGACCCCGCTAAGCTTATCTGTTATTCCTCCATCTATGATTTCGTCATAGAGAACCTTGACAAGTATGCCAAGAAGTCGAAGGCGTACAAGGAATACAACAAGCGTATGCTCAGGGTTATCAAATCCGACTACAACGTCGGCGCGGGAAACACCGCGTATCTAGATACGGTCCACCCCCATCTTGACAGACGTTGGCATGCGCACGCATATCTGCCTCTTCTTATGATAGACGATGAGGTGGAGGAACAGAAGCGCATCGCAAGAGCTTTCCTTCTCGGAACCGCCTGCAGGAGGATGTGGTATATCGAGATCGACCGTGAGATGTGCTGGGCGTTCAGAAAGAAGGATCAGAGGCTTCCCAACAGGATGATACTGGAAGAGAAGCCCGTGACCAGACCTTCCTTCTATCAGCTCTTCCTCGCGGTCGACGAGAATACCGTCGTTGTAAACGATATCCATAATCAGGCGAGGCATGACGTCACCGACGCGTATAACAAGATCCGTGTCGGAGGAATAACGACAGCCGATCTTCTGAAACAGCCAATCGTCGAGGGCTTCATCGGTGACAGTTATACCGCAGCCGATATTAAGGATCTATGTAAGGTGTACTATGGTATCTACAACGACACCAAGAAGCCCATCAATATTCTCGAGGTCATCTATTCGGTTTATACCGACAGCTACGACCTGAAGCTTGTCTCCACGCTCGTCGATAATTTGAGCGGTTATCTCAACGAGTACTGCCTCAAAATGACCAACGATCAGCCCGGCGCTGCGGCAGAGCTGTTCGATGCCGCAGCCAAAGCTATCGGCGCAAACTTTGTATCCTTCCCGGATGCTTCCATAGAGTTCAAGATGCTCATAGAGGCATATCTGTAACCCTCAACTCGCTGCTTACCCTGCTCCATAAGCCGGAGCGGGGTAAGAAAGGAATTATACCATGAAACTGTTTCTTGTAGACATAATGGGCTGCCTTGAGCTGCCGCACCATGAGACGTTCTTCTTTAAGGACGTCAGGGAAGGGCGCATTGCGCTGTTTAAGCGTTCGCTGACTTCGCTTGACGAGCTTTCTTTGGTGCGCGACTGGCTCACGGAGGAGGTAAACCGCAATCCTTTCAGTATTGACAACGGGGTAGTTGTGTTCTTTATCCCCAGAGATCTGACCGGACGGCGCATTCCCATGGACTACGAGATTTATGTCAAGCTTTGCGTCAATGAGCTCGTTTCCCGGCATCTGGATAAACGGTTCAGGTTTGTATGCTTTTTTCTTGATAAAGCCGACCGCAACGCCAGGGATGATTCGGAGTACAGACGCATAAGGGAAGTATGTGAGACCTTCTCATCCAACAACCCCGAGCTGCGGAATGTATTCCTTCCGGCCTCATTCGTCCCGAAGGAGGCCGATGCTGCGGAAACCGAAGCGCTTATCTGCACGCTTGGCGACGCCACCGCGAAGCAGTTTTATCTGCGCGTTCTTGACAGCGTAAGAAAAGCCGATCCTATTGAAGGGGTTCTTACTCATGAAGACTGGTACAGGACCAGATTCCTCGGACAATGCAGTGAGACCGTTTCTGATATTTCGGATTTCCACGTTTCATACTTCTCCGGCGACGTATCGAGGAAAACCGAACTGCTTCTCAAAACCGTGGAGTACGTCTGCTCATTCGTGCAAGAGTACAATCCGGAACAGGATTTTGCTCTCCAGTTCAAGGATTTTCTTACTGACAAGAATTTTTCTGAGTTTGATCCCGATATGGATATGATCAAGCTTCGCATAGCGGTATTAAAACGCAGACTGGAGGAATGGACTTCCCCTGAGGCGGCGGAAGTTGAAAAGGCAGATCCTCTTGTATTTGAAAACGAGGAGCATTATAAAGAGTTTGAAAGAGAGATCGAAAATGTATCAGCGGATGAACTGAACCGGCTGATGCGGCAGGCTATGAAAAGGTGCTCCCTTAGGGAAATGTGCGGGCATGAGTTCACTTCAAGCACCATGGACTCCCTTCAGAAGCTTCTTGCGAACGCGGATAAGCGTCTAAAAGCGTTCTGCGGCGACAGAGTCCGTGATTTTTCAATCTTTTTCCGCCAGCATGACTCCGCCGTCATAAACAGGGAGAATGACGAGTTGTTGACTGATAACGAAAGAGAGGCGGAGTTTGAGCTGGCAAAGCTGATGAATCAGTATTCAGCAAACGAGCTTCCCGGCTATTCCGAGGAGCTTAAGATCCAGCAGGAGTTGGATCTTATCGGAAAGAAGATATACAAGATAGGAGCTTGTCTTGAAAGGATGAAGCTTCTTCCTTTCCTGCTCACCATTCTGTTTGCTCTTACGTCAGTCGGTCTGTACTATTACGGCGTCCAAAACAGTGTGTTTGACAGGGAGAATACACTGTATGTGTTTATTCTGTACCTTGCCGTAATTGCCATACCGTTCGCTTTGGTCTATTTCAGCGTAAAGGCTTATTACAAGAAAAGGGTTCGGAAACTGTTTAAAAAGTGCATGGAGCTTGTCAGGGATTATCTGAAAAGCTTTGCCGGCAAGGCTGAGGAGTTCGAAAAGAACATCAATTCCGCCATGAACTATTACTGCATCACGGAACAAAATAACAGAGCCTCGCAGCGCAGAAGGAATGGCCGCGAGTATGAGAAGAGGATACTCTGGCACAGACGTAAAATTGCCGAGACTCTTGAAAACCTGCAGTACTTTGACGGCTTTATCGCAGGAGTCGTGCCGAAGGAAGAGACTGCTAGCCCAAAGCTCGACCCGTTCGAGGACGACGCGATGCACAGCGAGTTTTACCAAATGCGGATATTCTGACAGAACCCGGATTATGACTGAGAAAAGGAGCTATAGTTTATGTATTTGGCGATTTCCGGAGCTCTTCTATTAATAATACTACTCGTCGCGCTGCTTGCCAGAAGGTTTAAGCTGCCTTTCGCCCATAGGATAATACATGTCCGCTCTGTATTGGCGGCCATTGCCTTGGGCGTTGCGGCAGTGTTTCTGTTCAGCAGAATACTCAGCCTTCTGAATCTTGTTTTCTCAATCGGTTTTATTCGGCAGTTCCTGTACAGCATTATGCCCGGCGCAAACGTATCAAGCGGGTTGCTCTGGATGATCACTCTTGTATTGAACCTTCTGCTCGCTTCGGCTTATTGTCTCGGCATGTTCCTTATCTGCAAGCTGTGGCTCAAGCCCGTGTCTAAAAAGCCGTATCTTTCAACAAAGAACCCCATAACCAAGGTCTTTAATTTCATCGGATCGCTGTTTTACAACTTAGACTCTGGAGCCGCCGAGATCAAACCGATCGGCGCCGTCGTTGGTAATTGGATAAGACATATGCGCAACGTCTTCGCCGCGATGTTGATCGTCGAGTCGCTTGCGATACCGGCATACATTCATTTTCAGCTCAGTTTTATAAATGAAGCTCTTTTCGCAAGCATCGTCAAAAGCCTGTATATGATACCTATGGTCTCATATTTCGTGCTCGACCAGATCGTGATAATGCTTCAGGCTGCGGCGGATAACGACGAGCTCTTACTCGAAACTGAGGAAAACGGCCTCACTCATTTCGGAGATCTGAGCAGACTTGCCGAACTCTACAGAAAGCTTTTCGGAGGAGATGCTCTTATTGACGATATAGTCAACAACAACATTCAGGAACAGGAGCTGTTCTCCGGAGTATCCTCCGAACAGCTTGATCGTGTGGATAATCCCGAACTGTTGTCGTCGATCTGCCGTAATATCAACAATCTGGTTCAACCCATGGCTTCAAATTATATCAACGCTGTCGTCGATCTGATAAACGGTGACAGCGTTGCGGTGTTCGATTCTCTTTCAAGCGAGTTCCTGTTCTACTATCTCGCGTTTTTGCAGAAGGAGCTTTTCCTTCGCAGAAAGGCTATGGTCGTGTGTGAGAACGAGGAACAGGTTGCAGGCCTCAAGGAACAATTCGAGGATATCTTCCTCAGAATGAATAAGGTTCACAGCATCTGGACGATCAACGATATTTCGGGCATCGGAACGGACGACTCCAACACCGATATTCTGATCCTCACCGACAGACAACTGCTTGACGCGCCGATCAAGGATAAGTATCCCGATTTCTATGCGGGGCTCTACAACATCCTTGTGTTCGATCCTTACGAGAAGCTGTGCCGCTCGACTTCCTTTGTATTCAGGTTCTTCAATACTCTGAAAAAAGAAAACGACGGAGTCAGATATGCGTTTATTCTTCCTCAGAATAATCGTGATATAGGTGTTGCTCTGAAGAACCATCTTGACGGTATTGAGATAAAACACTATAACAGCCTCAGGGAAAGAACAGGCGTGATAATAATGAGTTGGCGCGGAGAGTCCTATTACAAGACCCAGCACGCGATCTCTCTCGATCTTTACCACGATTTCGGACTGGGCTATACTCTGTCGCTTATCGCCTTGAACAGCGGCGTCCCGAGGATCTCTATTCAGGCTCCCGACAGCATACCACTTAAGTCCTATGCCGCGACCGTTAAGAATTACTCCGCGTCAATAGTGAAACACTATCTGCTCAAGGATTCTCTTAACGTTGATTCGACCATCACCCATAACCCGCTCGCTGTGTTCGACGGCGCCGGGCTGATGTTTGACATTATTTATGACGAGTACAACAATATCCCCGACATTGAGAATCGCGCGCTCTTCGGGGATATAAAGCTCAGCTCAATGGTTCACATCATTTCAAGACCATATATGCTGCGAGATTACTTCGCGCACAACATGAATGCCCTTGCCTCGAACAGAAGAGGCATTCAGATGCTCGTGCCTACTTTCTTTACCGATCTTCGTGCCCCGTCCGTCGCGCTGCTGGTACGCCTGAGAGAACGCGGGATGACCGGAGAGGAAATAGTTCAATGGATGAGCAGATTCGGCTGCAATGAGAAGAACGTTGAAAACTGTCTTTCGATTGCCGTTAGTGAAGTTCTTGGCGACAACCATCCGTTCACGGTCTACAACTGCTTCTCGTTCGGTGAGAAGGAAACTTCCTCCTTCATCGGCTCGGATTATCAGTATTCCCGTTCCATCCGGCTGACAAACAAAGCGCTTTATAACAGTGTCATAAAGTCGACCGAAGACAACGTTCGCGTGACGGGAACGTATGAAAGCCTGCTTCCGATACCCCGCGTTTCAGTGTATAACCGTTATCTGCGTGGACAGAAGATCTCGATAGACGGCACAAGATATGAGATCGACATGGTTGGCGACGGAGTTATACGTGTAAAGAACGAGGAAACCGTAGAGAGAGAAAAAGAGTACACCGCTTTCTTCGATCTTCCCAAAGCCATCCTGCATGATGACGTCAGCAAATCCTATGGTAAAAGCGAGGATTTCTCGCGGGACATAGTCAAAATCGATGTAACCCGCAGCATAAAGGGGTATTTCTCTCATATCAACGGGCTTGATTTCTGCGGCGACAGCACGCTGTGCTATAGAATGGATCAGCCTATTATTGAGAGCAGGAGCACTGAGTGTCTGCGGCTCCGTCTGACCTTCCCGTTTGGGGACGACTACGATACGTCCGCCGCGCTGTTCGTGATGCTCTTCCGGGGAATACTTGAGACTGTTATCCCTAAGAACTATCAGGATATTGCGGTGGTCTCCCACATTGATAAAGACTCATTCAGGGAAGAGTGGTTCGACAACTCACCCCAGGACGCTATGAGAAAGGATCCTCTGCCTTCGGACTGGCTCGAGACCGATTACTACGATCCGCCTATCAGCCAGTGGTTTAAGAAGCTTTTCCCTGTATTCGAGGAAACTAATTTCGAGAGGAATGAGACAGACCGCATCAATATCTATTTCATTGACTTCGGCGATAACGGCAGCCATCTGCTGTATACCCTTGCTGAAGAGATGACGCGCATGTTCAACATTCTGTACGGTTATCTTGATTGGACGATAAAAAATACGGAATATGGGCACGAGTATCTTAAATTCGGATATAATCAGATTCCGGCGATATTCAATCTTCCCACTGTATACGACTGTCTCAAACGGATAGCGGATCATTCGCCCGATAAGGCCGGTATGCTTCATGAACGTCTGGTGGGGTTCGATGCTTCGGGAAGTGTGCGTTGCAGCTTCTGCGGGCGTCCTGTTGCCGTTTCCTACTCTAAATTTGACGATGACAGGATAATCTGCTCTGACTGTGAAAAGCATCGCACTACAGAGCGTAAGGAGATAAACGAGCTGCTCGCAAAGGCGTATGACACTCTGGAGAGCAAATACAAGATAGCTTTGCCAAAGGGTATTAAGATACGCTTTAAGACTGCCAATTCTATCAGAAAAGCAGGCGGCGTGACTCCGGGAAGCCGCGTAGTGGGCTTCTATGATCTGAAGCACAGAGTGGTATGGGTCGAACGCGGAGGACCTGCTCCTTGCGTGCTTGCCACTCTCATGCATGAGCTGACCCATGCATGGCAGCATGAAAACATCGACATGACCAAATTGGACAAGAAATTCATCGAGGGTCACTGCGTCTATGTCGAGCTTGAGTGCTCCAGACTGCTGGGTCAGAGAGTATACGCGGATTTCTGGGAGAGGATGATCGAATCCGGAAAAGATGAATACTCCGAAGGTCTTCGTTACTGGAAGGAGCGTATGAAGCATGAGTCCGTCAAGAATATCTTTCAGCATATCGCAAAAATGTGAGGAGTGTGAAACGTGAAGCGTATTCTCGGCTTACTAATCGTTATACTAATATCTTTCTCTGCCTTCATCGGATGCAGCAATTTTGCGGATGACATTGACGACGCCATATCCTCGATGGAGCAGGGCTACGATAACTATATAGACCAGAATGGGACGCAGCCTCCGGTCAACAGCGTTTCAGACACATTGGACAAGATGCTTGCTGACTATGTAAGCGGCCTATCCTATCCATCTCCGTCTTCCATAGTCAGCACAACTGTCGATCCTGCCGAATCGCAGGAGTTCATAGACAGCGCGAATACGACCGTCTATAACGAGACAGAGCTTGAAAAGCTGATATTCGATGTTGTCCGCGCTGCGGATAAGGAAGTCAGATTTAAAACCATTGGCGGATGGCTTACCGACGATCTGCTCTATGATATTGTTTTCTATCGGATCCATGACGTCCATATGGTAGACGCTTTCGGGCTGTACTCTTACTGTGTAACTGTTACTACGAGCGGCTCGACAGGAACCTTTCTCATTGAGTTTAACTATATTGACGACTGTTCTCAAGAGGAGGTTCTTGAGCTTCGCTCCATGATAGATACCCGCTCAAAGGAGATCGTGCGCGATCTGAAGCTGGGCGGAATGAGCGATTATGAAAAGGTAAAAGAGATCAACAAGTATCTGTGCGATAACGTCTACTATCCGAAAAAGCCATATATCTCGCATGATTTCACCCCGTACGGCGCTCTGTTCTCCGGACGAGCCGTGTGCGAGGGATATGCGAGAGCGACTAAAATACTGTGCGAGCTTGCAGGTCTCGAATGTTATTACGTTGTGGGCTACTGTGACAACGACCCTGTAGACGGAGGTCATGCTTGGAATCTTGTTAAGGTAGGCGGCGACTGGTATCAGCTGGACGTTACATGGAACGACGGAAGCGGTACCGACGATTATTTCCTTGTTACGGATGACGTTATGGCTTTGTCCAGAGATTGGGAGTGCGCGGATTATCCCGCTTCTGCGACGACTCCCTACGCGGCAAACTGAGAGGTAAGAATATGAGTGATGAAACTGCAAAAAACACAGAAGGAACCAACCACGGTGCAGAGCCTGATTACAGTGAGCATTTCGCGCTCACGGCAAAGGGCAAGGGCTGTTCAGGAAAGCTTTACGGCAATGTCACGCTCGTTGCTTTCCTTGTGCATGACCGGAGCAGCGCATGGAAAGACGGCGACATCGACAAGATAAAGTCCGTTCTTGAAAAAGCCGCTAAGCTCATCAAGGAAAAAAGCGGGCTAACAGACAACAGGCTGAAAGTATCCTACGCCTTTGACGACGTACCGATCCAGTTCAGATACGACGGGGAGAACTATGAGCACATCGTCCACGAGGTACTAAAGCAGTACGGTTTTGACAACGCCGCCGACTATCAGGCGCATTATGAGAAGAAGTTCAAAAAGGACGAAGCTCCTCTGATTTTCATTATAAATCGCAACTTCCGTTCTTTCGCAAGGAACGTTGAGTCCGGCGCCTCCGGAAGCGAGTACTCCTTCGTTTCATTCAATGACGATACGGATTCCTGTGTCAGAACGATGATACATGAGGTTCTGCACCAGTTCGGAGCTATTGACTATTACCTTCCCGAGACCGTAAAAAAAGCAGCCGAAAAGATTTTCCCCGACAGCATTATGCTCCATGGCTTGGAGATCGACGATCTGACGCGGTACATCATAGGATGGGACAAGAAGCTCTCGGACAAAGCGAAGCAGTTTCTGAACGAGACCTCCGGCGTTACTGAGAAGGAGATTGCCGAAGCAAGAGAGAAGGATAAGGATAACGATTGGTGATCGTTTTCAATCGGAATTTATTATCAACACTCCAATTGCTACAGGTGGGGCGTAGAATGAAAAGAATATTGACCTATCTATACAGCGGCTTATCATTGTTCGTAGGTATCTGGGGTATTGTTAGCGGCCTTGTTAGTTTAAACGGGCAACAAACCGCAAACAATTACTTTGTATACATTTCTCTCGTTGTTTTAACGATTTTCGCACCTGTAGCAGTGTACGCAATTTCCAAAAGAAACAGGAAAGATACGCTTAGGTCTATTAATGAACGTTTTATTGAAGACGAAGAAATGCTGCCAAGCACGCTCTCATATCTAATTGATACAATCGTTTCCCCCAGGATTACCAATAAAGGCGTTAGCGTTGAAAAGATTGAGGTAGATATCACGATAGACAAATCAAACGATGGACACATTGCTAACTCCACAATTATCCGAACTTTTAGCGAAATAAAAGCAAAACATAAGATAAGTGAGCTTGATCTGCTTATCAATCATCATATATTTGCCGATTTCAATGATTATCTGGTCACCGCAAGTTATGGCCTCAAGAACGATGATGGCGAATACACCTATATGCAAGAATTCTCTCCCCTGGTTTTTGAGAGGAGCAAATCAACTATGCTTATTCAGATTCCTTTTAGGTATAGAATAGAACGAAAGCAGGACTTTTCTGTTAGGCTAAAAGTAATCTGCAAAAAGAGCGATATCAATTTAGAAGACAGTGTCGAAACATTCCCTATCGATCCAAGCACAATGTTTTCGAAGTGGAATTGTGTTCTTTACCGTTTTCATATTCAAGATCATGATCTTATTAGTACCCGCACATTGCAAATGGTTGCATACAGCAGACCTAAACTAACGAAGGTGTTATCAAAACCTGTTTTATATGTGGACAAGATACCGGAGAACGAAAGTGTTGAAATACAAGTAGATAGGGCACGTTTTTTCCCAAAAAGGAAATACGGGTTCCCTGAAAAAAGTCTAATAATAGCAGTTTTGCAGAAGAGAAAGTAACAGAAACAAACGCCGGATGAGATCGATTCTGTCATTGGACAGCGTTTTTTGAACCGATGCCGGATTATTAACCCTTACTCTTGGAGATCCGAAATATGACTCTCATAGAATTCTTTGAAAAAAGTGTAGTTGAAGACATATTCACAAGCATCGCTCATGCTCCAGACAGGGTTATCCTGATTGGGCATCAGAAAAACCTGATTCAAAAACACGCGATTAGGTATCGAAGCTTTTTTCTAAAACATGGTTTCGAAATCGATTTTTAATGCAAAAACAGTTGACAAGAACAACGTTGCAGCTATTGTCTGCGTTCTCGAAGAGATCATAGAACAGTATTCTGACTGCATCATAGATGTAACCGGAGGCGAAGACCTGTATATCTTCGCTGCGGGCATAGTATGCGAACGACACAGGGATAAAAAAGTTCAGGTACACTATATCAATATTCGCAGCGACGTCGCTTATGATTGTGATATGGATGGCGAAAAGATTGTAGAAAACAACCCTCTTAGATATAGAACAAAGGAAAAAAGCGCAGGGTCGCAGGTTACGCGAGGGTATCGACCGACAGCGACGAGCAGCTGACCTCGTATGAGGCACAGGTCGATTACTACACTAACTATATCAGCAGGAACCCCGACTGGATGTTCGCTGGCGTCTATACCGACGAAGGCATCTCCGGCCTCAACACCCGGCACAGGGAGGGCTTCAACAGGATGATCGCCGACGCTCTTGCCGGGAATATCGATCTGATCGTGACAAAGAGCGTCAGTCGCTTCGCAAGAAACACGGTCGACAGTCTTACAACGATCCGCGACCTCAAGAGCCACGGCGTTGAGGTTTATTTTGAAAAAGAGAACATATGGACATTCGACGGCAAAGGTGAGCTTCTGATCTCGATAATGTCATCGCTTGCGCAGGAAGAGAGCCGCTCCATATCGGACAATGTGACGTGGGGACAACGGAAGCATTTCGCCGACGGCAAGGTCAATATGCCCTACGGACAGTTTCTCGGATACAGAAAAGGCCCAGATGGTCTGCCGGAGATCGACCCTGAAGAAGCGGAAACAGTCAGGTTCATTTACAGGCTGTTCATGGGCGGCAAAACCGTCAACGCCATTGCGAAGATACTGACAGAAGCCGGCGTTCCGACTCCGAGGAAAAAAGCAAGGTGGCAGGATAAAACCGTCGAGAGCATACTGACGAATGAAAAGTACAGCGGCGACGCTGTGCTCCAGAAGAGCTTCACGGTCGATTTCCTTTCCAAAAAGATGAAGAAAAACGAGGGCGAGGTTCCTCAGTACATCGTCACGGACAGCCATCCGGGGATAATTGATAAAGCCGAATGGGAGCTGGTGCAGGCGGAAATGGCGAAAAGAAAAGCCAAGGGCAGAAGCCAGAACAGTCTCAGCCCTTTTTCGATGAAAATCTGCTGCGGAGAGTGCGGGAGCTGGTACGGCTCGAAGATATGGCACTCGACCGACAAGTACCGCAGGGTGGTCTGGAGATGCAACGGAAAGTACGAGCGGCAGACCGGCTGCAAAACTCCGCATTTGAGCGAAGCCCAGATAAAAGCGCTGTTTATGCAGGCGCTCTCCAAGCTGCACGAGCAGAGAGAAACGCTTATCGCCGACTGCGAGGCTTTGAAAGGCATGCTTTCCGATACCTCGGAGATAGACGGCGAAAGGGCGAGGATCGCAGCGGAGCAGTCGGAAACGGAGACCTTAGCCGCGGCGCTCATACAGCAGAACGCGATGACGGCGATGAACCAGAGCGAGTTCAACCGCAGATACGAGGAGTACGTCAAAAAGCACGACGCCCTTTCCGAAAGGCTCGACAAGCTCGACGGAAAGCTCGAAAAGCGGAAACAGGAGATCGCAGACGCAGAAAAGAAGCTGGCGCAGGAGCGCAGCAGGCTCCAGCGGCTGGAAAACCGAAAATCCTATTATGAGAAGGGAGACAGGAAGAAACGGGCGCACCGCCTCATTACCAGAGGGGCTGCCGTGGAGAGCATTGCACCGCTGGTAAAGGCTTTGAGAGAAACGGAGTTCTACGCTTTTACGGAAAAGGTTTTTACCTTGCCGGAAGTCAGGGCTTTGTTGATGGAGGCAGTCAATACACACAATCAAGAAAGCCAGAAAGGAAAGGGATAAGTATCGCACTATTTCACTTCCATGTTACCCAGATCAAACGCAGCGCAGGGCAATCCGCTGTTGCGTCCGCTGCTTACCGATCCGGGGAAAAGCTGCACAGCGAGTATTACGGAGAGGATAGCGACTACACCCGGAAAGGCGGTGTGTTATGTTCTGAAATCCTGCTGCCGCCCCACGCTCCTCCTTCCTTCGCAGACCGGCAAACCCTGTGGAACGAGGTGGAAAAGGCAGAACGGGGCAAGAAAGCCCAGCTTGCATACAGTTTTGACATTGCCTTGCAGAACGAGTTTTCCATGCAGGAGAACATCGAGCTTGCAAGGCAATTTTTAT
>ENA-ORRN01001080-ORRN01001080.1-human-gut-metagenome-genome-assembly--contig:-NODE-1080-length-19980-cov-2.882710_pt1 | contig 19980 bp, 12 predicted proteins | sample MGYA00242174_ERZ509132 | MGnify/ENA primary metagenome ERZ509132 (study PRJEB26280, sample SAMEA2338671) | human gut metagenome | biome: human gut; feature: human-associated habitat; material: faeces... | reverse complement strand
CTCTTTGTATTTCTTCTACATTTTCATTTTTGTATTTTGTATGTGCAGCTTTTCCTGTTGTTGCATTCTTTGAAACTTCAAATGTTTTATATTGAATTTCTATATCTGGTATGTAATCAAATTTTTTCTTACTTGCTGTGTCTTCATCATGTTTTAATCTAGATACTGTGTGTGTTGCAATATAGCCATTAGGTTTATTATATTTTGCAATTGTAAGTGGTGTTAAAAATCTTTCTAGATATTCCCTTATTGCTTTAAGCTCTGCTTCATCTGCTGCAAGTATTTCTGTTCCAAATACATCATCAAGTTCCTTCTTCTTACCTGTTTTTGAATATTGAACGTTTATTATGTCATTGTTTAAAGCAGATTTCGGAGATTTTATTCTTGCTGTTAGATTTATATTATTTCCTATAATTCCTCTTTTACTTAAAGTATCCAAGCACATTTTCATGTATTTCACAATAAGTAAAAAAGCATTTCTTTGGTTTTGTGTATACTCTATGTATCCATTATATAAGCTCTTTGGATCTTGTCCTGAACAAATTGATGATATATCTAGTTCTTTTCCCATATAGATTGCCCCTTTTACATTTTTTTGCTTATTGCCAGTCCGTCTCCAACTTCTAATATTTCTGTTGTTAAGTTTTCATTTTCTGTTAATTCTTTTAGAAACTCACGAAGTCCTCTTACTGCTGTTCTTTGCTTGTGTTTATTGTAATCACTCATGACATATCCTTTGTATAGAACGTTATCTGCCACTATTATACCATGAGATGCAAGCATTCGTAAAGCTTCTGATAAAAAAATTGGATATTTTCCCTTTGCAGCATCTATAAAAACAACATCATATGGTCCTGTAAGTGTTGGTAATACCTCTAATGCGTCTCCTTCATAAATGTGTATTTTTTCTTCTAAATTTAAGTCTTTAATGTTTTGTTTAGCTTCTGAAATTCTTTCTTCATCTCTTTCGATTGTATCTATGTAACCATTATCGCTTAAATATTTTGAAAATCTTATTGCTGAGTATCCAACGGCTGTACCAATTTCAAGAATTCTATCTGGTTTTTTATCTTCTAAAATTTTTCCAACAACTTCTAGTGTGTCGTCCATAATGATTGGAATGTGGTCTTCCAAAGCTTTTTCTTTTATTTGTTCAATTGTTTTCATATATTTTCTCCTAAAATAATATTAAAGAACCTTCTTTAACTTACTTTGTGTAAGGGCTTGAAGGTTCTCTTTTGATTATGCTTTTTTTGCTCTTGCTGCTAATCTTTCTCTTGTTTTTGTATCTAGTATTTTCTTTCTTAATCTAATATTTTTTGGTGTTATTTCTACTAATTCATCTTCTTCTATAAATTCTATTGCTTTTTCAAGTGACATTTGAATTGGTGGAACTAAACGTAATGCATCATCTGAACCTGAAGCTCTTGTGTTTGTTAAGTGTTTTTCTTTACAAACATTTATTGATATGTCTTCATTTCTTGCATTTAGTCCAACTATCATTCCTTCATACACTTCTACACCTGCACCAATAAATAAGTCTCCTCTTTCTTGTGCATTGTATAGACCATATGTTACTGATATACCTGGTTCGAATGCAACAAGTACACCTCTTGTACGTGATTGTACATCACCTTTATATGGTTCATAAGAATCAAATACACTGTTCATTGTTCCTGAACCCTTTGTATCTGTTAAGAATTCTGTTCTGTATCCTATTAAACCTCTTGCTGGAATTTTGAATTCTATTTTTGTATGTCCAATTTCTGCAGGTTCCATGTTTACCATTTCCGCTTTTCTTCTTCCAAGTTTTTCTATAACTGTTCCTATAGATTCATCTGGAACGTTTACAACAAGCAATTCCATTGGTTCACATTTTACACCATTAATTTCTTTCATAATTACTTTTGGTCTTGATACTAATAATTCAAAGCCTTCTCTTCTCATTGTTTCTATTAATACAGATAAATGTAATTCTCCACGTCCACAAACTTCAAAACTATCTGCAGAATCTGTTTCACGTACTCTTAAGCTTACGTTTCTTTCAAGTTCTTTAAATAATCTATCTCTAATGTGTCTTGATGTAACAAATTCTCCTTCTCTACCTGCTAAAGGTCCATTATTTACTGAGAATGTCATAGATACTGTTGGTTCATCAATATCAACAAAAGGAATTTTTTCTACATTTGTTGGGTCACAAATTGTATCTCCTATATTTATATCTGCAATTCCTGATATTTCAACTATATCACCAGCTTCAGCTTCTTCAACTTCTACCTTTTTTAGTCCTTTATATGTGAATAGTTTTGCAATTTTACCTTGTATTGTTTTATCGTTTTTGCATACAGTAACATTCATACCAGTTTTGATTATTCCTCTTTCAATTCTTCCAACTGCCAATCTTCCTAAATAATCATCATATTCTATGTTTGATACTAACATTTGCGCTGTTCCTTCTATACTGCACTTTGGTGGTTTAATTGTATTTACTATTGTTTCAAATATGCATCTTACATTGTCAGATTCTTCGTCTAGGTTCATTTTCGCAATACCATTTTTGGCTGATGCATATATTACAGGGAAATCAAGTTGATCATCGTTTGCATTTAATTCTATAAAAAGTTCAAGCACTTCATCAACAACTTTTGCTGGGTTTGCACCTGGTCTATCTATTTTGTTTATAACAACTATTGGTTTTAAATTTAATGCTAAAGATTTTTTCAAAACTTCTCTTGTTTGAGGCATTGCACCTTCAAATGCATCAACTAAAAGTAGAACACCATCTACCATTTTTAAAACTCTTTCAACTTCTCCTCCAAAATCGGCATGTCCTGGAGTATCTACAATATTTATTTTTATATCATTATACATTACTGATGTATTTTTAGCTAGAATTGTTATTCCTCTTTCTTTTTCTATGTCGTTAGAATCCATAACTCTTTCAGCAACTTGTTCGTTTGTTCTAAATGTTCCACTTTGTCTTAGTAAAGCATCTACTAAAGTTGTTTTTCCATGGTCAACGTGTGCAATTATAGCTACATTTCTTATTTTTTCGTTATTCATAACTTATTCCTTCCTTTAAATTGTTTCATGGGCGGACACAAAGCCCGCTCATAAAACAGCAGGCATGATGTGTTTTTTGAAAATGGTAAGGCAGGGGTTTTTAACCTGCCTTATTTTTGGATTTATTTAATTTGTTTTGCAACTTCTTCAGCAAAGTTTTCTTCTCTTTTTTGTAATCCTTCTCCTTTTTCAAATCTTACAAATCTTTTTATTTCGGCATTGTTTTGGTTTAATAAATCTTTAACTTTAATGTCTGGATTTTTAACAAATGCTTGGTCTACTAAACAAATTTCTCCATAGAATTTTCCAATTCTACCTTTTACCATTTTTTCAGCTATTTCAGCAGGTTTTCCTTCATTCATAGCTTGTGCTTTTAGAATTTCCATTTCATGTTCTACAACATCTGCTGGAACTTCAGCTTCATTTAAGTATTCTGGTCTAGCTGCTGCTATTTGCATACATACATCTCTTGCAACTTCTGATGTTCCTTTTGCAAATTCTACCATAACACCAATTTTTCCATCACCATGTGTGTATGTTTCAATTAGTCCATCTGTTTCGAATCTTGCAAATCTTCTAACTGTCATGTTTTCTCCTATTGTAGCAATTTTATCTGTTAGAATATCTTTAATTGTTTTAGTTTCATCAACTAGTGCTTTTTGTTCTAATAATTCTTCTACTGTTGCTGGATTTTTTACAGCTATATGTTTTGCTGTATCCGCAACAAATTTTCTAAATTCATCATTTTTTGCAACGAAGTCTGTTTCTGCATTAACTTCTAGTACAACACCTAGTTTTTTGTCTTCTGCTAGGTAGCAATATACTAATCCTTCTGCAGCAATTCTATCTGATTTTTTAGCTGCTTTTGTAATTCCTCTTTCACGTAATAATTCTGCAGCTTTTTCCATATCTCCATCAGTTTCTGTTAAAACTTTTTTGCAGTCCATCATTCCTGCACCTGTTTTTTCTCTTAATTCTTTAACTAAACTTGCTGTAATCATTTAACGTTCCCCCTTTTTATATAATTATTCGTTAATTTCAGCAACTACTTCTTCCATGCTTTTTGGTTCTTCTGTTGCTGGTTCTTGTTCTTGGTTTTCTGATGTTGGTTCTAAGATTTCTCCTTGTCTTCCTTCTATAACTGCATTTGCCATTACATCTGTAATTAATTTTACAGCACGAATTGCATCATCATTTCCTGGAATTGGGTAATCAACATCAACTGGGCTACAGTTTGTATCTACTAATCCTACTACTGGAATTCCTAATTTTTTAGCTTCTAATACTGCTATTCTTTCATTTTTTGGATCTACTACAAATATTGCTCCTGGTAGTTTTGTCATTTCTTTAATTCCACCTAGGTTTTTTTCTAGTTTTTCCATTTCATTTCTTAGAGCAGCTACTTCTTTTTTAGGTAAAACATCAAATGTTCCATCTTGTTCCATAGCTTCTAATTTTTTAAGTCTTTCAACTCTTGTTCTAATTGTTTTGAAGTTTGTAAGCATTCCACCTAACCATCTTTGATCTACATAAAACATACCGCTTTTTTCAGCAGCTTCTTTAACACATTCTTGTGCTTGTTTTTTTGTTCCAACAAATAGAATGTCTTGTCCTTCCTCTGCGATTTCTTTTACGAATGCATATGCTTCGTCAATTTTCTTTGATGTCTTTTGTAAATCGATAATATGGATACCGTTTCTAGCTTGATAAATGTATTCAGCCATCTTAGGGTCCCATCTTTTTGTTTGGTGTCCGAAATGTACACCTGCTTCAAGTAATTGTTTCATTGCAACTACTGCCATTTTTCATTCCTCCTTGTTTTTTGCCTCCACAAAGTCTTCATGCACTTAAAGACACTTATATTCCTTTGGAATTATAAGCACAACTCTAAGCTAAACTATGTGTGCGTATTTTTCAACTTGTATATTATACCAAACTGAAAGCCCAAAGTCAATACTTTGGGCTAAAATTGTAATAAAATTAAAATTTTTAATCTAAAATTAATAATTTACTTTTTTTCAGAAGGCACTTCTTTTAATTCATACGTAATATTTGATGAAATAGCATCAGTTAATATAGCTGGCTCTAGTTCTTCCCCTTGTTTAGTGCAAATAAAATAATATCCGTTCTAAATAACCTCCGTTCTGATGTACTATCTGTATTTGCCACTTTTAGCTTTGGCATGTTTAATGAAGCTATTTTGTATCTTTCATTTTTTAGTTTTGAGAACATCCAGTAATAGGATGCATATACAACACAGCCATCTTCATTTTCTCTAGCAAAAACATAATTATCACTCATCACATTGTATTCGTTTTCTAGTCCTATAAACAGCCCCCATGATTGTCCTTCTATAAATTCATATGTTTTTGTTTCTGTATCTGATACTTTTACTTTAAAGTTTGCTGTTCTTAGTTCAACTGGTACCGTTACTTCTGCTTTTGTTCCTTTGTGGTTTTCTGCTGTATATTTGTATCTGCCATTGGTTTTGACATTCATTATGTTTATAAAATAATAATAATAATTTGTACTTGGTACATTATTAGTTTGAACATATGACTCTTCTTCAATTCTAGGGTTAAATCTTCCTCCTCCATAATAAAATGGACCACTTTCTCCTGTTGGAAGTGTTAGAGTTACCCTATCTGCTTGTTCTATTTCTTCTTCTCCTAATTCCTCCATTGCAATTGCATTCAAATATATATCCAGACATTTAGAATATGGTATTCCACAATTATTTGCCTCCTCTTGAACTCTTACTTGTACTTGTGTTAAGCTCCATCCAGCAATGTTTGCTATTCTTTTTTCTTTTTCATTAACAGATAAGTTATTTTTTAAATGAAGTACATTCTCAGCAAATTCTGAACAAAACCATATTGAAGCATATGGAGATCTCATTAAGTAAAAATTTAAGGCTTCTTCATAGCTAATGTAATTTCCTGTCTCAAGTGCAAGACAAGCTTCAAAGTTCTTTCTATCTCCATTAAATTCATCATTAATAAGATCATCAATGTTTGAATATCTGCTACTTGGCGGAAGCACAGTTTGAGTTATAAATTCTTCAGTAGTGGAATTTGATACGGCTTTATAATGTGCATCATCCAAAGCTCCTATTGGATGCATGCTGATTGAATTTGCAAGTTTTTTCTCCTTTTCTTCTATACTCATTTTTGAAACATAGTCATATAGTGAATGCTCTAGGTAAACTATTATATTGTCTCCATAAACTTTATATTTTAAAGTTGGCACTGTTCCTTCTGCAAACACATTTGCTCTATCCATTTGCCCCATTAATTCATCTACTCTTGTTTGTTGTTCTTCCGTTTTTGCATTTGTGCCACTTACGGCTTTTTCTGCACTGCCAAACAAGTCTCCTTTAATTAATAAGTTTAAGCTAACTCCTACTAGTATTAGTAGCAAAATTATTGTCATAATAAGCGCTATTAAGGTAATACCTTTTTCTTTTCTCATCACAATATCTTCCCCCTTTATGATTTAAGGTCATTCTATCAAAAAGAATTACAAATTGCAACATATTTTGCAATTTGTAATCTAAAATTAATATAATTGTAACATTTTTGTAATATCTTTTATTCTAGCTCAAATGCTCCTGTATATAATTGATAGTATTTTCCTTTTTGAGCTATTAGTTCGTTATGGTCTCCTCTTTCTATTATTTGACCATGTTCTAGTACTATTATTGCTTTTGCATTTCTTACTGTTGATAGTCTATGTGCTATTACAAAAACCGTTCTTCCTTCCATAAGTTTATCCATGCCTTCTTGAACTATCTTTTCTGTTCTTGTGTCTATTGAACTTGTTGCCTCATCTAATATCATTACTGGTGGATCGTTTATTGCAGCTCTTGCTATTGAAAGTAATTGTCTTTGTCCTTGTGATAGATTTGCTCCATTTGATGTAAGCATTGTGTCGTATCCTTGTGGTAATCTTGTTATAAAATCATGTGCATTAGCAAGTTTTGCGGCATTTACAATTTCCTCATCTGTTGCATTTTCTTTTCCATATTTGATGTTTTCCTTTATTGTTCCTGTAAATAAGTTTGTATCTTGAAGTACCATTCCTAAAGATTTTCTTAAATCTGTTTTCTTAATCTTTTTAATGTTTATTCCGTCATATCTTATTTTTCCATCATTTACGTCGTAAAATCTATTTAATAAATTTGTTATTGTAGTTTTTCCAGCACCTGTTGCACCAACAAATGCAATTTTTTGGCCTGGTTTTGCATATAAGGATACATCATGAAGAACCAGTTTATTTGGCTCATATCCAAAGTTTACATGTTCTAATTCAATATGTCCTTTAAGTTCCACATAGGTTGTAGTTCCATCATGGTGTGGATGTTTCCATGCCCATATACCTGTACGTTCTTTTGTTTCTATAATTTCGCCATTTTCTTTTTTAGCATTTACAAGTGTTACATAACCTTCATCTTGTTCAGGTTCTGTATCTATTAGTTCAAATATTCTACCTGCACCTGCAAGTGCCATAACAACTGAGTTTAATTGATTTGACATTTGCATTATTGGTTGGTTAAAGCTTTGTGTTAATTGTAAAAATGTTGCAATAGAACCTATTGTAAGTGCTCCATTTCCTTTTATTGCAATTGCTCCACCTATTATTGCAACTAAAACGTATTCTAGGTTTCCTAAGTTATTTAGCATTGGCATTAGTATATTTGCAAATTTATTTGCTGTTGTCATGTTTTTGCATAATTCATCGTTTATCTCATCAAAATGAGCTTTTGCCTCTTCTTCGTATGTGAATACTTTTATTACTTTTTGACCATTTATCATTTCTTCAATGTATCCATTAACCTTTCCTAATGTTTCTTGTTGTTTTACAAAGTATTTTCCACTTTTCCCTGCAACTCTACCTGTAATATTTAACATTAAGAATATAAATACTATTACAAATATTGTAAGTGGTATATTTGTAATAATCATTGCTATAAGCACAGCTATAACTGTTGTTGATGATGCTATGAATTGTGGTAAACTTTGAGATATCATTTGTGAAAGTGTATCTACGTCATTTGTATAATAGCTCATTATTTCACCATGTGTATGTGTATCAAAATATTTTATTGGAAATGTTTGCATCTTATTAAACATTTCGTCTCTTATCTCTTTTAATACTCCTTGAGATATTCGTGCCATTATTCTTGTATAAATTAGTGTTGAAAGCACACCTGTTAAATACACAAGTGCCATAATTAATATGGCTTTTAAAAGGCCTGTAAATACTGGGTTTGTTTCAAGCAATAATGGTGTAATGTAATCATCTATCAATGTGCCTAAAAACATTGAGCCAGCAACCCCTGCTATTGAACTAAGTATTATACATATAAATACAATTGTTAAGTGTTTTTTATAGCTTTTTGTTATATATTTTAGAAGTCTTTTAGCTGTTTGTTTTTTGTTTTTTACTGTTTTAAGTGCCATGCCTGCTCCTGGCCTTTTTCTAGCTGTTTTCATCATTATCGCCTCCCTTTACTTGTGATTCATAAACTTCTCTATATATTTCATTGCTTTTTAATAGTTCCTCATGTGTGCCAATTCCGTTTACTGTTCCATTATCAAGCACTATTATTTTATCTGCATCTTGAACTGATGCAATTCTTTGTGCAATAATTATTTTTGTTGTATTTGGTATCTCTTCTTTAAATGCTTTTCTAATTAAGCTATCTGTTTTTGTATCAACAGCACTTGTTGAATCATCTAGTATTAATATTTGAGGCTTTTTAAGTAAAGCTCTTGCAATACATAAACGTTGTCTTTGACCACCAGATACGTTTGTTCCTCCTTGTTCTATATTTGTATCGTATTTATCTGGAAATTCTTCAATGAAATTATCTGCTTGAGCAAGTTTACATGCCCTAACTATTTCTTCATCTGTTGCGTCTTTGTCGCCCCATTTTAGGTTTTCTTTAATTGTGCCAGAAAACAACACGTTTTTTTGTAGAACAGCTGATACATTATTTCTTAGAGTTTCTATATCATATTGTTTAACGTCTTTTCCTCCAACTTCAACTTTTCCTTCAGTTGCATCATAAAGTCTTGGAATTAAACTTACTAATGTTGATTTCCCTGAACCAATTCCACCAATAATTCCAACTGTTTCTCCTGATTTTATTTGTATATTAATATTTTTTAAGCATTCTTTTTTCTTGTTTCCAACATAACTAAATGAAACATTTTTAAATTCTATTGAACCATTTTTAACCTCTTTTATAGGTTTCTTTGGATTTGCTAAGTCTGGTTTTTCTATTAAAATTTCATATATTCTCTCTGCTGAATTTCTTGCCATTGTGCTCATTACAAGTAGCATTGCAAGCATCATTAAGCTTGATAGTAGACGAATTCCATAAGTAATTAAACTTGTAAGTTGGCCAACTTCCAAGTCTACCATGTTTGTTGTTACTATAATTTTTGCACCAAACCATGATATTAGAATTATTGCTAAGTACATTGAAAATTGCATAACTGGATTTGTTAATGACATTAGTCTTTGTGCTTTACTAAAGTCTACATATATTTCATTTGAAATGTTCCCAAATTTTTTCTTTTCACTTTCTTCAAGTAAATATGATTTTACAACTCTTATACCATTTGTGTTTTCTTCTACAACGTTGTTAAGAACATCATATTTTTTAAATACCCTTTCAAATATTGGGTGTGCTTTGCTCATAATTACATATAGAGTAATTCCAATTACTGGCATTAATGCTAAGAATATTAGTGCTAGCTTTGCATTAATTGAGAATGACATTATAAGTGAAAATATTAGCATTAATGGTGTACGTACTACTATTCTTGTTAACATTTGAAATGCCATTTGAACATATGAAACATCTGTTGTAAGTCTTGTTACAATACTTGATGTGCTGAATTTATCTATATTTGTAAAAGAAAAATCTTGAATTTTATAATACAAGTCTTTTCTTAAGTTCTTAGCAAACCCTGCTGATGCTTTTGATGCAGTGATCCCTGATAGTATTCCAAAAGCAAGTGATAAAAGTGAAGCTACAACTAGCATTACCCCTATTTTTAATATTTCGTTCATTTGGCTTGCATATATTCCTTTATCTATTAAATTAGCCATAAGAAGTGGTATTACAACTTCCATAATAACTTCAAGTGTAACTAGAAGTGGTGTTAATAAAGCTGGCTTTTTATATTCTCTTACTGATTTTCCTAATGTTTTAAGCATTTCTCTCATTTTATATCTTTCCTTCCATAATATTTTTGCATATAATATTTTAAGAGTTTTTTATTAAAAAACTCTTAAAGTCTATCTTGTATTATACGTTTATTTAAATTTTTAGTCAATATGTTTTTTGATTTTTTTAAGTTTGATTTTTTTATGTAAATGTTGTATAATTAATTTGTAACAATTTTTGTTACGCCTTTGAAGTTTGTTAAATTTCGGAGGCGTTGTCCTCCGAATAATTAAAAGGAGGAACTTTTATGAAGCGTTACCTTTTCCCGTGCCTGGTGTTTGCAGTCATCTTACTCATCTTTGCTGTCTGCATTACCTATGCAGGCTTTAGCATCAGCTGGGTAATCGATATCATTCGTTTGGTATTGATTGCAGATGTTTCTTTTGCCATTGGTTTGATCTTTGGCAGAAAAACTAAACAGGGGGAATAAAGCTTCGAAAGCTGAAGTTTGCGTTTGCAGACTTCAGCTTTTATTATAGTATAGAACTTTTGTTTGTTCTTTGATTTAAAAATAATGTAACTCTTTCAAGTTACATTTTGGTGGACAGGGATGGATTCGAACCATCGTACTCGTACGAGAACAGATTTACAGTCTGCCGCCTTTAGCCACTCGGCCACCTATCCATATTCAAATAAAAATGGTGCTCCCTCAAGGATTCGAACCTTGGACCCACCGGTTATGAGCCGGTTGCTCTGACCAACTGAGCTAAGGGAGCATTTCTCAAACGCGAGATTAATTATAAGATATTTTTTGACACTTGTCAATACTTTTTTGCAAAAAAGTTAAAACTTTTTTTGCTTGGCAGGGGTAGAAGGATTCGAACCCTCACAAGCGGTTTTGGAGACCGATGTGCTACCATTGACACTATACCCCTATGAATAATACCTCTTTATATTAACACAAATTGTGTAAATATGCAAGAGGTATTTTTAATTTTATTAATTATTTTTCAGCTCTATAGCTCTATAAGTAGTATTGCTCTTGTGCCGTCCATATTGGATTCCGTATATAGGTCCTGTTCCATCGTCACGATAGCTTGGAGACCTTTTTTCATCTTTGTAATTTCCTCCTCTATAAACCCTATTACTTGTTCCATATGCTTCTGTAGTCCATTCAAAAACATTGCCTTCCATGTCATAAATATTTCTTGAAACATCTCTATATGGTTCTGATTGGTATCCTGAATAGTTTACTTCATAGTCGACTCCTCCAGTCTTTCCTGGAACCTTTGTAAATTTAGAACTTGTATGTCCTACATATTCTGATCGTGTAACATCATATGCCTCACTATTTATAAATTCCATAACTTTATCATATGTTATTCCCATAATCATGCTACTTTGTGTACCTACGATATCATTATCAAATGCGTATGTTTTTTGTTTTGCATACATTAAATACCAGTTTGCTTGGCTTATTCCACTATCAGTGCCTGCTATAATTCTTACTGGAGAATTGTCTTGGTTTGTTATATTACTGGTTTCATATCTTCCAACCCAGAACCCCTCTGCTTTATAGATATTCATCGCAGCATTGTTATAATCTTTTTGCAATGTATTTCTAAAATTCGTTGGGTTCTCATATCCATTACCACATAGGTTGCTTATTGTTAGTAAATATCTATATTTTGTTGTTGTTCCTTCTTGAAAAGTTTCGCCATCCATACTTGTTCCTGTACCATCACTATTTCCTGTTACAATATCAGGTTCACGAATTCCTATTCCTGTTGTGTAAACTTCTGTGTAACCTGTTTTATATGTTTCCCCATAATTTGGTGCAAATAATCTTCCAGCCATCTTAGTTGAATTATGAATTGTACATTTAGCAACATTATTTTCTATAACTATATTGCAGGCACCATTCAAAGTTGTTTTTAACTGACAAATAAACATTTTGTTTATATCATTTCTATTAACTGGTATCCAAACGAATTGATCAAACTTATTTTTTTCTGTTCCATCCCATGTTACTTCTTCTAGTTCTTCCTCGGAAATTTTATATATTACTAATCCATCATCTATTACTTCTTCTTCAGGAATTCCAGACACAACAAAACCTGCAGGTATCCATGCTCTATCTCCATTAGTATCTATATATTCTGTTGTTTCTGTAACTCTTTGTCCTGGTGGCAATGTTGTTTTTGACATAACGTATTCACTTACTACTGTTTTATTGTTTATTGTAGTTTTCATTGTCAATGTTTGTTTAGTTGGTGTATCAATTACTTCAAAGGAAAGTTCTGTTATGTTTTCAGCAATTTTAATATTATTGTTTAAATACACAGCTTTATCCTCAATATTATAAGTATACGTATTACCGTTTTTGAATTTTATATTATTATTTGAATTGCCACTTTCTATTAGGTTGCCTGTTATTTTAGTTTCTTTCAAAAGCTGAACATTTAACTTGTCATGCTCAACATCTTGTGCCGTTTTTACATTTACGTTATTTAGGTTTGATCTAAAATTTCTAGATAGCATTCCTAAAATTCCTAATACTACTAAAGTTAAAATAATATACATTATTAAAGTAATTAAAGTTATCCCTTTATCTTGCTTCATATTTTTTCCTCCTTGGTTTAAAATCTCAACTTTCATGTTAAAATAATATCATTATGATAAAAAAAAGTCAACTATTTTTACTTTTTTTTCAAAAAGTGTTGACAAATTTAAAAAAATTATTTAAAATAGAGAATGTGCTTATCAAAATACAAGTACATACATCTGGTGGATGTAGCTCAGTTGGTTAGAGCGCTGGTTTGTGGCACCAGAGGCCGTGGGTTCGAGTCCCATCTTCCACCCCACGTTAAACAAATAATTTCATATTGGGGTGTAGCCAAGTGGTAAGGCACCAGACTTTGACTCTGGCATTTCGGCGGTTCGAGTCCTCCCACCCCAGCCAAAATTAGCAGTACTAAAAGTACTGTTTTTTTATGTATAGCAAAAGAAGATACTTATTGCATCTTCTCTTTTATTTTTATTAATGTATTTAGTGCATCTATTGGTGTTGTTTCATTTAAGTTTATTTTATCTATTTCATGTGCAATTTCTGCAAGCTTATAATTGTAAAAGTCTAGCTGTCCCTCTGGTTGTTTTTTGTTTTCCTGTTTCTTTTGCCCTGTTAACATGCTTTTTCTTCTTAAAATCTCATTAGATCTTTTTACAACAGGTTGTGGAACTCCTGCTAGCTTTGCAACATGTATTCCATAGCTTTCGTCTGTTCCTCCTGGAATAATCTTCCTTAGGAATATTATATCTTCTCCCTTTTCTTTTACAGCTATTGAATAGTTCTTTACACCTTCTAATTTACTTTCTAGCTCTGTAAGTTCATGGTAATGTGTTGCAAATAACGTTTTTGCTCCACATTTTTCTTTATCCGTAATATGCTCTACAACTGCCCATGCTATTGAAAGTCCATCATATGTAGATGTTCCCCTTCCAATTTCGTCTAATATTACCAAACTATTTGATGTTGCTTCTTTTAAAATATTTGCAACCTCCATCATTTCTACCATAAAAGTACTTTGTCCCATACTTAAATCATCTGATGCTCCAACTCTTGTAAAGATTTTATCTACTACACCAATTTTTGCATATGATGCTGGTACAAAGCTTCCAATTTGCGCCATAAGTGTTATTAAAGCAACTTGTCTCATATATGTAGATTTTCCTGCCATATTAGGCCCTGTAATTATTGATAACCTATCGCTATCTTTGTTTAGATATGTATCATTTGCAACAAATGTTCCTGTATCTATCATTTTCTCAATTACTGGGTGACGTCCGTCTTTTATATCTATTTCTCCACTGTTATCTACAATTGGGCAAACATAGTTCATATCTTCTGCAACTGTACTAAAAGATGCAAGTACATCTAACGTTGAAATTATATCTGCAGTTTTTTGTAAACGCACAATGTTTTGTGCAAGTTGATTTCTAATTTCAGTAAATATTTTATATTCAAGGTCTACAAGTTTTTCTTCTGAACCAAGTATTTTGCTTTCTAGTTCGTTTAGTTCTTCTGTTATATATCTTTCTCCATTTGTTAAGGTTTGTTTCCTTATATACCTATCTGGTACTAAATTCAAGTTTGATTTTGTAACTTCTAGGAAATATCCAAATACCCTATTAAAGCCAATTTTCAAGTTTTTAATACCTGTTGTTTCCTTTTCTCTTTGTTCTAGTTCCAAAAGCCATTTTTTACCGTCTGTTGATGCTTTTTTATATTCATCCACTTCACTGTTGAAACCTAACTTTATAATTCCACCTTCTTTTATTGTAATTGGTGGATCTTCCACAATTGCTTTATCTATTAGCCCTGCTATATCTTCACACGCATCTAAATTTTCTTCTAGTTCCTGTATTAATTCTGACTTGCTGTTTTTTATTATGTTTTTCACATCTGGTAATTGCATTAGAGAGTTTTTAAGCGAGTTTAGTTCCCTACCATTTGTATTTCCATAAGCTATTTTTCCAACTAATCTTTCTATGTCATAAACTTTTTTTAGAGTTTGTTGCAATTCTCCTCTTAAAATACTATCTTCTTTTAATTCTTGTACCGCTTCCAATCTCTTATTTATCTCGTGTGTATCTAATAAAGGCTCTCCAATCCACTTTCTTAGCTTTCTTCCGCCCATTGATGTTGATGTTTTATCTAGCACCCAAAGAAGTGTTCCTTTTTTTCCTTTATCATGTTGTCTTTCTAATAATTCCAAATTTCTTCTAGCTGTTATATCAAGTGTCATGTATTTTTGTAAGTTATAAAATTTTATATGGTTTATATGGTCTAGTTTTATTTTTTGTGTTTGTGTTAAGTATGCTAGTAATGCATTTATCGCAATTGTCTCAAGTTCATAGTTATCCAAAGACTCTATTTTTTTACCTTCATACTCCAAGTTATAATTTTGAAGTAACTCATCTGTTTCAAATTTAAAATTATCGTCTGGATAATTGTTTATATATACATTAAATCTTTTTCTAATCTCATTAATTTCTTCTATTGAACTAAATAAAAAGCTATTTACAACAATCTCAGCTGGTCCAAATTTTGCAAGCTCATCTAATAGTGTTGCAAAGTTATTGCTTTCTGCTATTTTTGTTGCATAGAAGTCTCCTGTTGATACATCACATATAGCTATTCCAAAATGAAGTCCCTTTTTAAATACAGACATTATGAAGTTATTCTTTTTATCATCTAGCATATTACTTTCAATTACAGTACCTGGTGTTACAATTCTTATAACGTCTCTTTTTACCATTCCTTTGGCTGTTTTTGGGTCTTCTATTTGCTCGCATATTGCTACTTTATAACCTTTTTCAATTAGCTTTGAAACATAGTTATCTACTGCATGAAATGGCACTCCACACATTGGAGCTCTTTCTTCTTGCCCACATTCTTTTCCTGTAAGTGTAATTTCTAGTTCTCTTGATGCTAATATTGCATCATCAAAGAACATCTCGTAAAAGTCTCCTACTCTAAAAAATAGTATTGCATCCTTATATTGTTCTTTTATTCCAAAATATTGTTGCATTAATGGTGAAAATTCTGCCATGTTTATCCTTCCTCTTTATTCTAACATTATGTTACGTATTATATCATAATTTTGCTCTTTCAACAATGAGTTTACTATATTTTACATCTAAAGTAATTTTGCTGTAATCTAAATTTCTTTGTTTAAATTACCGTTTGTATAATTTTGTCCTTCAAGTCTTTTTCCTTGTTTATGTATGTTTACTATACTGTTTATTTCTTCTATTGTTTCATCTAAAATATCAATTCTAATTGTATTTGGGTTAAATTCTTTCCACTCTATTGACGTTATTTTTGAATTATATATTAGGTTATTACAGTTTATCCTATCTGTATATATTGGGAATTCAAAGCCCATTCTATCTTTTAGTTTGAATGTTCCATGTTCGCAAGTTCCTGGGCAGTTTTTATATATTCCTATTGCACAGTATTCTGTTGTCATAAGCAATGTTCTACCATATACTATTAGTTCCTTTTCTATATTACCATTTAGGCTTAAAATGGTGTTTTTATCTGTTTCTGGTGATACTGTGTACCTTTCTATTCCTAAGTCTTCAAGTTCCTTTATAGAATGATTATTCATTACATTCATGGTATAGTTTGCTATTGTTTTTAGATTTTTAAATGTCTCTAGTTGTGAAATATTTGATATTACAACTCCAGCTATTTTATATTCTTTTAAAATAGCTTCTATATTTATTTTTTCATAATTACTTTTGCTAATTGCTGGCATAAGTAAATATGTATTAAAGTTTTCAGTAATTTCTTTTACTTGTTTTTTTAGTTTTGGAGCTGTAAAAAATCTTAATGGAATATATATGTTATCTATTCCTTGTAATTTGCTGTATTCCAAGGTTTCGCTCATACTATTTAAACAAACATTTACCCTTGGAGCAGAAATACTTTGTTTTGAGATTATTTCTTTTTCCTCTACTATTTTTCTTGGTTTTCTTATAAATGTTTGTCTTATTTTTTCTTCTAATTCTTGTATTGTTTCTCTTCTTAGTTCATTTATTCCACTTATTTGTGTAATTAGCATATCTCCTATTTCAGTGTTTATATTTGCTACTTCAAAAACTGTGTTTCCAAGTTTGGATATTTGTTCTTCTATTCTTTCTCTTGTAAGTCCCTGCTTTTCAGCCTTTTGTGGTACTGAACTCGTTTTTATAATTTCTATACCTGTTGTTATGTCTTGCACTTTTAAACTTATTGGAGTGTCTTCTTTGATTATTATCTCACAGTTTATTTCTCTTTTTATATTTTCTTTGCTTAGCCTTTGATTTATTTCTCTGTTTAAGTTTATATCAACTGTTCTATATACTTTATCTCCATTATTAATTTTGCCATATATTCTTCCTATTGTAACTGTTTGACAAACTTTTCCTTGTTTTATGTTGTTATTTCCTATCATTAGTTCAGATATTTTACATGTTCCGTCTTTTATGCTAATACTATCTCCTAGGTTCAATTCTTTTTCTAACTTTATTTTTGTATAACCTTTATTGGGGTTATAATGTTCTACTTTTCCTATGTATATTCCCATGTGGTTTGGTTTATATTTATACATCATTTCTTTGCCAAGTTTTCCTTTTAAATAGCCTGTACTAAAGCCTCCACGGTTAAATATTTGCATTAGTTTTTCTTTGTCTTCTGCCTGAACTTTATATGGTTTGTTGCTATTTGCTAAGTCTATGTATTTTCTATATACTGATGTAACAATTCCTACATATTCAGGAGATTTCATTCTTCCTTCTATTTTAAAGGATTTTACACCTGCTTGTATTAGTTCTGGTAATATATCTAATGTGCAAACGTCTTTTGAGCTTAGTAAATAACCTTTATCTACTTCTTTTCCGTTGTTTAAAAGAGCATATGGAAGTCTACATGTTCCTGCACATTTTCCTCTGTTTCCACTTCTACCACCTATAATACTACTCATTAAGCATTGACCTGAGTAGCATATGCATAATGCACCATGTATAAATACTTCAATTTCTATATTCACATTTTTGCAAATATGTTTTATTTCGTCAGCTGAAAGTTCTCTTGCTAGTACACATCTTTTAAAGCCCATCTCTTGAATTTTTCTTGCTCCTTCCAGATTATATACTGTCATCTGTGTACTACTATGTACTTCTAGGTCTGGAAAGCTTTTAATTATAGCCTTTGCTAAGCCCAAATCTTGCACTATTATTGCATCTATTCCACATGTATATGCATATTCTACAAGTTCCATTGCTTTTGAGAATTCATCGTTTTTTATTAATATGTTTAGAGTTAAATTTGTTTTAACATTTCTAAGTTTTGCATATTCTATTGCCTTTTTTAGTTCTTCTCTGTTAAAGTTTTTACTATTCATTCTAGCATTAAATTCGTCAGCACCAAAATATACAGCATTTGCTCCATTTTGCACTGCTGATACAAGTGAATTCCATTCTCCAACCGGAGATAAAAGTTCTATATTATTCATATATTTAATTTTCCTCTCAATTTATTCTTAAATATTATACCACAAAAAAGTGCAAAAAGAAAAGCCTCCCTATTAAGGAGGAGGCTCTTCTGGAAAGAAGTCATCTAAAAATGCATATTTCATTGTATTGTTCATGAAAGCTAAAATAATATTTACCCTTACTTTGTCTTCCTCTATGTCGCTTTCATCATCACTATTGCTTATCTCTTGTGGAATAAATTTCGCTAAATATTTTACTGAAGCAATCTCTGCAAGTTCAACAATTTGAGTTATTAAATACCGAACGTCTTCAGAATTGTCTTTATCTGCTGTTCCTATAATATTTACAAATGGTGCAACATCACTTTCAGCACAATAAATATATACATCATGAATACTCATTTTTACTACTCCCCTTCATAAAAATTTTCCACTTCATGATTATATCAAAATAATAGCAAAAAGTCAATTATGTAAATTAATTTTGGTGACCCATACGGGAATCGAACCCATGATTCCACCTTGAGAGGGTGGCGTCTTAACCGCTTGACCAATGGGCCATGTGATAAATTCTAGCTTAAACTAGAATTTATTTCTATGACTTTTTTTAGTATTTCATCTAATCTATTTTCTTGTTTTGTTAAGTAAAGATATCCGTATTAGACCTTCGAATGCTGTTGAATACATGTATTCTGTGTGGTTTGCATTTTTTGGTAAATGGTGGTTTTGTGTGTTTCTGCCTCTTCTTACAATTTCTTTTTCTTCGTCTGTTAAATCTTCATAGATTTTTTCTAAAATTTGAGCTTGTGCTCCTGCTTTTACATATTTTATTGCTTCCCTATGAAGTTTATTTGGCTTTAAATTTGTTGTTTCAATTAAGTAGTTTCGTATATGAAGTTCATATACTGCATCTCCAATGTATGCCCATGTAAGTGGCGACATTGTGTTAATTTTTCCTAAATTATCCATTTACTTTTTCTAATGTAACCCTTCCTATTTTTCCGGTTCTAAAGTCATTTAGTATAATTGCTGATACCTTTTCATAATCTATTTCTCCACCTGAAATTATTGCTCCTCTTTTTCTTGCTATCATATTCATTAATTCAAGTGCTTCATCGTCCTCTGGTATTATACTATTAAAATCGTCATCTGTCAATTTATATCTTGCAAAAAGTTCATTTTTATTGTTATTTTTTAAATATTTTATCAAATTATATGCTATTTCGTCTTTGTTGATTAATTCATCTTTTATTGAACCTGTGTATGCGAGTTTTAGTGCTACATCATGGCTTTCAAATTTTGGCCATAAAACCCCTGGGGTATCTAATAGTTCTACTTTTTCATTAATTCTAATCCATTCTAGATTTTTGGTAACACCAGGTCTATTACCAACATTAGTGGCTTTTCTACCTACTAGCCTATTTATTAAAGTAGACTTTCCTACATTAGGTACACCCATTATTAGTATTCTAGCCTTTCTTTCTTTTAGACCTTTACTTTTTCTTTTATTGTTTATTTCGTCTACTAGTGGTTTTATCTTATCAAATATTATCTTGGTATTGGGATTATTTATTAGGTCTATTGGTATTACGATGTAATCTTTATCTTCATAATATTTAATCCATTTATTAGTTTCATTTATATCACATAAATCAATTTTTGTCATAATAATTAATCGTGGTTTATTTTTAAATATTG
>ENA-ORRN01001079-ORRN01001079.1-human-gut-metagenome-genome-assembly--contig:-NODE-1079-length-19981-cov-2.449864_pt1 | contig 19981 bp, 8 predicted proteins | sample MGYA00242174_ERZ509132 | MGnify/ENA primary metagenome ERZ509132 (study PRJEB26280, sample SAMEA2338671) | human gut metagenome | biome: human gut; feature: human-associated habitat; material: faeces... | reverse complement strand
TACCGCAATGGCGAAATGATTACCAGAAGTGCAGGACGTGACCTTGCACTTCTGAAGACTGATTTCAAGGGCTTTGCCTACAACGATACCGACGCAGAGGAAACCTATATGCGCCAGATGCTTTCCTTATCGGTTGGCGAACTGGTTTATGGTACCGGCGAGCGTTTCACTCCTTTTGTAAAGAATGGACAGAGCATTGACATCTGGAACGCTGATGGTGGTACCAGCACCGAGCAGTCCTACAAGAACATTCCGTTCTTTATTACCAATAAGGGATATGGTGTCCTTGTTAATCATCCGGAGAAGGTTTCCATCGAAGTTGCAACCGAAATGGTAACCAGAACCGAATTTTCCGTACCGGGTGGCTATCTGGATTACTTCCTCATTAACGGACCGACCATGAAGGAGGTACTGACACGTTATACCGACCTTACCGGTAAGCCGTCTCTTCCGGCACCGTGGACCTTCGGACTATGGCTCTCCACTTCCTTTACCACGAACTATGATGAAGCAACTGTTATGAGCTTCATTGATGGAATGTTAGACCGTGGAATTCCGCTTAGAACCTTCCATTTCGACTGCTTCTGGATGAAGGAATTCCATTGGAGTGATTTCGTATGGGATAACCGTGTATTCCCGGATCCGGCAGGACTCCTTAAGAGAATTAAGGCAAAGGGACTGAACATCTGCGTCTGGATCAACAGCTACATCGGACAGGAATCCGTACTTTTCAATGAAGGTATGGAAAAGGGCTACTTTATTAAGAGAACGAACGGTCAGGTATGGCAGTGGGATATGTGGCAGCCGGGCATGGCAATCGTAGACTTTACGAATCCGGAAGCTTATCAGTGGTTCCAGAGCAAGTTGGAGGTTCTGCTTGATATGGGCGTTGACTGCTTCAAGACCGACTTTGGTGAGAGAATTCCTTCCGAAGGTGTGGTTTACCATGATGGCTCCGATCCGAAGAAGATGCACAACTACTACACTTATCTTTACAACAAGTGTGTTTACGAATTATTAGAGCGTAAGAGAGGCAAAGGACAGGCTGTTCTCTTTGCACGTTCCGCAACTGTTGGCGGTCAGAAGTTTCCGGTACACTGGGGCGGTGACTGCTGGTCCGATTATGAATCCATGGAAGAAAGCCTTCGCGGCGGTCTGTCCCTGTTAATGAGCGGATTCGGATTCTGGGCACATGATATTGGTGGATTTGAGAATACCTCTACCGCAGATGTTTATAAGCGCTGGGTAGCATTCGGACTCCTTTCTTCCCATTCCAGACTGCACGGTAGTTCCTCTTATAGAGTACCGTGGGTTTATGATGATGAAGCAGTAGATGTGGTTCGTTTCTTCACCAGATTAAAGGCGCGCTTAATGCCTTACCTTTACAAGACCGCAATTGAAACCTCCGTTACCGGTGTTCCGACCATGAGAAGCATGGTTCTGGAATATACCGAGGATAAAACCTGTCATTATGTGGATAAGCAGTATATGCTGGGTGATAACCTTCTGGTTGCTCCGATCTTCAACGACCAGAGCATGGCTGAGTACTATCTGCCGAAGGGAACCTGGACCGACTTCTTTACCGGAGAAGAAAAGGAAGGCTGTGGATGGATTACCGAAAAGCACGGCTACTTAAGCATTCCTCTTATGGTGAAGGAGAACTCTATCGTAGCAATAGGTGCACATGATGACAAGCCGGATTACGATTATGGCGATGGCGCAGAATTACGGCTTTATGCATTAAAGGATGGCAAGAATGCAGAAGCAGTTGTTTATGGCATGGATCAGAAGGAAGAGATTGCCATGACTGCAAAGAGAGAAGGAAATCAGATCCATATTACCGTCAAGAGCGACAGGAATTACGCTGTCCGCCTTGTAAATGTGGCAGCTGCTTCCGTATCTGCAGGTGATGTGAAGACCGAAGGCAAGGATACTGTAATCAGCCTTTCCGGAAGTGCAGAGGTTACCGTTACGCTGTAAGCCGGTGCAGAACAGGTTGTGAAGGTCGTGAAATAATGCAGATGCATCCATATGAATAACAATATAATCAGTATCACCTCCGGGAGAAAGGGATTCCTTTTCTTCCGGAGGTGTTTTCTAAATGTTATCACGGCTGACAAGATGATAACTTGCAGTATCTTCAACAGTATTAGTGCGGTATTTAAGCGGGGTACACCCCATAATATCCCGGAAAGTCCTGGTGTAATGACTTGCACTTGAAAATCCGACAGCATAAGCAATATCGGTAATGCTGTCACGAGTGTAGGTCAGAAGATCGAGACTTTTTTGAATGCGGTAATGGATCAGGTATTCCCCGGGGGTCTTGGAGGTATAGGTACGAAAGAGTTTGGTGCAAAGAGTTTTTCCTACACTTCCTACATCAGCAATTTCTTCAAGAGAAACTTTTTCATGGTAATGCTCCTGAATATAAAGAAGCATGGATTTGAAGGTACCGATCCGGGAAGCGGAAACAGGGGAGGGAAGTACTGCCTTTTCCAAATGGGCATAGAGGATCTTAAACATCCGGATAAAAGATTCCAGAATTTCCAGTTCAATGTTTTTAATATCGGGAGACTCAAACATACGTACAAGCTCATCAATAATCTGTTTTGTCCAGTTCCCGGATGATAATAAAAGGTAGTCAAAGGAATTGGGTGAAATTACGGGAAACAGATAGGTCTGCTGGATATATCGGGTGGAACACAGCAGGCATGGATGAACAATGGCACAGTAAAAAGCACAGCTTTTTCCGGGAAGGGACCGGTTGGAGTGAATTCGTTTGGAATTAACCAGAATGCCTTCGCCGGCGTGGATGATGATATTTTGGCCATTTACGTGATATTCCAGTTCTCCTTCCACGACATAGAGGTATTCCAGATCTTCATGCCAGTGATCGGGAACAAAATAGTGCTGGTTAGCAGAAAAGTAGGCACTTGATGAAAAACATTCAAACTGCGGGTTGTTGTATTCAATAATCTGGGAGTGATCATTTCGTTTTGTAAAGAAATCGTTATCTTTTATCATAATATCTCTCCAATACGATATATTTTGACATAAATATATGGTTTTTATGTAGAAAAAAGGTTCTATACAAGATATTATTATATTATATGCTGTGATAAACAACAAGGAGTATGTTTGTAAATGTGGGAACGGCACAGTTGTAAGGGAAGAGAGGAATGGCAATGAGAACGAGGATGAAGGAACGTTTTGGAAGCTGGAGCTTTTATAAGGAGGCACTGGCAATTGGAATACCCGTGATGCTGCAGGCATTGATTCAGAGTCTGGTATCACTGATAGACAGCTTTATGGTAGCTGGCCTTGGTGATGTGAAGATGTCCGGAGTGAATATTTCCGGGCAGATCTGCTTTATTTTTATGGTAATGCAGAATATGATCTGTGCATCCGGAGGAATTTTTCTGACACAGTATTTTGGAGCAAAGCAAAGGGAAGGAATGCGGCAGAGCGTTGCATTTAAGGTGGTTGCGTCGCTTTCAACCTGTATATTTTACTTTCTTGCAACATTTGTCTTTACCAGACCTGTCTTAAGTCTTATGGTGATTGGCAATTCACAGGCAGAGCTGATCCTGGATGAAGGACAGAAATATATGTATCTGATGGGATTTATAGGAATCCAGATGATGATTTCCTCCATTCTGTCTTCTTCCTATCGGGAGATTGGACGAGTAAGGGTAATACTGGTCATCACTTTGATTGCTGCCGGATCCAATGCGTTCTTGAACTGGGTATTGATCTATGGACATCTGGGAATGCCGAGACTGGAAGTACAGGGTGCAGCATATGCAACTATCATTGCAAAGACAGTGGAAATGCTGCTCTTAATTGGTTATACCATCAAGGAACGCCCGGAATTTATCAGCTTCTCCGTCTTTAAAAGAATTGACTGGGCATTGTTTGGACGGATTTTGAAGAAAGGGTCACTCCTGATTATATCCCAGATGATGTGGGTTCTGTCAGAAAGCTTTACGGCTGCAATTTATAATGGAAGGGGAAATGCAGCAGTCGTATCCGGTATGGCAGCAAGCTTTTCCATTGCCAATCTGTTCTTCATTTCCTTTGATGGGATTACGACTGCAACAGGAGTCCTGATTGGTAAATCATTGGGAAGGAATGAACTGGATGATGCCCGGAAGGAAAAGACGTGGATGCTTTCTGCAGCAATCATATTTGGATGTATAATGTGTCTTGTCGGAGTGGTGACCGTTCTGCTTGTACCGGTTGTTTTCGGAAATTTGAGCATTGATGCACAGAATATCTGCCGGGCAATGCTTCTGCTGATGGCACTTTTCATGCCATTGTGGACCTTTGTGAATACACAGCTTGCAGTATGCCGGGCAGGAGGAGATACGAAGGTCGGTTTTCTTGTAGACGGCGGAACGACGGCTGTCATGATTCCAATGCTTCTCATTCTGGCATTCTTTACCAATGCCAGTCCGGTTATGATGTACTTTGGAGTGAAAGCACTGGATGTCGGCAAGATTATCGTTGCCACACATGAGATGAAGAAGGAACGCTGGGTCGTAAATCTGTCGAACGCATAAAATGCCATGGAAATCAACAAGGATACGGAATTAACGCCCGGACATTTCTGTCCGGGCGTTGCATTTTATTTTTCTTTATTTGTAACTATTCTGAATAGTTACCTTTATTTTCAAGTAAAACCTTCCGGGCCGCTAAAACCAGGAACATATAATCAGAGGAACCACCGCCGAGGACATATTCGCCCTGCTGCCAGAGGTACGGAAACTCAAGCAGTTCCGGGAAGTCAGGACGGATCAGGGCCGTACCGGAGATCACGCCGCCCGGAATATAGGAATAGTCGGCACGGTTCATTCCATAGGCAACGGTAGCGGAGCGTGCCCCGACGCCGGATGCAAAGGAAGAGGTATTCGAGCCGGGATGGCAGCCTAATATGAAATTCAGTGCACACAGGATCAGATCCGGTTCAAAGATGTCCGGAAAGGCTTCATGCAGGAAATAATATTCGACTCCCATCCGCTGAATCCCCCATCCGGCGCCCCAGATGAACGGGCGGTAGGGGATTCCGTAAGGAGTTTCTTTACTCTCATCATCGATAGAAGCCTTCAGCCCAGTCAGGGCTTTGCGGATTTTTTCTGTGAAAACCGGATCACTTAGCTTATGAACCACGCGGCAGATGATCCAGCCGAGCGTCTTGATATTTTCTACAATAAAATCACACCGGTTAAGCAGATAGGTCTTATAGGAATCGTCTCCTGTCGTTAAGAAAAGCTCGACAGCAGCATGGATTCTCGCAAGCTCCGTCTTGCTATTTCCATCGGTGGCAGCAGGGAAGGAGGTGCAGTTTTCGATTACCGGATGATCTCCGACAGTACTTTCATAAAGTTCGATGGCATCCTGTAAGGCTTCTCTGCTTAAATCATCGTTAAATCCCTTTAATGCACGGGATGCACCGGCAAGCTGTGAAGCCGTCATAAGCTGTCTGGGAGAATTGTCTTCGGTAAATACCCACCGGTCATCCTCATCACCTGCGATATTTTTGGTCATGGCAGAAGGATCACCCAGAAGGACATACTGGCGCAGATCATTGCAGATGATGCCGCGATACAAACGTCCCAGAGCGCGGTAGCCGGAAACGACACTTAACACGCCATGTTCAATCTGTTGTAAAATATCATTCTTGCCATCCGGCTGATGGATTTCGGTAATTTTATGCTTCTGATCGATGGTGGTTGCATCGTAATCCACGTGGAATGCTTCAAAGGCAAGAGCGAGATTGTAAGCTTCTCCGGCCTGGGATTCCACACGCAGATCGAAGTCTCCGGCATCGTGCCAGCCGCCTATGTTCACTCCGGGAACCACTTCACCCGGTTTGAACTTGGACAGGCCCTCTTTCTGGTCGTAGCCGTCGATATGATTGTGTGCCGGTGCCATCTGGGCATCGTCCATGTGGCAGCAGTCGTGCCATACGCGGTATTTTTCGTTGACGCGCATGTGGCACATCTGTACGGGAAGGAAGTATTCCAGTACGGGTTGCCATACGCCACGGGCATATACGTCATTGTCGATGCGGAAGATGGGAGACACGGAGGTATTGTATTTAATCTTATAAAGCCCCGGTTCCTTTACATCTGTGAAGTTTACTTTCAGATAGTTATACCTCAAGAATTTACCCCAGTTGGCAGGAGTGACGTTCTTGACAACCTTTTCGCCGTCGGCATCAATGCGGATGATTTGTGCCGTTTCCTTTCTGTTGTCACGTATATCCATTTCGATGACGGCTTCCTTGTCCTGAGTGGGATGATAACCTATCTGTGAAGTCTGGATAACCGGCTGATACATCCAGTCGGCCACTACGTTCGGAGTGATAATCCATTTGACGGCACCTTTGGTGACACCCGGTTTTATGTTGCTGCGCAGTACGAACCAGCCGTTGTTGTGGTTCATACGCCCGTCAAACAGTTGCAGGTCACCGCTCAATGATTCGATGGTAACTTTGTTGTAAGGGTCATCGGGCCGGGAGGTGAACTTGGTTCCTTTGGCATAAGGTTCGCTGATGATGTCGTCTGCCACAATCGGGCTGTAACCTTTTCCTATCAGTTTGTCCATGTCTGCCAGCGATTTTTTGCCGTCATGGTAGTTTCCTGTATGCAGATAGTTGGGCTGGGTTGTCATCAGGGGGGAGTTGGGCTGTTGCGGGAAGATGCCGCTCTGACCGTCCATAATCCAGGGCTTGCCGAAGAGGGAACCCGGGAAGAATTCAAGGTTGAAGCCCACTTTTCCGATGAATTCCTGGGGAATGGGGCGGTCAAGATCTACGGTCACCTCTATGTTTTTACCTTTGCTTTCCACGTTTACCGTATATATAAGGTGGAGGTCCGGGTAAATCATCGGGTTGAATCCGGTGAGATGGCGTGAGGAGTCGGGATAGCACAGCGTGGCGGTGATGCTGTTGTCACCGAGCTTCCGGTCGAGCTGTTTCGGTACGGGTTGCCATTGTCCGGGCGTGGCTTCCAGGCGGATGTCTCCGTTTGTTGCCACACGGTGTCCGTTCATGATGATGCATACCCCTCCCTGGTGTCCTTCGGGATAGATGTCATCAAAAGCCATGACGTCGACTCCCTGGTTCTTGAAATAACCGGAGGATGTCAGCTTGAAGTCTTGCGCATGCAGCGTACTGCTGCCGCAAAGCAGTGCCAAGACTGATGCAAATAGGAAATGTTTCTTTCTCATAGTATCTATTTTTGAGTTACGAAATTTTCTACTAATATACGGACTAAAAAGGAAACGGATGGCTTTTGTTTGTAGCCAATAACGTTATGAAATGTGTCTTTTTCCTCTATTTTTATGATATTCATTGTTATATTTGTCATACAATGGTGTTTGAACTGCCAGATACCAACGTTTGAGCTAATAAAAGCTGATGTCTGGTAAAACAAGGACTCAGTACCCAAAAACAGCCTTTATCGGAACCAATTGTATCCATTGAAAAAGGATGGTAGTGAGTAGTGGCAACTTGTTTTTTTGTACATTTGCAATGTAACTATGATTAATTCCTTAAATCGCTATATTATGAAACGTATGTTTTCCGTTTTTTTGCTGATTACAGTATGGTTGCTGGTTACACCTTTCCTGCAAGCACAGTCACACGTAGACAAGGTTTTAAAAGATGAAATAACCTCGGACTTGAAAGAGAATATCCTCTCTTTTTGGGAAAGATACAGCGTAGATTCTTCCGGAGGCTTTTATGGTTCATTGGGACGTGACGGTGCCCCGATAGCGGATACTCCCAAAGGTGGTGTACTGAATGCCCGCATCCTTTGGACTTTTTCAACCGCCTACCGGATGTATGGCGATACTGCCTACCGTAAATTGGCTGACAGGGCGCAACGGTATTTCATAGACCACTTCATTGATTCGCAGTATGGAGGCGTATATTGGCTGATAAAAGCGGACGGTACCCCATTGGATACGAACAAGCAGACTTACGGCTGCTCTTATGCTATCTACGGTTTGTCCGAACATTTTAGAGCAACGGGCAACAATGAAAGCCTGCAAAAAGCCATAGAACTTTACCGGACCATGGAGAGCAGAATCAAAGACCCCGTAAACGATGGTTATATAGAATCTTTCACCCGCGAATGGGGAGTTCCCCAAAAGCTGGGATATGATGGAGATGGCGTTGCCACCAAAACAATGAATACCCATATCCACGTATTGGAGGCATACACAGCTTTATATAAAGTATGGAAGGATAATGGCCTACGCGAACGTCTTACAAAAGTAATAGATTTGATAATAACCAAGCTCTACAATCCACAAACACATCACCTGATATTGTACTGTGATTCGAATTGGAACAATCTGGATGACATCGACTCTTACGGGCATGACATCGAAACTTCCTGGTTGCTGACGGAAGCTGCAGAGGCTCTGGGTGACCCGGAGGTTATCGGGAGGTGCAGGAAGGTAGAATTGGAACTTGCAGACGCCTCCTTGAAAGAGGGCATCAACCCGATGGGCGCCATGATGTACGAACGGCATAAGGACAAAATCAGGAAGGATGCTTCCTGGTGGTGCCAGGCGGAAACTGTGGTCGGTTGTATCAATGCCTGGCAACTGACTGGTGAACAATCTTATTTGGACAGTGCCGTCCGCACTTGGAACTTCATCAAATCACGGATGATAGACAAGGAGTATGGTGAATGGTTCAGAACGGTGCTGGAAGATGGAACTCCCCGCTACAAGGAGCCTAAAGCAAGTATGTGGAATTGTCCCTATCATAATAGCCGTATGGGGTTTGAGATTGATACCAGACTGAAATGACAACCTTTTATAGATTTGATATTATGAAGAATTTACGAATTTTCCAGTTTGGAATAGTTGTATTGCTGTGTGGTATATTATCTCTGCCGCTTTCTGCCCAGACGGAAGTGATGGCATGGAGCAATATCACGGGTGTCCGTGTAGACGGTGAATTGATAGACTTTGAGTCATCCCTGCGTGTCGGAACCTTGAAAGGAGATATGGAGATTACTGGAAAGGAGAAGCAGGTCCGTCCCGTTTTCCATCGTGAGGGGGATATGCAGGAAGTGACGACTACTCTACGAGGTGTAAAGTTCCATCAGAAAGTGACTGATAAGGGAAAAGGCTTGGTGGAGATTTCTATTGATGCGCTGTCGGACACTACTTTGAACCAGACAGCCTATTACTGTATTGCTTTAAGTCCGGAAAACTACGTTGATGCCAAAGTAAGGACAAGTGGCAGGAAGCTGACCGTTACTTCGGCCAATAGGAAGTTGGAATTCAAGTTCAATAAGTCTGTAAAGGCCACGGTTGAAAAAGAGTCTACCGGTACTGTTGTGTATATCTCGCTGATGTCGATTCTGAAAAAGGCTGGGAGAACAGCATTGTCTATGGAACTGCATGCTTCCGGAGTGATAGATCACAGTGACGCGGAAATTACATTGGATATGCAGAATCCGGGAAGTTTGTTTGCAGGCTTTGGAGGGAATTTCCGCCTGCAGAATCCTGCTGCCGACCCTAAAGTGATAGATTACTGTCTGGAAAATTTGCGCGTAGCTTATGGCCGTGTGGAATTTCCGTGGAGATTGTGGCAACCCGAAGAAGAATCCGATCCTATTGCCGTGGCACAGAATGGGGGACTGAACAAGCGGGTGGAGGAAAGTCTCCTCATGGCAAAGCGCTTGAAGGCGATGGGAATGCCGGTAATACTAAGCTGTTGGTTTCCGCCTGCATGGGCCATTGACGGAGGTCCTGCAAGTTATGCCCGTCAAGGTGGTGTCATTGCTTATCGTCTGGATAGCCGGAAAAAGGAGAAGATTTATAAATCCATGGCAGATTATCTGTTGTATGCTAAACAGCATTATGGTATTGAGTTCTCCATGTTCTCGTTCAACGAATCGGATTTGGGTATTGATGTCCTTCACACGCCGCAGGAGCATGCAGATTTCATTCAGGAATTCGGTGCTTATCTGGCAGGGTTGAATCTTCCTACCCGTATGCTGCTTGGCGACAATTCGGATGCTACGACTTTTGATTTCATCCTTCCTGCTTTGAACAATCCTGAGACTCATAAGTATATTGGTGCAGTTTCTTTCCATTCATGGCGTGGTTGTGATGATGTTACGTTAAGGAAGTGGGCGGATGCTGCCAAAGCGATTAATGTACCACTCTTGGTTGGTGAGGGTAGTACGGATGCCGCTGCTCATGGTTATGCCGAGATATTCAATGAGTCGACGTTTGCACTTTATGAAATCAATCTGTATACGCGTATTTGTGCTATTTGCCAACCACTGTCCATCTTGCAGTGGCAGCTCACTTCAGACTATTCGTTGTTGTGGGGAGACGGCATTTATGGCTCCAAAGGTCCTTTGCGTCCTACACACCGTTTCTGGAACATTAAGCAGCTGGCCTCCACTCCGGCCGATGCCTTGGCTATTCCAGTCAGTAGCAGCAAGAAAAATGTAAACTGTGCGGCTTTCGGAAATATGGTGCGCGGAGAATATGCCGTCCATATGGTCAATAATGGGGCGGATTGCGAGGCTGTCATCTCCGGTATCCCTGCAGAAGTGAAGGAACTGAAAGTCTATGTGACCAATACAAAGGACTGCATGAAGGAAACTGCTGTGAAGGTAGAGAATGGACTGGTACGGGTACATTTGCCGGCCATCAGTTTCATTACTTTATTGTCAGGCGAATAACTCTAAAATTATATGTATCTTGCCCCGTCAGGGAAAAGTTGCCGTAATATAATGATGGCGAGGTACGTGAATTTACTGTTGTTGATACTGTTACGGGTGATTGTGTGTTTATAGGTAGCCGGAAGGAATGGAGGTATAAAATGTGTTCTGTAGGCTATATAAATGTGTTTGAATATTTATTCGGCAACAATTTTACCCTTTCAAAGAAATATTTGGGACACTGCAGAGAATTGTAAATCTCTATATTTGCATTAATTGGATTCTATTTATTTCATAGTATATCAAAATGAAAAAAGTTCTATTTGTATTATGTGCGATTTTATGGTCAACAGTAGTGCTTGCCCAAGTACAGGCAAGAAGTAATGGTTTTGTCGTGACAGTCAAAGGGGTGGTTGTTAAGGTGGAGTTTTATACTCCCAATATTGTTAGAGTTTCGAAGACATTGGAGTCGGGCAATGTCAATCTGAGGAAAAGTCTGGCTGTGGTGCTTGAACCTACTCAGGTTGAAGTCAATGTTTCTCGACAAAACGATATGGTAAAAGCTTCTTCTTCATTGTTGGAAGTTATTCTAGATTTAAATACGGGACGTGTCCAGTTCAGTAATCTGGATGGGAGTAAACTCTTGACCGAAAAAGACTACGGTGTCCAGTTGATGCCGTTGCAATATGTTCAGAGAATAAGGGAAAAGAAGGTGGAATCTCATGTTGCTGGTGAGGTTGTACCTACTCAAAGTGCTCCAGGACAAAATACTCCCGGTTTGGATAGAGGAAAGATGCGGACTATTGTTGAGAATACTTATGAAGTGTCGCAATCATTTATTTTGGACGAGGATGAGGTTATTTACGGACTGGGCCAACAGCAGACTGGCAAGATGAATCAGCGGAACCAGCGGTTGGTTCTTGAACAAAATAACATGCAGATTGCTGTACCTTATTTCGCGTCTGTCAAAGGTTATGGTCTTTATTGGGATAATTATTCGATTACGACATTTGATGATACGCCTATGGGGACATCATTTAGATCAGAAGCTGGTGAAGCGATAGACTATTATTTTCTTTATGGTGGAAATGGCGATGCTACTGTAGCACTTTTGCGACAGCTTTCGGGACAAGCTCCTATGGTACCTTTATGGACTTTGGGCTTTTGGCAGTGTAAGGAAAGATATAAGTCGCAAGATGAGGTGGTGGAGGTTGCTGAAAAATATCGTAAATTGGGCGTACCGCTTGATGGGATAATTCAGGATTGGCGTTATTGGGGAGAGGATAATTCCTCTTGGAATGCGATTCAGTTTCTCAATCCAAATTTTTCCAGACCTCAAGAGATGTTTTCCAGTTTAAGGAAGATGAATGTGAAAATGATGATTTCTGTATGGCCGAGTTTTGGAAATGGAACGGAAATTTTCAAGGAACTTGATAAAAAGGGTGCATTATATCCTATGGTTTCTTCGCCCCGTGAGGCAAGAGTCTATGACGCTTTTAATCCGGAAGCTCGTGGGATAGTATGGGATTATATGAACAGGTATATGTTCCAGCTTGGTATGTCGGCATGGTGGATGGATGCTACAGAACCGGAATTTTATGGTGCCAAACAGTCTGATTTCAATTTTCAGACGAAAGAAGGGGCTTTAAGAAATGTCCGTAATATTTATCCTCTGTACACTAGTAAGGCTATTTGGGATAATCAGCGTGCTACCACCTTGGATAAACGTGTATATATATTGACTCGTTCGGCCTATATAGGTTCGCAACGTTATGGTGCCGGTTCATGGAGCGGTGATATCCGTGCAAGTTTTGATGTTTTCAAGAAACAGATTCCGGCAGGTTTGAATTTTTCGATATGTGGCATTCCTTATTGGAATACCGATATTGGTGCATGGCATCCCTATGGCAATGTTTATAATACGGCACATAAGGACCCTGCCTACCAGCAGCTTTATGTGCGTTGGTTTCAGTTTGCTACATTTAATCCGATGATGCGCTCGCATGGTACAGGTTCACCCCGTGAAATTTATCAGTTTGGTGAACGTGGGTATTGGGCTTTTGATATGCAGGAACAATACATTAAGTTACGTTATTCACTGCTCCCTTATCTTTACTCTACGGCTTGGCAAGTTACTAAAAATGGTTATTCTTATTTGCGCCAACTTTCTATGGAAGCTCCTCATGATACATCAACCTATCAGATTTCTGATGAATTTATGTTTGGAAGTGCTTTCTTGGTTGCACCGGTTGTTGAAGAAGATGCTGTTTCGCGTAGTGTCTATTTACCCGATAATACTAAGTGGATTGACTTTTGGACAGGACAGATTCTGGATGGCGGGCAAGTAGTGGAACGTGCCACTCCTATAGAGATTATTCCGGTATATGTTAAGGCCGGCTCTATCGTACCTTTCACTACCACTGAGGTACAATATGCCACAGAACGGAAATGGGATAAACTTGAACTTCGTATTTATCCGGGCGATAATGGGGAGTTTGTACTGTATGAAGATGAGAATGATAATTACAATTATGAGTCGGGAGCCTACAGTGAAATTCCTATTACATGGGATAATGAAAAACGTATTTTGACTATAGGTGATCGGAAAGGCCGTTTTGCAGGTATGGTTAAGAATCGGAAATTCATTGTGAATATAGCAGGTAGTTCTTCTTCAAAAACAGTTTGTTATAATGGGCGGGAATTAAGGATTGAATTTTGAATCTATCGTTTTTGAGGGGTGTATATTTTGTGCAAATGTGTATTTGTTTTGTTGCTTTATTATGGAGAAATGAACTATGAAACAAAAGCAGGCATAAAAATACTATTTTTTCTCCCTTATGTTTAATCTATGCTAAATAGTTTTGTGAATGATATTTCATAGCTCTTTCTTGATGGAAAGAAGGACTTTTGTTAAACCAAATTATTTAGTATTTATGAAAAATGTAAGGAAGTATTTAGGGCTTGTGTCCATGTCGTTGGTATGTACCAGTCCTCTTGCGGCAATGGTTATACAACCGTTTGTAGGTGTTACCATTGTACAACAAAATGTCATTACAGTGAAAGGACAAGTGATGGATGAAAAAGGAGAGGCGATTATCGGTGCTAATGTCATTGTAGAGGGTACTGCCCAGGGAATGATTACTGATATGAATGGAAATTTTTCTTTTCAATGTCCTGTTGGGACTATTCTAAAGGTTAGTTATATAGGCTATTTGTCACAAACAATTAAAGTCTCGGGAAATGCTGGTACATTGAAGGTCATTTTGAAAGAAGATGCAGAAACCTTGGACGAAGTGGTGGTTGTAGGTTATGGCATGGTTAAGAAGAGTGATCTTACAGGTTCGGTGGCTTCAGTGAATGTTGATGAGATGGCTAAGCGTAATCCGGTGAATATAGGCCAGGCATTGCAAGGTGCTGCTGCTGGAGTACAAGTCATGAGAAATGGCGGTGATCCTTCCGGAGAAACCACAATCCGGATTCGTGGTATCGGTACAGTCCAAGGTTCTGCCGATCCCCTTTATGTCATTGATGGTATTATCAGTAGTGCTTCTATGGTTAATCCTGCTGATATTGCTTCTATTGAAGTCTTGAAAGATGCCTCGGCAACTGCAATTTATGGTTCGCGTGCGGCAAATGGAGTGGTAATGATTACTACTAAACAAGGTGACAAGAACAAGAGTCGTATCAACTTTACTGCTAATTTATCGGTTCAGTCAGTAAACAATACGATAGATGTTGCTGATGCCGACTTGTTTACTTGGGGTGTTCGTCAGAGTAAAGCGGCGGATGGTAAGTCCTTGACCAATTTAGCTTGGGGAGAACAATATGCAGGGCAACTTCAAACTATAGATTGGCAGAAAGAAATGACACGGACTGCTTTGTCGCGTAATTATCGGTTGTCGGCCTCCGGAGGTAGTAGCACTTCCAACTATATGGCTTCCATAGGTTATACAAAAAATGATGGTACCATTATCAATTCTTGGTATGAACGGATTACAGCCCGTGCTAATGCAGTCAGCAAAATTCGTGACTTTCTGACTGTTAATACTAATCTTGCGTATGTTCGTACTGGTAGTCACGGAGGTGGGAACATGCGGTCATATGCTTTGACGGTTCCAACTATGGACCATCTTGATGAAAACGGTAATTTGATGAATGTACCTATCAAATATCCCGACGGAAGTTATGGGGTACCTTTGCAAGAGATGAATGGGGATGTACCGAGAGGTAGTGACAATTTAGTGGCGAGAGCATACGATAATGACAGCAAGAATTTTACAGACCGGGTACAGATTGATTTTGGTTTGACAGTGGACATCTTGAAAGGCTTAACATTCAAAACCACTAACAGTTACAATGTAACCAATAAAAGTTCTTGGGATTATTCACCTCGAAATGAACGTACCATTACTTCTGATGGTTTGGATACCTTTTCCATGGAAATGAGTCGTAGCAGTGATTGGAATAGTGAGAACTACTTTAATTATATTCTTGATACAAAAGGGCATCATATCAATGTTATGGTAGGACAATCATTCAATCAGTCGGTAGATGGATTTGAACTAAAAGGAAGCGCTAAGGATTTTCCTGCGGATAACTATCGTGACATCGCTTCTACATTGAATTCTACTACTAAAAACGTTGAAGGTGCTTTGAAAGTTAAAACTACCAGTCTTTCTTATTTCGGTCGTTTGATTTATTCTTATAAAGATAAGTATTTATTTACCGGTACAATCCGTCGTGACGGTTCTTCAGCTTTCGGACGTACAAATCGTTGGGGAACTTTTCCTTCAGCTTCGGTAGCTTGGCGGCTGAATGAAGAATCTTTTATAAAGAATCTGAATATTTTCAGTAATTTGAAGTTTCGTATTGGCTGGGGTAAAACTGGTAGTTCTTATGGTGACGGTTCTAAATCTATTGCCCAGATTTCAACAAGTAAGATGTATTATTATTGGTGGAATGGGGTAAATTACACAGAACAGATGGGAGCTGCCAAAGACAAGGAAATTGATACGAATCTTCATTGGGAAACGAATGAACAGACCAATTGGGGTATTGATATGGGATTTATGGACAATGCCTTGAATGTAACATTGGATTATTTTATACGTAATTCTTATGATTTGTTGCTGGATCGTAATATGCGTCCTTCTACAGGTTTTACTTCCATTTATACGAATGCCGGTAAAATCCAAAATAAAGGATTTGAATTTGCTGTGAATTATCGTAAGACTTTTGGTGACTGGTTTGTCAATGTGGGAGTGAATGGTTCTGCACTTAGGAATAAAGTAAAGGAAGTCGGTGATCCTATTTTTGCTACAGAGGCTTCGAAGGGATATGAATGGGACAACCATTCCATTATTAAGAATGGATATGCCATAGGTTCGTTTTATGGCTATCGCGTAAAAGGAATTTTTCAAAATCAGGCCGAAATTGATGCTCTTAACAATGCGTCTTCCACTGGTAAATACCAATCCGGTTCTACACAACCCGGTGATTACTATTATTGGGATAAAGATGGCAATGGATATATCAATGCGGACGATAAGGATATAATAGGCAATGGATTTCCTAAACTGACTTATGGTATCTCTATTAATGCCAATTATCGTAAATGGGATTTTATGCTTTATGGTTATGGAGTTTACGGGCAAGATATTCTATCGTATTCGGCCATGAGTCTGTCTTCCATCCATAATTCAACGGGTGAATTCCAGAATTGCTTACAAGAATATATAAGTAATGCGTGGACACCAGAGAATCACAGTACCAAATATGCCCGTATGACGGTTTCGGACAATAATAAGAATACACGTGTGTCTGATGCTTGGATTAAAAAAGGTGATTTCTTCAAACTTCAAAATATTCAGGTCGGTTATACCTTTGATTGGGGAATGAGAATCTATGGGAGCATTGAGAATTTATTCACGATTTCTTCCTATAATAAATACGGTGATCCGGAGATAGGTACGGGGAGATTGAATTTGGTGGGATATGATTCAGGCCGTTATCCCTATCAGAGAACTTATAGTGTGGGTATTAGTTTACAATTTTAAAAAATAAGAATATGAGAAAGAACAAAATATTATCTGTTATCGGTGGATTGGCAGCCTTTATATTTACTTCATGTGATGGTATATTTGATGTGGATTATTATACATTTTTGCCCGAAGATTATATATTTACCAATGAATCTACTATTGAGGAGGGGCTATTGGGATGTTACGAATTGCTTTATCCGAATAGTTTCGGAGGAAGTTCGTGGGGGGTACGTCCTCATATGATGCTTGCGAACTTACCTACTTTAGATGTACAAGCTTCCGGATGGGATTTTAATTATTGCAAGTATGAGTGGACTGCTTCCGAGAGCCAGTTTCGTTATTCATGGAAGTGCTCGTATGCTGCTATCAGTCGTATAAACAGTCTGCTTGCGGGAATGGAGAGTGTCAAGGAATCCGTATTTAAGGAAGGGATAAAGGCGAAAAATGAAGTTATTGCTCAAGCCCGTGCCTTGCGTGCGTATAATTATATTTATTTAGGTAAGAACTTTGGACGTGTACCAATGTTGATGACCGGTGAAAACTACTCAACCTCTCCCGCCAAGCCTCGTCCTGAAACAGCTGATGAAATGTGGAAGCTCATTATTGAGGATTTGGAATATGCGACTGGTGTGCTTGATTGGCAACCGTTAAATGGCCAGTATGGGCGTATAACGAAAGGTATGTGTCTGGCCTATTTAGCTGAGGCTTATATGTATAATAATGATTATGATTCTGCCAAGCAAAGGTTGAAGCAGATTATTGATAGTAAGACTTATGAATTACTTCCTTGTTTTGCTTCAGTTCACGATATGGGAAATTATTGGTCGAAAGAAAGTGTTTGGGAACATTCCTTCTATAAATTCTCTACAATGACCAGTAGTGCGAGTAAACTTACTGATGCCTTGATTCAGATGGGTTACCGTTGTGCTTCTATGGAACATGCAGGTTATGGCTCATTCTGCTTGTCATGGGAGTTTTATAATTCGTTTGAACCGGGTGATAAACGAAAGCAGTATTCGTGTGTTGCATTGGGTGAAACCAATCCTTATACCGGTGAAGCTATAGGGGTTGATCCTGCTTATAATGCAGAGTTTGTAGGGACAGACCATAATCCGAATGTTTATACATTGAAATATTGGCGTGAACAGCATGGAGCCATGAAAAAAGATCATAACTATAATCCTTGTTCACTTACCATGAAACGATATGCAGGTGTATTGTTGGATTACGCAGAGTGCTGTTTCCGTACCAACGATGAGGCAACCGGTTGGGAAATAATCAAGCAGATTCGCAACAGGGCGTGGGGAAATCTGGAAACTGGGATGTCGGATGAATATGTGTTTGGTTTTGAAGATCTTTCTTATGTAAGAGATGATTATAAGCTTAATAAGGTAAAAGTAGAGGTGCCTGATGCTAAGAGCTTCTATACCAGATATAAGGCAGAAAAAGGGTATACGGCAGATGTATGGTTAGTGGCTCTGACGATTGAACGCCGTCATGAGTTCAACATTGAATTTGAATTGTGGTATGATTTATGTCGATCGGGAATGGCCGAACAGTTTATCAATTGCGAATATCCGATGAATGAAGGTTGGACGAAACGCGATTTTCCGTTCTATGACTACTACATGCTTTTTCCGATTCCTACGGATGAGATTTTGAATAATGATCTTATTAATGAAGAAGACCAGAATCCCGGATATTAAAAATAATAACCTATAAATTTTTAGTATATGAAACGATTGAGGTGTATTTGCATTTTACTGTTTTTGTTTAGTCTGGCTTATGCTCAGCAAGCAAAATATGTATTCTATTTTATTGGTGATGGAATGGGAGTAAATCAAGTGAATGGTACGGAAATGTATCTTGCGGAGCAGGAAGGCCGTATTGGAGTAAAACCATTGTTGTTTACTGCATTTCCCATTACGGGTTTTGCTACAACATTTTCTGCTTCCAATTCTGTTACTGATTCTTCGGCTGCGGGGACAGCTCTTGCCACCGGAAAAAAAACATATAATGGAGCTATTAGTATGGATAATGAAAGGAATGTCCTTCAAACTGTTGCTGAACAAGCGAAAAGGTCCGGTCGGAAAGTGGGCATAGCAACAAGTGTCAGCGTGGACCATGCAACTCCTGCTGTGTTTTATGCTCATCAACCGGATCGTAACATGTATTACGAAATAGCTCTCGATCTTCCAAAGGCTGGATTCGACTTTTATGCAGGTAGTGGCTTTTTGAAGCCTGCAACTTTTGCCAATGGGAAAGAAGCACCAACAGTTTTTCCTGTCTTTGAGGAGGCTGGATATGCGATAGCCAGAGGTCTGGATGATTTTAAAATAAAAGCTGCACAAGCCGGTAAGATGATTCTTATCCAGAAAGATGGTGCATCGCCTTCCAGTTTACCTTATGCTATCGACCGTAAGGAAGGGGATATGACATTGGCACAAATTACGGAAAGTGCCATCTCTTTCTTGACCAAGGACCGGGATAAAGGTTTCTTTTTAATGGTTGAAGGTGGGAAAATAGATCATGCCTGCCATGGTAATGACGCTGCTACTGCTTTTGAAGAGGTCATTGATATGGATAATGCGGTGAAAGTGGCTTATGAGTTTTACAAGAAACATCCGAAGGAAACTTTGATTGTTGTTACGGCTGACCATGAAACGGGTGGTATGGGTTTAGGGACTATCAAATACGAGTTGTCACTGAAATCTTTGGCTAGTCAGAAGCAATCTCAAGATATCTTGTCGCGTTATATTACAAACTTGCGGAAAGATAAAAACAATAAAGTTTCTTGGGAGGATATACAATCATTATTGGCTGATAAAATGGGCTTCTGGAAGGAACTGCCATTATCTTGGGAGCAAGAAAGGATGTTGCGTGATGAATACGAACTTTCTTTTAGAAGAAGGAAAGCTGTTTTTGAAGAGACCCTTTATGCACGTACTGAACCTCTTGCTGCCGCAGCCAAGAAAGTGATGAACCAGATTGCCATGGTGGGGTGGACGAGTGTAAATCATACAGCTGGATATGTACCGGTTTTTGCTATAGGCATCGGTTCCGAGCTGTTTAAAGGAAAGATGGACAATACGGAAATCCCGAAACGAATAGCGAAAGCTGCTGGATATAAATGACAATAGGTATGGAAAAGGCCATTCTAATTCAAATGATTGGAATGGCCAGTAGTGTAAAATAAACTGTGTCACGCATTATTTATCTCTAGAAAACTCATCGGTC
>ENA-ORRN01001076-ORRN01001076.1-human-gut-metagenome-genome-assembly--contig:-NODE-1076-length-20023-cov-3.460487_pt1 | contig 20023 bp, 25 predicted proteins | sample MGYA00242174_ERZ509132 | MGnify/ENA primary metagenome ERZ509132 (study PRJEB26280, sample SAMEA2338671) | human gut metagenome | biome: human gut; feature: human-associated habitat; material: faeces... | reverse complement strand
AGCGTTTGTTTGCGTTCTTCCAACTCTTTCATACGGCATTGAGTAGTTTCATTTATAATACCTTGCTCGATGGCTCGCATAATGTTATCGAGTGCTTTTTGTACTTCGTCGAGGTCGCGTTTCAGTAAATCAACGACGGAATGCTCTTTTAACTTATCGTTATAGACAGCCATTACACAATCGGCAAGATAATTTATACGACTTTCAGTACCGAAAACTTTAATAATGATTTCCAGAATTAAATTCTCAAATTCATCTTTTTTCAGGACGGAAGCGTGGCAGATATGCTTTCTCTTTCTACCCATACATTTATAGTAGTAAAATACCGTTCCGTTTTTACTCGTGCCGCTATCTCCTTGATAATGAGTGCCACAACATCCGCAAGTAATTTTGTTTCTTAACAGGAAAAGCGATTCGGGGCTACGTGAGCCGATTTTGTTAGCCGCAAGAATCGCCTGAACGCCATCAAAAACTTCTTTATCTACAATTTACGGATAGATATTGTCATAAACTCCGTCGTCGTACCTTGCGATGCCTACATATTTTTCTAATCGAAGAAAGTTGTAAATAGTATTTTCGGCAAACGGTTTCCCTCGATACAATATTCCTTGTTCCGTAAGGTCATTTATAATCTCTCTTACGATTTTACCGGAAAAATACTCTTTGAAAATATATCTGACAACTTTTGCCTGTTCTTCGTTTATGAAAACTCGTTTATCCTTGTAGTAATAACCGTATGGCGGTCTGCCGCCGCTACAAAATCCTTTTTGACGGCTTTCATGTAAACCGCGACGTATTTTCTGCGAAAGTTCGGCGGAATAGTATTCAGCCAACCCGATATACATATTTTCCAGTATGATACCGTCGAGGTTTTTCGTTCCGTCGATATTTTCGCTCATTCTTTGCGTGGCAGATATAAGCATTTTCTTGTTCTTTTTCAATTTTTGCTTGTTGACGGCGATTTCGATAGAATTTCTACCGAAACGGTCGATAGCATAAACAAGAACGATATCCCACATAACAGGTTTTTCGGCATCTTTCAGCATTTGTTGAAACGCGGGACGGTTGTCGTTCGTTCCCGTCATAGCCCTGTCGATATAAGTATCGAGGACTTGCAATCCGTTTTGTTTTGCAAAATCGTTGCATATTCGCAACTGACCTTCGATGGATTGCTCGGTTTGTCGCTCACTTGAATAGCGGGCGTAAATTACACAATTTTTCATTTCGATTGCTCCTTTTTCTAATTTTTTTGTTTCAAGTATAAACCTGCGATTATTCAATAGCCAGAACCACGGCGTGCCGAATTTGTATCGAATTTGTCCGTCTATAAATTCCGAACGTGAACGGATACAAGCAATATTGAAACCGCAAAGCGATATATTTGAAACTTTTTTTGTCGATTTGTCTTTTTTCTTTCGACACCACGAACTCAATCGGGAAAGCAACGCAGTCTGTCAAGGAAAGAGAAAAAAATATTGCGTGCCAATTTTTCGTTTAATATTTTAAGCGATAATTTTTTCCCTTGACAGCAAGTGCTTTTCTGATACGATCCGCCATAAAAAAGAGAAAGAAAAATGAAATTTATATAGTTATGCGATAAAAGATAAGCCAACACTCTCATTTCGATAATGGTTACATTGATATCACAATCGGGTTACGTTCAAGTTTGTTTCAGGTTGCCGTCGAGTTTCTTTTATCTTGCGTTTCCGTTACAAAGAAGTCCTTTTTGCTCACGCCGATGTTCTGGTTTTTCAAAGAAACACGGTGTATAGTGGTGGCAGAAAACAAAAGGAGGTAACGTCGGATGAAAGAAATTGTATTGAACGATAACCCAACGAAAAAGCGTATCTATATTGAAAACACAGAACCGGATTTCTCAAAAATACCAAAAAAAGATATAGATTTATTCGTTTCGTTGTTAGGCAATAAAATGTACGAACATTTCAAAACCCGTCGAAAGCATAAATCGAGAGATTCTCCACGAAACGCGTAAAACAAACGACCTGTGCATAAATTTGTACACCTTGAAAATTTTCACGAAAACGGGCTTACTACTCCTTGACAATCTGAATTGAAACGAGTATAATAAAGACACTTAAATGAAATATATGTTTCAGATAGGTTGAGAGGTTCTTTTATGCGCAGTAAGAACGAAGAAGTTTTAAATAAAATAATCGAGATAATAAATAATAGTTATTTTCAGGAAAGCGAAACGCCTTCGATGAAGGAAATTGGCGACGAATTGAATATAAGCGTACCAACCGTATGCAGGTATATCACCGAACTTATAGAACGCGGCGAAATTGAAAAAAACAGTAGATTTCGCGGAGTTCAGACGGCAAAGATAGCAAGGTTGAAAGCGGAAGCGAAATGCCCCGTTGTAGGCGAGATTGCTTGCGGCGTACCTTTATTGGCAGAAGAAAATATCGAATCGTATATTACTCTTTCGCGGGAATATTTAGGTTCGGGTAAATTCTTTATTTTGCGTGCAAAAGGCAACAGTATGATAAATGCAGGCATAACCGACGGCGATTTGGTGGTTGTAAGGCAACAGGAAACCGCCGAAGAAGGTCAAATCGTAGTTGCTCTTATCGATAACGAAGCGACTTTGAAACGATATTATCTCGATAATCGGCGTAAATGCGTTCGATTGCACCCCGAAAACGATAAGATGGAAGATATGTTTTATAAAACGATTTCCATTCAGGGGGTTGCGGTCAAGGTAATAAAAGACTTACAATAATTTCGGTAATAATCCGAGCGGAAAGCCCCGTCCGCAACGATTTTTTACAGGTACAAAAGGTGATCTACCGCGATAACGGATTTCCCAACCGTATCAAGCAGTAAATCAAATACAAATCTTTATGTGCTATGGGAAAAAAGGAGTATATGTATGCAAAATACAACTTCCAAACACGGCTCTGCCGGATTAAGAAAAGAATGTCCGGACTGTCATAGGTATTTTACGGCGCAACTTAACGCAGACGGCGATTACGTCGGCAAGTGTCCGTTTTGTGGTTCGTGGTATTTCGAGCAATTCAGAAAGAACGAACATTTTATAAAAACGGTACGCAAAAATACGAATTTTTAACAACTAAATTAAAAAACGAAAACGTCTATCCCGACAAAGCAAGGTCGAACTGAAACAGCGTTCAAGATAAAGCCTTGTTCCCCGTCGGAATAGGTAAGATTCGATAGGAGAAAATGTCCCCGAACCGAATGTAAACCTTTGAAAAAGTTTACAACCCGCGCGGGGGCATTTTTTATGCTCCGGGGCGGAAAAATCTGAATTTTCAGGAGCATTTTATATATGAAAAGTTTTGAAGCAATACGAGAAGATTTGCGAAACATAAGGTATTATTACTCGCGTAAAGAACAAATGAACGCGACGGCAAAAATAGTCGGTGAAAGCAACGTTTTGAAAACTGTGAACGAATATAACGAAATAGTTTGCCAAGCGCCGCCTAAACTCTACGAATTATATTTTTGTATGTATGTAGAAAATAAAACGCAGGAATCGGCAGCCGAAGAATTCGGCTACGCCCGCGAACACGTTACAAGGCTTAACAAACAGTTGTTACGCTTTATCCAAAATCATTTAGCAGCATAAAGGAGATAAAAATCATGAAAAATTTAATACCGTATTTTGTTATCGGCGCAGATAACGTTTACAGAACGAAACATTATATCGTAAAGCAAAGTATCAAAAAGATCGAGCATTTAACGGAAGACAATATGCTTGTCAGCCATGACACGTTTTATTTGAGAACGCCGCATAGAGATATGCTTTACAATATGTACTACGCAGACAAGAAAAATAAAAACGGCAAAAGATTTCCGTGTACGACTTACACGCGAAGATATGTCAACTAACGAAAAGCAAGGCTTAACCGCCTTGCTTTTTTTATGCCTAAATTGATATGTTTCACTGTTGTTACATTTATGTTCCAAACCGCCGTTTTTCCTGTTACAATCGCGTTTTTTGGCGGTTGCAAAGATGTCCTTTTTGCTCACGCGGGTGTTCTGGCTTTTTGAGTTTTCGGGGTTTATACTGTATGCGTAATCGAAAACGAGAACAGATTTCCGACTGTTGCTTGCGGACTTTTGCAAAGATAAAGGCGGCCGCCTTCCGACAATAAGTCGCACGAAGCAGAACGTTTCAAAAACTCGTAAAGATTACAAAAATTACAATTTCATATTTTTTAATTCGCTGTGCTAACGGCAATACGGGCAAATTATAAAAACTTAAATTATAAGGAGTTTACAAATGGCAAAAGAAAGCAAAGCCGCTGCTAACAAAGGCGGCGAACAAAGAGAACGCAGGTGGAGCGTGCCTACGAAACGCGCCAAAGGCTACGCAGAAGAACGCAAGGCAAAAGTTCACCAACACGGAGAAAAAGAAGGTAAAGAACTTACCGAATACGAGGCAGGTCTTCGCTCCGGTTATCTGCAATGTCAAAGCGACCATAGCGGATTGTACAAGTACAAAAAGGCGCTCGACGAAGGCAAAAGCAAAGAAGAAGCAACAAGAATTTCCAGAGAAATCGGAAACAAAAAAAATAATCGCAAGGAGAAATAAAAATATGGCAGAAAACAAAATTAAAAACCCTATCAAGGTTGAAAGAGAAACTTTTGAAATGGACGGCAAACAGTATTTTTCTTACTTTATCAGAGGCACGGTCCGTGGCAAAGACGTAAAAGTCGCAATCGTTCCCCCCGACAAGGGCGGATACGTCGTGTTGGATATCGTATTTGACGGAGCAATGGAAGCCGAACTCGTTGTTATTCCTTACGAAATGAAGGATGATAACGGCAAAACGATTAAAGGCAACACCTATGCGGTTCGTTCTTACGACGATGACGGTACAGTTTACGAATGTAAAGTAAAACCCTTCCGTTATTCCGACAAAAACATTCTCGATATGCTTTTGAGGTAATTATAAAAATAAAAAAGAGAGGTAAAACGAAATGAAAAATAATAAACTTTTCAAAATTCTTATGAGCGGAACGCTCTGTATCGCAGCCGTAGTCGGGAGCGTTTTCGGACTTGTGGCTTGCGGAAATAAAAACGACGATTCTTTGAAAAAGTCGGCGTATAAGCCGATTATCGACGATATTATCGGTAAAATGGATAATGAAAACGGCGTTGGCGATGTGGATTATGACATAGGCAATACGCCCAACATTAAACTTATGGCGGTAAGAAAGGCTGCCGCTAACGGAAGCCTTGAAGAAAGCGAACTCGAAGTAACGGCAACTATTACCCCCGAAAACGCCACGAACAAGGCGGTCGATTGGAGTGTTGCGTTCCAGAATGCAAGTTCCGCGTGGGCAAGCGGTAAAAACGTTAGCGACTACGTTACTGTAACTCCCGATTCAGACGGCTCGCTTAAAGCGACGGTTAAAAACCTTAAAGCGTTCGGCGAAAAAATTGTCGTTACGGTAACGTCGAGGGCAAATGTGGCTGTAAAAGCGACTATCGTCTGCGATTACAACAGAAAAGTTACGGCTATTTCTTCTGCAAATCTTGTAAAAAGCGGCGCGTCGGTTGCATTTAACAATATCGTGATAGGCGGGCTCGGTAATACAAGTGACAACGCGGCATACACCATAGGTCATACTTCCGCTTTTTCGGATTATACGGTAGCGGGGACGGAAAAGATTACGAGCAAAATCAAGTTTAACGACGCTTTCGTTGACGGAGTAAAGACCTTGCTTGCAACCGAATACAAAACCGTTTGGGAAGATTGTATGAGAACGGCTTCCGCAGTGGATAAAACCGCATACGATTTCTCTACTATGGCAGGTTTAATGCTGACGAAAGACAACTCTACCGCAACCAAAAATAAGTTGACCGCAGGCGTTCTGAACGCTTGTATGGTAGCGGTGGATTCGTGGATAAAGGCTAATCCTACTACGGCTTTTGCGACCGTTACGGTAAAATCGGATATGCTTAACGCTTCTAACGTAAGTTATCAGGATATATCCAAAGATTTCTCGCTTATGTTTGCGGCAAACGGACATTATATCCCCGTAACCGGCGTAACCGTAACTCCGGGAACTATTATCTGGTAATAGATTATGAGAAAATCTATGGCAGGGCGAAGTGTTCTTCGCAACATAATTACGGTGGTAATGTCGCTGTCCGTAGTCGTTCTGGCAAGCGGAGCGTTTGCCTTCCTTGCCAAGAAAGTATGGTCTCCTTCGGATAACGAAATTCCGGTTAAAGAAATAATCGTCGATACGTTGACGATAGATTTTTAGCCAAAGTAAAGGGGGCTTGAAATACAGTCCCCTTTAAATAAAAAATAAATTATGGAGGTATTAAATGCAAAACTTAAAACACGGCGAATATGCCGTTAATCGACATATAGCCGCACTTATAACGTTTATTCTGCTTATAACGAGTATCCTTACGATATTCGCCTCTTGCGGGAAAACGGAAGAAAAATCAACGATTCAGAACAACGATTTAGCGTTTGAAGATAACAGCCTTAATGCGAATATGTTGTTTTCGCCTATTAAACTGAATGCGGCAGATTCTTTGGCTTTGGCTTCTTACACCGTTAAAGCAACAATTCAGCCCGCAACGGCAAGTAATCAACAGGTGGATTGGAAAGTTGAATGGGCGTCTAACGCGACGTTAAAAAATCAAAAGATAAGTGATTATCTTTCCGTAACGCCCGACAGCGACGGTTCGCTTTCGGCAAGAGTCGATTGTTATAAATCGTTCATAGGAAATACTGCCGTATTGTCTGCAACGACGAGGAATGGCAAAATAAAAGGAACTTGTAATATCGTGTTCATAGGTAAAGCAACGGACATTGCCGTTGAAAGCAAGACTGTTAAAAAATCGACAACTGAACGCGGTGAATATTACGAGGTTTACCCTAATAAAACGCATACGTTCGATATAAATCTCTCGAATATATTCAACAGCGTTGCCTCACCGAAATTTACCGTAACGCGAGGCGGTAACGGTTCTGTGTATTTCGGAACGGAATATGCAGCCCCCGACATAACGTCTTACAAAGATATAACGAAAAAAGACATAAATGAATTCGCGGACAGGTTTATAACTTCGGCAAGCGTTTCCGGTTCTACTCTCACCATAAAAACCGGCGATAAAAAACTTGAAGAATTTTATTCTTCGTTGCAACCCGACGGCGCGTTATGGGGAACTACATACTACGACAGATATATCGAAGTCGATGAATTTGATTTACTTATGGATGACGAATACGATAAAAAAGCCGAGCAAAACGTGCAATGGCTAAAATCCTGTTATTTTTATGTAACCGTTAAAGACGAAGTGAGCGGACTTTCCGAAACGATAAAATTATTCTTTGTGGACGCCCCGAAACCGCTTATAAATTATACAACCGATTTAACGCCTACGACGACAGCCGAACGCGGAACGTTTTATCAATTACAGCCGAAAAAGACTTACACGTTTAATCTCTCGGTCGAAAATGCGGAAAATCCGACATTCTCTACCGTCAGAACGGGTACGGGAAGCGTATATTTCGGTACGGAGTATGCTGCGGCGGATGTTACCACGTTTTCGGACATTACAAAGAAAAATCTTAATTCTTTGGTAAATCAGTTTATCACATCGGCTACGATCTCAAACGGAGTTCTTACCATAACTACGGGAGATAAAGACCTGAACAGTTATTATTCGTCATCTAAAATGGACGACGCTATGTGGGGAACTTCGTATTATGACAGGTATGTTTTCGAGGATGAATTCGATATGGTCGGCGGAACTGATTTTGCCGAAAAATCCAAAGAAAACATAGAACTTGTGAAGTCGTGTTATTTTTCGGTCACGATAGTCGTAAAAAGCGACGGCGTAAGTTCTTCGAAAGCAATCAGATTCTTTATATAAGGCGGTGACGGATATGAAAAACAGTTTAATCAAAACAATTTCATACATAGCGGTTCTGCTCGTCATCTCGCTTGTAATCGGGTTCGTAATATTTCTTACAAACGGTTTTACGGAAGCGCCTAAAAATTTCTATGTGGAAATAGGTAACGAAAGAGTTGCGTCGTCTACGGGCGGCTATACTTTTGAAAAAGGTAAACCTACCGACGTGAAACTGATATTTATAGGGAACGGCAGTAAGGAATACTCCGTAAAAATCACACCGAAAACGGATTATGATTTTTCGTTTTTTGCAGACAGCGAAGAAGTAAAATTTTCGGCTGCGGACGATTATAGCGATTGTTTTAATATCGTAAAAAAGGACAACGGGTTCAGTATTGAGCCGAAAGGAACTTTATATACCGTTCTAATGCGGAAATATTCCGAAAAAGATATTAAGATTGACAAATCGGCAATTCCCGACGGCGATATGTTTACGCTCGAAATTAAAGCCGCGTCAGCCGAAGCCACTGTCAAGATAAATTTCAAAGTGCCTAATCCCGAGGCTGAAATCGTAATAGATCCGACGGAGATAATTATTTGAGATTTATCAAACGATTAGCCGTTTTATGCGCAACGCTTTGCCTTCTCTTTACGGGAATGCAAAGCGCCGCAAATGTGGCTTTTGCGGAAGATAAAACGGCTACCGATGTTCTGGAAGATTTAAGCAGGGATAAGTCGTTCAATCCGGACAACTATCCGACCAAAACGGACGACTATTCTTTGCAGATAATTCAACTTGCCGAAAGCGTAGATAAAGAACTTTTCGTTTATATCTACCAGCCGAGTGGAAAAGCCAAAGACTTCAAAGCGTCGTCTATCAACATTTCGACCACGATAAACGACAACATTTCGTATCTGAATTACAAACTCGAAATGCTAAATGGTAGCGGCGTGTTTTACAAATACAAAGTTTCGGGACTTACGGTCAAGGACGAAAGCGTGAGATATTACGCTATCAGTTCTATATATCGTCCGTTCGACGAAAGCATAGATAAACAAGCAAGTGGCGGCAATACCGTTACCGAAGTAAATTACGCAGTCAATAAGCAGTATGCCTTCGGTTCAATCAACGGCAAACCGTATGTAAATTGCGTGGATATAGAAACCATCGTCGTTACGGATAAATTCGTGGGCTTTGTAAGGTATAAAGACGGTTTTAAACTATACGTTGGAGCGTGCGACAGCCATTTCGTGGCGTTCAACACGGACAAGCCAATAGATAAACTCTTAGAAGCGGACGTGTATTATACAATGCAAAGTTACGATTGGTCTTCCGCTCCCTTTGTCGGAGTAAAAGAAACTTTCGGGGATAAAGCGGACAAATACGCCTATCTCAAATACACGGATAAAGTCGAACATACCGGTGACGGCTTATTTGCGGGAACGTATAAGTGGGACAGAATTCAGACGATTGACGACTTTATAAAAGGCGAAAACCGCGAGAATATCTACCACGGCGCAGTCCTTGACGTAAAGACTTCATCGAAACTGACGGACGAAGCCCTGACCGAACTCAAAGGAAAGAAATGGGTATTGCGTTTTACAGAAACAAGTTACTCTTTAAGCGGTTATTCGACAACCGGTTCTACGTTTGAAAGTTATACGCTCGTGGGCGATGTTACCATACTTCGATTGAAGTTTGAAACGGACGGCATAACCTACAACTTGGGCGTTATAGACAACAAGCAATCAGGCAGCAAAGATCCGTCCAACGAAACGGACATCGACATAAGTCTGAACAAGCGCGGAAAGATGATTTTGTATCTCTTGATGCTCATACTTTTAATCATACTTCTCGCCCCGATTTTGCCGTATGTTCTGCAAGCAATTGTATGGATAATATCGCTGCCGTTCAAAGGTATTTCGGCGGCTGTAAAATCCACAAAACGAAGGCGCGCCGAAAAGCGTGTGCGAAAAGAATTTGCCGACCGATGGAAGGATATCGAACAGTAAAAAAACGAAAAATGCCGGCGGATCTGATGGTTCGTCGGCATTATTTTTATCAATAGATCAAGGAGTTTTTATAATGAAAATAGTAAAAAGAATTATGGCGGTTTTACTGCTGTTTATAACAATTTTGGCGGTAAGTTATTTCGTCTATGCGGCGAAACAAATACCGTCTGAAAATACGGTTGCGGGGGCGACTTATGAAGTGGCAAAAACGACTTAATATTGCGCTCACGGTAGCACTTACGATAGCGTTTATTTTATTCGGAGTACTTGTGTTCGGAGTTGCCTATCAGCGTGTTTTTGAGGCTTTAATCGACTTATACGGCGGTTTTAAGTATTATTTATGCGTGTTATTCGGCTTGCCTACAAACGATTTGCCGAGTGTGACGGACTATTCAAAAGTTATGGAATGGACGGTAATTTTACCGTCGGATTTCGAGAGTTTCAAGGTTAATGCGACGACGTATTTTTCGATACTTTTCAGCAAGGAAAATTTTTTGTCGTGGTTATCTGAGATAGGGGCAAAGGTGAGTATATGGGCAAGGGGTTTAACCATATTTTTGCCGTGTATCGTAGTGTTGATTATTGTAGTAAAACGCATATACGCTACGCCTAATACAAGGCACAATAAAGACACTTTTCCGCTACGGATTTACAAGGTTGTTACGAGGTATACAATTGAACCATTGAAGCGTTTTTTACGGCAGTATTTTGAGTTCGTAAAACAGCACAATTCGATATGGATTATCTGGCTGATAATTTGGGTTTTTAACCTGAATTTTGCGACGGTGATTACAGAGTTTTTCGCCTTTTATTTCTACTTCGCCGTATCCTTTGATTTCAAAGCGATTTATACGCAAATCGTAAAACTTTTTATTGATTTACAAGTGATTGTAAAGCACGTTCCGCTTTGGATAATTCTTATTTTCGTATGGTTGATTTTCGAGCGTTGGAGAAAAAATCTCGCGACTGCAAAACTACGTCGAATGGAGAACGCAAACCGTGGTTTTATAAACGATTTACCTATCGTTTCGATGACGTGTGGCAGTATGGGAAAGAAAAAGACAACGATTATAACGGATATGGCTTTGTCTCAGGAAGTTATGTTCCGAAACGTCGCTTACGGAAAGTTGCAGGAAACGGATATGAAATTTCCAAATTTCGGTTGGATTGCTTTTGAAATGGAACTTCGCAAATGTATGGAACACGGCACGGTGTATAATCTCGCGACGGTCAAAGAGTGGGTAAAACTCAAACGCAGTCGATACGAAAAACACTACGATGACAGTTTACAACTTTACGCCTACGACAGCAAGCGATACGGGCTTTATTACCGCGACGGGCTGAAAACGAGTTACATATTCGACGTGCTTTCTACCTATGCTCAACTGTATTTCGTATACGTAATTCAAAGCAGTCTGATAGTGGCAAATTACTCAATTCGTGAAGATAATCGACTTATAGACGGCGGAAACTTTCCCATTTGGTCAACCGATTTCTTCTCAAAGAATCCTCGACCGTCAAAACACGCCCATATTCTCGACTTCGATATTTTAAGGCTCGGCAAGAAGGTTTTAGAGAATAACCCTAACGCAGGGAGTTTTGAATTTGGTGTTGTTGCCATCACGGAAGTGGGGAAAGAGCGCGGAAACAATTTCGAATTGAAAGAGGTCAAAAAAAGCACGGAAGAAACAAACCAAAAGAACGATTTATTTAATTCGTGGTTGAAAATGTGCAGACATTCGGCGACGGTGGATAATTTTCCGTTTATAAAGGTATTTACAGACGAGCAACGACCTTCTTCGTGGGGTGCGGACGCGCGGGAACTTTGCGATATAGTTCACATAGTTTCGTCGGGGAATACCCGTTTGGCGTTACCGTTTTTCACTATCGAAGATATGCTCAATGAGTGGCTTTTTAATCGGTTTATCAACTTATATGAGAACTTTCGGTTTAATCGTGGCGACAACACTCTGCTCATATATCTACTGAAAAAAGTAACCGCTTTCGTCTATCGCAGAAACACGGTTATATACAACACCTACGGTTACAGTATATCGAATATCGAAAAAGAACGCGGCACTATGGACGGCAAAACGGAAAAGAAAAAGTATTACCTTATGCATAAAAAGATTTACAGTCAAAGGTTTTCGACCGACTGTTTCTCGGACTATTTTAACGAACTTGCGAAAGGAACACATATCGGAATGAACGACTATACGGAGTACACGACGGAAAAAGCAAGCGTACAGGAACTGAAACGGCAAAATTCATATTTTATAAATTCGCTTTATACGAGCAACGAGAAGGACGAAAAACAAACGTAACGGGATATCTCGTGCCACCATATAAGGCAAAGGAGTAAAAATGCCTTATGGCGAAACAAAAGTATATTTTGACGGTTCGCATTATATAGCGATTCCGCATACGACAAGACCGGCAAAGCCGCGACGCAAGCGAAAAGAAGAAGAAATCGAAGTCGCGGTCAGTCCTGAAACAGCAGATAACGACGTTGAAAATTCGCCCATAGACGAACAAACAGTTGCGGACGAAAACACGTCCGCAACAGGCGGAAATCTGCCGTCTGCAACCGATGAAACGCCCGTGCGAACGCGTAAAACAACAAGAAAGGAGTTGTTTGACGAATTGTATCAAAAATGTCTGGCGATGAAGAAAAAAGAACGCCGCGAGTGTCTTATAAACGGTATGTTGCCATATTTCAAGACACGGGAAGATACCGAAAAATACATAGACGTAAACCTTGAAAGAAAACTCCGTAACCTTATATCCCGTCGTATAAGAATGTGCAGAAAAGCAAATTTACAGCAATTTAATTATTTTTGCACGTTTACATACGACGATAAAAAGCATACGGAAAAAACTTTCAAAAAACGACTCAAAGAAACGCTTTCAAATTTTTATTCCCGTAAGGGTTGGAAGTATATAGGCGTTTGGGAGCGTTCTCCGAAAAAACGACGATTGCATTTTCACGGGATATTTTATATCCCCGACGGCACAATGCCGGGCTTTATGTTCGAGGATAACACTTATAGTTTCAGCGAACATAAACGACAGATAACCATACAAAATATGTATTTTTCAGACCGTTTCGGACGAAACGATTTTGAAAAAATAGCGCACCGAAGTCGTTTGGGCGACGCAATGGCGTACATTCTCAAATATATTGAAAAATCAGGCGAGCGTATCGTCTATTCCAAGGGGTTGCCGCAATTCTTTATTTCGGACATTATGGACGAGGACGTTATCTGCACAATCGGTATGGAAGATCAGAAACTGCTGTTATTCGACGATTTTTCATGTTGGGACGAAGGTTGTTACATGGGTAAGGTTTCGCCCGAGGTGATAGCACAAATGCGCCCGTCGGACTGAAATTCCTTAAACGTAATACTCGGCTTAAAAATGAAAATTCTCTCGCGGCGGAAAAAGGCGAAAGACCGCCAAGCGGTTTAGCGGCGGCTTCGCCTTCCGTCCGCGGTTTCGTTTTCCGTGTATAGTTAAACGGTTCGGTCAAGGGGCGTGTGCTTGTCTTCGGCGAGGCGAAGCCGAGCCGACTTGTATCAAGACAAGCACACGCCCCACAATCACGCTGTAACGGAAAAGTAACCGCGTTGTGATTTTATGTAACCTTTTTCAACGTTACATTTTGCGACGAATTAAGTAAAATTATATAACGAATTATCAGGAGCAAAAACTATGAAATATAAAGAATGGCTAAATATCTGGCTTGACAATTACATAAAGCCGAGTTCAAAAATGCAAACAGCCAAAAGTTACGAACGCATTATACATAAGCAAATAAGCGTCGCTTTGGGCGAAAAAGAATTAACAGATCTGACTACAATGGATATTCAGTTGTTTGTGACTGACCTACTGAATAATGGCAACACGCGAACACATTCAGGGCTTGCGGCAAATTCCGTCAACGGCATAATTTCTGTTATACAAAGTTCTCTGAAAATGGCTGTAATACTTGGTTACGCAAGTAAAAATGTTTCAGTCGGCATAAAACACCCTAAAATAAAGAGTAAGGAAATTACTTGTTTTACAATATCCGAACAAAAGAAAATCGAAGAAGCCGCGTTATCGGCAAAAAAAAGATAAATATCGCGGGATTATTTTATGTCTTTACACAGGACTTCGTATCGGCGAATTGCTTGCACTGACGTGGAACGACATTGATTTTGAGAAAAGCATTCTATCCGTCACGAAAACCTGCCACGACGGAAACGAAAACGGCGAACATATCAGAATTATCGACACGCCTAAAACGGAAAATTCAAGGAGGCAAATTCCGTTATCTAAAACGCTCGTAAAAATGCTGAAAGAAATGAAAAAGAAAAGCAAATGCGAATTTGTTATTGCAGACGGCGAAAGGCCCGTTTTTATCCGCAGTTATCAACGAATGTTTGAATTGTTTCTTAAAAAACTCAAACTGCCGCATAAAGGGTTTCATTCGCTTAGGCATACGTTTGCCACTCGCGCCTTGGAATGTGGAATGGACGTAAAATCTCTGTCGGAAATTCTCGGACATAAAAACGCCATGATTACCCTTAATCGTTATGCTCATTCCTTATGGGAACATAAGGCGGAAATGATGAACAAACTATCTAAAATGCTATGAAAAACAGCATAAAAAAACGTGCATCTATTATTCAGATAGATGCACATTTCTTTGCTATATTATAGCAAATATCATTGTATTAGTCAATTCATAAAGGCAATAAAACACCTAAAACGTAGCAAAATTATATTTTTAATGCACTTTTTTATAACTTTTTAAAGTAATTTGTGCATCTATCTGAATATTTAATGCACAAAACCGCAAGCCTAATGTACATTTAAAATAACATGGGGAAATGAAATATGTTGACGCAATTTTTAGCAAATTATTTTCTGCATAATCCGCAAAAACCCACTTTACAAAGCATTATGCCTTCGCAAGCCGTAAGCAAAATTTATTCGGGACAACTGCCGGATATTCAGGCTGATAAACTCGTATTAAAACAAGGCGAAAAATGCCGTTACGTCGATATGTGCGCTCTTTTAACGCAAAGAAGATATACATATCGATGGAACAGCGGTTCAAGCAGCAGATGGTGGACAGGCTTTACTCATCACGTCAGCACCGGCGAAAGCATTCCGCAGTACGACATTGAAATTACAAAAGGTTTTCTGTATTTTACCGATAAGCGTATCGTATTCGTTTCAAACAAGCATTGCTTTGAGCGTAAGATTGATAAATTAAGCGCTATTTCGGATTTTTCAGACTGCTTAGTTCTTCAATTTGGAGATAGAGTGTACTCGCTTTTACTTCCAGATGGAAATGGCAACGTAGCCAAAGCGGCTTTGGATTTATTGGTGTAATAAGAACACAGAAGGATAAAAACAATGGCAGATTTTAAACAAGGGGATAAAATTAAACTTACCAACGGCGGTTCGATTACAATAAAATCGAAAATCGGCGAAGGCGGACAAGGCTCCGTGTATAAAGTCGATTACGGCGGTAAAGAATACGCGTTAAAATGGTATTTGCCGAACTACCTTAAAACGCTCAAACCTAATTGCAAAAAGTTTTATAAAAATCTCGTAGACAATGTAACGGCAGGCAGTCCGTCGCCCGAATTCTTGTGGATGAAAGCGGTTGCCGTGACGGGGAAACATAGTAACGGGTTCGGCTATATAATGGATTTACGTCCGCAAAACTATGCCGAGTTTACGAAGTTTATAAAAGCAAAAGAGTTTTTCAAAAGCACGCAAGCGGTAATCTCTGCAGCAATAAATGTTGTAGAGGCATTTCAGGCGTTGCACAGAAAGGGCTACAGTTATCAGGACTTAAGTCCCGGTAACTTCTTCATTGATAAAGTAACCGGCGACGTTCTTATTTGCGACAACGATAACGTTGCTCCGAACGGAGATAATCTCGGCGTTGGAGGAACTCCCGGATATATGGCTCCGGAAGTAATTCTCGGTAAAAGCAAACCGGGAACGGACACGGACTTATTCTCTCTATCGGTAATTTTGTTCGAGTTGTTTTTCCTTGCTCATCCGCTCGAAGGCGCGAATTGTTGCAGATATCCGTGCCTTACTCAACAAATCGAAAAAGACCTTTATGCGATTCATCCCGTATTCGTTATGAGTAAAACGGACAAGTCCAACTCGCCCGTTCGTGGAACTTGCTCTAATCTTATAAACTTATGGCCGATTTACCCCGAATATTTGCACGACGCGTTTCAACAGGCGTTTTCGGAAGAATGTTTGAAGAACGGCGCAAAGCGACTTTCGGAACGCGAATGGAAAAAGGTTTTATACCATTTGCAGGACGACGCGGTTATATGCCCGAAGTGCGGCGAAATAAACTTCGCTTCTATGGCGGAAAATGGTGTTTTAACTTGTTCTGATTGTCATAAAAAGGCAAATATTCCGTATGCGATAGAAGTAAACGGTTATACGGTCGTTGCGGGAAAAGACAAAACTCTGACCGAGTACCACACCGCTTTCGGAAGCAGAGATAAGGTCGTCGGTAGCTTTGTCGAAAGCAAGAAAACGCCCGGCGTTTTCGGAATAAAAAACGCTTCGGATACAACGTGGGCTGTAACCTACCCCGATAAACCGACTATGAATTATGAAGTCGGTAAAGCGGTTACGCTCATTCCCGATACGATTATCGAAATCGGAAATATGAAACTTAAAGTTGTATCGATATAAGGGAGAGAATTTAATGCAAAATATTGTCTATCAAAGGCTGGATAGGATTCTAAAAGGTGTCCTGTCTGGTGATTATAAATGGAATGAAAACAATATTACTACTACCTGCGAAAAAGTAGGCTACCAAGTTAATGGTTCAATCACCTATAGAACGACCAAAGATTTAATTAGTGAGGCTGTTTACCTTAAACGCAGCGGTGATTATTTTCGCTCACTAAAAAATTATCTTGATGTAATAGAAGGAACGTTATCGATAAGACAAGGTATCCCGGCTGAAGTCGTTTGGCCGATGTGTAAAGTGTTAGCGGCAGCAAATCAATATTTGTATGCGTTTTTGTTGCTAAACTCTTGCGAAGATGTATTAATGCCGTATTATGGCTTTTTCGACAACGAAGAAAAATACACATTGAAAAACATTCATTGTTTTCTAATTTTGCAAGACAGATTTGTTGATGAAGTTAAGAAAGACAATTTTGAAAATTTGTTCTATTTAACTTGCCAACAATCGGGAAACCAAAACTATACATTTGTGCAATCTAAAACAATAATAAAAAAACAGTATGAGGTAATCTCTACAATATTTAATACAGCGAGGAAGTATAATGTTACTTAACGAAAAGACAATTCACAATATTGAAGGTTTAATTGACGAAATAGAATGTGGAAAATTGAAATTATATTACTGTTCTACCGCGGAAATAGCAGAAAAAAATGTCGAGGCAGGCATTATTCTATCAAATAGCTCAATAAAAATGGAACTACATTTATTTGACGATGCTATCAACGACGTGATAGCCGTTATAAAAAAATGTGGCGATTTGGTTAGTACGGAACTGATTGCGATGATTATGTTTCGCCTTTTGGATTTGAATGAATTTTATTATTACGGAATGTTTTGTTTGCTTGTAGATAAATATTTTAAGGCAGGAAACTTTGCATTAGTCCCGATATTAGATCGTCCGTTTGTTGCCACGGCAGCTTTAATTTCAAGTAAAAGGACATCTGACATGTTAGATGCATACACTTTCGTATTAGATCATAATTACTCGAAACTTGAAAAATACATCCAAAATACGGGGTGTCATACTTTTGAAAAGAATATATTTAAAGATAATTTTGACATATATAGGGAATCACTAGAAATTTTGTCTAGTCTATAAAAAATAATTAAAGGCAGGAAATACAAATGGGAAGATATGACGGTAACAACATAGAAGAAGTTGCGGCAAGAACTATGGCTTTATTTTATCTGTTCGATAAATCCGGAAGTATGTTCGGAACAAAAATCGGACAAGTAAACAACGCTATGAAAGACATTCCGAAGATTATTAAAGAAGTAGCCGACGGTGCGCCTAACGCTAATATAGTAGTTGCGGCGGCGGCTTTTTCGAGCGACGTGGAATGGATTACTTCGAAGCCGCAAACGCCCGAAGAATTTATAAACTCGTGGAAAGATATGAAAGCCGAGGGGCTTACGTCTTTGGGCGCGATGTTAAAATCGCTTAACGAAAAGATGTCGAGAAAAGAATTTTTAGGAGATAACCCTATGGGCTATCTTGCTCCCGGCGTTATCATTTTAAGCGACGGCGAGCCTACCGACGATTGGGAAACGCCCTTAAAAGAACTCCGTAAAAACAACTGGTTCAAAAACGCTATTAAAGTTGCGTTTGCCGTCGGAGACGACGCTAATAAAGACGTCCTCGCCGAAATTTGCGGAACGAAAGAAGCGGTCGTTTCAATCGACGATCCCGAAAAAATTCGTCAATATATCAAGTTCGTTACGGCTACCGTTTCAAAGACCGGAACAACGAGTTCTACGGGCAAAGATCCGCAGGACGCAATAAACGAAGCGATTGCAAATATAGACGATAATCAACCTATAGTCGTAGATATCCCCGATATTGACGATGATCAATGGTAAGATGTTTGACTTTTTGAATTTCAGCGGAGGTGAGAATATGAAGAATAGAAATGTTGATAATATTTCGATTCGGGGGTATTCTCACCTTTTATCAAATAAGGAATGTCAGGACTCGTCTATATCGTGGCGCGGTAAAAAATATTCCGCCGTAATTATAAGCGACGGACACGGCGGAGAAAAGTATTTCAGAAGTGCGAAAGGCTCTGAAATAGCGTGCGGAATCGGTAAAGACGTTATCTCTACGTTTATGGAAAAGATACGTTTGGAAAGCAGTCTTTACAACGATTTGGTAAGCAACGCGACTAAACGCGAAAAAATGCTTTTACAACTTGAACGCTCGATAATTCAGCGTTGGAACGACGAAATCGAAGCCGATTTATCCTCCGCCCCGTTTGAGGAAGACGAAAGGTTTTTCGCTCTAAGCGATACCGATAAAGAATCTGTGACAAAAACGCCCGCAAAAGCCTACGGGGCGACTTTTATTGCCGCCGTTGTTGCCGAAAAGTATTTTTTTATATTGAAACTCGGCGACGGCAACGTCTGCATATTAAAAGATAATGCTCCGCAAATGTTTTTCGGGCTATCCGACGAACTTAAGGACGATCAGTTGCAGTTTAACCTTACCACCTCTCTGTGCAGTAGCGACGCGGATAAGGAATTTAAGCATTGTTTTGTCAACACCGATAAAGATTATCCTATTGACGGATTGGTTTTGACTACGGACGGAATTATAAACTCTTACACGAGCGAGCAAGCCTATCTTGATTTTATGGGCAATATTTTCAGCGGATATAAAGAAGAAACTCTCGAATCCGCGCACGCTGAACTTAAAGAGTTTTTGCCCCGCTTATCCGAAAAAGGCAGCGGCGACGATTTAACGGTAGGAATAATTTTTAAGTAAAATATTTTAACAATCAAAAATATAAAATTAGGAGATCAACATGAAACCTTTAGATTATAATGTGAGAGATGAATTTGCACACGAATTGAACGAGATCGAATATTGCCTTGATGGATTAAGGAATAGGCAGGTATATGAGTTGACCAAGGCTAAATACTACGGAACGCTTGCAAATTGTGCTGATAAGATAAAGAAAAATATTGATGCAATACTGAATGGAATACAAACAGGAAAAGGAGGGGATAAAACTTTAATTGGCAATTGGGCCACTAAAATAGAAGGAGAAAAGAATAATGAGAAACAATCAAAATGAAGAACATATTCCTGAATCAATACGTTCCGGTCACAAAGACAACTTTGGGTATACGCTATACTCTATCGATAAATATTCTAATGAATACAGATGTGAGTATAAAGTTGTAAGTTCAAGTGATGGTAAGGAGTTTTTGGGTTTTACCGAAGAAGATGCTTTATCTCAATTTTATAATTATGTAGAGGGTCAAATGGCTTTAATAACGTCAAGGTTTTTGCCTTTGAATAAGAATGAAATTGAAATACTAAAAAACAAAATACAGAAAAATATAAGATTTTTATA
>ENA-ORRN01001072-ORRN01001072.1-human-gut-metagenome-genome-assembly--contig:-NODE-1072-length-20098-cov-4.450881_pt1 | contig 20098 bp, 11 predicted proteins | sample MGYA00242174_ERZ509132 | MGnify/ENA primary metagenome ERZ509132 (study PRJEB26280, sample SAMEA2338671) | human gut metagenome | biome: human gut; feature: human-associated habitat; material: faeces... | reverse complement strand
TGTCGGCGAATACACGAAACCCTGCCAAAAGGTCAAGGTTGATTTTCCGGCAACGGACTCAACCCGCGCTTTCAGCGTTACGTTCGACCTGCCGGAGGGCTGGACGGTCAGAAGTGACGAAGGTGTGTACACCGATTCGTCTTATTCCGATCTCGGTTTCTATTTGCTCGGGCGCAAGCTGCTCTATGATGAAAACGGAAATCTTGCCGGTGCGGCCGGATACGGCACATACTACCCGAACAATCATGCCGAAAACGTCACGCATGAAGTATATGGCTCTGTCGTTTCCGGACATGTTAAACTTGTCAACTTTGAAAATTTCCATTCAACAGTCGATAACTCAACAAACTGCATAAGCGCATATACCTCATCTCATCACGAATGCGCTCCTGCCATGTGGACTGTCGGAGAAGGTTTCCATGCCTTTGATAACCCTGCTGCCTGTGCATACACCGAGGAGAACCCTGTGTTTGTTGTTATTGAGCTTTCTCGGCTGTATGAGGACTCGGCAAGCCTTTCCAAGCGCGTTGCAGAGAGCATAAGGTTTGAATGAAAGAAAAGGGAATTAACCGTAACCGATAACGAGCCTCCTTTCTTTTTCCGAATAAAACACCCCTGCCCGGGTAATGTAATACCGGGCGGGGGTGTTTTGCCGTGCGGCATATATTTGAAAAAAAGCGTTTAAACCATTGCCAAAAAAGGAAAAGTGTTGTAAAATTGGCATGAATGACGGAATGCGCAAAGCATTCATTAAATCACGGAGGAATTACTTCAATGAACCCGAAATTCAAGAACAATATCGGTATCATGGTTCCCGAAATCCTGATGCCCGCAAAGAATGTTGACCTTACCAAATGGGCATGCGTTGCGTGCGACCAGTACACTTCCCAGCCCGACTATTGGAACAAGTGCGAAGAGATCGTCGGCGATGCTCCGTCCACCCTGCGCCTTATGCTTCCGGAGATTTATCTTGAAAAGCCCGGCGAAACCGAAAAAATTGCCGCGATCCGCAAGGCAATGCACGACTATATCGACAACGGCATCCTTCAAAATCTTGGCGAAGGTTTCGTTTTCACGCGCCGCAGCGTCGGCGGCAACACCCGCAACGGACTTGTTGTTGCACTGGATCTCGAGTGCTATGACTACTCCAAGGGTTCAACGACCCTTATCCGCGCAACCGAGGGCACGATCGTTGAGCGCATCCCTCCCCGCCTGAAGATTCGCGACGGCGCACTGCTTGAGCTGCCCCATATTCTTGTTCTTATCGACGATGAAAAGAAAACCGTTATCGAACCCCTTGCGGAAAAGCTTCAGAACACTGAAAAGCTCTACGATTTCGACCTTATGCAGAACGGCGGACACATTGAGGGCTGGTTCGTCAACAATGAAGGCATGATCGAGGACGTTATCTCCGCGCTGAACGCACTTGTTGATCCCAACAAGTACGGCACCGAAATGCCTCCCCTGCTGTTTGCAATGGGCGACGGCAACCACAGCTTTGCAACCGCAAAAGCAAATTGGGAAAAAGTCAAGGCCACCCTCACCCCCGAAGAGCAGGCGGATCACCCCGCACGCTTTGCACTTGTTGAACTTGAAAACGTTCACGATGACGGCATCGTTTTCGAACCCATCCACAGGGTCGTTTTCAACGTTCATGTTCCCGCATTCCTTGAAGCACTGAAGGCGAAGCTTGCGGAGCAGAACAACGGCGAATGCGAAATCAACTTCTATGACTGCGAATGCTGCATGGAAAAGGCGGAGAAGGCCGCTCCCAAGGGCGCGCACGTTATTCCCATCATTACCGAAAACGGCAAAGGACTTATTGTTGTTGCAAAACCCAATGCACAGCTTGAAGTCGGCACGCTTCAAAACGCTCTTGACGTTGTTCTTAAAGCAACCGAAGGCGCGACTATCGACTATATCCACGGTGCAGACGTTGTGAACGACCTCGGCAGCAAGCACGGCAACATCGGCTTCCTGCTTCCCCCCATGGAAAAGAGCGCATTCTTCCGCACCGTTGTTTTTGACGGCGCACTGCCCCGCAAGACTTTCTCAATGGGCGAAGCACATGAAAAGAGGTATTACCTCGAATGCAGGAAGATCTGCAAATAAAACCTGCGTTTTGAGTTAAATGCTCGAGTTTCGGAGCCTGCAAACGGCTGAACCGAAGACCGATTCATATTGAACCCGATTTACGGAGCGTTTTGTGAGGCGCTGCTTCACGGAATGCTCCGTTTGCAGGTTTTCTTCGCATTAATTAAAAACACTTTCTGTCAAATACTCTGTCAAAGGCAAGGTAACAAACAATGCTTGAAACAACATTCCATTCGCTTACGGCCGTGCTTATCGTGATGTTCATGGTCGCCGTGGGCTGGCTTTTCGGCAAACTCGGCTATCTGCGCCGCGAACACAAAAAGCTTATGACCAAGCTTATTATTTCGGCGGGTATGCCTTCCCTTGTTGTGAACACCGTGTTCGGAAAAATCGACCTTGACGCGCTGCAAAATCCCGCACTGCTGTTCCTTTTGCCTGCGCTGAGCATGATTATAACTCTTCTGCTCGGCTTTATTTTTGCAAAGCTGCTTAAACCCGAGGCAAAACGGCGCGGCGGGTTTATTGCGATGTGTGCTTTTTCAAATTCAGTTTTTGTCGGCCTGCCGATGAACACCGGGCTTTTCGGCGATGAAGCCGTGCCGTACGTGATGTGCTTCTACATTGTCAACACAACCCTTTTTTGGACGATCGGGAATTATCTCATCTCTCGCTCCGGCGAAGGTGAAAAGCGCGGCGGATTTTTGCACAATCTTAAAAAAATCGTTTCCCCTCCCCTGGTTGCGCTTGCTGTTTGCCTTCCGCTTGCGGCACTCGGCGTCAAAATGCCGCAGCCCGTTGTTAAGCTCTCCGGCTATATGGGCAATATCGTAACGCCGCTCGCGCTGTTTTATATCGGATATGCACTGTATGAATACGGGTTTAAAAGCCTTAAGCCCGACCGCTGCATGCTTGCTGTCATGGGAATGCGCTTTATCGCCGCGCCGCTTATCATGCTTGTGCTCTGCAAACTTTTCGGTCTGAGCGGAATGCCGAGCGGGGTTCTTGTTATCGAATCCGCCATGCCCGTTATGACGCAGGCCGTTGTTGTTGCGGCGGCAAACGATGCGGATGAATCATTCGTTGCTGCCGGAATGAGCCTTACGACTCTCGGCTGTTTCATCTTTGTCCCTCTTCTGATGCTGCTTATGGATGCCGTCGGTTTGGTTTAAAAGCATTTCCCCGCTGACGGGACACCAATGCCGCGGGACAGTATTTTTGTTTTGTGAACGGCATTTAAATAAAAAAGCTTTGCAATATATTATTCATGATGTTAAAATACAATCACTAAAGGAAGTTTGGAGGTATTGTTTGCCCACCGTCAATTCGGCACTTAACAACGTATTATGAAAACAAAAAAAACAAGCACTGAAAAAAGCGCAAAGAACAGCGGTTTTCGCAGCCTGCTGCCCTGCGCAAAGGGGTATTGGCTTCCCTCGTTTCTGACACCGATATTCATCGTTCTTGAAGTTACGATGGAAGTTTTTATCCCACTCCTTATGGCGGCAATAGTTGACGGCGGCTTTACGGCTCGCCTGATTTCACCCTTCGGAAGTATTTTTCGGCAGAGCTTATCGCCGACAAAACCCGATTCGTGATCATTCTCGGCGGCATAATGGTGCTTGCGGCAATGCTGTCGCTTGCATTCGGTATGCTTGCCGCACGTACGGCTGCGGTTGCAAGCATGGGTTTTGCAAAGAACCTGCGCCGAAAAGTTTTTGAAAAGATTCTGTCTTTCTCTTTCAAAAACACGGACAGATTCTCAACACCCTCCCTCGTTATGCGTACAACGGCGGATATCAACAACGTTCAGAATCTTTATCAGCAGATGATACGCATATTTGTGCGCGCTCCGGTCATGATGGTGCTTGCGGCCGTTATGGCTCTGCGCGTAAATGCGGAGCTTTCGGTCATTTACCTTGTTGCGCTGCCCATTATGTTCTGCACACTCATTTCAATGGGAATGATCGGCAAGCCGCGTTTCCGCATCATGTTAAAAAAATATGATAAGATGAACGCTTCCGTTCAGGAAAATCTTGTCGCCGCACGCGTTGTGAAATCTTTTGCACGCGAAGATTATGAAAAGAAAAAATTTGCCGCTTCAGCTGATGACCTTAAAAAGGCTCAGATTTACGCACAGAAGCTTTTCTCCCTCCTGCCTGCGATTCAAATGGGTATTATGTGGACCTGCGCCGTCATTCTGATGCTGATGGGCGGCAATCAGGTGTTTGCGGGAACGCTTACGAAGGGCGAACTTGTCAGCATGTTGACCTACACCAACCAGGTTGTAGGTTCCGTTTCAATGGTTGCAATGATCATCATGATGCTCACCATGACGCGCGAATCCGTGACGCGCATCAACGAGGTGCTTGACGAAGTTCCCGACATTACGGATAACGGCAGCACGTTCAAAGTTGAAAACGGTGAGATTGAATTCCGCCATGTTGATTTCAGCTATTCCGGAAAAAGCGACAACCTCACGCTTTCTGATATCAACCTGCACATTCGCGCCGGTGAGACCATCGGCGTTGTGGGCGGCACCGGTGACGGAAAATCGACCCTGATGCAGCTCATTCCGCGTTTTTACGATGCACTTTCGGGCGAAGTGCTTGTCGGCGGAAGGAATGTTAAGGATTATTCACTGTATGAACTGCGCGAAAGCGTATCAATGGTGCTTCAAAAGAACATGCTTTTTTCCGGCACGATTCGCGACAATCTCCGTTGGGGAAACAAGGACGCAACGGACGAGCAGATTGAGCATGCCTGTCGCCTTGCATGTGCGCACGATTTCGTTATGAGCTTCCCCGACGGATACGACACGGATCTCGGACAGGGCGGTGTTAATGTTTCCGGCGGACAGAAGCAAAGGCTTTGCATTGCCCGCGCGCTGCTCAAAAATCCGAAGATCCTGATCCTTGACGACTCCACAAGCGCAGTCGATTCACGCACCGATGAAAGCATCCGCGCCGCATTCCGCGAAAGTCTGCCCGGAACAACAAAGCTCATCATTGCCCAGCGCATAGCCTCCATAATGTATTCCGACAGGATAATCGTTATGGATAAGGGACGCATTTCCGATGTCGGCACTCACGATGAGCTTATGCAGCGCAGCGAAATCTACCGCGAAGTTTACTTGTCTCAAAACAAGGAACTTCCGCAGGAAGGCGGAACGGTCTCCGGCGTAAACAGCAGCTCTGACATAAAAGGAAAGGAGGCGGTCACTAATGCCTAAAATGCCCGGAGGAAGAGACAACCCCGCTGCACGTTTTGCAGGCAGCGGCCGCCCCGCAAACCCGCTCAAAACAATGAGCAGGCTGCTTAAGTACTACGGCAAATGCCGCTGGATGTTCACTGTTGCGGTTATTATGATCGCAGTCTATTCCCTTGCAACAATTGCCGCAAGCTACATGATGAAACCCCTTGTTGCCGTGTTGGAAGAGGCAGGCATCACGCCCGATGCGGCACAGGCAAAATACCTTGCTCTGCTTATCGGCATGGCGGGGCTGTATGTGCTCAGTGTTCTCACCAACTATTGTTTAAACTATCTTATGCTCAAATGCTCCGCAACGGTGCTTTGCGACCTGCGCAAGGATATGTTTGACAAGATGCAGAGTCTTCCCATAAGCTATTTTGACACGCATACGCACGGCGAGCTTATGAGTTACTATACAAACGATATTGACGCGATCCGCGAGCTTCTGCACCAGAGCATCACGCAGCTGATAATCTCCTGCATATCCCTCGTCGGCATCGTTGCAATGATGCTCATTCTTTCCGTTTCGCTGTTTGCAATCGTTGTTGTTATGGGGTTTGTTGTGTTTTTTACAGTCAAATTCATCGGCAAAAAGAGCGGAAAGAACTTTGCCCGTCAGCAAAAAGCCGTTGCATCCGTGAACGGATACATTGAAGAGATGATGGCGGGGCAGAAGGTCGTTAAGGCCTTTAACCATGAGGAAGAATCCATGAAGGCATTTGATGTGCTGAATATTGAATTCTGTTCGGCAGCAACAAAGGCAAATACCTATGCCAATATCATGGGGCCGATAATGAACAACCTGTCGCATATTTTCTATTCGATAACGACCACCCTCGGTGTTCTCGGTCTTGTGACTTCCGGCAGCGTGCTTATTGCTTTTTTGCAGTACATACGGCAGTTTGCGGAGCGCATATCGCAGATTTCGCAGCAGTTCAATTTCGTTCTGCTTGCGCTTGCGGGCGCGGAGCGCGTGTTTAAGCTTATGGATGTTCCGCCCGAAATCGATGACGGCGATGTTACCCTCGGCTTGAACGCACACGGCGAAAAAGTCTGGCGCGTTCCCAACGGAACCGAGTCGGGAGCAAACAATTCCGTGACTGAAATTCCGCTTGCGGGCATGGTTGAGCTGCACGATGTTACCTTCAGCTATGACGGCAAGGTGAACGTTTTGAATGATGTTTCCCTCTATGCAAAGCGCGGACAGAAGATCGCGTTTGTCGGCTCCACCGGTGCCGGCAAAACGACGATAACCAACCTTATCAACAGGTTCTATGATGTTAACGAGGGTGAAATCACCTATGACGGAATCGATGTTCGCCGCATCAAAAAACGCGACCTTCGCGGAACACTCGGCATGGTTTTGCAGGATACGCATCTGTTCACCGGCACGGTTATGGAAAACATTCGTTACGGCAAGCTGGATGCAACGGATGAAGAATGTATTCAGGCGGCAAAGATCGCAAATGCGCATTACTTCATCTCTCACCTGCCGAACGGCTATGATACGATGCTCACTTCGGACGGCGCAAACCTGTCACAAGGTCAGCGTCAGCTTATCGCAATTGCACGAGCCGCCGTTACCAATCCCGAGGTGCTCATTCTTGATGAGGCGACAAGCTCGATCGACACAAGAACCGAACTGCTCATCGAACGCGGCATGGACAGCCTTATGGAAGGAAGAACGGTGTTTGTTATTGCACACCGACTCTCCACCGTTCGCAATTCAAATGCCATTATGGTGCTTGAAAAAGGCCGTATCATTGAGCGCGGCGACCATGAAGAGCTGCTCCGCCGCAAGGGCCGATATTACGAGCTGTACACAGGCATGTTTGAATTGAGCTGATTACTGCGTCGAAATTCGAACAGCTCCGTGTATTCAATGTATTTCGATTGATGCATTACACGCACGGAACGCAAATTAAAGGGAACCGTCGAAACAAATCGGCACGGTTCCCTTTTTGATGCTGTTGATTCAATTATTCCGAATGCGCATTGAAATTCGATGTATTAAAACCCGGTGCGGGATGATTAATCCATGCGAAGCCGCCGGTCATTCGTCGATTGGCGGTTCGTCCGTCTTCGGCCTTTCCGGTTTCGGGGAAAGATAATGCGGGCGATAGCGATAAAGCGTGCAGGTCATGCCTCCGTTTGAAAGCTTGCGCCTTTTATCCGCTCTTGCGCCGTATATGCGTTCAAAATCCGGATGTGACGCAATGATGTTCACGCTCCAGCCGTCAAGCCGCGAAAAAATGCCGTGCATTTGACGATACAGCTCTTCCGCACTCTGTTTTTCAAGCAATCGCTCACCGTACGGCGGGTTGCAGACGATCACGCCGCCCGTACGCGTTTCACGGAGCTTTTGAACGGGTTCAACGCGCCAATCGAGCATGACCCCCGCTTTTTTTGCATGTTTTTTGCAGAGTTCAATCGAATGCGGGTCTATATCCCTTCCGGAGATATCCACTGTGTCACGGCGAACACTGTCCCTCGCCTGCTCCCGCGCCGCAGCGAATGCGTTTTTCTGCAAAAAATGCCAGTCCTCAGCCGCAAACTCCCGATTAATTCCCGGCGCGATATTGTTTGCGATCATTGCGGCTTCAATCGGCATTGTGCCCGAACCGCACATCGGGTCTATGAGCGGACGTGTTTGCCTGTAACCCGAAAGCATCACTATTGCTGCACCGAGCGTTTCCGATATCGGTGCGGGCACATTGTATGTTCTGTATCCCCTTCGGGACATTCCCGCGCCGCAGCAATCAAGAGCAACGGTGACTTCATCGCGCAGAATCCCGATTTCGATTATTATGCGTCTGCCGTTTTCCGGCAGAATTTTAAGTCCGTATTCACGCGAAAGCGAATCCACAATCGCTTTTTTCGCAATGCTTTGACAGTCGGAAACCGAAAAAAGTCTGCTTTTTGCAGATTTGCCGTTCACATGGATAAAACTTGTGCGCAGCAGGTAATCCTTCCAGCGAATGCGGCGCACGCCCTCGTACAGTTCATCAAAAGTTACGGCGCGGAACGAAGCAAGCTTCATCAGCACGCGTTCCGCAGTTCTGAGCCAAAGACAGGCACGCGCCATTGCAAAATGGTCTCCCGCAAAATCAACTCTTGCATCGCTGACGCGAAGCACCTCAATTCCAAGATCGCGCAATTCGCCCGCAACGACGGACTCAAGCCCGATTTTACACGTTGCAAAATAAGTATCAGTCATACATATATCTCCGTTTATGTTGCTGCCGTAAACCGCCGGCGCACTGTCATTCCGCATCCGGTGCGCCGCCGTTGTTTTCGGACCCGCTTTCGGATTTGTTCACAGAATCATCTTTTGCTTCTTTATCAGACTTTCTTCCCGAATTTGTCCGTTTTTTCGAAGCGAGATCCGCCTTGTTTGAGCCGGCGTCGGCGTTTTTGCGGGAAGACGGCTTGGTTTTTCCGACCTTTTTACGTTCGGCTGCTGCCTTTTCCTCTGCATGAAGCTTTTTGAATGTTTCTTCAAAGCTGTCTTCAAGTTTGCACATTTCTTCCGGCTCGAACATTCCGTATACGCATAGATCGCTTTGAAGCTTCTCCGCCGCATTTTCCAACCTGCGCAGAGTTATATCATAATCCTTTATAAGTTTTTTTGCATTAACTGCTCTTTTGCTGTTCATAAAGCGGCATATATAATCAATCGCCGCTGCATATGCAGGAACCTGCGAATTGGATAATGCCAATCCCAAATCATTGTACAGTTCCGCAGCCGCTTCAACAATATTTTCGGCTTCCTGCCTGATTTTTTTGCTGCAATTGCAGAGCTTTTGCTGCAAGAGTGCATTCAGCCGCCCGAACGGTGCCTGCAAATGCGGACAATCATCCTCTTTTCCTTCGTCATCCGTTTTGTCGGGTTGATTTTCGGTTGAGAACAGTTCACCCGTTAAGAGTTTTCCCTTATCAAAAATCGTGAACCTTGTCATATTCTCTTTATCGCGGAAAGTCATGATTGCAAACCTGCGAACGCTGTCGTCACAACTCGGATCCAAAAGAATCTTGTAGAGCTCATGCATCGCCGACCGACGGTCACGCTCGTACAAAAGCATCAATCCGCCGATACGGAAGGGCGGAGGAGTTTTTTCTGCGCAATACCGTACGCACTCTTCAATCTCCTCTTGTGTAAGCTCCGGTTCGCTTTCGGTCAACATCCTGCCTGCATCTTCATTTCCGAGTTCGTTCGAAAGCACGGTCATGCAGCGGAACAGTTCGCCGCTCGGAACATCATAGGGTATGCTGACGTTTCTCAGAATGCCGTCCTCCTGCGTTTTTATGCACAGTTTGCGATAATAAGCAGCAACACTGTCACTCGGATCTATTCGCAGCTGTTTTTCAAAGAGAGTTCTGGCAAGAGCATAATCCCCGCTGAGGTAGGCTGACAGAGCATAGTTATGGATTACCAATTGATCGTACGGGTGCTCCGAATAGACCCTTTTAACGAGAGTCATCGCGGCGGAAGCATTTTGAATCTCCAGCATCACGGCGGATGCCCGCATCAGCTCTTCTTCATCCAACCCTTTCATTTTAAGGATGTTGTCTGCACACTCGGCTGCTTTGCGCGGCCTGTGAGCTCCGCTGTACAAAAGCGCGGCATAGCACCGAATCGTTAATCTCGATTTCCATTTTTCGGGAGCGGCCTCGTATTTTTTGATACCTTTTTTAAAATGCATCACAGCATAGCAGCTCAAAAGATACTTTTCGAACAGTTCATAGGAATCCGGGAATTTTTCAATTGCATCGCTGAGAAGTCCGTATGCCATATCGCCGTTCACGCGATCCTCCTCTGCTTCAATGCGTTTCAGTGTTTCTTCAAGCTCAACCTCACTGCTGTCGCGAACGGCAGGAACGGATTCCCTTGACTCGTTCAAAGCACAATTCGCCTCACATATATCAAGAGCCTCGTAAACAGCAATCAAGTCCTCATCAGTGTAGCTGTCCGGAACGTTTATCAGGAACTGCCTGTACGCTTTGCGCGCCGCAACGTATTCGCCGAGTCCAAGGTAGCTGTAGCCTGCAATCATGAAAGCATCCTGAACATATTCATGACCGGAATTCAGGACGCATGAGGAATAAGCAAGCGACTCGGTGAACCTGTTCATCTCGTTGTATGTTCCCGCGATTGCAAGCATAACTTCCTCGTTTTCGGGTTCAATTGTTTCCGCACGCCGCATCAGCGAAAGAGCGCCGATATGATCGCCCGCATCGAGTTTGTCCGCCGCAAGCTTCATAACAAGCTCAACATTGCCGCTGATATCAATAACGTTGTCAGGTTTCTTTTTTGTGCTTCTCATGCTGCATATCCTCCACCCGGTTTTAAGCAGACGCCGAGTTGAAGCCGTTTCATTAAAGTCAAGCCGTTCGGCGAGTTTCCGATTTTTGTTGATTTCGGTTGTGTTCCGTTTTTGAGATCACTCATTTCCGCAGTCGTTTATCGCTTCGGCAAGATCTGCGGAAATCTCATCCGAATCGTTTCCGCCCGCCTGTGCCTCTTCAAGCAGAGCGCGGAGTTCATCCTCGTTAAAAACGTATTTCGTTTGGCAGAAAGAACACACAAGCTCCGCTTTGCCGTCGTTTTCAATAATATCTTTCAGTTCGTTTTCGCCGAGCGACATAATGACGCGCTCAAGCCTTTCCCTGCTGCAATCGCAGCGGTATGCAGGGCAGAGAGTGTCGGTAATTTCAAACTCCATGCCTTCGAAAAGGGCGTTAAGCGCGCTTTCGAGGGTCTCTCCGTCATCCATATGCTGTGACAGCTTTGCAATTTTGCCCGTCAGCTGTTCAAGCCGAATAATATCGCTCTCCGGACAATCGGGCAGCGGTGCAATAATCAGCCCGGCAGCGGAGCGCACGGTCCCCTGCTGCGGCTCAACCCTTACGCCGAGATAAACCAGCGACGGCTGCTGTTCGCTTGTGTAAAAATAATTTGCGAAATCATCTGCAATTTCGCCGTCAATAAGCTCGCACCTGCCGACATACGGCTCCCGCAGCGACAAATCGCGAATAACGCGCAGCTCACCGCTGCCGCCGACAGCACCCGAAACATCCAGCTTTCCGAACTCGTTAAGCGGCAGTTCAACCTCCGGATTGGTGATGCACCCCTTAACGATTCCGCCCATATGCCCGACAACCGTTATGTTGCCCGCAGGCCCTCCGCCCGCAATTGTCGCCGTTATGCTGTCCGTTTCGCTTTTCAGCTGTGCACTCATCATGGAAACGGCGAGCAGCATTCTTCCGAGAGCAGCGGTGCAAACACGGCTTGTTCCGTGAATTTCTCTTGCGGTTTCAACTATTTCGCGTCCCGAAACGGCGATCACGTTCACTGTGCGGTTAAAAAGCAGACCGCGAATGATATTGTCGCGTTCAGCGCATGTGTTTTCAATGCGGTCGACAGTTGCATCGCTTTCGGTCATCTTATTTTCAATTTCGTTATTCATAATGTTTTCCTTTCGCTAAAGGTCATTTGAGCAGGCCGCAAAGGTTATTTGCCGACTCTGCCGGGCTTTCTTGCCGTGAATTGCAGCCGTTCGCTTTCATCACGCGGCGGTTCCGTTGTGAATGCCGAAAAAACCCCGATATTTTCAAAGCCGATATTTTTAAGCCACGAAACAAGCTCCCTTTCGGAATGAGCACGTTGAATATGCTTTTCGGAAAATCGGGAATAGAGCGGTTCGCCGTGCGCGTCGTTTGCCGACTTCACAAAAAACTCCAGCTCCATTTCCACAAGCTTGCTCTCCGCATCATAGCAGTTTTGCCAGAAGTATGCAACGTCCGTTCTGCTGTCGCAATAGCCGTTTTGCCCGAGAATGTGCTGCAATTTATATCTTGACGAAACATCAAACAGCAAAATGCCGCCCGGCCTGAGCCCGTTGAATGCCGTCAGAAGGAATTTTTCAACATCCTCGCGGCTTGTAAGGTAATTCACGCAGTCACATGCCGCAATGATGCAGTCAACGGGACGATGCAATTCAATGCGGCGCATATCCATGCATATAAATTTTGTTTTTTGCCCGCACCGGCGGGATTTTTCAGCGGCAACTTCGAGCATGTCCCTTGAAATATCCGAACCGGTGACATCGTACCCGGCTTTGTTGAGCCGAAGAGTCAATGCGCCTGTTCCGCAGCCGCACTCAAAAATTCTCGCTCCTTTCGGGAAGTCGGTCGGCAGCAGCGATATTATATAATTCGCCCATGCATCATAATCCGTATTGTCCATGAAAATGTCATAGACCTCCGCAAATTTTGCATTATATTGTTCCATTGCCGACACCTCCCGAATTAATCAGCGAACACAAAATAATTATAAACCAATATAGCGGATTTTGCAACATCGCGAAACTGTGGAATGCACCGTTTATCGGTTAAAAGCTGTTTGCCGCAAGACATGTTCCTGCAAAAGGCAAGTATTCGACAGTTCTGAGAAAGCGACAGAAAAAGCTGTTTTCCGCAGGTATAAACCGCAGTCCTCCCGCGTGCGTTTCGGAATCAAAATTGCAGAATCCGCAGATACTATCATGCAGCAGGCGGCGGAACAGCCGCCGAACCGCTCAAACGCGGTAAAAAACAAGGTACAGAAATACCGCATGATGCAGGAGGAATCCGAAATGACAGAAACAAACACTTCAGGAATAATCACTGCCGCGGCAGACATTATTGCGGGGGCATTCAACGCACTTCCGAAGCGGGTCTGTAATCAGCACAAATTTTCCGACTATGCCGACTATCTGCGTGAAAACCTGCCTGCACAAGCGGAGTTGGACTTGCAGCGTGAAAAACCGCTGAACCCTGCACCGCTCGTTTCCGTTGCAATTGCCTGTTCGGGGGCAAGCCGTGCGGCCGTTCGCTCAACGCTCGAAGCGCTCGGCAAACAAACCTATGCAAATTTTGAAGTTTGCGTGGTTTCGGAGCTTGTGCAGGCAGGGCTTACGGATTATGAAGGCATTCCGAAATTCAGGCTTGTGCTTTTTAACGGCACAGCGCACGAACAGCTGAAAGCCGCCGAGAAGATGCTTAACGGTGCATACTTTTTGCAGCTGCTGCCCGGAGATTTGCCCGCACCGGACGCGCTTCACATGCTTGTTCTGCAAACTCATGCAAATCCCGAAGCGGAGGTTGTTTTTGCCGATGAGGACTCCGTGATTGACGGCATTCGGCAAAACCCGATTTTTAAGCCCGACTACGGGCGCGACACGTTGCGTTCCTTCAACAGCATCGGGCGGCCCATGCTTGTTTCCAAACGTGTACATACGGCTGTCGGCGGGTTTCGCGGCAGCACCCCTGCCGAGCTTTGGGCATACTGCATTGACTGTGCTTCGGCTGCCAAGCAGGTCATTCACATTGCAAGGATCGGGCTGACCGTTATCCGCGACTGCGACGGCAGCGAAATTCCCTGCACCGATATACTGAAGCGTGAATTCAATTCCCTTTATCCCGGCGACGGTTCGGGAAAGAAAAACCGCACAAACGGATACTGCTTTGAGGGCAGCGTTTTGGGTACACTTCGTATGCGTTACCCGAGAAAACGCGAACCCTCCGTCGGCATTGTTATCGCAGGTGCGGACGGAGTTGAAAACCTTCAGCGATGCATTGACTCGGCGGAGATGCAGTCAACGGTTGATTGCAGACGAATTATCATTGCGGACGACGGCAGCGGGGACGAGCGAATGCGCCGCTATCTTCTGGCACTTAAAAAGAACAGGGCGGCAGAGATCGTTCACGTCAACGCGGAACAGCCGCTGCCCGAAACGCTGAATGCATGTGCATGCAAAGCCGCTGCGGATCTGCTGCTGTTTTTAAACGGAAACATTGAAATTCTCTCCCCTGCATTCCTTCGCGAATTCACCGAACTTGCGCTTCGGCACGGCGCAGGTGCGATTGGCGGAAAAATCGTGAACGAAAGCGGAAACATCCTTTCCGCCAGCACCGTTATCGGCCTTAACGGCTGGGCACAAAGCCCTTATTCCGGCGAAAAGGATGATTTTGAAGACTTTTTAAAATGCAGTTTTCTGCACGTTCAGCGCAATGTAACCGCCGTCAGCGGCGCATTTATGGCAGTCAGCGGCGAAAACTTTTTCAGTTTCGGCATGTTTGACGAAACACTGTCCGGAGTGGGATGGGACACGGAGTTCTGTGTTCGGCTCATGCGAAAAGGTCTTGCAAACTGCTTCACTCCGTTTGCAAAGGCGCGGTTATCGGGCAGACTTCCGAATGATTATGCCAATGCAGGCAAAGCCAATCTTTTGCGCTGTTATGACGTATACCGCGAAACACTGCTTTGCGGCGACAGGTATTTCAACCCAAACTTTGATTATGCAAACCCCGTTCCGACTCTCGCCGCAGTCCCGTACCCGCCGATAAAGCTGAACCCGCTTTATTCCGGCTGAGCTTCACCCGCAATCGACCGAAAACGCATCAGTTTTCGCCGTCATCCGCATTTATCAAAGCTTCCGCAAGGGTTTTATATTCCCCGGTGGGATCGGTTTCGGGAAGGGTTTCAACCTTTTTGAGGGTTCTGCAAATTTGCCTTGTGCGAACACCCACAAGCGTTTCAAGGTCATTATGCGCCTTTTCAAGCGATTTCTGAGTTGCTCTGAGCACATCGTCAAACTTTCCGAACTCTCTTTTTATCTGAGAGAGCAAGTCCCAAACCTCGCTGCTGCGTTTTTGTATTGCAAGTGTTCGGAACCCCATTTGCAGGCTGTTAAGCAGTGCCGCCATGGTTGAAGGACCGGAAAGGTTAACGCGGAAACGCATTTGCAGCTCTTCGATAAGCCCGAGCCGCACCGCTTCGGCATAAAGTCCCTCCGTGGGCAGGAACATGATCGCAAAATCCGTTGTGCGCGGGGGATTTATGTATTTTTCCTTTATATCCTTCGCGCATTTCAGAAGAACTTCACGCAGGTTTTTCTGCGCAGCGGCAACATCCTCGCCGGAATCATACGCATCGCAGAGTTTGGAATAAATATCCGCAGGGAATTTGCTGTCAACGGGAAGGTAAACCGCTTCCCCGCCGTCATTCGGAAGTTTTATTGCAAATTCAACGCGCTCATTATTCTGTTTTCCGGCATCAAAATTACATTCGTACTGTTCCGGCGCAAGAACTTCGCCGAGAATTGCGCCGAGCTGAATTTCGCCGAGCGTGCCGCGTGTTTTGACATTTGAAAGAACCTTTTTAAGATCACCCACTCCGCTTGCAAGCGTCTGCATTTCTCCGAGCCCCTGATAGACCTGTTTAAGACGTTCATCAACAAGCTTGAAGTTTTCGGAGATTTGCTTTGTGAGCGTCTCCTGCAATTTTTCGTCAACAACACCGCGAATTGCATCAAGCTGCTTTTCGTTGCGTTCCGTCATGAGCTTCACGCTCGCATCCATTGCCGCCAGTTTTTCCGTGCAGACCGTTTCAAAATGCTTATTGCGCGTTTCCGCCTGCTCCGCCTGTGTTTTCAGCAGAGTATTCTGAGCAGCAAGTCTGTCCGAAATCTGTTTTTCGAAGGAATCCTGCCCTGCGGCAAGCCTGTCGGAAAGCGACTTCTGTTCGGAAGAAAGCCTTTCGGAAAGCGCGTTTTGTTCGGTATTCAGTTTTTCCGAAAACGCTTTCTGTTCTGCGGAGATTCTTTCTGCCGCCGCTGTCTGTGCCTCCGCAAGGCGGGAAGCGATGTCGCGCATCGAAGAAGCAATGCTTTCATTTAAAGCATTTTTAAATCGTTCATAATCATTCTTTGTTTGTTCGTTGTATCGATAAAGTGCGTCCGAAAGCTCCTTCAGCCTGTCCTGAAGCCTGCGTTCAAGCTCCGCCGATGCATTGCCGACGGAGGAGTTCATTGCGGCACCGACCGCGTTTTCCAATTTGCGCTCAAGCTCTGCGCGTTCGCGTTTTTTTGCATTCAGCTGCCAAAATAAAACAACAGCCGAAGCGATTCCCGCCAACAGGCTGAAAACCGTAATGATGAGCAGGGTAATGAATTGAGTGTTCGGCATACCTTATTCTCCTTTGTTTTCCTCTGTTTTGAATTGTTGTCCGCCGCACGGTTCGGTTCACCGATGCCGTTTATCGGCAAATTATAAAACCCGCAGCTCAACAGGCAACCCGTTCTGAGCCGCCCGCCGGCGCGGGTTATATAAACAGTCACTTGTTTAAGCTGAAGCGGTGCAGTTGAATGAATCGACCGCTCAGCCTTGGTTTTTAATCAGCCTTATCAGTCTTCATCGTCCTCCTGTGCGCGTCTGCGCGGTGCTTTTTTTGCGTTTCCGCCGTTCTTGCGCTTGTAGATTTCAACAGCGGCAAGGGCAATGATCGCGATAAGCGCAGCTGCCGCAATAATGATAAGAATACTGTACCATACTTTCAGCGCACTTCCTGTTTTTGTGAGCATTCCGTCCAGCTTGCTGCCGATATTCGGATCGTCAACGACCGTGACCCCGCCCGTTGCCGGCGGTTCGTTCGGAACGGTGCCTTCGGAATCGATATATTTTGCGGTCAGATGCGCCTCAAACATGTGCGTGTTGCCCGAAGCGTCAAGAGCCGTCAGGAAGAACACAAGATCTCTTTCTCCGCCGACGTTAAGATCGATATTGAATGACTGTGCGCCGGAGTTGGGTTCAAGAACGGCAATCTTGTGGATTTCATAATCCAGTTCTTTTTCGGTCAGGACAACATCGGTGTAGGGAGTGCTGCCCGTGTTTGTGACGGTGAAAGTCAGCCCAATGATATTCTCTCGATTGAGTTGAGTGCGAACTTCCGCGCGGAACTCAAGGCCGAGAGTTGTCGGATCGATGTAAGGGCGAACAGTGTAGCTCTTTGTGTTGTCCTTAAACACGATGCCGGACGAATAAACGCCGGTGATGTTGAACACAACATAGCGAACGGCTTCGGGGTTTCTGACGAAATATTTAATGGTTTTCGACTCACCGATTGCAAGGCTGAAACCGCTTTGAACAACGGTTCCGAGATCGTCCGTAACGGTGAGCGAATTCAGGCTCTGGTTGCCGTTGTTGGTCAGATACAGTGTAAATTCAACGCCCTCCGGTGTGGGTGTGCCGATTTCGACCGTTTTAGTGAGCTGCGCATTTATAAGGCCGATGGTAAGCCCCGAAAGCGTTACCGACAGGGCATTTGTTGACCCCTCGGGAACAAACGATACAGTCGGTTTGCTCGTTACGGTTGATGTGCGCATCGTGTATTCATAAGTGAAGACGCGGCTCTCTCCCGGGGCAAGGCTGAATGCGGGAAGCATTGCCTGTGTACCGGCAACATTCTTATCAACAAGGATAATGCTGTTGAGCTTTTTAGCGCCCGTGTTTATCATTGTATATGTCAATTTGACAATATCACCTGCCGAAGCAATCGATTTGTCAACGCTGCGCGAAAGCTTAAGATAAGCCGTATCCGCACGGGAAATGACAAGAGTCAACTCACGCGAACCTGCAGTTTGGGTTGCCGTATCGAACCATGCAATTGTAAAGCGCAGTGTTTCGCCGATTTGTTCCTGGGCAACGTTCATCGTGCCGGTAAATGTGCGCGATTCCCCCGCGGGAACATCGGAAGTGTTGAAAGAAACGCCGTATGTGTTGACTATTGAAACATTTGTGTACACACCGCCGCCGGGCTGAGTTGACGGCTCGGGTTCGGGTGTCGGTTCGGATGTCGGAGTCGGAGTGGGATCCGACGGTTCCTTTATCAGGGAACCTGTTGCGGTATCATCCAGCCCCTGTCCCGCAGCACCGCCCGGGTTGCGAAGCGTGATGCTTACGGTGACCTGTCCGGGACCGGACAAAAATGCGGGGTTTGCCGAAATGCTTGCCGCGTCCGTTCCGTTTTTTGCGGGCAGAACGGTGATTTCGGCGGAATTGCCATGAACAGTCTGCGCATTTGCGGCGAACCCCGTTGAAACGGGAAGAACAGCCGCAAAAGCGATCAGTGCAGCGAACAAAGCGGTAAATATTGAAAATTTCCTTCGAGTCAATGCTTTCTCCTTATCCCGAACAATGCAGCAGGCACCGTCGGCTCATGCGCTTCGGACACAGAATTCACCCGCCGGCGCATGTACATAAAATATCAATCGTATTATACAGCATTCACCTCGATTTGGGCAAGAGTTTTTATTAAAATTATATTCAACTTGTTTTTGCTGTCTGTTTTATCGGCTCCGCGATTCGGGCACGAGAAACCGTGATTTTGGCACCGAATGTGTCCCTTCGGCGGAAAAATGTGATTTATTCCCGCACTCATTGGCAAACGGGGCTGAATGCTGTATAATAGACAGCGGAATGGATACTCTCGGCGCACCGCTTGCCGGCGGCAGAATTAATGTGCAGTTTTCGGCAGTTCTTAAGCGTCAGCAGCAAAGCCTCGGTTTTCGCTGCTTCCGATATCGATTGATTTTCGGGAATGCTCTGAATAATCGTTAATCAAAAATCAGGGGGTTCCGTTTTTCCAAAACTCAGAACGGAGGAATCACACACTATGACCGCAACAAACAACGACCGCCGCAAGCCCGGCTGCTCAGCCGCGGCAGGATCGGGATGCGGAAGCATTTTCGCCGGCTTTTCCAAAAAAACTTCGACATTCATGCGTGTTGTCTGCTTTATTGCAGCAGCAGCTTTTCTGTTCTGCTTCAGCGGATGCAAGAACAATAACAACGACAAAAACGGTGTTCCGAACGACAAGACCGCTGCAGTCGCATCCATCGGGGACGAAACCGTGAGCTACGCCCTCTATACGGCTGCCTTCGACTCATATCTTTCGTACATGGAACAAATGGGCTATGATCCCGTCAGCAACGAGGAAGAGCTGCAAAAATTCCGCGATTGGGTGCTTGAATATCTTGTTAAGGATATGGTGGTTCTGTACCGGGCAAAGGAGGAGGGATTTAAACTTTCCGATGAACAGATCGCGGAATCCGATGCACAGGCGGAAACCGAACTTAAAGAGATATATGACGAGTATATGAAAACTGCCGAAGAATCCAATGCCAAGGACGATTCAAAGACCGTTCAGCAGTATTTCGATGCCGCCATTGCGGAGCTTTCCGAGTATTACACCGGCAAAACCATGACCTATGATGAATACTGCGAGGAATATAAACTCGAACTGCGCAACACGGCGCTTATCGAAGCATACAAGGACTATGTTTGCAAAGATTTTTCCGTGACGGATGCAGACATTGCCGATTGGTACGAAAAGCAGCTGAAATCGGATAAGGAGCTTTATGCCTCCAATCCCGGACAGTATAAAGATAACGAAGAGTACTTTGAAAAATACTGCGGTATCTACGATGATGCCGCGCCCGCGCTTGTTGTTCCGGAGGGATACTCCCGAATCATGGATATTGTTGTTATTCCCAAAGGCGAACTCGGCGATGACTACAAAAAAAAGAACGAACAGCTTGATTCGCTGCGTGAAGAATGCACATCCCTGCTTTTTACGGATGCCTTAAACGGTGACGGCGCAAATTCCGAGCGAATTGCGCAGCTGATTTCGGATTACAAAACGCTTCAGGCTGAATGCGATGAAATGTACAATAAATTCATTGAGCCCTATCGTGCAAAAATCGACAAGGCCTTTGCCGAGCTTGAAAACGGAGCGGACTTTGCTCAGGTCATGCTCAAGTATACAGAGAACGAATACGTTGCAGGCAGCGACAGTTACGAGGGCTGCGAAACCTTCCGCACAAAGGGGCAGTTGATTTCAACAAAACACAGCTCCTCAAAGGGTGACTGGAGTTC
>ENA-ORRN01001066-ORRN01001066.1-human-gut-metagenome-genome-assembly--contig:-NODE-1066-length-20137-cov-2.652475_pt1 | contig 20137 bp, 17 predicted proteins | sample MGYA00242174_ERZ509132 | MGnify/ENA primary metagenome ERZ509132 (study PRJEB26280, sample SAMEA2338671) | human gut metagenome | biome: human gut; feature: human-associated habitat; material: faeces... | reverse complement strand
CCTCCTTAATATAAAAGAATTGCTACCCACATAATATACCACATATGGTATAGTTGTCAAACAATAGATAAAAATCCTTTCGTAAAACGAAAGGATTTTTTGAAATATACAGTAAATGGATAACTAAATATTATCCTTTAATACGTATCAATAAATTAAGGGATATATGCGTAATAAGATATATTTAAACCAGAATATGGTAGAGTAAGGCCTAAATGGTTTATAAGTCGTGTTTTATTTTCATTGTGCGCATACCAGCCATCATATAAATCTATAACTTCTTTATCACGAGAAGTCATTTTTATATATACATTGTCTGCATGAAGTAAAGTTTCAATACTTTGTATAGGACGGGATTTTGAGCTCATAACAAATGGTGCAAATGAATATAGCGTATCAATCGTTTTTGCATTTGCCTTTATTGTAAATCCAGGCATTGTAAATTGATTAGTGGCAGAATCATAAATTCCCCATTGATCTATATGTTTAGAATCTTTGAATGTTACGTATATGGGTTTTTTATCGTACAAAAATAAACTTGTTGGATCTACTCTTTTAGATAACACTTTATTAGCTGAAAAAGCAGGATCAATCAAATCTTCATCTGCGCCTTCTTGGTTTGGATCGTCGGTCAATCCTAATATATAGGATTGTGAAACATTATACAGTTGAGACAGCCATTCAACAAATTCAGAAGAAGGACAACGCCGACCGGTTTCCCAGGACGAGATTGTTGCATTTTGTAATATAGTTTTTCTCTTAGACAATTCGGATAACTTAAGTGCGAGCTCTTCCTGCTTCATGCCGGCGTTTATACGCAACTCTGCAAGTCTATTTGCCATCTTGATGTTTCCTGTGTAACTAGACATATGAAATTCTCCTTTCTAAGTGTCACACACTTGAATATGCTCTTAAATGCAATCAAACTGTTATCAGACAGAACATACAATTTGGTTTAAAGACACTATTACTATAATAAATGATACAAGAAGAAAAGTAAAGAAGGTAATTTATTAAAAAAGGCACGCTGAAATTGCATGAAATGTTGTAATTACAGGCAATTTAATGAAGGATATTATCATAATAGCGATATAATATCATTATAAAAAGAAAACACAAAATGAACCAATTACATATATTATTCACAATCATATGTGGATATTGTAAACAACTTATACAATATATTGACAATTATACCACTCGTGGTATACTAAACATAGGGTTAAATATATAATGTATATCGCAAGGAGGAGCACACATAATGGATAATTTACTCACTATACTTTGCAAAGGGAACATTACTGTTAAGCTTAGCAACAAGAATCAGGAAAGGGAATTTCGTAAGATATGCAGGGATTTGCAAAAAAAACAAGGCAACGTTATGTTATCGAGAAAAGATAGCACAGCATTTAAGGATTGTATTAATGAAAAGGATCCGATTTATCCGTTATTTTACAATTTTAAGGAAGTTGAAGGCGTAATATACATTGGATGGTCGCTTTATAGCAATACATTTAAGAACACATTGGTGATAAATTTCAAGACGTTTAAGCAAAACGCAAAAGGAGTGTAGGAATGAAAAAACTAAGTAAATTATTTATAACATTAGTAATATTCGCAATGTGCATGACAACTTTCATGGCATATGAAGTTGATGGTAATACAACTGAAAAAACAGAACAGGTATCAAAAACCATCGGATTTGAATTAAGTAAGGACTATGAAGGTTGTTCCTTTACAATTACTACGGAAAAGACCGGGAATTTCGAGGTAAAAATGTGGCTATCAAATCAGGAAGATCATCCACACGTAGAAAATATTGAGGAAGGTAATGAGTGCAGCATCAATATTGAAGATGCAAAAAAAGGAAGATGGAATATTACCGTAACAGCATTAATAACATCTGACGAACAGGAAGAGAAAACGGAACAGCAAGAAAGTAGTAATGAAGAAATCAAAGCATTACCAAGTCCAGAGGAATGTATCGGTCAAATAAAAGTCTCAGCTAAGGCGATTGATAAAACTGCATTTGCCGTAGGAAATGTTCAGGTTGCTAGAGATATCGTGGGATTGAAGTATTATTTCGTTGATGATGCGATTGTGGTGGATTGGACAGATAATAGTTGTGGTAACGTTAATGTTGCTATCATTGACACAAAAACATCACAGATTCTGGATAAACAGACGATCAAAGGAAAGCATTACGAATATGAATTGCCGGCATTAGTTGATGAAATTACAATTGATGTTGTTCCTTCTACAAGTGCAGGAATTGTTGGAGCAAATAACCAGTATACAGTTCCTGTAGACAACAATCCAGATGCAAAAATTATTTTTGAAAATCTACAATACACAAATAAGAACCGTATATCATTTGAGGCTCAGTTAAATGATACATATTCATTAATTATGATGAGTAATGGAATAGAAACCCAAAGGACCGGGATATTGAGTGCAGGAAGTTATACGGAAGAAATTCCTCTAAGCGAAGGAAATAATGACTTGCTTGTGTATGTAGTTGACAGTAACGGAAATATGAGATCAACAACATATTCAGTAATATTGGATTCTATCAAACCGGCTTTAACATTGAATATGGAATATGACGGAGCAAAGACTTATAATGATGTGTGCTACATTGAAGGTACTATCAAGGATTACGATACGTTCACCATTAATGAGGTTGTTCCGGTTGTTTCTGGTGATGGCTCATTTAAAGCTGAATACCGATTGAATGATGGAAATAATGTATTGAATATCCGCGCAACAGATATAGCAGGAAATGAAACCTTGTACGTTGCAAATATAGAAAAAGTTGTAAAGGAACCTATAAATATAAATAAAATAATCTTAATTGCTGGTGGAATTATTCTTGCAATCGTAGTTATTATTTTATTTATCAGGAAAAAAAAGAATGACGATGGATCTCCAAAAGAAAACAAAAAAGACGAGATATCACGAAAGGAAAACATGAAAAAGAATGATGGCGAAAAGAGAAATTTATTCGCATTCATGAAAAATTTAGCAAGCTGGCAGCGTAATTTGATAGAAACTGGAGCTATTATTATTGTTTCTTATATCATTTTTTCTATGATTCTAATTCCTGGAAAAATTCCGTCCGGATCTATGGAACCAACGTTAAATGTTGGTGATATTGCTGTAGCAAATGGACTTGCTTATTTAACGAAAGATCCTCAGAGAGGAGATATTGTTATTTTTAAAGCAGATGTGACAGGAGAAGATGTGTTGATTAAACGTGTAATCGGTATGCCTGGAGATAGCTTGATGTTTGTAGACGGATACTTATATATTAATGGCGAATTGGTTTATGAAGAGTATCTTCCAAAGGACATGGAAACCAACTCTTTTAAAGATTTTGAAGTTCCGGCAGACTGCTATTTTGTAATGGGTGATAATCGTACTTCTTCTTATGATTCAAGAAGCTGGGAAAACCCGTATATTTCAAAGGAGAATATCAAAGGAAAAATGATTATAGATATTCCAGTTTCAAGAATTATTAAAGCAATCAGATCATTGATTGCATAGAAAAAGAGGGTGGGAGAATTTTTCTCCCACCCTCTTTTTCTATGCGATACCTTTTACTAAATTTCTGTCTTTTACTTGAATATAGTAAAGGCTTGTTTTGATCTTAGTAGCCTTAGCAGCTTGAGCCTGAAATCTTTTCAGGGAATCCGCATAGGCTTGATCAATTTCTGATGGAATAATTACGAATGGAATTTCTTTGTTGTCTTTCGTAAATGCCTTAAAACAGAAATTGCCATTTTTCCCATACGCCTGTATCAGAGTAGAAGTAACTATCTCGATGGTTTTATAATCGTTATTCACTTGTGCCTTTGTATCAGCCTCATTTACGGGCTTAACATTGCTAGTGGCACTATTTGACGCATTTTGCGAAGAATCGTCATTCTGCGGCGATTCGGCGGCCTCCTGAGTGTGGTTTGGTGAATACTCTTCAACATCATCAGCTTGCGGCTTATACCATTCGGTAACAAGGTGCTGCCTTGTAATGTCAGCCATCATTGCAAAGTATGGAGCAGTTATTCTGCGATACCATTTCATACAACTTCTGATCCAGTTTAAGTCAACCGGTACGTTCGCAAATACCTTTTTTCCTTCTTTGACTGTACAACCGTTAATGGTAGCAAAGGCACCATTAATGGTACTCTTACAGAAACCAACAGATTTTTCACCGTTTGTTCCCGTAACATATTTATAGGCTTTAGGGTATTTTTCACCGGAGTTTGATTCTGCTTCAATGGTTTTTACAAATGTCCTTGTGATATCAAGAACATCATCAGCCCACAGATCAAAGACATCCATATCCATATAGATATCAAAGCCGGCTCCTTTTTTCCCTTTTTCGACAAAAGAAAAGAGGATCGTAGGGCGGTTGTAAGCAAACTCATTTTTCTTATCAAGAGAAAAAATAGGTTTAATCTTTACGAACCATCCATTCTGCGTGTACTGTTCGGCAATTAAGCCATTTTCTGCACAAGAAACACGTTTTCCCTTTGATAAACTCTTTTCTTCTTCTTTACTTTTATCCATCATTTATCCTCCTTTTAAAATCATTACTACTTGTGTTTGATATAGACAAGTGTGTTTACCCTGCACCTTAGTCCTTATGCAATTCTATATTTGTTCTTTAACCGCAGATACTGAACTTTTTCTGCAAAGAAGGTAGTTCTGTTGTATTCATCTTCTGTTGAAATTGCAATCTTCATTGCCTCATCGTCTTGAAGAAGAACGCATCTCTTTTTTGCTCTTGTGATACCTGTATATACAAGGTTTCGTTTGAGCATTGCTTTGTGATCCATCGTTATTCCCATAACGACAGAAGCATATTCACTACCCTGAGATTTATTAATGCTCATGGAATAAGCCAAATCTAGCTCTTCGGCAATATCCTTTTTTGTATACCGAACCGTTGCATCAAGATATTGAACAATTAAGCAGTGATTTTCAATTGAAACAATCTTGCCAACGTCACCGTTTGCACACTCTCTTCGATTTACGAGCTGCATTACAGGATCTCCTACGGCGAAAGTGACTTCTCGTGAGATTTCATCTTCCGTTTTAATAACTTTAATATGAGGAGTTCCGAATGAAATGGGATTAATCATGGATTGAATCAATCCATTAATCCGGTTACTGCAAAGCAACCCTTTTTTTCGATATGGCAGAAGACAAGCAACGTTGTCAATTCCATATTTATCGATTTCCTGCTTTACGAGATCCAATAATTGTTGGGTAGGGTCATCATTAACTTTTACAACCTGAAAATCATCTGCTTCCTTCAGTTTCCAATTACCTTCATTACGAATGCGGCAAATATTTTGAAATAAATTTGAGTCATTTGCTTGCCGGAAGGTTTTAGTTAACTGAACAAAAGGCACAACACCTGGATGACGATCATTCGCCCACAATAGATCTCTAAGAACCGCACCAGGTCCTACAGAAGGCAACTGATTAATATCGCCAACCAATATAATCTTTTGTCCATTATGAATGGACTCAAAGACCATGTTGGCAGTCACCATGTCTAGCATGGAAACTTCATCGACAATTAATATACCACCCTTGAAAAATTTCTTTTTCTTATTTTCCGGTGTAATTGCCAGTTCTTTCTGAACCGTTTTTGCAGGCTGCCCTGTAGACTCGGTGATACGTCTTGCAGCTTTTCCGGTTGGAGCAGTAAATCGTATATCAACTCCAAAAAAGATCCGCCGTAAACAATAGCAGAGAGTAACAAGTGTACATGTTTTACCAGTACCAGGACCACCGGTAATTACCACAAAGCCGTTATTTACGCCTGCAATCACAGCCTCTCGTTGTTGCTCATGCAATGTAATACCGGTTTCCTCCTTGGCTTTAGCAAGAATTTTGTCAATTTCTTCTACTGGAATCTGAGGGCGATCATACTCGTTTAGAATGCGATTTACATGAGCTGCAGCCTGATTTTCTATTTTTGATATATCAGAAGTTGTATAATATACGCTTCCGTCCGGGGTAACGTATTTTGTAATGCGATGGTTGTCTATGATTTTGCCTAAATCCCTTAAACTTACGCATTTCTTTTTACAATATTCTCTGAATTCCCTTTCGGGAGCCCAGAGTGAACCACTGTCGGATAATAGATCTTCAAGTGATTCAACCACTGTTTTTCCCATGGGGATACCTCCTTATTTTTTAACTGGTCTATTTATGACCTTTAACTTGAAAGTTGGAGTTTTTGTTTTGTCTTCAAGATCCGGTTCAGCAGGAAGCATGTATTGTGCTTTGAGTCGCTTGTCATACTTACCAAGCTCTGTACAACTAAACACTTTGCATTCTTCATATAATGCCGGATAATCTTGTTTAAAACGTTCTTCATCCAACTTTGCTCGTTTCATAGGCGTTTTTAATGTGATACCTACTACATGATCATTATCAATACGGAATTGTCCGTACGAAGAGGTCTTAAATACCGGATATAATTCTGAAAAAATTGCTTCCTTTTTTCGAAGAATTTCATCCAGTTCTTTTTGTTTTGCAGAGAACTCGTTTTCAAGCTCCATTGCCTGATTTACCAGATTTCGATATTTAGTATTATCTGGCAATTCCACAAAAGGAGCTTTTTCATCCACTGGCCCAAATATCTCATAATAATAATTATTTAATAAAAATGGGTCTTCGCCGGATACATCTGGAGATACTCCTTGTTCTACATAATCGTCAAATTCTTCAATCTGACGGAAGAGAGCTTCTTCTTTCTCATAATCCCGGTAGATTCTTACAATAGCCATAGTGTCCATTTCCTGACCCCATGAGCACACAATGTCGCAAAACATCACATTAAGGATTGCCATATAATAGACAACCTGCCAGTAATAAGATTCTGGCACAATTCCTTTCTTCCAATTGTCAATCACATCGTAATTCATTGGGGAAGTAGTTTTGATTTCAAGAAGTCCAGTTTCTCCGTTTTCTTTGATTAGTCCATCACAGTTGGCTAAAGCCCATGGATATTTCAAGTCCATGTTGGAAGTGTACTTCTTGGTTTTTAATCTGCCATCCCGGTAAATCATCATAGAGATGGGATTGTCAAGTGGAGTGCCGTCAGGCTTTTTCTTCATTTTTCCATTTTCATCAAACACCTTACCCTCAATGTAAAGGGTAATTTTTTCTTTGTTGCCAATTCGAAAATCGTGGTATTTGAGGGCAGTTGGTGTTTCATATAAATGCCCCCGGTTTTTAGCCTGAGCGTTTCCATTCCTTGAAAACATGGTTTTGTATCCTGTTTTCTGATGAAATAGTTCCAATCGAGTTTTGAAATGACTTTTCATCATCAATGTTCCCATATCAGAACCACCGTAGGCACGTTCCAGGTACTTAATGTTTGATACAGATGGATTTCTCCATCCTGGACCATGAGGTCTCCAATGCAAGGCCCATTCATTTGAATCTTCATCAGCGTCTCTAATATCCGCAAGAGAATAAGGCTGATAAAATTCCCTTTTTTCTTGTTTTGTTCCAATTATTCCATTGTAATTAATTGGCATCTTATAATCCTCCATAATAAAATTATCCCGTAACGTGGGATGAGACGATCCCACACGGGATAATAAATAGAGCATCTATTTTAACTGCCATTTGGCAGATTAATTGAATGAAAAAAGCCAGCTAAGTTGCTTCTGGCGAAACTTAACTGGCTTTTCAGCTAAAAAACTTTAATTACAAATACAATATTATAATACAACATCTTCATAGGAAAATCAACAATAACAGTATAGTATACAAAGCATCTTTAATGTATAAAATAAAAGCCTCGGAAACCCGAGGCTAAATTTTAATTTGAAAACATGTATGCAACATACATTTTTCCATTAATCTCAATTGATGCGATCCCGATATTTGTATATTCGGGAGCTATCATATTATCAAGATGTGAGGGTGAATTTACCAATGCGGTAAAAGTTCCCTCTACGGCAGCATCGACACCCTGATCCGTTACATGCCAGGAAAGATTTTCACCTGCATAACTTCTGGATAAAGGAATAATGTCAAGGCCTTCTGTGCCATCTGGTCTTGTGTGAGAGAACTTCTTGGTTATCTCGTTAGCGCGAATTTGCGCATAAGATGACAAATCAGCATCTACGTTCAGTGCAGGAAGATCGTATGTAGCCCGAAGCTCATTGATTTTGGCCAACATTTTCTCATTCATCACTTCAGTATTGGACTTAGCTGCTGCTGATGCATTAATGGAGAATCCCATAAATACGATAATAACCATAGTTGCAACCATAATTCTTTTTAATATTCTTTTCATTTTAATATTATCTCCTTAATTATAATTACCCCGTATCGTGGGGCGAAGCGTTCCCCACGGGGAAAAATAATAAAGAGTCTATATTAACCGGCGATAAAAGTCGGATTATTTGTACTGGATATCACGTTTTGTATGCGCGTAATAATCATCAATACCTTTAAGATGTAATGACCAAAAAACGCATGAAATTTGAAGCTCACGTTTCTCACATTCTTTCTTTAAATATAAGAATGCTTCGTGATTTTCTTTGGTGACATCATTTGTATCTCTTAAGGCGAAATACACTTTTAAATTAAGCGTCTTTGCATCATCAAGCGCTTTAAGCATTTTTTTTGAGTTTAAATCCCATTTCTGAAGCATTTCCGTGGTAATGACAAAAGTATTTGCTACATCCATAATTTCAATGGATTTATCGATATGCATTACTTTGTTTGACCACGAAGTTTGTAAACAGGTCATTCCATTGCTCTCGATCAGTTCTTTTATTGCACGCAGTGCCTTTGCAACACTGAGATTCATAACCCGATCCATGTCGTATGCGATAACAATGGTATCAATTCCAATACTTTTGAGTAGCGGAATGTTTTCAAGAAGGGCTTCTTGTGCGCTGCTTACTCCAGGAACGCAAATAATCGGAATTCCGGAAATGGCATGAGCTAAATCACCTTTCATAGCCCCTTCTGTCAACATGATACGATTACCTTTTATATCTGGACTAAAAGAATGTTGATCAGGATTCCATTTAAAATCAACTGCATAATGAATCTTTGCGGATGCTTTACAACCATCTCTTAATCCACCGCTGGCAATCCATGAATATTTGTATTCACGTTCCCCTGTTTCCTCGTCTACTTCCAGTTCCTCATCGTTCTTACGGAGTTGGAAACCTTGAATGTGATTATTAAAATCACGGTATGGAACCAAAATGCCACCCTTTCTTAAGCATAAGGACCATACTCCTTTATTTTTTGTCCGGAAAAAGCCAGGAACTCCTTGTAAAACACAGGATTCATCTAACAGATCCTTTGGAATAGTGAAGTATTCTTTTGTGATGGTGTCAGGATCCTTTTTAGGATAAGTGACATAGCCAACACTAAGAATTTCATCTTCCGTGAATCCTCTGGAAAGTAAATCTTCTTTATTCTTTTCAGATAAAGAAAGCTTTTCCATTAATTTGCGGTAAGTCTGATCAAGAATTTCAATAGGTGCAATAGTTGCATCCTCACTTACCTGCGGTTTCGGATTTTCTCTTGGACGAAAATGTGGTTTTTGATTATTTTCAGGCATTCCGAGTTGATTTACGATTTCCTTATATGCTTCTTTATTACTTATTCCACGATATAAGGCATAAAAGCTTATTCCATATCGTGACGTTATACCACACTTGAAACAGCCAAAACTTTCCGTTGAAAAATGGAAGTCTTTATTAATTTTTGAAGTCTGACAGAATGGACAACGAATTCGAACCTTTGTACCGGTCGGAAAATCAATGTTGCACATTTTTAGAACTTCTTGCAATGTCACTTCTACCATAATTTTAATCCTCCATAGAGGTGTGTTTATAACACACCTCGCTTTTTATAATTCAACACCCCTTTCTTTTGCATAGTTGCTAAGATCAGGGTTGTTTAAGATGATCACACGAAGAGCATCTTTGTAGTCACATTCGGACTGAGTGTACTGCCATACAAGATTGGCAGCATATTTTTCTTCAATTTCGCCCAATGTCATTCCGTGAGCTTTACCGATTGTGCAGATAGTATTCCTTGCGGAAATAATATCACCCATATTGGAATTACTCTGCTGCACGGGTTCCTCCTTGACAGGCTGTGTCGTTTCAACAGATTTTTCCTTTTGAGAAGTGGTCTTATCTGTCTTTTCTGGCTTCTTCCTGTTCTTTTTTTCTTTATCATTATTAGTCGGCTCGGTTGTGGAATCCATTTCTGAGTGATCTGAGAGATCGGATAAGACGGGTGGAAGAGTAGGCGCAAGATCAGTTTTCTGCTTTACCTGATCAAGCATTACTTCTGGATTTTCTTCCTCCATTTCATAATGGAACCAAGAACCAATGCCAAACTTCTGTAAGGCTTTTGATTCTGCCAGTCCTCTGGCGATTGTCTCTGCATATCGTTTCTTTGCGAAATCATCCATATTGGAATCATCAATAGAAGAGTACAGTACCGTAGCAGTTCCAGATGAAACGGGCTTTGCGTCTTCCCTGTTTAAAAACAAGAAAGATTCAATGCTCATTGCGAAATCGCTTTCGTTTCTTTTATAAGAGAAAGCGCATTCAGGGCTAATAAGCCGCATGATCATTTCCTTATACCGTTTTGGCATAAATTTCATCACACGTCCCGTAGATTCACCAAATTCCTTCTCTGGAATTTCATCGTATATGCTTTCTATATTTGCAAAGACGGTATCAGCAGTACAATTTTCAACTGCAAATTCTGGATTATGTTGCTTAATGGCTTTTCCAAGCTCACGAAGCATTGCATTTTGCAATAAAGATAACATTTCATTGTTCATATGTTCATATTTTCCTTTCCATACAATAAAACCCCGCCATAAGCAGGGTTTTATAAATTATTGGGTTAACTATTTAGTTAAATGGTAATTCCTCATCAATTCCGTCTGGAATATTCATGAAGCCATCACCTGCATCCTGCATAGCAGGTGCATTATTTCCGCCTGTAAAGCCCCCATTACCTGCGGAAGAGCTGTTTTTGCTTTCAGCAAATTCCTGTTCTTCAATAACAACCTCTGTCGTGTATACACGTACACCGTCTTTATTCGTATAGCTTCCTGTCTGAATACGACCGGTAGCTGCAATCTTGGTTCCCTTACGAAGATACTTCTCAGCGAATTCTCCATTACGCCCGAAAGCAACACAGTTAATGAAATCTGCGCTCTGCTCGTCATTATTACGGTTATATCTACGGTCAACCGCAAGAGTATATCGAGCAATTGCTGTTGCATTTTCGCCCTGAGAATACCGAACTTCAGGATCTCTTGTTAAACGTCCCATAAGGTGTACTTTGTTCATAATTTACCTCATCTTTCTGCCCGCTTAAAGGGCCTAAAATAATAAAATTCCAGCTAAAGTTGCCCTACTGGAAAACTTATAACTGGAATTTCAAACTTAAATAATATTTACATTTATACTGTATCATAAATATTTTTTGATTGCAATAAAAAAGTATAAAATACCACGAATTGACAAAATTACGTCAATGACGTATAATATAAATATGAACAAGATAAAAGAACTGATAAAGCAATTAAATATGACACAAAAGGAGTTTGCGTATCACTTTGGAATACCATTGCGAACTGTACAGGAGTGGACACAAGGGAGAAGAGTTCCACCTCAGTATGTGATTTGTATGATTAAGAAAATAGTAAATATGGAGGAAATCATGGGAAAGTTACTTAAATTTAACGAAATCGAAAAAGAGAGTACTGAATTTGATCCGGAAGTTAGAAGTGAGGTTGATAGAATAGAAAGATACATAAGCGATAAAAAGTGTGCATCCGAATTTGAAATACGAAAAGGAAAACAAGATTATGAAGATCTATTGGATTTTTTGTCGGAAATAAAATAAAGGAGAGGGCTATGCAGCTCTCTCCTTTGTATTTTTATGGATCATCAGTAGGACAGTTCGCAGAATATCAGACTGTTCTTTTACAATTTCTTCATAAGGACGAATAGGAATGTAACAAATTCCATACACCTTCTTGCATTCTGCAAGAGCATTGTTTAAATATCTGTTTCGTTCCTCAATTAAGCGTTTTCTTGGATCATCCTTTTTATAAAACTTCTCTCTTGGGTACGTAGATGCTTTATCGTTTCGCATCTTCGCACTGCTAATACATGCAATAATATATTTTTCATTTTCTGAAAGCATAACTGATACCCCTTTCTTTTTGTAGTAGAAGGCATCAATGATACCTTCTACTTAATTTTAATAAGTTGTTTAATTACACGTACAACCGTCACCGGTAATTCTTTTGGATCTTCGCACTGCAAAAATTTAGCAGCAACCTTTGATGAAAGATCCTGTGTGTATAACTCTTCAATCTGTTTCTGGTCGGAACCAAGCCCAACAGCAACATATTTTACGTTTTTCTTGGAGTAATCCATCAAAACGCCTTTGATATCGTTATTTCCATCCTGCCGGCTGTTGTAAGCAGATGGCAATCCATCGGATATTACAAACATGAATTTGTTTTGCTCTTTCCGTTTGGATAACTTATCCGAACAAAATCTTAAAGCCATGCCGTCACGATTTCCTCCACCAGACGTCACATCGCATATCCGATAACGATCTTTTCCATCAACGGAGTCAAAATCAGCTAAATCGTACATGTCGTTGGTCGATCCATAACTATTGTGAGCATATACCATAATTGGCACATTCAGTTGACGCCCAAACTCGTATAACAGAAGAGCAGTACGACGGGCATAAACATATTTGTCATCACAATTCATAGATCCGGACATATCAAGCAATACGCCAATGGCCATATCAGGAATATCTTCTGGGAGATCATTCTTACAAAGACATCGACAATCGAATCTCGATAAAGAATGCTGATCCAGATATCGACCTTGATATAGTCCATTTATCTTTCCACCTTGTTGCTGATCCTTAATTTTGTTGCGAATTTCATTTACCATCTTTTTTGATAAGAACCCGATATCCTGCATATCTGAGTTATAGATACGTTCTGCATTAGGTGTTGGCTCCTTACGTACAAGATTCGTGCGAATTCCTTTATTATAACCGGTATAATCAAAGCTCTTTGCCTCATTTGCTCTTTTTTCAGCCAATTCCTTTTCGATTTCATCACTTACGCGATCCTTCGCAATGGATTCAGTAATGGAATCCGTCTCCCGCATATCGGAAGGAGAGGGGATTTGCGCCGTATTCTGTTCTTCTTTTTGCATCTGAGATAATTTATCTTGATTATTTGTCAGATTGTCAGGAACCTCATTTTCACTTATATTGCTATCGTTTAATACAGAGCCTGCATTTGTATCAAGATCATCTTTGATAGTTGTATCTGTTACATTAGAAAGTAGATTGCCGGGAGATGGTAATGAATTGTTATCATTCGTTCCAGCATTCTGCTCAGGATCAGAACTATCAGAATCTGATTCGGAAGAATCACCTGATGAGTTGTCGCAATTTTCGTCTGGCGAATTTGATGACTCATCTTTATCATTTTGTGGTGATTTTTCACCGCTAGATGAAGTCGTGTCTGAAGATTCAGAGTCATTTGATTGATTCTGAGAAGATTCTTCTTTTTCCTTTTCCTCTTTCATGTACCGATACAATTTACAGAAGACTGTATTAATCAATTTCATGCGATCATACGACTTTTGCGTATGTACGGCTTCTTGAATTAAATTGTAGTTTTTAAGTAATTCCTTGATGGCTTCATCGTTTTTATCATCCGCATCCATTTTAATTGTTGAATATTTTGCTAATGACAATATACAATTAAAAAGAATGGATGGATTGTCTAATCCATCATTTCGGTAGGCCTTGATGCTTTTAAACTCTTCTTTTTGTTTATTGCGAAGAGGATATAAGCACTGTCCATCACCAGGAACCTTTTTTAAAATCATAGACTCAATAAATCCATCCTCGATTGCGTTTTCGAGGTGTTTCCATATTTGAATCCAGTCATGTAATTCAGAATCACTGAACTGAACGGCGTCCGACATCCATTTTTGATATTCTTCACACTTTGGTTCCGGAAACAGTCTACGATTATCAGAGAACACTTTAATTGCAGAATTCTTGAGGTGAAAGTCTGTAAATAACAAATGTCCGCATTCATGAAGGATTAATCCTTTTAAAATTATGAGCTTGTTTACACGCCCATCGCTATCATTAAAAAAAGGATTATTAACATTTAAAAATAGTTCATTGCGATCTGTCGCATAAGCGATGACACCTTCGGGTTCACCCCATGTAATATGCAGCTTAATATTGTGGTTATATTTCTTCGTAATGGCCTCTGCTAAGTTTTGAAGATAAGCATGGCATTGGACAGATGCAAAGAAATCTTTATCAGATACCTTTTCTTTTAGAGAAAGAACTTTTTCTCTGAAATTTTTAATCAAATTACCATTCATATTTTTAATTCTCCATTCTGAAAAGGAGAGTAGGAACTCCCCTTTTCTTAGATTGTTATACAAATTTAGGAGCGGCAAACTGGAATGTTAAGGAACTCATTAATTCCTCTACATATTCTTTCTTCTGCGATGTTTTATTCATCACAGTCTGAATTGCAGTTGTATAAACAATTGCATCCGTAATTACTCCATTATTTCTTTTAGCTTTAATCATGGCAGCCATGGCCCAGTTTTCGAGAGCACGGTAGCCACAAACGCCGTCTTCAATACCTCTGTCTTTTGCAGCTTTAGAAATGTCGTAAATAACATCGATCATTCTTTCCAAAATTTTTTCATCAGGGAAAGAAAGACGTGACATAATACGTTCTTTCATGGCTGTTTTGGGAGGATTCTCGATTCTGTATACGAGACTCATTCGGTCGAGAACCGACTGGTTCAAGTTGCAGCATCCTTCATATTCATCATTGGATGTGAATATGAAAGTGCAGTCTGGATGTTTTTTAATTACTTCTCCAGTGGGGAGAGTAATAAAAGCATTACCACCAGTTTCCAGTAGTGCATTTAATCCGACGGCAACGCCAGGACGTAATACACAACCGATTTCCTGGATTTCAAAACAATAACCCATACGTGCAGCTTTGATCAATCCAGACTCAACATAGGTAAAGTTTTTACCAGATGAAGACTTGGCAACTTCTTTCATAACACGCTGTACCATTTCTGCAATGATTTCACCTTCATCAGTAATAGAAGATGGTTCTTTTCCAAAAACAGTACGATAAGCTCCCTGCGGGTCATTGATGACATCTTCTGTGCTGGGTAATCCCATTTTTTTCCTTACCTCTTCAAAATCAAGAGCTTCGTCTGCAGTATTTGGAAAAACCTGACCGATAAAATCAAATATTTCCGTAGATGGATTGCAAGTATAGTGATCCATCGGCAATCCAAGTCCCGCAGCAATTGTATTGGCCGCCTCCGTTTTACCAGTTCCAGCGGGTCCAATAAGATAAGCAACTCTCATAGGAGCAGGAAATAAGGTAGATTCTTTGAAATATTCACAAATTTCAGGAACCCAGTCCGGCATTACATATTTGCTAGATACTTTTGCAATTAAAGATTTTTCCGCTTCTGTGAATTTTCGATTCTCCTCATAGCGGTAACTTCCCTCAAATGATGCATTCTTGTTAACCACTGGAATTACAATTTTAGTCTTTTCAAAAGAAAATCTAGTTGCCTTTCCACAGAAAACACGATTGATGGATAATCCTGTCAGTTCTGCCTGTTTTAACATAGATGGCTGCTTATCAGTATCTATCAGAATAGAAGCAGATGGCCCTGAAAGTTGCATTTCAACGTTGCAAGAAAACCGATTGAGTAACCGGGAGAATTCTTCAACGTGATCATTAAAGATCCAGTCTTCAGAATCCACATTCCATTCAAGAAAGTCACTCATGGTATCGTAAATATCATGTGCTTCTTCGTCCTGTAGAATTAGTGGGAGTAGGGTAAAAAGAAGCAAAATCTTTGCATCTTTGTCACCCTTATTTAATGTTAATCCAACAGTTATGTCAGAACTGTCGATGACAGATCCTTTGATGTAATAAGTACCGTCTTTTTTCTTAGGCATCATTACACATAAGGTATTATCACCCTTGCGGATTTCGGATATAAATCCTTTGGTAGTGTCAGCTACAAAACCTTCATAATCTGGCAGTGTTCCTTTGTAAATACGGAGTGCTTCATAGATGACATCCATAGTTCTGGCAGCCTGGCCTCTTTCATAGCGAGATGCATATGCTTTTGCAGGAATATAATCTTTGCTAGCTGGGTCAATTTTCATAAAAATTGTCTTCATGCCCTGCAATCTACCTTCAAATTCTACGTTGTCATAATTTAATAATGAAAAACTCATATGTTTTTCCTCCTTTTAATTATAATTTTTTTATTTAAACCGGCGAACCGGATAATTTTAGACAACAAAAAAGCCAGCTAAAGTAGTCTGCTGACTAAACTTTAACTGGCTTCATGCCTGAAAACTTAAATATTTAATATATCTTTATTATAAGAGCATTTTATGAAAAATGCAATAAAAAAGAACGTTGAAAAAAAACAACGTTCTTTCAGACTGTAGACAAAGCAGCTCTGGGATGTAAATCCCAGAGCTGCTTTGTCTACAGTCTGAGAAGGGGATTAAAAATCCCCTTCTTACTACATTGATTTTCTATCTCGTATTTCTGCCATCTTGTGATCAGACAATCTTGAATCTCCATGAACACGACTATATGATAGATATCCGTTCATTCGGTCGATCTTAGTAAGATTTCTGCTACCACATACCGGACAGACATCCATGTTCAGTTCCTGGTGTCCACACTCGTCACAGTAGGAGAGTGCCATATTAACACCTTCGTAAAATCCCATATCCATTGCTCTGTGGATCAGCATCTTGATAGCATTCTTATTGTAATCAATAGGATATTTTACATATTGGATTTTTCCACCGTTGCAGAGCTCCCAGAACCGATATTCTTTATCCTGCTTTTCAGTAGGAGTAATATCTTCTGAAACATGGCAATGAAAACTGTTGGATACATACTCCTTATCGGATACGTTTTCAATAATTCCGTATTTTTTACGGAACTGTTTTACCTGTACCCCGCAAAGATTTTCTGCCGGAGTTCCGTAGATGGCATATAAACGACCATCGGCTTCCTTAAACTGATTTATCTTTTCATTAATGTACCGGAGTGTTTCTAGTGCAAATTCTCCATCCTCTACCAATGATTTACCGTTATAAAGCTCCTGTAGTTCATTAAGAGCAGTAATACCGAAGCTGGCGGTTGCTGAATCTAATAAGGGTTTAATCTTATCAGATGGCTTTAAATGGCCTCCTAAGAAACCGCCTTCACAGTATGCCAGGGGATTAGTAGAAGCACGTAATTCTCCTAGATAAGCATAAGTGCGGATGTGAAGCTGTCGGATTAGATTCAGATAGTAATCCAGTACCTCAAAGAAGTCCTTACTTTCTTCTCTGGCTTTCGCGAGAATCATCGGAAGATGAAGAGATACCGCTCCGATGTTAAATCTGCCTACGAAAATAGGCGTATCCGTTTCATCCGCTTTTTTTAAACCACCTTTCTCCCACCAGGGAGAAAGGAATGCACGGCATCCCATAGGAGAGATTACTTTACCATATTGCTTGTACATACTGGCAATATAGCCTTCCCCGGTCATGGATAACCAGTCAGGGTACATAGATTTTGAGGAACATTCTACGCCTGCCTCAAAGACATCTTCCAGTTCCTTTCCGGGACCATGCAAGTTTTTATCATATAAGAAAACAAGCTTCGGGAATAAAACCGGTTTCTTGTTTCCTTTTTTCCCTTCACCGCCGGCTCTTACTTTAAGAATTGTAATGGAAGCCAACTTCTCAAATTTGGTCCTTCCAAGACCAAACGAGAGAGTGGTGAATGGATAATCACCACGGCTGGAAGCTACAGTATTAAACTTATATTCCCATCCCTGTATAACTTGCCTCATTTCTTCTCTTACATCTTCCCATGCAAGAGCTTCTGCATCTTTCTTTTCCATATGGCATTTTGTCATATATTTTTCTACATACTTGTTAAAGGATTTCTCTGCATATGGTGCAAGGATTTTATCTACTTCCGGCACAGTAAAACCGCCATACTGCTGACTTGCTGCCGACAATACAATATCGCTAATGACATCACCGGCAACATCCAATGTTTTAGGTTCGTTGTACCACATATTACCCATTTCAAAACCACCGGTTAATACTGCGTTCATATCAAATAGGCAGCAATTCATGGTGTCACGTCTTGCAGACATATCATGTACATAAATATAGCCGTCACGGCACGCAGCTACTTCTTCAGCAGTCATAAAGAATTTCTGATACAATTCCTTATTAAACTGATTAAAAATCAGGCATCGTTTCGTTGATACTAATGCAGAGTCCGCATTGCTGTTTTCCTTATCTCCACGATACATAATCGTATTGGCCTTTTCGTTTATATCAGCCATCATTCTTGCGAAATCCTGTTTGTAGTTCCGGTAATCCCGGTAGCTTTTGGCCACAAGAGGATTTACAAATTCCAGAGCTGATTCCACGTAATTATGCATCGTGGCAATCGGAACAACGGTTTCTTCAGAAGAATCAATACGATTCACCACAAAAATGATGATATCTTTACTTTCTCTTTCTGTAAATTCCTTAAAAATCGCTCTGACTGCGGATTTATTCACCGCAGCAATAATTTTTTCTGGCTTAAAGGAATCCTTTAAGCCATTTTTTCTAATAACGATGATCTCTTTTTCTGGCATTCTATACTTTGTATTCATAATTATTTCCTCCTTATCTCAGGCAAATAGTGCCTGAAGCCATACTTTTTTGAATATCAATAATTCTTTGATTAGAAGATCCTCGCCAAAGGACCTTCTTATTTTCATTGATATCGCATTTTCTGATTTCACAGTCGAAACGTCCATCAACCAGGACATCAATATCATTGAGCCATGGGAGAGAGAAGGTTTCACCTGCCTTATTCCTGAAAGAAAAAACTCCGTTTTCTACCTGCAAATCATAGCCGGTATAAACCCAGATATCCTTATCAGGATAGGTCTTTTTAATCTCCTTGCACATTTCGCCAATCTTATTACGATTGCGTGGATGAAGAGGATCGCCTCCAGAGAAAGTGGCTCCCTGGGTCCATGGTTTACTTAACCAGTCCCAAAATTCAGCCTCATCCCAAGGGGAGAAGGGAATACCTCCATCCGGATCCCATGTGATCGGGTTCTGACATTCTTTGCAATGATGTTCACATCCTGCAACCCACAGTACGACACGAAGTCCATCGCCGTTCTTCATGTCATCGTGTGTAATATTGTGGTAACGAATTGTAGGAGCTAATATGATCGGCTTCTGATCGTCATCCACAAGATAATCTTTATAATTATCAACCAGATAATCCATAATTCTGCACACGCAGCATAGAGTCTAAACTATCATAAACCGCTGCGCGTTCCTCCTTTCTTTTTTGAATGTTACGATACTGCATAGTTTGTACCTCCAGTAAAGTGCGTAGGATAATAATCCAAAAAATCGTACTCCCTTTCAGCAGCGAATCTGTTCAAATACGTGTGAAAAGGACATTCACACATATCAGCACGATTGGATAGTCTCCACACATCATCGCCTATAGCCACTTTCCCATTTGTAAATATAACAGCAGTAGAAATTTTCCCTGTTTCGAGATTTCTTACTACATATTTCTCATAATTTCGAAAAGGACTTTGTTGGGTTCTGGCTTTGGATATTTCTTTTTTTTCTTCTACAGGCAACCCGGTCATACAATCAATGTATCTTTTAGGTGCTGCACGCCAATAATTCGACTTCATTTTTTTTCCTCCTTTGCGGTTTTTACAATAAAAAAACCAGACAAAAGAAACCGATCTGGTTAAACTTTGTCTGGTAAAAAACATCAATAATAATATATGTATATTATACCATGTGTGCTTTAATTTGCAACAAAATTATGATAAAATGTAAACAAATTAAACAATGGGGGATGTATTATGATTGAATTTGAAAAATTAACAGACGATGAATTTGAAGAATATACAAAAAATTTTCAAAG
>ENA-ORRN01001062-ORRN01001062.1-human-gut-metagenome-genome-assembly--contig:-NODE-1062-length-20187-cov-2.774041_pt1 | contig 20187 bp, 25 predicted proteins | sample MGYA00242174_ERZ509132 | MGnify/ENA primary metagenome ERZ509132 (study PRJEB26280, sample SAMEA2338671) | human gut metagenome | biome: human gut; feature: human-associated habitat; material: faeces... | reverse complement strand
GCGCCTGGCCGTTCTTCTCATATCCCGGCGTTCTTGTGTTGAACTATGGCCAATGCGGCGGGGTGGATTTGAACCATCGACACCATAGGCATAACCATGGGCGCCCGCATGGCTCCCTTAAGCGTCGCGCCGCTGTGGTTATGCCCGTCCCTCTACCAAGCTGGGGTACCTCCGCTTATGCCGGGCGTTTATCCCAACGCCCTGGCTAACATATCTTCGTACAACCCTTTGTATATTTCTGCTTCCCTTTTGGCCGCTGCCAGTTCTTCCCTTAACCCGCGGTCGTCTACCAGTTCTACGGTTCCCTGGACTGCTGCCGCCTTCTTTTCTTCTTCCAGCGCTGCTACGCGTTTTGTTGCTTCTTCCAGTTCTTCCGCCTGGTTGTCTATTTCTTCCTGGGCTTTTTCTGCTTCTTCCGTCTTTTCTTTTAACTGCTGCCGTAGCTTGGCTATTTCATACTGTAGCCCGTCTATTTCCCTGTTGGCGTCCGTCGCCATGCTGTCTAACGGTGCTTCGTCGTCCGGTAATACCAGGGCTTCCGCTATGGCTCTGCGTAATTCGTAGTCTTCTTCTTCGGATAATGCCCGGACAAAATCTACCATTTTGTCGTAAAATACATAGCCCAGGCGGCCAGCGTCGGCGTACATAATATCGCGTACTCTTACTGCTACCGCATTGCTGCCGGGTTCCTGTTCTTGCAGCATAACCGTGGCTGCGTATCTCTCAAAACAGGCAAGTATAACAACCACCCTTGTGCTGCCGTTATTATCTACTTCCCATATCTCGCCTTTGTTGATCTCGTAATTTTTCATTCTTCCGGTACCCCCCCCGCTTCGTAATATGGCCTTGTATGCCGTTACGTCCTTTATGCCGGACTTGTTATATAATAATTCCCTATCCATGCTTAAGCCCTTTGCTTTCGTAATATCTGTAACTCTCCGTCGATATTCCGGCCTACATATTCTGCCAGCCTATCCCGGCTTATGTTATAAGTCCAAATTGACGACATTTTAACCGCGGCACCTATTGGAAGCTGCCCCGTTTGCATACCAACGCGTACAAACTGCGGGGAAGCGCCAATAATGGCCGCTGCTTCTGTCGGTAATATCTTGTCTTCCTTCATGCCCTGCGCCTTCTTTCTGTTTCGTTCTTTGCCCGCTCTAACAGGCCTTTTACCTGATCTGCCGCCTGTTCGTATGCGTCCGCTTCGTCTTCCTGGGTTACTTTTAAAATGCGTTCGCCCTTCTTTTCGCCCTGGTACCTGTATATCTCTATTAACGCGTCGTCCTTCTCGTAAATGCTGCTATGTGTATGCAGGCGTAAATTGTCGTACTGTTGTAATTCTCGGTATGCTTCATAAAAGCTATGTAAAGCTGCTGTCCTTCTTTCGTCTTCCGTCATGTTCTGCCCCTTCCGGTGGGTACTGCCGCCGTAATCTCTCTTGCCTGTAAAGTGCTTTCCAGCCGTTCCGGCCTAACTGGCGCTTCCAGCACATATATTTACGGCGCTGTTCGTCGAACTCGGCCAGCTTCCTGCTTTCTTCTTCGTTGTTCCAAGCGGCTAACACCATGGACGGCGACATAATCCCGGCCAGCCAGTCCGCTGTTGTTCTGCATAGGCAGCGCGGAACGCGTGGGCGCCGCTTCGTCATATATTCCTGGTAAAATGGTTTCTTTCTTTTCATGGTGTGCCTTCCTGGTGTATAATCTGTCTATAATCTTGTAAAGGTGGTGTTACTATGTCCCGTACTGTTCTTCGTTTTAATGACGAAGAAATGGCCTGTTTATACGCTTCTGTGTATAATGAACTCTGCGGCCTGGAAGCGGAAATAGAAGACGGTACCACGGCGCCGGAAGAAGTCGAAAACGCCCAGCGCTCTATTGATACCTGCAAAAGTATACTTTCTAAAATAACTTCCACTTCCCCTAATGTTTCTTATCGTTTCCCTGATTAGTTCCGGTGCCCGCTTCCTGGCGGGCTTTTTTCTTTCTTTGGCAAGTAGTATAGTATCTGTCTTCTTTTACCTCTTTCCCGTGCTGCTCTACTCTTACTACATACGGCATAGTTTATCTTCCTTCCTGGCGGCTGTCGTTCCTTCTTCATAGGCTCCGCCTTCTTTCTTTGGCTTTGTATACCGTGTTGCTGCTTTTCGCATTAAAAACCAGCAAAAACCTGTTGGCTGTCTATACGCTCTCTAGCTGGCGTAACCGCTGCTATTTTTTCACGATACCCAGGCGGCCAGCTTTTCGCCTGCTGCCGTCCGCGTCGCAGGTGCCACCCTGCCACTATTGCGCCCTGTCGGTACTGCCCCGACTGCTCCGTAAGCCAATACGGCACTTTACTTTTAAGCTAAAGACGCATAACCGGGCGGGTTGTCCCGCCCTTTATTAAATTGCTGCTTTGTTCCTTGCGTTCATGCCTGCCGCCGCTACATAGCCCTGTACGAAAAAGGTTAATTTTTCCTGCTGCTGCGGTTCCAGGGTTGCTACCTCTGCCATAAGTGCCGCAAAGTCCTGGTTTTTCTCTGTTACTGGTCTTTCTACTGTTGTGTTGTTCATAATATGCACTTCCTTTCTATTCGTCGTGTAATCTTGCGTACCTGCTGCCGCGTTGTATTTTCCATTCTATGTACTTGGCGCTTCTGTAAATCGGCCTAGTACATAACGGGCAGTCTATTGTATTTTCTCTGTAGTTCTTTACTGCACTGTCGTCCAGGTATATAGTTCTTTGGCACGACGGACAGTAAAACGGGTATAGCTTCATATTGTCCAGTATCACGGCGCCGCCCTGGCTTTTTTTAAGTGCTTCCAGGTCTTCTATGTGGGTTTCCCGGCGTTCCTTTGCTTTATTAAACTGTGTGTCCCAGCCGCCCAGGCCGTAACACTGTCCGTTTCCGCGTATCTTTTCTTCAAATTCTGTAATTTCCTTCTGTGTTATTGCTATTTCCCGGTCTATAAGTGCTTCTATACGTTGCTTTATCTTCTCAATGCTTACCACGCTGCTTCGCTCCTTCCTATTGCATAACCGCTAACGGTTCCTGGTCTTTGTAATAACCTTCACTTAAAATACGTTCCCAGGCCTTTGCGTCGTAATAGTCGCTACAGTTTAATACGTCTTCGTCGCGTGGGTTCGGGTACTGCTGCTTAAATTTGTAATTTGCTTTGCGTATCGTTTCGGCCTTTATGATGATGTAACCGTTTTGGAACGGGTAGCCTTCATAGGAATCGAAGGTATAATAGAACGGCTTTTTAAAATAGTTTTCCGCCCATTCCTTAATTTTCTTGTAGTCTTCGTCTTCCAGGCTAAAATAATCTTCGTGGTACTGGTCGTATATGCCTTGCATATATCCGCTTACAAATAATTTAAGCTGTTCGGTGTTCTTTATGGTTCCGTCCAGTTCCTTGTTTAATACTCTTTCCTGTAATCTTTCTAATACGTTCATTCTTTCGCTTCTCCTTTTGTGATGTGTATTCCTGGAAAGTTTGGCACCTTCCCAGGTGGTTTGTGTTATAATCTCTGTAGGCATTGGCGTGCCGTAGATTATTTAGAAAGGGGGGTTTTGTTTTGCATAGCCAAATTCTATATTTATTTCCGGCAGTTCCTTTTCTCCTGCGGTCAAAAGTCGTCGTAATATTGCGGCGGCTTTTTTGCTATTCTTCTTACGTATCCACCATTTAAAAATCACTCTTCTCTGTTTGTTCATGGTCTACCTTCCTTTCTATGGTACCGGGCGGCTGGTATTGCCGCCCTGGGTTTCATTTACTTAATGGCTTCTAACATCAGCCCGGCGCTGCGCTGCTCTGCTCGTCGTCCCATTGTAAAAGCAGGCCTTTAATGGCGTATGGAAGGTCGAACGGTATAACTGCGTGTCCTTCTTCCATTGTGTTGCAGGTGTCGTACATGGCGTTAATGGCTGCTATCTGCCATTCTTCTACTTCGTTTTCCTTATCCGCCAGGAACTTTACTACGTCATTGGCTGCCTTCATGCAATCATGCATACAACGTATGTTATTTTCCGCGCAACTTACGGCGCATACTACCTTGTCGCTGTCTTCGGCTTCCTTCATCATTTTTTCTATTTCCGCTTTTTCCCGGTGGCCTGCTTCTTCTTCCTGTAACATGAAGTCTGCGAAGTAATATACAAGTTTCTGTGTTCTCTTAATGGCTTTCTTCCTGCCGTCCTCAGCTTCTTCCTTCTTGACTTCCTGGGCTTCTTCCGTTCCCTGTTCGTTGTCCTGTAATGTTCCGTCTAAACTTGCTTCCGCGCTTTCTTTGTCAACGTAAATCCTTAATACGTCCTGTTCGTCAGCCAGGGCGAACGCTACAGGCTCGATCTGTAAGAAGTTTTCAGCCTGGGCGCGTTTCTTCTCGTTGAATACCTTTACTTCCTTTACCTTGCTACCATAAATTCTAATAATGCTTTCTACTGTTAATTTACTCATTTGCTTTATCTCCTTTTGTAATTGTTCCTCGGAAGTTTCTTGACTATGGCATAATTATATTTGACTTTGGTAACTATGTCAACCCTTATTTGATAATTTTCTTGACTATGGTAAGTTTTTAATATATGATAGGAGTACAATCTTTATAGAAAGGAGGTTTACCCGTGAACGAACGTATAAAGGAATTGCGTAGTGATGTATTGCATTTATCGCAGGACGCTTTTGGCAAACGCCTGGGCGTTACCGGTGCTGCTATCTCTCGTATGGAAGCGGGTGGACGCGCAATTACCGAACAAATGCAGAAAAGTATTTGCAGGGAATTTAATGTAAATGAAGAATGGTTAAGAAATGGTACCGGGGAAATGTTTAACAGTTTGTCCCAAGACGAAGAATTAGCGTACATAGTCGGCCAGGCATTGCCGCAGGCGGACGACTTCGTAAAAGATACCTTTATAGCGCTTGGCCGTTTGTCCCAGGAATTTACCGCGGACGACTGGAAGGTAGTAAAAAAGTTCGTAGACGCATTGGCCGGGAAGGACAAATAAAAAAAAACCAGCCATTAGTGGCTGCTTTTTAATCCCCTTATAAATTGGTATACCAGCTTAAGGGTTCCCAGGTCGTCTATGGCCTGTATCATTTTAATAATATCGCGTCGTAGCTTCTCCATACTTTTGTATTCTCCCTTCCTGGGTGTAATTGCAATTATATGTATGACTGCTGCCAGGCGCAATACTTTGGCCTACCTTTTCCTATATATCGGAAATAGACGGCGTAAGTAGTGACTAATTTCCGGAATTTGTTATACTGCTTTTATATAAGTCGCAGATATTAACACCCAAACCTGCTGCCAGGCTTTCCAAAGTATCCAGGCGTGGGCTTACCTTCCCGTTTTCTATGGCGTTAATTTCGCTTTTGCTAATTCCGGTAATTTCGGCTAGTTGTACCAGGGTGTAATTTTTCCCGGTGCGGTGCTGCCATAACAATATATCCATTCCTTTTCCCCCTTCATATATGGAATTATAAAGGTTGGAAAGCATTGTTAATTGTGGTGATTTTAGATAATTATTTTTTTACGAAAGGAAATATACATATGAATGCAAAAACTATTATATTTTTTATTCTCGGTGCAATGTTTGTTTTGGGGCTTCCCTCTTATGATAGTTTCGGCCCCATGTTGGTAGCTGTCGCACTTGCCGCATTGTTCTTTTATCTTGGCTGGCGTTCCATGAAAAATACGAAAAAAGTTAAAGAGCCTACAGCGGTGTCAGCTTCTTCTCCCTCAAAAGTCACTCCGGCGCCTAATGTTACCATAACGTCCGGTTCTTCTGCTAGCGCAATTCGCACAAAGGTTGTAGGCGTCACATTTAAAAACGAGGACGGAACGGACAGGCAAGAACTTTTAGCGTGTGTTTCTCCTGGGGATATGTTAGACCTTGAACCTTACGAGTACAACGGTGCCCCTGCCATGAAAGTAATGCACGCTGTAGGTTGCATAGGCAATCTTAAAGCCGAACTCGCAGCAGATTTATGCAAGAACGAGTATATAACCTATACTGCGGAAGTTCTTGAAGTAACAGGCGGCGAAGACGGCAAGTCTTACGGCTGCAATATTGAAATAACGGAAATATAAATACAAAAAGCCGCCCCATGTTGGCGCATGGAACGGCCGGAAAGATACCCCACAACCTCGCAGGTTTATGTAGTACCCTCGCAAGTATGATTATACCATAAGCCTGCTTGTTTTAGTAGGCTTATTTTTTATGCCTGCGTTTAGAAAGTAGGTGCATTTTATGAAAATGCCAAACGGCTACGGCTCTGTTTATAAGCTATCCGGGAACCGCCGGAAGCCCTGGGCGGCCAGGGTAACGGACGGCTGGGTAAATGATACGAAAACAAAGAAAAGCAAACAAAAGTATAAATTTATCGGCTTCTATGAAACGCGCAAGGAAGCATTATTAGCCCTGGCAGACTATAACGCAAACCCGTACAATATCGACACGGCTAATATTACCTTCCAGGAAGTATACGAACGTTGGAACGCCGAACACTTCCCGACTGTATCGGAAAGTAACGTAAAGGGCTATAAAGCTGCCTTCCTGCTTTGCGCTCCGATCGCTGGCCGCAGGTTTGTAGACGTGAAATTAGACGACTTGCAGGCCTGCGCCGATAATTCCGGGAAAAACTACCCGACGTTACGCAAATATAAGGTACTTTTAGGCCTTATGTATAAATACGCTGTCATACATGAGATAATACCAAAGGAACGCAATACCGTGGAATATGTAAATATCAAGAAGGCCGGGAACCCGAACGCATACAACCGGGAACCATTCAGCAGCCAGGAAGTTGCCCGCGTGTGGGAAGTGAAGGAAACAAATATATATTATACTGTCGTCCTGCTTTTAATTTATACCGGGTGCCGTATATCGGAACTGTTGGACTTGAAAAAGACGGAAGTAGACTTACCGGGGCGCTGCTTTAAGATACTGGAAGCAAAGACGGCCGCAGGCATACGTACGGTACCCATTGCCGAAAAGGTCGTACCGTTCTTTGAATACTGGTTAAATCTTAACGACTGCGAATACCTGTTAAGCACTCCCGAAGGGGAACACTTCTTATACAGAAATTATTATGATAGTTACTGGTCGCCGCTTATGGAAACCTTAAGTATGAAGCACCGCCCGCATGATACGCGCCATACGTGCATATCCCTGCTGGCTGCTGCCGGGGTGGACGAACGCGTAATAAAAAAGATAGTAGGGCATAAAGGCCAGGGCGTCACGGAAACGGTGTATACTCACTTTGAACTTGCAGAACTTAAGGACGCCATAAACAAAATATAGGCCTAAAATTGTGTTACTTACGTGTTTCTTACGTGTTACTTACCGTTAAAATTTCATACTTTTTTATACTGTTTGAGAAGATACCCGAAAATGAAGAAAAACCCCGGAAATACTGGATATTTCCGGGGTTGTCTGTTTTCTTCTTCTCTCTGTGTAATTATCAATGCAATAACTTAAATGTGCAAGTGATAAGACAACTTTTAGACAGCTTTTAGATATGAAATAAAATACGAATAACTGATTTTGCAAAAGTTCCGTTCTGATACATTATAGTGTTTTTTGGCATTTCGAAAAAGATGGTAAAAATGTATAATAAAATCACAAAAAGTTTCCGGAAGCACACTGAAATGTGTATAATATGTCAGTTTAAATCCTATTTAAACTGATTATTTATGCAAAACAACGAGAAAAGAAGGAGGGTTTACAAATATTATGTACAAAAAGTTATTATCCATATTATTAGTTACTGGTTTACTTGGAGGGACATTGGCAGGATGTGCGAGCGGTTCTACTGCAGAAGATACCACTACATCTGTTGAAACAGAACAGGAAAGTTCATCTTCTGAATCTTCTACAGATACACAAGGATATTCATTGCCTTTGTGTGATCCCGGAAGTGAGACCTTAAGTATTCTTACATATCAGAACTGGCATGCATCTGCATATTTTGATTCTGAAGAGGGTCTTCCGGTAGAAAATGAAATTGAGAATATTACGGGAGTAAATATGGAATGGGAATGTGTACCAAGTGATGATTATGCAGCAGTGGCACAGACGAGACTGGCCGCTGGTACAGATCTTCCCGATATTATCCGTATTCCTAATGGAACTACTGGTATTGCAGAGTATAGTGATCAGGGTCTGGTAATCAACCTGAAGGATTATATTAATGAAACGGACACACCGAATCTTTGGAAGCTGTTTCAGGAGCAGCCTATTTATGAGGCTTATTGTACTTCACCTGATGGAAATATTTACGGTCTGCCTCATGCAGAGTTTGATATTAACAATTATGTAGTAATGTGGAATATCATCAGACAAGACTGGTTGGACAATCTTGGACTTGAGATGCCTACTACAATTGATGAATTGCATGATGTATTAGTAGCATTTCGTGATCAGGATCCTAATGGAAACGGAGAAAAGGATGAGGTGCCTCTTGGTTACCAGAATGATAAGATGTACGGACTTTATACTTTTAAGGTTGCGTTCGGTTTTAATAATACGGATCCGTGGTCTGTTTCCGATGATGGAGTAGTAGCGTTTGATCTTATGGATGAAAAGTTTTTGGATTGCCTTACTACATTAAATCAATGGTATAGTGAGGGTCTTCTTAGTACGGCAGTAGATGGTTCCGATGCGGATTCCCTGATTTCCCAGGACAAGCTGGGAGCACAGACATTATCTTCTACAGATAATGTAATTGGTAAAGATGATTTGGTAAAGGCTTCCAATCCGAATGGGCATTATGTGTTTATTCCGGTACTTACCAATGATAAATATCCGGATAATGTAGGCACGATCAGCAAACGACAGTCTTTCCATGATTACTATGCCGTAACTGTTGATTGCGAGAATCCTAAGCTTGCGGTACAGTGGCTTGACTGGGTATATGCTTCTGAGGAATCTGCAAATCTGCGTTATTGGGGATTTGAAGGAGATACCTATACGGTAGAGGATGGAAAGAAAGTATTTACAGATAAGGTTACCAATGGGGATACCAGTGCAATTGATGTAATGCGTGGAATAGGCGCATGGCCGAATTTTGTAGGTAATGAAAAGGGTGAACCATTTAAAGCAATGTATGCAGGTTCCTATTTTGATGAAGCGTATAACGAGTTTAAAGACGTTATGACTGACCGTGTACCTATCGCCATTGGCACTAAAGAAGAAAATGAAACTTATACGGAAAAGTGGCCGGATATTGAAACCTATGTAAAAGAGAACGTGGTGAATTTTATTACTGGAAACAAACCGCTTTCTGAATGGGATAATTATGTAAAAACTTTAAAAGATATGGGTATTGAAGACGTAGTTGCTGTGAAACAGGCATGGTATGACAGAACAGCAGAAACTACAGAATAAAGATATAAAATATACAGCCCCCTGCCGCTTCATGGCGCAGGGGGAGAAAAAGAGGTAAATATATGGCAAAAAATAAAACAAATACAAAAATAAAAACCCCATTAAAAAAGATTTTGAAAAGAGATAAATATCTATTAATGATGGTGGCACCCTGTGTGTTATATTTTTTGATCTTTCATTATTTGCCCATGGTTTGGAATGTTGTAGCTTTTCAAGATTACAGTATCAGAAAAGGAATTTTTGGAAGTGAATGGATCGGGTTGGATAATTTCATCAGGTTTTTTAAAAGTCCTTATGCAATTCGTGTGATCCGCAATACATTTTTACTGAGTTTTATGGATTTAGTCATAGGATTTCCAGTACCCATTGTATTTGCTCTTCTTTTAAATGAAGTAAATAATAGAGGAATCAAACGGGTAGTTCAGACTTTCACCTATTTGCCGCACTTTGTCTCGGTAGTAGTGGTGGTAGGAATGAAAGATCAAAAAATATGAAGATTTTTCTGTCTCCCACAGATGGTATTATAAATTTAATGATACAGGCTTTTGGTGGCACTACCATTAATTTTTTCTCAGAAGCAAAATGGTTTCGCTGGTTATATGTTTTGTCTAATGTCTGGCAGAATTTTGGATGGGATTCCATTATTTATTTTGCAGCGATAGCCGGAGTGAATCCGGAATTATATGAAGCAGCCCGTGTAGACGGGGCTGGTCGTTGGAAAAAGATGTTATATGTTACACTACCGTGCATCTCACCGACCATTATCGTTTTATTGATTATGAGAATCGGCTGGCTGCTTAGCGTTGGGTTCGAAAAAATAATCCTTATGTACAATGAGTCTACTTATGAGACAGCAGATGTTATTTCTACATATGTATACCGGGTTGGTCTTCTAAATTCCGATTTTTCTTACGGTACGGCTATTGGATTGTTTAACTGTCTGGTAAGTCTGATATTGATTCTTCTGGCAAATGGACTGAGCAGAAAATACAGCGAAACATCATTGTTTTAATGGGGGTAAGAAAATGAAAACTAGAAGAAAATTTTGGAAGCAGGGAGCCATTGGCAGTATTGTTATCTATACGATTATCTTTTTTGCTGCAATTATTACATTATATCCGTTCTGGTATGTGATAATCAATTCCCTAAGTGATCCACTGAGGGTAATCCGTAGAGATGTTGTTTGGTGGCCGATTGATTTTTCATTACAATCCTATGAAACACTGTTATCACAAAAAGATGTTTTTTTAGCAAATTATGGGTACATTACGGAAATACCATATGGTATACGGTGGTAGGAACTATTGTAAATATTACACTTACCGTTATGGCAGCTTATGCGTTGTCTGTCAGAACATTTTGTTTGAGAAGGCAGATTTCCATGTTTGTTGCGATTACCATGTTTGTCTCAGGCGGAATTATCCCATCTTATATTGTAGTAAATAAGCTTGGATTATATGATAGCCGGTGGGCATTAATTATTCCAACAGCCATTAGCGCATATAATTTGATCGTGGCAAGAAGCTTTTTTGAAAGTCTTCCAGAGGAGCTTACCGAATCGGCTCATCTGGATGGAGCAAATGATTTTGTAATACTATGGAAAATTATTGTACCAATTTCCAAACCAATTATATCCGTTCTTATTATTTTTTATGCAGTAGGACATTGGAATGAGTATTTTTATCCGTTGATTTATTTAAAGAGCAGGGAATTGAAGCCGATTCAGCTTTATTTAAGAGATATCCTTGTTGCAAATCAGCAGGCATCTACCAGTACAGGAGGAAGTACGGGTGTGGAGCGTCAGTATCTTTTTGAAGCATTGAAATTTTCAACAATTGTAATCACCACACTGCCAATTACAATTATTTATCCTTTTTTCCAAAAACACTTTGTGCAGGGTATTATGATTGGTGCAGTTAAGAGTTAAGCTTCAGTATGATAAAGAAAAGGCTTATTCAAAATTAGGATGGTATCGAATGAAAAGCGACGAGGGAAAACGACGCAGAAAGGAAAATTATGACAAATTGTGGATATAAATTAAAACCCAGAGGGATGACCGGAGGATGGGAGCCGGTAGGTGATAAGCCTGTTTTAGGAGGTGCTCTGGGAACATGTTTTGATTGTTATGTTATGCAGGAAGATGGAATATACAAAATATGGTTTTCCTGGAGACCAACACGATGTATTGCTTATGCAGAAAGCCCGGATGGAATTCATTGGGACAATCCAAGAGTGGTGCTTACGGCTGTTACTGGGTCTTCCTGGGAAGGACATGAGGTAAATCGTCCAACGATTGTAAAGAAAGATGGAATTTATCATATGTGGTATACCGGTCAGATGTTTGCAAAGGAGACAAATTCAGCAAGAAGCTGTATTGGCTATGCTACCAGTCTGGATGGGATTCATTGGGAGAGACGAGAGGATCCTGTTTTGGTTCCAGAGCTTCCATGGGAAAAAATTACAGTTATGTGTCCTCATGTATTATGGGAAGAGGAGATGCATTGCTATCGGATGTGGTATTCTGGTGGACGCATGCATGAGGCAGATGCAATTGGAATTGCAACCAGTGAAGATGGAATTCATTGGATCAAAGATGAACAAAACCCGGTCTTTACTCCAAATCCTGACAAGTATTGGGAGATAGGAAAAGTAGAAGCCTGCTTTGTGTGTCCAAAGCGGGATGGATGGTATAACATGTTTTATCTTGGTATGGATGGAGATCTTATTGCATATGTAGGACTGGCAAGATCAAGAGATGGTAAGAGCAATTGGCAGAGGCATCCCAGTAACCCGATTATTGCAGGATTTGATGGAAGCTGGGACTGGCTGGGGATATGTAAAGTCAGCGTAATAGAGACGGAAGAGGGTTATCTTTTGTGGTATAACGGATGTAATCGCCGCTTTGAGGAAATTGGCATAGCAAAACATGTTGGCTTTGATCTTGGTTTTCCGGAAGAAGGAGAAGAAGGAGTCGATGAACGCGGAAATGATGACAGTCTAGGCGGTATCAATTACTACGTCAGAGACTGCATTGCACGCTATTAAAGAAAGGTGGGATAGTAAGATGGTTTACGATATAAATGGATATAAGCCAATTCCTACAGGTACGACAGGAGGATGGGAACGACTTGCAGATAAGGAGCCGGTAATTGGTGGTGCAATGGGAACCATTTTTGACTGTTACGTGATCAGGGAAGAGGGACTCTTTAAAATGTGGTTTTCCTGGAGACCGGCTCAGGCTATTATGTATACAACCAGTTTGGATGGATTAAACTGGGAACTTCCTACAGTAGCATTACTCAGAGACTTTGATTCTCCATGGCAGTCTGAGGAGGTCAGCCGTCCGACAATTATAAAAAAAGATGGATTATATCATATGTGGTATACGGGTCATGGATGGGATGGTTATTGTCCTACAACTTCCATTGGATATGCAGTGAGTGAGGATGGAATTCATTGGGAACGTCCTTACAAAGATCCTGTTTTAAAGGGTGAGATTGCATGGGAAAAGAGAATGATCTGGTGTCCACATGTTTTATATGAGGAAGAAGAAAACGTCTTTAAAATGTGGTATTCCGGTGGTGCTCAGCCAGACAGTATTGAATGTCAGGCAGTGGGATATGCTACCAGTCGTGACGGAATTCATTGGGTAAAGGATTTAAGAAATCCGATTTTTGAAGCAAATGATAACTGTCAATGGGAGATGTATAAAGTATCTGCTTCTTATGTATGGAAACGGGATGGTTGGTATTACATGACTTATCTTGGAAGTGATTCTGATATGAGAGCGCAGAACGGGTTGGCGCGTTCAAGGGATGGAATCACGAACTGGGAGCGGCATCCAAGTAATCCTATTGTTGCCGGGACAGAAGGCAAGTGGGATTGTCAGGGTATCTGCAAACTGACAGTAATTGAGGTTGAAGATGGATACATGGGTTGGTATAATGGCTTTAATAATACCATAGAAGAAATGGGTGTTGTGAAGCATAAAGGTTTTGATTTGGGATTTTCTGATACCAATGAACGTGGAGAAAGAAAATATTATCCAAAGATGAACTGGGTAGATTAAAATAGAATAATTATGTAGATAAAAAGAGAGTAATTGGAGAAAATTCAGTTACTCTCTTTTGACTTTATAGGAAAGACCACTTATTTGGAAATGCTTGTCAAATTATTAATTTCATCAGTTATAGCTTATTAATTTACGATTTTAACATTGGGGTTTCACTTGTAAATATGATATTATAAATTATTTTTATCTGCAAACTGCACAACTGAATGACTTAAATAAACAACTTGTAAGAAGAACAATACAAGTTGTATCCTTTAAGTAGAGGATAAAGTTGTTTATCTACGACAGAAATGTGGATAAAATCGGAAAAGTCTATTTAAAGGAGGTTATTTTTTATGTTACAGAAAAAAGAGTACAAGTTTTGGTTTTGCACAGGTTCACAGGATTTATACGGAGACGAATGTCTGGCCAAGGTGGCAGAGCATTCCCACAAGATTGTTGAGGGATTGAACCAGTCCGGTATCTTACCTTATGAAGTGGTATGGAAGCCGACCCTTATTACCAACGCATTGATCCGTAAGACCTTTGAAGAAGCGAATATGGATGAAACCTGTGCCGGTGTGATTACGTGGATGCATACCTTTTCTCCTGCAAAGTCCTGGATTATCGGATTGCAGGAATATCGTAAACCGCTTCTTCATTTACATACCCAGTTTAATGAAGAGCTTCCTTACGACTCTATAGATATGGATTTTATGAATGAAAACCAGTCTGCACATGGTGATCGTGAGTATGGTCATATCGTAACCCGCATGCGGATCGAAAGAAAGGTTGTTGTCGGACACTGGGCAGATCCTGTTGTAGCAGGAAAGATTGCATCCTGGATGCGTACCGCAGTGGGCATTGTAGAAAGCAGCCATATCCGTGTGATGCGTGTTGCAGACAATATGCGTAACGTTGCTGTTACCGAAGGTGATAAGGTAGAAGCACAGATTAAGTTCGGTTGGGAAGTGGATGCTTATCCGGTTAATGAGATTGCCCAGTCTGTAGATGCGGTGTCTGAAGCAGATGTAAATACTCTGGTAGAAGAGTATTATGATAGGTATGAGATTTTACTGGAAGGCAGAGACGAGAAGGAATTCCGTAAGCATGTAGCGGTGCAGGCACAGATTGAAATCGGCTTTGAACGTTTCTTAGAGGAAAAGAACTATCAGGCCATCGTGACTCATTTCGGAGATCTTGGTGCCTTGAAGCAGCTTCCGGGACTTGCGATCCAGCGTCTGATGGAAAAGGGCTATGGATTCGGTGCGGAAGGTGACTGGAAGGTTGCAGCCATGGTGCGTCTGATGAAGATCATGACCGGAGATTTAAAGAATCCGAAGGGAACCTCCATGCTGGAGGATTATACCTATAATCTGGTTAAGGGCAAGGAAGGAATTCTGGAAGCACATATGTTAGAGATCTGTCCGAGTATTGCAGATGGACCGATCGGAATTAAGTGTAATCCGTTAAGCATGGGTGACCGTGAGGATCCGGCAAGACTGGTATTTACTTCCAAGGAAGGCCCTGGTATTGCAACCTCATTAATTGATTTAGGAAACCGTTTCCGTTTGATCATAAATGATGTAGAATGTAAGAAAGTAGAGAGACCGATGCCCAAGCTTCCGGTTGCAACGAACTTCTGGACTCCGAAGCCGGATATGTATACCGGTGCGGAAGCGTGGATTCTTGCAGGAGGAGCGCATCATACGGCATTCACCTATGATCTTACGGCAGAACAGATGGGTGACTGGGCCGCAGCCATGGGTATTGAAGCGGTCTACATTGATAAGGACACAAAGATCCGTGACTTTAAACGTGACCTGATGCTTGGCGAGGTATTCTTCAAATAAATATTAAAACAGGAGGTATTACAATGGACGCAGCACAATTAATTATCGAAGGAAAGGGTTACTTAGGTATTGAGTTTGGTTCTACCAGAATTAAAGCCGTTCTGGTGGATAAGTCAGGAAATGTATTGGCATCCGGTGGACACAGCTGGGAAAACCGTTATGAAGATGGTGTCTGGACCTATTCTCTAAAAGACATCTGGGATGGCTTACAGGATTGTTACAAGGATCTTAAGGAGAATGTGAAGAAGGAGTACGGTGTTACCTTAAAGCACTTCGATGCCATCGGATTCTCTGCGATGATGCATGGTTATCTGGCGTTTGATGAGAATGATACTATTCTGGTTCCGTTCCGTACATGGAGAAATACAATTACAGAGGAAGCAGCTTCAAAGCTTACTGCAGAATTTAACTATAACATTCCCCAGCGATGGAGCATTGCACATCTCTATCAGGCAATTTTGAATGGAGAAGAACATGTTCCCTATGTGGATTTCTTTACAACACTGGCAGGCTATGTTCATTGGAGACTAACCGGAAGAAAGGTACTTGGAGTCGGTGATGCATCGGGAATGTTCCCGATTGACATTCACACCGGGGATTATGATCAGGCGATGATTCAGAAGTTTGATAAGCTGGTTGCGGATCAGAATTATCGTTGGAATCTCCGTGATATTCTTCCGAAGGTGTTAGCAGCAGGAGAGGAAGCAGGTGTGCTGACCGAAGAAGGAGCCGCCCTTCTTGATCCGAGTGGGGATCTGCAGGCAGGCATTCCGCTCTGTCCCCCGGAGGGTGATGCAGGAACCGGTATGGTCGCAACGAACAGCGTTGCAAAACGAACCGGTAATATCTCTGCAGGAACCTCCATATTTGCCATGGTAGTTCTGGAAAAGGAGCTTTCCAAGGTATATCCGCAGATCGATCTGGTAACTACGCCGGATGGCGCACTGGTTGGTATGGTACACTGCAATAACTGTACTTCTGATATTAATGCGTGGGTGAACCTGTTCAGGGAATTCGGTGAAATGTATGGTTTAACCTTTGATATGAATGATCTGTTTACAAAGCTTTACAGTGTTGCATTAAAGGGTGATCCGGACTGTGGCGGAATGATTTCCTACAATTACTTTTCCGGAGAGCCGGTTACCGGTTTTGATGCCGGTGCACCGTTGTTTGTACGTGATGCCGAGAGTAAGTTTACACTGGCGAATACTATGAGAATGCATCTGTATTCTGCACTTGCAGCCTTAAAATCCGGTATGGATCTGATGCTCAAGGAAGAGGGTGTCCAGGTGGATGAATTATTCGGACATGGCGGTTATTTCAAAACAAAAGGTGTCGGACAGAGAATTGCGGCAGCAGCTATGAATGCACCTGTATCGGTTATGGAAACAGCCGGTGAGGGCGGTGCCTGGGGTATTGCCGTTCTGGCTGCATTCCTTGCTAAGAAGAAGGACGGCCAGAGCCTTGGCGAGTTCCTGAATGAGGAGATTTTTGCCGGAAACAAGGGTGTTAAGATGGATCCTGTGGTAGAGGATGTCGAGGGCTTTGAGAAGTTCATGGAGAAGTATATGAAGAATCTCCCGGCTGAGAAGGCTGCTGTTGAGGCACTGTAGACATATTTTAAAAACATGTAAATGTTGATAAAGATTTAAGAATAACTATAAGATAAACATCTTAAAGTAAGAGATAAATATTTGGAAGGAAGGTTCTGTCATGTTAGAAGAATTAAAACAGAAGGTATACGAAGCAAATATGCTTCTTCCGAAATATGGTCTGGTAACATTTACCTGGGGTAATGTGAGTGCTATTGACCGTGAAACCGGATATTTTGTGATTAAGCCAAGTGGTGTGGATTATGAAATTATGAAGCCGGAAGATATGGTGGTTATGGATCTTGAAGGAAACCGTGTGGAAGGAAGGTATAAGCCATCCTCCGATACACCGACCCATCTGGAACTGTATAAGGCGTTTCCGGAAATAGGTGGAATTGTACATACCCATTCTTCTTATGCAACAAGCTGGGCACAGACCGGAAGAAGTATTCCCTGTTATGGTACGACTCATGCGGATTATTTCTACGGAGAAATCCCCTGTGTGAGATGTCTGACGAAGGAAGAGATTAACTCTGCTTACGAAGAAAATACCGGACACCTGATTGTTTCGGAATTTAAACGCATGAAGAAGGATGTAATGGCAGTTCCTGCAGTGTTGTGCAAGAATCATGGTCCTTTTTCCTGGGGCAAGGATGCAAAGGAGGCCGTCCACAATGCGGTGGTTCTTGAAGAGGTTGCCAAGATGGCATATCGAACCGAGCTGATTCATCCGCAGGTAGCACCTGCTCCACAGGAATTACAGGATAAGCATTATTTCCGTAAGCATGGTGCAAATGCATATTACGGACAGAATTAACAGGATATCGAGAGGGTATAAAACAGATGAAGATGAAAACAGCACCTATGGGGTGGAACAGTTGGGATTGTTATGGAGCGGCTGTTACAGAAGATATCGTACGACGGAACGCTGAATTTATGGCTGAGCATCTGAAGGAGTACGGTTGGGAATATATTGTGGTGGATATCCAATGGTATGAGCCTTATGCTGCAACCAATGAGTATCATCCTTTTGCGGATGTAGTAATGGATGAGTATGGAAGACTGCTTCCCGCAGTAAACCGTTTTCCTTCTGCAGCAAACGGTGCGGGCTTTGGACCATTGGCAGAATATGTCCATTCTCTTGGATTGAAGTTCGGCATTCATATTATGAGAGGGATTCCACGACAGGCTGTACATCAGAACACGAAAATCATGAACAGTGACAGACATGCCCGGGAAATTGCCAAAACAAACAGTATCTGTGCCTGGAATACGGATATGTATGGTGTAGATCCTGAGAAAGACGGGGCACGGGAATACTATAACAGTATTTTTGAATTATATGCTTCCTGGGGTGTGGATTTTATTAAATGTGATGATATTGCACGGGAACTGCCACATGAGGAATCCGAACTGATTATGCTGAGCAAAGCATTGCATGGTTGCGGAAGACCCATGGTTTTAAGTCTGTCGCCGGGACCTGCTCTTTTAGAAAAGGCAGAGCTTTATAAGCAGATTTCCAATATGTGGAGAATCACCGATGATTTCTGGGATAAGTGGGAACTGTTATATGATATGTTTTCAAGAGCAGAAAAATGGTGCACCCATGCAGGCGCAGGGCACTGGCCGGATGCCGATATGCTTCCGGTCGGACCGATACGGCAGGTATATGATGTGAATAACTGGACGAATTTCACACAGGATGAGCAGATCACCATGCTGACACTCTGGAGTATCATGCGTTCTCCTTTGATGCTGGGAGGAGAGCTGACAGGGTTTGACGAATTCACCATGAATCTGGTAACCAATTCTGAAATACTTGCCATGCATGCAAATGCACGGCATTCGCATCAGGTGTGGAGACGTGAAATCGATGGTATAGAGCATGCATTGTGGATTGCAGCAGATACAAAGGGTGGATATTATGTCGCGGTATTTAATCTGGGTGATAAAGACAGTGACATATCCATACCGCTTGCCGATCTGGAGATTTATGATGGAGTAAATGGAACGGAGCTTTGGAGCGGAGAGCACGTGGAAGAGCCAAAGAGCCTTAGTGTGTCATTAAAGAGTCATGGTGCTAGGGCATATCATTTCGATCTTATACGAAACTGAAGAATTATGCAGTTATTACAGGACAGATAAGGGAACTGACAGCCTGGTTTTGTGATTAGTCTTACCAGAGGCGGATCATTTTACAGGCTGCCAGTTCTTTCGTTGCCATACATGTGAGAAAATGATCCAGTGGATCATTTTTGAGTGATTTTATACACTGGACTTAGGTGTATTCTTTCCCTGCAGCTGCTTTTCAAGTGCATTTTGCTTTGCAAGTATGGCGTTTACCTTATCATAGAGATCTTCAATCATGATTTCGGTTTTGAGATTGACCTTATAATCATTTTCAGCACGACGGCGATCCTTTTCCTCCTGCCGGTTCTGACTCATCATAATAAGCGGAGCCTGGATAGCAGCTACACAGGAGAGGACGAGATTTAACAGAATAAATGGAAACGGATCAAAGGCTTTGGCTGCAAGCAGGGTATTGATAACCATCCATAAGATCAGAACCCCGGTAAAAGCAAAGATAAATGCCCAGCTGCCAGCAAACCTGGCAATGGCATCCGCTGCCCGTTGGCCGATGGTATATTTCTCCGATGCACGTGAAGTGTTTTCTGAAATTTTACTGTCTGCAAGCAGATTCAGAACCTCCTCATCGGTCATATCGTGGCGGATTTCTTTAAGGACTTCTTTTAGTAGTTTGCGATTTTCTTTCATGCTGATTTTAGTCTCCTTTTGTTAATTCCGGTAAGTCTGTGCAATCCGGCAACTTCTGATGAATGGTATGGCACCGGACAGATATCAGTTATTATATTTTACTGTGAGATTGTGATATTATCAATAGTGAAATGGGACAGAGAAGAGCAGGGAGGAGTTGAAAAAAGCAGCCTGAAAAGAAGTAAAAGTAAAATAGTAAAAAGAAACAGAACGAAGAAAAATAGCAAAGATAAAAACAGAAAGGAACAGATAATGAATGTAAATCCCATTACAAGATTAGACTATCCGGATCCGGATGTGATCCGGGTGGGAGACACCTATTATATGGTATCCACAACCATGCACTTTATGCCGGGCTGTGAGATCCTGCAATCCTTTGACCTGATGCACTGGGAGCATGTAACTTATGTTTATGAGACGCTCGATCATACAGATTCCCAGCAGTTACGAAACGGTCAGAATATTTATGGACAGGGTATGTGGGCAGCTTCCCTACGCTATCATGAAGATCGGTTTTATGTCTGTTTTGTGGCGAATGATACCCAC
>ENA-ORRN01001061-ORRN01001061.1-human-gut-metagenome-genome-assembly--contig:-NODE-1061-length-20204-cov-4.218125_pt1 | contig 20204 bp, 19 predicted proteins | sample MGYA00242174_ERZ509132 | MGnify/ENA primary metagenome ERZ509132 (study PRJEB26280, sample SAMEA2338671) | human gut metagenome | biome: human gut; feature: human-associated habitat; material: faeces... | reverse complement strand
ATATACAGATTCAGATGTAGCTAAAAAGATTCTTTCAAATCTAGATGAAGAATTATCAAACTTTAAAAAGATCGTTCCTAAGGATTATGAAAAGATCACAACATTGATTCAAGAATTAAAGACAAAAGGCTATCACGAAGATGAAGCCAGTCTTATGGCTTTTGAACAAGTACATGCATAGGAAAGGATGAAGGATTATGGGAAAACCAACAGGATTTTTAGATTACAAACGACAAGAAAATGAAGCGATTGAGCCACTTAGTCGAATCACAAATTTTAATGAATTTCATCCTTTTTTAGATGAAGAAACAAGACGCAAACAAGGTGCACGCTGCATGAATTGTGGCGTTCCCTTTTGTCAGTCCGCTATCAAATTAAAAAACATGGTGACAGGCTGTCCTTTACATAACCTGATTCCGGAATGGAATGATGAAATCTATAATGGCAATGATAAACGTGCTTTATCAAGATTATTAAAAACCAATCCATTTCCTGAATTTACAGGTCGTGTATGCCCTGCCCTTTGTGAGAAGGCATGTTTAAATGGTTTAGATCAAGATCCAGTTACAATTAAAGAAAATGAATTGTATACGATTGAAACGGCCTATACTAACAATTGGATGAAAGCTTTTATTCCTAGTGTTCGCTCCGATAAAAAAGTAGCCATCATTGGTTCAGGGCCTGCAGGCCTTGCCCTTGCGCATGATTTAAATCGTAGAGGACATGCTGTTACAGTCTTTGAAAAAGAAGATCGTATTGGCGGTTTATTGACGTATGGTATTCCAAATATGAAACTAGAAAAGAAAGTGATTCAAAGAAGATTAGACATACTTACCGAAGAAGGAATCGTTTTTAAAACCAATGTCAATGTTGGAAAAGATATCACCAAAAAGGAATTGGAAAAAGAATATGATGCGATCATCTTTGCGACTGGATCCAAAAAAGCACGTGATCTAAATGTAAAGAATCGTGATTGTACAGGCATTTATTTTGCGGTGGACTATCTTACAAAAGCCACAAAACATTTGTTGGATAATACCGAAGAAATCTCTGCCAAATATAAACATGTCGTGATTGTTGGTGGTGGTGATACGGGAAATGATTGTGTTGGAACAAGTATTCGTCAAGGATGTGCAAGTGTAGTTCAAATTGAAATGATGCCAAAAAGCCCGGATGAAAGACTTGAAAGTAATCCTTGGCCCGAATGGCCTAAGATCTGTAAAACAGATTATGGTCAAGAAGAAGCAATAGCTGTCTTTAAAAAGGATCCTCGTATTTATGAAACAACTATTAAAGAATGTATTTTAGATGAAAAGAAAAATCTAAAACAGATCAAAACGGTAAAAGTACAATTTAAAGATGGAAAGCTTGAAGAAGTGAAAGGTACAGAACAAATTTTAGATTGCGATTTATTATTGATTGCGGCTGGTTTTATTGGTATTGAAGATGATTTAAAGAAGAGTTTTAAATTGGAAACAACACAAAGAAATACGATTGTGACACAACCAAATTCTTATCAAGTCAAAGACAAATACTTTACAGCTGGTGATTGCCATAGAGGTCAGTCTTTGGTTGTTTGGGCAATTCATGAAGGTAAAGAATGTGCCAAAGAAGTGGATGCGTATTTAATGGGTTATACAAATATGGAATAATTTAAACTTGTTTTAAGCTTGTTAATATATCCTTGTATTGTAAACAAGGAGGTATAAGGACATGAAACAAGAAATGCCAAGAATTCCAAATTCTAACTATAATTTATTCAAGAAAGGATCAAAATTAATTTTAAGTGCAGCTACATTTGGTGTGGTTGCGGCCGGAAGTTTTCAAGGGGTCAACTATGTGGTTGATAACTATAATAAACAAAACACAACACTTCAAAGTACGAATGTAGTCAATACTTCAAGTTCATCAACTTCAAATGTAAGTAAAGTCGCTCAAAATTGTATGCCTAGTATTGTATCAATTACCAATGTTTCCGTATCGGATGTACAAAATTATTTTAGTATGTATGGAAATAACTCAAGAAGCAATCCATTTACCCAACAAGAAAGTACAAGTGTTGGTAGTGGTGTCATTATCAATAAACAGAATGGTGAAATTGATATTTTGACAAACTATCATGTTATTAAAAATGCCAAGACCTTGACTTGTACATTAGCGGATAATACAAATGTAAAAGCCACAGTAAAAGGTGTAGATGAAGATCGTGATTTAGCTGTAATTTCCATTAAAACAAGTGATTTAAGTGAAGATACTTTAAAACAAATTGCGATTGCGACAATTGGAGATAGTGACAAACTTCAAGTCGGTGAACAAGTCGTTGCGATTGGTAATGCGTTAGGTTATGGTCAAAGTGTTACAACGGGTATTGTATCGGCGACAAATCGTAGTGTTTCAACAAGTTCAGATACAGACAAATCGCAGTCTTATATTCAAACCGATGCGGCAATCAATCCAGGAAACTCAGGTGGTGCCTTATTAAATATGAGTGGTGAATTGATTGGCATCAACTCTGCCAAATTAAGTGATACCGATGTAGAAGGTATGGGTTATGCGATTGCGATCAGCGATGTGAAAGATTCAATCAACACAATGCTTCAAGGAAAAGATGTAAGTAAATCATCTACACAATCTTCTTATTATTCACAGTACAACAATAATGAAGACGATGACTCCTCTAGTCCATTTGACTTTTGGAACTAAAACATAAAATCAAAAAGAACTAGACTGTTTAGATTATATTCTAGTCTGAATCTTTTTTCCTTATGTAAAGGTAAAAAGATTCTTTTATAAAAGTCGACATCCGTTTTTCATACTATAGAATCTGTAATTTGCTTAATTGTATTTTTTGAGAAACTTTGGTATATTGAAGGTGACGAAGGAGTGCACTGTGGCGCTCAACCTGGAGGGATACGTCCTTCCAGTTTTTTTATTTTTCAGAAAGAATCGAAATTATTAATTTTATGATTTTAATTTTTTTAGTGTTGTAATCATTTTCATCTATTGATGGTATATTAAATATTTTATCATGTATCAAACATATTATGATATAGAACAATGATTATAATTCCTCTTCTCCATTCAACATTGGGAACTAAAACAGGGACTTGATTCCTGTTTTTTTTTATTGTAAACTATTGAAGATGTTTTTTTTGTGGATATGGATCGCATGACCATAATCTATGTATGAAGGCATCAATTTGATTAGTTACATCGTATTCTTTTAAAGAAACGAAAGTAGGAGGAAATATGAACAAATCAAAACTATCAGTACGCCAGATGTGCGTGTTGGCTTTATTTTTAGCCATCGAAATCATCATGTACCTAACACCAATTGGATACTTACGTATTAACGCATTAAGTGTTACATTGATGCACGTGCCTGTAATTATTTTGGCTAGCACAATGGGACCTGCTGCAGGAGCTTTCTTAGGATTCGTATTTGGTTGTACTTCAGTAATTGGAGCTACAATGACACCTGGAATCACAAGCTTTGTCTTCTCTCCATTTATCACAGTTGGTGGAATTTCTGGTAACTTCTTTAGTTTAGTTATAGCTTTAGTACCACGTATTTTATTAGGTGTGATTGCTGGTTATGTATTTAAATTTGCGAAAAAATACGCAAAGAATACGCCAGTCGCTGCAGGTATTGCAGCCGCTGTTGCGACAGTATGTCACACAATCATGGTATTAGGATTGATCGTTATCTTATTCGGTCCTCAATACTCACAAGCTTTAGGCATTAGCCAAGCTGCATTGAACGGTGTTATGGCTGGTGTCATCGGAACGAATATGATTCCTGAAGTCATCGTAGCTGTCGTTTCAAATATGGCTTTAGCGACTGCATTAAGTTCAAGATACGTTGGAATTGCTCAACAAGCATAGTCAATGAATAGTGTAACTTTGGTTGCACTATTTTTTTTAAATGGATTATAATAACTTGGGTGATAAAAATGAATTTAAATTGGAAATTAAATAAAACAGAACATATTGTACAAGATGAATGGATCGACTTTCGTAAAGAATCTTTTATTCTTCCAGACGGAAAGGAATTCTCCCCTTTCTATAACTATTCAAGAAGAAACTTCGTTGTGATTATCGCAAGAACAAAAGATGATAAATATATAACTGTTCGGCAATTCAGACATGGTCTAAAAAAAGTAACCACTGAATTTTGTGCAGGTGGCATTGAAGGTGATGAAAAAGATAGTGCATTACTTGCTGCCAAGCGTGAGCTTGAAGAAGAAACTGGCTATGTATCTAATGATTGGAAACATATTTATACGATTCCTAGCAATCCGACTATAGCCGATAATTATGCATTTTTATATTATGCCGACAATTGTGAAAAAGTATCAAATCAACATCTAGATTCAACTGAATTTTTAGAAGTCAAAGAATATACAGAAGATGAAATCAACGATTTAATTAAAAACAACAAATTTGTCCAACCAATCCATCTAATGGGTTGGCTAATGGTGAAAAAAGGCGTATTATAGGGATGTAAAGGAGACTTATAAACATGGAAAAATTAACTAAAAAGGACATCATTTCTAACATTGCCGAAGATTCTCACTTAACTAAAAAGGACATCACTGAAGTTGTAGACTTGGCACTTACACAAATCTTTGAAGGTTTAAGTGCAGGAAAAACAGTAGATCTTGCAGGATTTGGAAAATTTGAAATCACAGAAAGAAAAGCTAGAGAAGGAATTAATCCTCTAACGAAAGAAAAGATTCAAATTGAAGCTAGCAAATCTGTTAAGTTCAAAATTGCCAAAGCATTAAAAGAAGCCGTAAATAAATAATATTTAAACAAAAAGCATCCCTAGAGATGCTTTTTTATTATAGTTGCATGTGTCTTAAATCATCATGAATTCTAAATCTATTTTTAGGAATCAAATACCTATTATGATTATATATAAAGTATTTTCCTGTTTTACTATAATCCAATAATTTTACATGTTCTGCAGTTCTTCCTCTTCGAATCAAAATAATATCACCAACTGGAAGTTCATTCACATAATCTAATGTAAAGCCAGATCTGTGTGCAATATCTAGTGCTGAATCATACGAATTGGTTCCCATATAAATAGTTGTATCAAAACAATCTTGAATATTGATCGCGTTGCCTTTATATACAGATGCCAATTGATTTTTTGATTGAATACAACCCGTAATACCTATACCACGACTTCTTGCAGTTGCGATAATACTCGCAAAATCATTAATCGCATAATTTGCCATATCATCTAAATGAAACTGAACTGGTATGGGTAGTCTTAAATCCTTTTGTTTATTTGCCTCAGAAAATAAGAATTGAAACAATTGTGATAAAAACACACTCGCAATTGGATGTAATGAAGTATCTGCATCATTGAGTTGACTAAAGATGGCTGATTTTTCATGAACAAACTTCTTGAAATCAATCGTTAATGCATCAGGTCCATCGCAAATTGTATGTAGTACATCTGAATTTTGTAAGGCTGATGTATTTGATCGCAATGTTTTTAAAATGCATGCCAAAGTCTTTGAAGGACAGATTGCTTCTCTTCTAAAGAGTTCACTAGAATAAACATTTGAACCTTCATAAATCAATTCATCTAATTTATTTCGCAAATCTTCATAATCAATTTCCCCATCACAATCATATCGTAATGTATATATAATATCGAAGGCTTCCTTTAAAGAACCATTGCCTTCATCATAATTTTTTTCATATGTATATGTTAGGGCTGCATGCAAAAGTGATATTGCCGATTCTTCCCAAAAAGGATCATTACTCATATAATCTTGACCAAATATAGTTCTTGCAAGAGCCATAAGGTCTGTTTGGGAATATCTTTTTCGAATATAGGCTAATGGATTATAGTACATCGAACGATGCAGATCCATTAGATTTAAATAATAAATATGATAATCGTTTTGTTCTAATAAAGGAATTAAACTTGCCATAGAACCCTTCACATCCACAATCACATGATTGCGATCCAATTGATGAAGGATATTATAGAATTCTGAGCGAGTTTTTCCTGTTCCAGGTGCTCCAATATATAAATAATTATTGTTTAAACCTGTTTTTTTATCCTCTAATGAAAATTTACAATCCTCACTAAAAATATATTCTCCATTTACTTTATTACTCATAATCTGTCCTCTCACTTTCTTTATCCATAATTCCATCAATCAAGCCATAATTTAAGGCTTCTTGAGCACTCATCCAACAATCTGATAAACAGTTCATATTCTCCAGAATATCCGAAACAACATAAGTAGCCATGTCAATCCTCCGCTTCGTTTCTAAAATTCTTTCCTAACACGTACATTTTTTAAAACTGGATTGTATTTTCCATCCTCGTGTTATAATTTGATATTTTTGTACATTATTGTCTTATTCTTTCACTTCTACTCCTACAAGAATTTCTTCTAAAGTACGCGGTGTATAGTTCATATAAGAAAACATACATCCAACATTACATGCCTGTATTTTTCCGTCACATGCATGTCTACAATCATTTTCTTGCATCTGTCTCAGACAACTTTGATAAAATTTATCTTCTTTACTTTCATGTGTATGCCCATAGAGCAGAATTTTTCCACGCCCCATATTGTTCCATGAAAAAATCGGATAATGAGATAATATCAGTCCATACTTTTCTTTCCCAACTGAATCTTGAATTTCTTTATAATCGCAGATTTCAGTAAATAACTGCTGATATCTATAATCAGATAGATCATCATGATTACCTTTAACTAAGACCTTTCTTCCTTTTAAGCGTGCCACAAAGGCAATCAAATCTTCATTTTTTCCCCGCAAACTAATATCACCTAAAATATATACAATATCGCCATTCGTCACACGATCATTCCAGTTTTTCATGATTACCTCATGCATTTCCTGTATAGAATCAAATGGACGATGATCATATTTAATTGCATTTTCATGAAATAAATGCAGGTCACTAATAAAATATTTCATCTAATTCAATCCTCTTTCATTTATTTTTTTCCTGTATTAAAAATTAAGTTTTAAAACAATTCCTCTAGCTACAATTGTTTCAGCAACTCTATATCCATTATTAAATAGTAATCTGTATTCTTTTCAAATACCATAATAAAACTATCATAAAAGATATTAGATGTTATTTTGAATTCACCCATGATTTTATATCTATCTCAGCTTTCTCAATAGGCAAAAATGCCAACACTTCATCTAATCCTATAAAGCCACCTCGGCTTTGTCTGAAGCAGCCAGGTATTTTTCCACCATCAGTACTCCTTAATCCTGTATCCCAACAACCAGCACTTAGATGACCATTCTTTTCAATAATCAAGCAGACCTCAAAATCATCTGGAAGCGTATCTTTTATATAACTAAAGCCTTTCAATGTTAATTCTCCCGTTTCATGTGATTCAGCAAACACTCTATTTATACGCATAATTATTTCCCCTTTCTTCGTCCATGATTCCATCAATTAACCCATAATTTAAAGCTTCTTGAGCACTCATCCAACAATCTCGATCAAACATTTGGCAAGCCTGTTCATATGTGAAATTATTTGCCTTTTCAACAATCATTTTATTTATCTTTTCTTTCATAATCACCATTCTTTTTGCGACAATATCAATATCCGATGTTTGTCCACCAATATGATTAATCAATGGTTGATGATAGAGTAATACACAATTTTTTGTGACATATCTTTTGTTGCTTAATGTTGAAAGTAAGAAAGCAGCCATACTTGCACATAATCCAATTCCAATCGTACGAATTGGATTTGAAATAAGTCTTGTATAATCATAGATAGCCATGCCATCTGTAACACTACCTCCTGGTGAATTGATATAAATCGTAATCTCTCGTTTATGATCAATAGTATTTAAATATCTTAAGTTCAAAATCACTTCACTAGCTAAATCCGCATCAATTGTACGATCAATCAAAATGGAAAAGTCATCCATCACAAATGATGAATATACCGTTTTTGTATTTGTACCTCTTGGCGTTGTTTCCGTAATTGTTAAATTTCTCATATTTTATGTTCCTTTCTTTACACTTATATTTAACTAAATTTTCAAATAAGAATACATATATGATTCGCCATCAATAAAGCTTCCTTTTTTTAAGGAAGCTTAACTCATATTTAACGCTCTTCTCTATCGACTTTTCGTCTTGAACGAACTTCATTTTCTAAAGCAAGAAGAACATCTTTTACCTCTTTATATTTATCATATGGATCATTTGGCCAAGTGTAGTCATAATGACGTACTAAATAGCTTTTCCTGTATAGAATATTTTTTTCAGCATCTGATCCATAAAGTTCGCCAATATTTCTTTTTAGTACCTCTTGGATGTCTATTACACCCAAGTTCATTTCATTTGATTTAACAATTTGATCAAGTCGATAAAATAACACATCCCAAAATCTAATTGTTTCCTTAATTAATTTAAGCACATCTTTAGAAGATGCCTTCGAATACGACAATTTTGTATCTGCCATTTCCAATGTTCCATCTTGAATCCAATTGTATACATTTAAACCCTCGTGTTTGTGATCTTTTGTATCATATTTCGCACATCTCTTTAAAGAAGTATGTGCACGAAAATCAAATACTGAATCATTCATAGCCAAAATAATAGGCGTATTTTTATCACTAGGCTTAGTCATCAAGTGAACTTGATGATATCTATTTTTATATTTTTTATATTCCAAATGTCTGTATATATAATTCAATGAAATCGATGCAAGTTTCAATGCTTCAACTTCATCATATATGCAGTCAACCATTTGGTTGACATAATCTGATTCTAAAAATGCCTTTGTGCAGGCTGTAGACACCTTATTTTGTACCATTCTTAATGTAATATCTTTATTTGCTACTATTGCTGACATGTTTAGTTCCTAACCTCTCCATTAAACTTATTTAAATCAAACAAAGTAGCGCGCATACTTTATCAAGAAACGTATCGTTTCAAGACATCTATATAATAAAAAAATCGCTCATAAATAGCGATAGAATAAGCATTTTCTTGTTAATTATTTTTTTATTACTTTATTTTTAACAATATTTTGCGTTTTTTATACATCCAATGTATATTAATTATAGAAAGAAAGTCGGTGAAGTTATGTATTATGTAGTTGATCAATCCAACCAAAAAGAACCAATGGAATATATTCGTGTAACAAGAAAAGATATTTATGAATTAAAAGAAATACAAATTCATAATTTCATTGGAAAACCAATAAATGACGATGAAATTTCTTTATGCAAATATGTCTTAGAAGATATTGAAGTACCTTCTTATTATGATACAAAACCTGCAAGAGTCGGTACCATGTACACTCATCTTCTAAATATGTATCACTATAGTGAAAATGAAGATTATAAAATAAAATTTAATAATGATATAGATTTCATTCTATTTTTTAAATGCGTTCAAACTAATGACTATAATAATTCTTTTGACTTAATATACAGAGAAGTTATAGATTTTTTAGCAGAACCAACAACAGTGGAAAGTGGTTTGCTCATAGCAAAATACATTTCAAACGTTCCACTAAAAAAGGAAACTTCACAAAATATTTTCATTTATACTAATTTTTACAATGATTTTACTAATATAGAATCGACACCAATTCATATTTTTAAAAAATTTATGATTCATGCTTTAAATATATTAATTCATTTTATTTGTACTTCAAACTATAACTATTTATTTAAAAGCAATAAAGTAAATGATTTGTTTCAAGGTATTTGTTGCGATTCATTAACATACACTGATAATCATCCAATTTTCTCTATAAATAAATACTTTCTAAATAAATCGCAAAATTCTATTTTATCAACAGAAAATATTCATTCTACAACTTTATTAGCCTATTTAAAGCAATTACATTCTAAATACGAATCGTCATTATATATTGACGATGTTCCTGAAAATATATGCTTTGACGGCACATTCAATTTTTTACTAGAAATTTATAGTATTTTATACTTATATTCATCAATGAATATTGAAGTTTCGAATTATAATGATTTATTTTCAAAATCTTTTGAATTTGCTAATTCAAAAAATTTTTCTTTCGATAAATATGAAAAACTAACTGCATATAAAACAGATTTTTATAACAATAATTCTACAAATTTTGAACATTTATCTAGATTGTTACACGATCTTTTCAATAACGATAAAAAAGTATCTTACATATCTATAAAAGAGTTTAACTCATATTTGGATCAAATGTATAATACATTTAATTATAGTATCAACACGCCAATAGAATACGTATTTATTGTCAAAACATTTATACATCTAACAAAAAAAATCATTACAATTTATACCGATTCTAAGCATCATAAAGAAACGACTACGATAGATATAAAATCAGTTATAGTAGATACTATAGAAGATTGTCAAAATAAAGAGTTCTTATCTGTAGATTGCTTAGATGAATATAATTACTCATTCGATCCGCCAAATTTTGATATAGCTATTTATGAAACAGAAAATTATATGAACACTTATAAAAATACTATTTTATCTAAAATCATTAATAATCAAATTATTAAAGATACAAAACTTTTATACTATAACTTAAATATACACAACATTATTGATTTATTTAAACCAGCAATTGAATCATATCTTTTATTTTCAAAGCATCCTATCGACCGATGTTCTCATTGTCATATGTTTTTTCTTAAAACTTCACCTAATCGAAAATTCTGTGATTCAGCACTTACTTTGGAATCTGGTATGACTTGTAAAGAAGAGCGTGAAGAAATAACGGATCAGAAATCTTTGTATCAAAAGACTACAAATGACTTTAATCAATATTTACAGAAGATTATATTAAAAGGTGGTAAGTCTTATACTCGAAGAGTATATAATATACTAGAAAAAAATAAGTACTTTGATACTATAAAGCCAAAGGATTTTGATAAATTATCTAAAACAGATAAAAAAGATTTATTATGGGTTTTAAATAGTTTTTTTAATTATTCCTATGCCATTATGGAAAGTATGAATTTTCAGAAGATTGTAAAAGATCCAACATTTAAAGATATTCGCTATTATAATAATTATCTGTATGAGTATACAGGTTATGATGAAGAACCCTTTACTTCTATGGCATATACAGATTTATTTGAAGAATATAAAAAATACACTCGAACAAACAAAGCTCGAACAAACAAAGATACTCGAATAAACAAAGATAGTAATACAACAGAAATCATTAACATTTATGACTCTTTAGTTAAGTTTTCGGAATCTAAAGATAGCGAATTGAATTTTAAAACCATTCGATCTAAGTCTATGCAAGATTTAAATGAAGATGATGTTGCAAAATTATTTGAAATAACAGAAATAGTTATCCATATTTTCTTTCTTCGCCTATCAGATTGGTATTTAGAAGGTATTAAAGATAAACCTGACTTCACTTATGCTTTTCCAGAAGTATTTGCCACATCCAAAATTGGCAATATTCTGTATATCAACAAAAATACTAATAATGATAACAAAAATGCTAATGATAATGATAATTTTGCCACATCAATTCAGTATATGAAACAAGAGGATATTAAGGAACTAGAATACAAAATTAATGATGCAGAAAACTCTGATATTTATAAAGATGTTATAAATACGAACAAAGATAGAGAAATAAAGATTATTGACCTGGTTACTAACTTGGAAGAAAGCATTAAAGCTAATCGCTAGTTAAATAGGATTCCTCACACTCTGAGAAATCCTATTTTTTTGTTTATCATCCCATATTATCTTCTTTTCTCATTCCTAAATGAATATAACGGATGGGCAAGCCCATCCAATACGGTAAAATAAGTCCAGTTGATACGGTGACGAAGTCCATTGAATCCGTTGTATAAGTCCACACCTATATTGTAGATATAAACTATCATCCTCCTGTTGTAAGATAAAAACAGGTAAGTAAGTATACTTATCTAGTCTTGCGATTAGGAGGTGTTTTTTTATGCGAGATGTTAAAAAAGTTTTGGAAATGAGATCACAAAACTATAGTCAGCGACAGATTTCTGTATCTCTTAAAATTTCAAGGGATACAATAAGAAAAATTTTTAATGTAGCTGATGACAAGAAAGTGTGTTGGTCATCTGTTAAAGATCTCAGTGAATCAGATGTCCAAAATTTATTATTTGAACAGGAGACGAAAATCAATTTATCCATTAAGCAACCTGATTTTGATTACATCCATAAGGAACTGTTAAAGCCAGGAACCACAATCAAACTGCTATGGGAAGAATATGTTGATGATTGTCGGTCAATCAAGAGTCCTTTTTACCAGTATAGCTACTTTTGCGAACGATATCGTGATTACGTTAAAAAGCATAATCTTACGATGCATATCAATCATAAACCGGGTGATAAAATGATGGTTGATTGGAATGGCACCCGTATGTATGTGTATGATCGTTACACAGGAGAAGCAATCCCTGCATATTTATTCGAGGCAACATTACCATTTAGTATGTACAGTTATGTTCAAGCATGTCCAAGCATGAAAATCAATGATTGGGTCGATTGCCATATCCAGGCTTACCGTTATTTTGGCGGAGTTACAAGACTTCTGATTCCAGACAATCTAAAAGTAGGAATTATCCAAAACAAGAAATATGAGGATCCAATATTAAACAAATCATATCAGGAAATGGCAGACTATTATGATACAACTATTATTCCAACAAGAGTGCGTAAGCCTAAAGATAAGGCAGCTGTTGAAGGCGCGGTTGGAGATTGTACAGTAGCCATTGTCGGTAAACTTAGAAACAGGAAATTCTTTTCGTTTGAGGACCTAAACAAAGCAATTATCAAAGAATTGGACAATTTCAATAACAGACCTTTTCAGAAAAAGGAAGGTTCCAGAAAAAGCGTATATTTAGACGAAGAACTTCCGTTTATGAAAGCTCTGCCTGAACAGCCATTTGAGTTGAGTGTATGGAAACGAGCTAAAGTTCAATTAAATTATCATATTTCGATAGAAAAAATGAATTATTCTGTGCCATATGAATACGTTGGAAATTATGTAGATGTAAAAGTCACAAAAAGAACTGTAACTGTATATTATAAAATGAATCAAATTTGTACCCATGATCGATTATATGGTCGTATCAATCAATACTCAACAAATGAAAGTCATATGCCGGAGAATCACCAAAAATTTCAATGGAACAAAGACCGTTTTATGAAGTGGGCTGCCTCTATTGGAGACAATACTTCGATTTTAGTTTCCAAACTGTTTGATCGTTATAAAGTTGAAGAACAAGCTTATAAAGGTTGTATGTCATTGTTGAAACTATCAGATAAATATGGAAAAACCAGACTGGAAAATGCGTGTCAATTGGCGTTGGATCACATCAGTCAGCCTGGCTATAAAAATATTAAGATGATATTACAGTCAAATCAAGATTTGAAAGATAAAAATGATAATGTACAAAGTGAATGTGATATGCATGCCTTTGTGCGAGGAAAAGACTATTACGGAGGCAGGAACAATGGATAAGAGTGAATTGATAGAAAAATTGAAGAAAATGAGATTACCAGTTATTGCAGAACAATATGAATTACAAAGTGCAAACCCAGAATACAGTCAATTATCATTCGATGAACGGTTCAGCGAATTAATTGATATGGAATATGATAGTCGAGTAAATCATACAATAGAAAGATTTATCAAGAATGCACATTTTTATGATTCTACAGCAAGTATGGAATCAATTAATTATAATCCAGACAGAAAACTCGATCGCTCGCAAATGGAGGAATTGTCTACAAACAATTATATAAACAACGGTTTAAATGTAATTTTTGTAGGGGCATCCGGCTGTGGTAAAACATGGTTATCAAACGCTTTGGGGATCCATGCCTGTAGAGATAGAAAAACAGTTTTATATATTCGATTACCAGAACTATTCTCAAAATTTGAAGAAATGAGGATTCAAGGAAAATATAATGAATATCTAAAAAAACTAGGAAAGTATGATTTAATGATACTAGATGAATTCTTATTAAAATCGACAAGTGAATCAGAAAGAAGTGACCTACTTGAATTGATGGAAATAAGGTGTAATAAGAAATCAACAATATTCTGTAGTCAATATTCATTTGATGGTTGGCATCAATTATTAAATGGAGGACCTATAGCGGATGCGATATTAGATAGGATAATTAATTCATCTTATTTGATTACATTACATGGAAAATCATTAAGAGAAACATACTCTAAATTAAAAGATAAGAAATAACCAAAAAACACGGTTGATTTAATTTGACCGTGTTTTTTAGTGGACTTGTATTACGTATTAAGATTTAAAAAAGATGGACTTCTTTAACGGATTATGTGGACTTCTGTAGCATATTGCATGGACTTCAGATAGCGGAATACTCACCTTTTCATCACAAATATCAAATAAATTATCTATTGTTTTTATATTGTGCTTTTTTTCGTATTTCTTGTCTCTAGTGATTAGATTTCCATCTTGATCAACAATAAAACTTTTTCCTTGTCCATCAAACAAATCATCAAACAACATATTTCCTAGTTTTGTGACATTATAAGAACCGCCCACAACACCTATGACTTGATTGTTCTTATAAATAGGAACACTTAAAATAACGCGTGTTTGTTGATCAACACTACTTTCTAAGGGGTCTGAAAGAGATTGTTTGCCTTGCATCGATTCTTTAAAATATCTTCGATGTGCAACATTTTTAACCACATTATTATCATATAGTGCATTTCCATCTGAATCTATGATTGCGGTACGATTTAAGTCTGTGTTTTCCATGAAGGCTTTAATTAAAGATATATTACTTTCTGAAAATAGGTCTTCAGACTTTGATAATTCTTGTGCTAGTACATTTAAATAGGAATAGTTGATATTTAAAATTGTATTTAAGTGCTCGCTTTGTTGAGTCACATTGGTAATGAGTGTTTCTCTTGAATTTTTTTCAATGGAAGATTGAACAACATTAAAAAATATAGAAATTCCAATCACAAGAGTTATGATGAAAATGGTAATTGCGTAAATATAGTTTTTAACGAAATTTTTTTGTTCGAAATATTTATTTTTCATATGGAACTCCTTTTTCTAATTATACCAAGAAAAATGGTAAAGGAATATCAAATTATATAAGACTAACCATAATTTGTGAAATCAATCACATTTTAGTGTATTATATAAGATATAAAGAAATTTGCTCCCAACATTAAGAGAATTCTGCGTGAAAGGTGCTTATGAGAATTTGTAAGTATAACTATAGCTATGCTCTTTTTGTGTGGAGTATAGCTTTTCTTTTGGAAGGAGCTGAATATGGAAACACGTGTAGCCGTAATGGGAATCATTGTAGAGGATAAAGATGCGGTAAATCTTTTAAATGAAATTCTTCATGAATATAGTGAATATATCATTGGAAGAATGGGAATTCCTTATAAACAAAAAAAAATTAGTGTAATTTCAATCGCATTAGATGCCCCACAAAATACAATTGCTGCTTTGGCCGGTAAATTAGGAAATATAAAGGGAATTAGTGTTAAAACTGCCTATTCCAATGTGATTAGTCATGATTGAGGCATATCGATTGATTGATAAACTTGAAAGAGAACACGCTTTAAGTTTATTGGAATATCAAACTTTAATCGAAGCTGAAAATGAAGCTTTACGATTATATGCTTCAAACAAAGCGAAGGAAGTCGCAAATTCTATATATGGGAATTCAGTCTATGTACGTGGCTTGATTGAAGTAGGAAACTATTGTCGTAATGACTGTTTCTATTGTGGGATTCGCAAGTCCAATTTAAATTGTGATCGATATATATTAGATGAAGAAGATATATTGAATTGCTGCAAAGAAGGATATAAACTGGGCTTTCGCACTTTTGTGCTTCAAGGTGGGGAAGGTATTTATAAAAAGGATTTTGTCACAAATATAGTTCAAAAGATTCGTAGTGAATATACAAATTGTGCAATTACCCTTTCTTTAGGTGAAGAAGATAGAGATACATATAAGGCTTGGTTTGATGCGGGAGCGGATCGTTATTTATTAAGACATGAAACCGCAAATAAAAGTCATTATGAAAAGCTGCATCCAAAGAATATGTCTTTTGATCATCGCATGCAGTGTTTAAAAGACTTAAAGGAAATTGGCTATCAAGTAGGCTGTGGCTTTATGGTGGGGTCTCCCTATCAGACAAGTGAAACTTTGGCGATGGATTTGAAGTTTATTGAAACATTTAAACCTGATATGTGTGGAATAGGTCCATTTATTTCACAAAAGGATACGCCTTTTAAAAATATGGAAAGTGGTACTTTGAATCAAACGTTATTCTTATTATCTTTAATTCGTTTGATTCAACCAAATATCTTACTTCCAGCCACAACAGCACTTGGAACAATTGATCCAAAGGGAAGAGAAAAAGGGATTCTTGCCGGGGCCAATGTTGTTATGCCGAATTTATCGCCGGTAAGTGTTAGAAAAAAATATGCGTTGTATGATAATAAAATTTGTACAGGTGAGGAAAGTGCAGAATGCAAGGATTGTTTATCAAAACGTATGAATTCGATTGGTTACAAAATTGTAACAGATCGTGGAGATATAAAAAAATAAAAGAGGAGAAACAAAAATGAGTATGTATAATCCAAAATCATTAAAGGCAGAAGAATTTATTAATCATGAGGAGATTCTTGAAACGATTGAATATGCTGAAAAAAACAAGCGCAATGTAGAATTGATTGATTCAATTTTAAATAAGGCTCGTCCTCAAAAGACGGAGCATGGCGTTCATTGTGAAGGCTTGACACATCGTGAAGCAAGTGTACTTTTAGCTTGTGATATTCCTGAAAAAGTAGAGGAAATGTATAAGCTTGCCAATGAAATCAAACAAGCATTTTACGGAAATCGTATTGTGATGTTTGCCCCATTATATTTATCAAACTATTGTGTGAATGGATGTGTATATTGTCCTTATCATATGAAAAATAAACATATCAAGCGTATTAAATTAACCCAAGATCAGATTCGTGATGAAGTTATTGCTTTGCAGGATATGGGACATAAACGTTTGGCCATTGAAGCAGGCGAAGACCCAGTTCATAACTCAATTGAATATATTTTAGAATCGATTAAAACTATTTATTCAATTCAACATAAAAATGGTGCGATTCGCCGTGTCAATGTAAATATTGCAGCTACAACGGTTGAAAACTATCGTAAGTTAAAAGAAGCTGGAATCGGAACATATATCTTATTCCAGGAAACATATAATAAGGAAAGTTATTTAGAGTTGCATCCAACAGGCCCTAAACATGATTATGATTATCATACAGAAGCTATGGATAGAGCTATGGAAGGTGGAATTGATGATGTTGGTTTAGGTGTGTTATTTGGCCTAGAAGGTTATCAATATGAGTTTGCCGGCTTAATGATGCATGCAGAACACTTAGAAGCTGTTCATGGTGTAGGTCCACATACAATTAGTGTGCCTCGTGTAAAACATGCAGATGATATTGATCCAGAAGCATTTGATAATAGTTTGGATGATGAAATTTTTGAAAAAATTGCGGCATGTATCCGTATCGCCGTTCCATATACAGGAATGATTATTTCAACTCGTGAATCTCAAGAAGTTCGTGGAAAAATGCTTCATTTAGGTGTTTCTCAAATTAGTGGAGCAAGTCGTACATCTGTTGGTGGATATACAGAAGAAGATCGTCCTCATGATTCAGAACAATTTGATGTGTCGGATCAAAGAACATTGGATGAAGTTGTAAATTGGTTGATGCAGCTAGGCTACATACCTTCTTTCTGTACTGCATGTTATAGAGAAGGAAGAACAGGAGATCGTTTCATGTCTTTGTGTAAGACAGGACAAATCCAAAATTGTTGTCATCCAAACGCATTGATGACTTTATGTGAATATTTAGTGGATTATGCGAGTGAAGATACAAAGAAGATTGGTTTTGAATTGATTGAAAAAGAATTAAATAAGATTCCAAATGCGAAAGCTCAACAAATTGCTCGTGAAAATGTGGATGCAATCAAGTCAAGCAATCGTAGAGATTTTAGGTTCTAACATGTCTGATTTAAATAGTACGGTAAGTGCAAATCGTACACACATTGGATTTTTTGGCTTAAGAAACGCTGGAAAATCCAGTGTTGTCAATGCGATTACAAACCAGAGTATGTCATTAGTTTCAGATATAAAAGGAACTACGACAGACCCTGTAAAGAAATCAATGGAAATCTTGCCGATTGGACCTGTTGTGATTGTGGATACGCCGGGTATGGATGATGAAGGAACTTTGGGTGAGTTAAGAATCAAAAGAACATTAGAAGTTTTAAAAACAATTGATATAGTTGTATTGGTTGTGGACGCAAATGTGGGTTTACAAAAAGTAGATTTGGATTTGATTGGCATGTTTAAAGAAAATAAATTACCTTACTTTATAGCTTTTAATAAGTGTGATTTGATTGAAGAAAAGAAAGAGTTGGCTTCTAATGAAATCTATGTGAGTGCATTAAAGAATGTAAATATAGATGGATTAAAACATATGTTGGCATCCAACACAAAGAATCAGGAAGATAAGACAATTATTGGTGATTTAATTGATTCGGGTGATGTTGTTGTGCTTGTGATTCCAATTGATAAGTCAGCACCTAAAGGAAGATTGATTTTGCCTCAACAACTTGTATTAAGAGATATTTTGGATCATCATGCGATTGGCATGACATGTCAGGTTGAAGAGCTTGAAGAAACATTAAAAAGAGTGACTCCAAAATTAGTTATTACGGATTCTCAAGCTTTTAACAAGGTAAGTCAAATTGTAGATAAATCTATTCATTTAACTTCTTTCTCCATTCTTATGGCACGTTTAAAAGGAAGTTTAGCTACAGTTCTTGAAGGGGCAAACAAGTTAGATCATCTACAAGATGGAGATTGTATATTGATTAGTGAAGGTTGTACGCACCATAGACAGTGTGGTGACATTGGCACAGATAAGCTTCCAAAATGGATTTTGAATTATACAAAGAAGAATGTAACTTTTGAATTTACTTCAGGACATGGATTTAAGGAAGATCTTTCAAAATATAGTGTTGTGATTCATTGTGGTGCATGTATGTTAAATGAAAAAGAAGTACAGTCTAGAGTGAAAGAGTGCAAGAAACAGGGTGTTCCTTTCACAAATTATGGCATTACGATTGCGAAAATGAATGGGATTTTAGAGCGTTCTGTAGAGGTATTTTAAAATGAAAAAAATATATATTTCAGCCGATATTGAAGGTATTTGGGGGAATAGTAATCCGGCAAATACAGCTAAAAATGGATATTTATATTCTGAATATTGCACAAATATGATGAATGAAGTCAATCTTGTGATTGATTTACTATTTCAAAATGGAGTTGAAGAAGTTGTAGTGAATGACGGTCATGGAAATATGGATAATCTTCTTCCTTCAAAATTAGATCCTAGAGCTGCTTTTGTGTCCGCAAATGGAGCTTATAAGGAATTTGGCATGATGGAAGGGTTAGATGATTCTTTTGATGGTGCAATGTTTATAGGTTATCATTCTCGTTGTAACTCGCCTGGTGTAATGGCTCATACAATTTGGGGTACGATGGTACGAAAAGTTGTCGTAGATGGAAAAGAACTTGGTGAAAGTGGCATAAATCGATTATTAGCAGATGAATTTGGTGTACCTGTTATCTTAGCAAGTGGTGATAGTGAATATGGTAAACAAGTCGAAGAAGAACTTCGTTGTGTCTTTGTAGAAACAAAGAAGACATTGAATAATCAATGTGCTTTATGTTGCAGCTTTAACGAGTTGAAGAATAGATATACTAAGGGTATTCAAGAAGCTTTAAAAGTAGATGAGAAACCAACATTGTCTTCATCTCATACAATGGATATTACTTTCCATCACAGTCGTAATGCGGATTTTGTATCTCGAATGGATAATGTAGAAAAGATGGATGAATGTACAGTTCGTATAAATAAGGAAACATATAAAGATTTATATGCATTGATGCGTTTTGTGATTAAAGTTTGTAATGCATATGCCTAAAATAAGAAAACCATTCTAGTGTTGGCGTCTAGAATGGTTTCTTTTGTTTATTATTTTTAGGAGAGAGATATGAATATTGGTTTATTTTCTATATTCATTGCCTT